>OFLL01000023.1_pt1 | contig 136054 bp, 121 predicted proteins | sample 1540861 | NCBI WGS metagenome assembly OFLL01 (sample SAMEA4413039, study PRJEB24355) | metagenome | biome: human; feature: gut; material: faeces | place: United Kingdom | collected 2010 | reverse complement strand
GCATGGTGGTAGATTACCTTTCTTCCCAACCCAACCGGGCTGGATATCAGGTGTCTACCAAACAGGGGTCAGGTCCGGATGCCTACTTTGAGGCAGTTGGACTGTCGGTTTACAAGGTGGCGTTAGCTGCTCTCGCGGTGGAGAACATCGACCTGCTTGAGGTGGATCTCCTGCGCATTGGTATTGATGTGCGTGACTGGCTCGACCCCGAGGGTGGCCTGTCGACGCGGCGCGTGGTGGCGCTCTACCAGGATTTGTTAGAGCGGCCGGAAACACTGGTGGGGGCGAAGCGCTGGGATATCAAACCAGCAGACAAAACCGCCCTAGCGGTTGCGCTGTTCCATTCGAGCTTTAGTGAGTCGGGGGATGAGCATAGTTTCCTCAAGTCGCCGAAGAAGCTGGCCCAGGAGCTGGAGGATGCGCGTATCGCTGCGGAGAAGCGTGCGCGTATGGGCCGCGACCGTAAGACGCTGTTGACGGATGGTTCTGGTGGGTCGTTCGAGTCGTCGACGGATGAGTCGCTGCGCATGTTGGAAGAGATTGCCGCCGCCCAATAAGGGCGGCTTTTAGCTTTTAGTGAGGTTGCTATGTCTGCTGGTTTCGTCGCCGTCCCCATCGTTCCGACCTTCAAAGGCATGTCGAAAGAGTTTTCGCAGCGCCTAGAGAAGCCCGCGGAGGATTCAGGTAAACGCGCCGGCGACGCTATGAGCAAGGGCCTTGAGAGCGCGGTGGAGAACATCGAGCGCCAGGTGCGCGCCTCCTCGTCGAAGCTGAAGGACTTGGACCGCGCTTATGAGACGTCGGTATCGAAGCGTGCCGCGCAACAGGAGAAGCTGGAGGCCGTCACCCTGCGCCTGCAGGACGCCGAGGAGAAGTACCAGAAGGCTCTGGAGAAGGGCGATAAGGGCACGGTTGAGCTGGCGAAGGTCAAGGAAGCTAAAGCCCGCGTCATCGGCGAGACTGAGAAACTCGAGCAGGCCGAGATTGATGTTCGTGTGGCTGAGGAGAAGCACAAGAACCAGCTCGAAGACCTCAACAGCACCTTGGCGAAGCTGCAGGACTCCCAGTCCGAGCTGAACCGTGAGCTAGAGAAGTCCGGCGGGGCTTTCGGCGGGGCGAAGGACAAGATCCAGTCCATGGCCGATTCGGCTAAGAATGGTGCGGCGAAGTTCGGCGAGTTCGCGGAGAAGTACAAAGTACATGCCACCGCCGCCCTTGGCGGTATCGGTCTCATCGCGAAGGAGTCGATGGCCTACGCGGCTGAGGCTGAGCAGTCCTACGGCGCGGTAGAGTCCATCTTCGCTGACCATGCTCAAGGCATTATCGACAAGTCGAAGCAGGCCGCGACCGAGGTTGGTGTGTCCGGCCGTGAGTATCGTGAGCTGTCCGCGAACATGGGCGCGATGCTCAAAAACATGGGCATGCCCATGGACGAGGTTGCGGACAAGTCCCAGAACCTCGTGGGCGTGGCAGCTGACCTGGCCGCCACTTTCGGTGGTACCACCAAGGAGGCAGTGGAGTCGGTGACTTCGCTGCTGCGTGGTGAGACTGACCCCATCGAGAAGTACGGTGTTTCAATTAAGCAGGCTGACATTGAGGCGCGTATGGCCGCTGATGGGCTGGATAATCTGTCTGGTGAGGCTGAGAAGCAGGCGAAGGCACAGACCCTGCTGAAGCTGTTGACCGAGCAGACAGCTAGCGCCCAGGGCCAGTTCGCCCGTGAGACTGATACCGCGGCGCATAAGCAGCAGGTGGCTACAGCGAAGTACAACGACGCGAAGGAAGCTATCGGTACAGCACTGTTGCCTATCATGGCTGAGCTGGCGGATAAGGCTGCGTCTGTAGCGCAAGTTCTTGGTGAGCATCCGGCGATTTTTATCGCTGTTGCTGGTGCTGTGGGGACGTTGTCGGCTGCGATTGTGGGCGCTGCAGCGATTGCGCCCATCCTGCAGTTCATTGGTTCCTCGTCTGCTTACGCCTCAGGCGGTCTGTCTGGGTTTGCTGCCTCTATGTGGGCTGCGATTGCTCCCGTGGCTGCCGTCGTTGCCGCTATCGCCGCGGTCGGTGTGGCCCTGTGGGCGTTCTTTACTAAGACCGAGAAGGGTCGGGAGATTTGGGAGACTTTTACCACCTTCCTGTCCGACGCGTGGGACAAGGCCGTGGAAAAGGTCACCAAGGGCATCGAGTGGCTCAAAGACACTCTCAGTGAACTGTGGGGCTACCTGTCCACCGGCGACTTCAAGGGCCTGCTGGAGAACATGTTCGGCATGGACACCGACTCGGCCCTGTTTAAGGGCCTGGTGTGGTTGAAGGACTTCATCACCGGCTCCCTGGCCGAGGCGTTCGGCGCTTTGCGCGAGTCTGCTGGCAAGCTGGTGGAAATCCTCGTCAGCCTTGGCAAGTCCGTCGGCGGCGCACTCCTCAAGGTGCTGAAGGGATTATGGGACCTTATCGGCCCACTCCTCGTACCCACCTTGAAAGTGCTCGGCGCCATTATCGGCGGCGTCATCGTCGGCTCCATCATGGCCGTGGTAAAGGTCATCGAGTACGCAGCGAAGCTGCTTAATGTACTGCTGACCGCTGTGCAGTGGCTCATCGAGAAGGCCCTGGTGCCGCTGATTGACATTATCGGAAACCTGGTCGGAGGTTTCCTGTCCGGTCTACTCCCCGCACTGCAAGCCGTCGCCGGCTTCATCGGCGGCGTGTTCATGGGTGCGTGGAATCTCCTATCTGAGGGGATTACGTGGGCGTGGGAGAACATCATCCAACCGATTTTCAACGCGATTCTTGAGGTAGCGAAGGTCACCATCGGCGTGATTGGCACACTAGTGCTCGCCCCCTTCCTCATCTCCTGGAACGTCCTATCGTCTGCTATTCAGACCGCGTGGGAGACCATCATTAAGCCGGTCTGGGAGGCGATTGCTGACTTCGCACAAAACACCCTGTGGCCGATTATGGAAGCGGTCTTTGGATGGATGGGCGAGAAGTGGCAGCAGCTCGCAGACCTCATGGGTGTTGTGTGGGGATGGCTTCGAGACAATATCTTCACCCCGTTCATGGACGGTTTGTCCGCCCTGGCGGAGTGGTTCCAGGCCCGTGTGGATGACATGGTCGCCGCGTGGCAGTGGTTCCAGGGGCTGCTGCAGGCAGGCTGGCAGTTCATCGACAGCTATGTCCTTGCGCCGCTGCGCTTTGGCCTGCAGGTTGTGGCCGACTGGTTCCGTGCTCGTGTGGACGACATGCTGGCTATCTGGCAAGGATTCCAAAACCTGCTGCAAGCTGGTTGGCAATTCGTCAACCAGTACGTGTTCCAGCCCTTCAAGGGGGCGCTGGATACCATGCAGGGCTGGTTCCGTACCGCTGTGGATGCTATCGGCAAGATTTGGGATGGCATCAAGGAAAAGACCAAAGCACCGGTACAGTTCGTTGTAGACGTGGTCTACAACGGCGGTATTCGTAAGGCGTGGAACGCGGTCGCGGGCCTAGTCGGCTTGGATAAGCTGCAGGAAATCAAGTTCGCCACCGGCGGCGTCCTGCCCGGATACACCCCGGGCCGTGACCCATACACCTTCATCGAACCGAATACTGGTATGCGTATTGGCCTGTCCGGTGGTGAGGGTATTCTTCGCCCGGAGGCCACTCGCGCCCTTGGCAAGGACTGGCTGGACAATGTGAATGCTGCCGCCCGGCAGGGTGGTGTTGAGGGTGTGCGTAACCGCCTGAAGCACTCGCACTTCGCTACTGGTGGAATCATCGACCTCGGTAACTTCGCCAACGGTGGATTCACCAACATCGCTGGCGCGTTGTCTGCGATTCAGCAGTCACATGCAAAGTTCGTGTCGAAGTTCTTTCCAGGCATGTTTACGTTGACCTCGGCGTCACGTAGCGAACCTGGTTCGATGCACGACTTCTCGCGTGCTGCGGCGACGGACTGGCAGGCGGCTGATGGGCAGTACGCAACGCAGATGCCAACCCCGGCGTCGAAGGCGCTAGCTCGGGCGATTCACAAGAATTTCCCGAACACTACTCAGCTGATTCACCACCCGCTCGACGGGTGGCAGAACTTGCTGAACGGCGCGCCCTTTGATTACGGGCCTGGTACCAACTCGCAGCACGGGAACCACGTTCACTGGGGCACTAACTCGCCTTTGCGCTTCGATGGTGACGATATCGTCCTGGACGACGTTGCCGGTGAAGGCGGCGGTGGGTGGAACCCCATCAATATGGTTAAGCGCCTGTGGGACGGCATCGTCTCCAAGATTGGTGATTTCCCTGGAGCCGATAAATTCGGTGAGTGGGGCAAGCTGCCGGGCGCGATGGCGAAAAAGCTCATTGATGCTGCCTGGGAATTCGTGTCTGGTAAAGCCGCGAAGGAAGAGGCTGCATTCCAGGGCGACCCGGGCGCTGGTGTGGAGCAGTGGCGCCCCATGGTCGAAGCCGTCCTTAAGGACAAAGGCTTCCCGTTGTCCCTCGCCAATAGCGTGCTGCGCCGTATGAACCAGGAGTCCGGTGGTAACTCTCGCGCCATCAACGACTGGGATATCAACGCGCAGCGTGGTACCCCGTCAAAGGGCCTGATGCAGGTCATTGACCCGACGTTCCAGGCGCACAAGGACCCCGGGTATGACAATATTTGGGACCCTGAGGCGAACCTGCGTGCGTCGATGAATTACGCCGTCGCGACCTACGGGTCGCTCCCCGCGGCATATGACCGCGCTGGTGGTTACGCATTGGGTGGCGTCGTTGATTTGATGAAGCTGTACGACCAGGGTGGCTGGCTGCCACACGGTGGTACAGCGCTCAACCTGAGCGGTAAGCCGGAGCCGGTGCTCAACCACGACCAATGGGGCAGCGTGGCCGCCCTGGTCCGCAGCGTCGGTGACCTCGTGCCCGCCATCAAGGGGCAGACTGAGGCCATCGCGGTCGCGGTGGAAAACGCTGAGAAGTGGATGGCGAAGGCAGGAGACTACAACTCCACGGAGGGCATTAACGCTCGTCAAACTGTGCGGCGTGTACTCGACCTCGGCCTGGACCTGCCCGGCTCAGAGCAGATTCGTGTCATCCTCGACGGGGAGAAAGCCCTATGGGATTCCCGTGCTCGCGCCGTCGGTCATACTGAGGCGCTGGCCGAGAAGGAGCAAGCCCTGGCAGATGCGAAGAAGAAGCTGCGCGAGCTCGAGACCGGAGAGGTAGAACTCTCCGTCAAAGACAAGCGCAAGCTCGCTGACGCTGAGAAAGCACTGGCTGAGGCTCAGGCAGAGGCAGGTGAGTCCGCCGGCGGTTCGGCATCCGCTGCGCGCAAGGTGGCTGATGCTGAGTCCGCTTTGGCTAAGGCCCGCGAGGGCGGTGATGCTGAGAAGGTTGCTAAGGCTGAGGAGAAGCTCAAGCGTGCTCGTGAGGACTCCTCCAAGTCCTCGGAGAAGGCAAACGACAAGGTTGCCAAGGCCGAGGAGAAACTGTCCCGTGTCCGTGAGGATTTGGGGATTAAGCAGGAGGAGGATGAGGCGAAGCGCGCCGAGGAAATCGAGAAGGCTAATGAAGCTGTGACCAAGGCGGAGGGTGACCTCGCTGCGGCGCGCAAGAAGCAGGCCGAGGACCTCGACAACGTGGTATTGCTCTCGCAGCGTCAGATTGAGGGGCTGATTCCTCAGGCTGAGGGGCTGGCCTCGAAGCTGATTGGAATGGGCGCCCCGGCTGGTGCTGTCGGCGCTGGCCTGGACATGGTGGTCGGCAAGCTCGCTAGCCTCGCGGGCCTGGCAGGCCCGACAGGCCTAACCCTGGGCATGGCTATGGACATGCTCAAGGTCGGCATCAACATCATCAAGTCCATCGTCGAAGCGATTATCGAGCTGGTGAATCGGATTCGCAAGGCCCGTCTGGAGGCGCTGAAGGCGCTTGCTGACGGGTGGGCAGTCATCGCCGACTATGCGAATCTTGTCGTCGAACTGCAGGGAACTGTGACCTCCTTGCAGCAGGCGTTGATTCGTGGTGCGAACGCGCAGCGGGAGGCGGAGTACAACCTCGCGCTGGCGCAGCACGACCGCTACATCGCGGAGACTGAAGGTGCGCTGAAGGTAGCTGAGGCGCGCCTAGCCTTGGATGAAGAGATTAAGCGCGGCGCCACCGTCGCCCAGCTGAAGATGATGGGCTTGCACGAAGACTGGGATTCTTACATGGCCTATCAGGCCCTGGAGGCCCAGGGCGTGCTTAAGGAGTGGTCGCATTCGGCTATCTCCGCGCTGTTTACGTACGAGAAGGCGCGTGCTGAAGCACTTAAGGGTGAGGTTTCGGCTCGTCTGGAGCAGATTAAGGCCGAGGCCGCTCTGGCTGAAGCACAGCGCCAGAACGTACGTAACCAGCAGGACCTGTTGGTGGCGCAGGAGCGTTTGATTCGTATGTCCGCGAAGGTGGCTGGTGTGGACCTCGTTGAGGCTACCGGTACGGCTCAGGTGGCGAAGCTCATGGCTGAGATGGCTGAGGTCAAGCAGGCCATGGACAAGAATGTCCTCGGGCGCTGGGGCGTTGGTCTTGGGGCTAATGGTTCTTATGCGAATGAGTACCGTGGCCAGCAGGCACAGTATGAGTCGCTGAAGCAGGCTCTGGATGCGGTGCTTGAGGAGACCGGGGTCAAGATTGACCGCGGGAACCTTGACCGCACGCTCAAGCTCATGGGCAGAGCAGCGTTCCGCGAGGGCGATGCCATGGCGGTGCTGCGCGCCCAGATGCCCGAGCTAGCGCAGGCTGAGACCGCGCTGCGTGTCAATGAGGCACTCAAGCCGGTGCAGGAGGCGCGTGACCAGCAGACCGACCTTGCGCGCCAGGTCGAGGATTTCACGGCGGAGATTGGTCTGTATGAGCAGACCACACCGCTAGAGCGCACCCTCAAGGGCCTGGACTACACGATTCAGTCTTTGGAGCAGGCTTCGGCTGCGTTTGCGGACGGGAATGAGAAGCTGCGTGGCGAGTATCTGGCTTCGGCTAGGGCGAATCATGCGGCGGCTCAGGCCGCTGGTGTGGAGTGGAAGCTGGACTCTAAGTACGCCACCCCGGATGTGAAGGGCCAGATCACTAAGGAGGTGACGATCCATATGGAGGGTGACCGTACGTACACGGCGGATGAGGTTGATGCTCTGCTGCGTGAAATCACCGCCGGGTCGAACGTGACCTACAAGTGGGATAAGTCATCGACGAAGGTCGCGGCGGCTCGCAGGAAGGAGCGTATCTAGTGCTGAAAGTCACTCTGACCAGTGCAATCGGTAAGAAGTATCTGCTTACTGGCACACAGCGCTCGAGTCCTGTGGTCTGCCCGGAGGAAGCTCTCGTCGGTCTTGTCTCTGAGGAGAGCCGTACTGATGTGGCAGTCCCCGGGAATGCTGGTGTGATTCCGGGGATGCGGCGGTACGGGGCTATCCAGACAGAACTCCCGTTCATGCTGAACGCAGACACGGGGGAGAAGATGGAGACCCTGTACCGCGAGTTCCGCCAAGGCTGGTCGCGGTCGAAGTCATGCGTCATACAGGTGGAGGCCGACCGGCCGGGCGGGCCGTACTTCCTGGATTTGGTGCTGGATCGTCATCTAGGTGGCGTGCCGGTGGATATGAGTCGGCGTACATCGACGGTGGTGACGGTACCGGTTTTCAACGCGGAAGGAATGTTCCGCTCGGCGTTGAAGACAGGCACGGGAGGCGTCACAGTGACGAATAGCGGGGATGTTCCTATATACCCCAAAATTCGAAATCTGGGCGCCGGAGGGTCGGTCACCACTCCATCCGGGGCAAGATTCACACTCCCAAAGTCGACGACGGCAACAGTATTCGACACCGACCCGCGGCGACTGCGCCTGCCCGGCGCATTCCCCGAGTCGGTACCCCCAGGAAAGTCGGGGACATGGGTTCTACCCACCGGGGCGTCCCTTGAGTGGACGCAACTAGTGGTTGACCCCTGGGCCTAAAAATTATTGCGAGGCTTAGCCCACCTCGCCCAGTTTTAAACATGAAAACTTAATGGAGGGGCTAGCGAATGACTGCTTGGGCATCGTGGAAAAAGACCGTCGACTACGTGGTAGCCACCCAGGGCCGCTGGTACGGAATCGGCAACGGTGACGGAGTACCACTATTCACCCTGCCAGCCCCAGTGTCCTCAGACACCCCGGAGCAGTGGATGGAATCCCCCGACCTAGAAATCACATTCCCAGCACTCACCCCCGAAGGGCAGCCAAACCGCCTGGCGGAAACGTTCATCCTTGACGCGCTCGACGAGTTTGACCCTTCCGGTCAGCTGCCGGTAGCCCCCGGTGAGTACATGCTCCTCGTTGCATTCCCCGGCAAAGACGGTCAGGTGGAGCGCCGCGGCGGGGCTATCACACATGCGGATGCGGATGACCCTGAAAATGATGGGCTACCCAACACCATCACGCTGCATGCGCTTAATGCGATGGATGTGTGGAATACGATTCCTGCGGTGTCGTGGCCTGCCGCATGGTGGGCAGCCACCCCGTACGAGCGGACCACGGACGAATCTCAGATTCCGTACAGTACGCCGCACCATATGGCCCGCGTGGAGCTCGCCACCCGCACCACATTCACCTGGAAGCACGGCAAGGCCGGTTTCGTGATTCGGCGCCTGGCGCAAGAGTCACTCGATGCGGCGATGATGACCCAGTCCGACCCCGACGGGACACGCTGGGTCGATGACCCCTACCACGTGGTCGAGGTCCCCGAGAAGGACTCAACGCCAGAGATTTCACTGGAAGCCCGTGATGGATTCTTGTGGGAGACGGTGCTCGCGCAGGCGAAGAATGCCGGCGTGATTCTCGGGGCTTATATCTGGTGGCCGGGGGATAGACCGGTTAGGTGCTGGTCTCCGGCCCGCTCGTATATGTCTCCCAGAGACGTGGATATTACGCCTAGTGAGGGCGAGTCCTCCCGTCGTCCAGTGAGGATTGATTTCCCCCACGCCATGATTGTGCTCACGGTAAAGGAGGTTAGCTAGTGACTACTCCGTTTTTCGTGGCTGATGCGGCGAATGTGACGGTGTTGCGCTCCGTGGCTTCTACTGCTTTCGGTAAGTATGAGTTGCAGGTGCCGGAGGGCATCAAAATTGAGGACATTCACAGCTTCGCGGCGCCGGGCAATGAGCTCGGCTACGTAGCAGGCCTGACAGGGGAACGAGTTGGCGGCATGATGCGCCGCTTCGTGCGCGCCGACGTGTCAGTCACCGCGGCTAATGAGTCTGACCCGAGTTGGGTGCCGGATTCTAATGTGGACCAGGTGCTGCGTGAGGCTGAGCAGCGGGTCAGCGGCGACTTTTTCCTCGAGTCTGACATCACGCTGGCAGGCCTTGGGCCGTGGACTCCGTTTGTGGACTTCCAGGTGGGGGACACGGCGAATGTGGAGATTTGGGGGCGTGTTGTTCAGCTGCCGGTGACTCGTATTGAGCCGGTGGTGTCGGATCATTCTGTTGTGGATTTTCGGGTCCATGTTGGTGGTCAGCTGGTGTCTGATGAGGATGCGCGGCTGGCTGAGAATGAGACGATTCGGCGTGCTTTGGTGGAGGACCGTCGTGATTTGGCGGGGCTTCAGGCTCAGGTGTCGAAGGCGGTCCAGGACTCCTCATCTGCTAAGTCGACGGCTGATGAGGCTAAGCAGAAGGCTGATGAGACCGCCGCCATAGTCGATGGTCTGGATATCGAGGGCAGTATCCAGCGTGCTCGGGAGGCGGTGGACTCGTCGAACGCTATTTTGCAGCTTGTCCGTCAGCTCACTGGTGCCGCAGCAGCACAGGGAGCGCAAGCTCAGGCCTCGGCATCGCTAGCGATTGAATACGCGAATCGGGCGGAGGAGGTGCTGGACAAGCTCGATCCGCTCCGGGATGATGTGGTGGCCGCGCACGCCGAGGTGGCCCGCCTGTCGGGTGAGGCGGCGCGGTTGGCTCAGGAAGCGGCGGCGGCGGTTGCTCGTGGTGAGCAGCAGGTGGTTGCGGCGCAGCGGGCGGCTAATGCGGCGGCGGCTGATGCGGCTACGTCTCAGGCGCTTGTGGATGACGCTAAAAAGCTTTTGTCGGAGCTCGGCCCGTTGCAGGATACGGCGCGTAAGTCCCTCAAAGATGCTCAATCCCTACTGGATAACGCCGGTGGTAGGGGTAAGAGCCTCGCGGATGTGCTGAAGGAAGTCGCCGCGAAACACCAGGCGGTGCTGTCGGCGCATGATGACATTCTGGCTACGCATAGCGAAGTACTAGAAATCCATGGCGAAGCGATCAAATACGCCGCTATGGCGGCTGCTCAGGCTGGCGCGGCGGCGATGCAAGCATCCCAGGCGGCGGCGGAGGCTTTACGTGCCGCTGACTTGAACGCGCAGGCTATCGCCGCGCTCGCGGAAGCGGATGAAAAGCTTGCTGAAGCGGACCGCAAGCTGCAAGAACAGATTGATGTTCTTGAAGAATCCCAACGGCTCCTAGCCCAAGCTATCCGCTACGTCGCGGCGGCAGCGGCGCAGGCCGCGCAGGCCGCCATGTCCGCCGCGCAAGCCTCGGAAGAAAACGCCAACGCCATCGCTCAAACGAATATCGCGGTGGATGCGGCTAATGATTCCATCGAGGCCCTAAAGGGGGCCAATAAGGCCCGCGATGAAGTAGTAGGCAACATCCAGAAATCGGTTGATTCTGTCACGAAAGCCCAGAAGGCACAGAGCGCAGCGGAAGCGGCCCGCGACCAAACACTCAAGGACGTTTCGCTGCAAACGTGGGTGGCGAATTTCCGCCGGGTGCGCCAGGCCATGTACACAACCGACATGGGAATTACAGAGGCCTCGGGCCAATTCACCGATTATCTGCGCTGGGATAACGGAACCGTGTTCGCAACCGTCCAGCTGATGATTACGGATGGGAATAGCACGATCCGAATTCAGAAGCTTGGCGGGTGGTCGGGTGATATTGAGACCACTGTCGTGACCACGGGGGGTGATTTTGGCGGCTTCACTAAAAAGTGGGATTTTTCGGATACCGCACCATACGACCTTTACCTCTATAAGGCGAAATGGCAGCGAATCTTTGTGAAGGTCTATCCGGAATGGCCAGATGTGGCTACACGGAACGCGATTAATTCCTTGGCCACGAAGTACCGCCCGCTTATGTAAATAATCTGCCGATTGCCGAGACGGCTATACGGCCCTAACCCATTTTTAGGAGGATTGAATGTCAACAATGCTTAAACCCCTCAATATCCACGCGGGGGGGGGCTTACTAAATGACCGCGCCGATGATTTTGGAGCGGGTGGCGAAGCAATCCGCAGGCGGGACGGGCACAATGCCTATTGTGCATCCGAAGGGTGTGCACGATGTGTACGTGTATCTGCCGCCGGGTGTTTTCGATGTGATTGTGTCGTGGCCGGGCCGCGCCCGCGTGGAAGTCATCCACATGCCGGACAAGACGTGGGATACGGCTCGAACGGTGATCGACCTGCCAGCCCAGCAGGAAGTGAAAGAACGGCGCGGCCTCGCACGCATCGCGTCCGAAACCAATCAGCAGTTCTTTTTCCGGTCGTCCGCCCCGCTGGACGCAAACACCCGCTTATCAGCACAGGTAATCCCCGCAACCCTCGAACTGCCCTAACCACCGTGGGGGTGGTCTAGATGACTACCCCAAGCATGGATTTTCCGATGCCTGTCGCGGTGACGTGGACCTCCTCTGGTTCGGGAAATAATTTGAATGTGCACCGTACCCAGCCCCGGGGAGAGATTGGCGGGCAGCCACCGTCCCCGCTTCGGTGGTATCTGCCTGCTGGCGGCTACAGCATAATGATCACCAGCTACCTATCATCCCCCATCAATGTCGCGTGGATGCCGGGACCGGACCGGAACTGGATCAACCTATTTACCTGTAAGCCTGGGGAATCTAAGACAACAACGATTAGTGCCACTGGCTGGGGATATTTTCTTATTGCTGGTGATAGTGATTGGTCGTCTGCTGATAAGGGGCACGCCACGATGACGATTGCTCCATTCCCGCAGGCCTAACTCAGCCACCCCTCGGGGTGGCTTTACTCATATTTTGAAAGGAATATCTCATGGAAGAATTCGATTTCGATGCTTGGGTGGAGGGCCTGAAGGCCATCCCCGATGACAGGCTCATGGAGGCGTCATCCAAGCTATCCGACGAGCGTCGTGCGCGCCCCGCCCGCGCTGCCGAGGACAAGGCCCGCGCTGAAATCGTCGCCGGCCTCGCTGAAACCGCCCCGGAGCTGGTCGCCGTCCACGTCACCCTCGAAGAAGCAAAAGCAGACCCCGGCAAGGTACCCGAATGGAAGAACCCCGGCTCGGACTTCCTCAAGGCCCACCGCCAGGGCGGTGTCGTCAAGCACGGCGGCAAGTACTGGGTATCGGAAACTGGGAACTTGAATACGTGGGAGCCCGGGGCCGAGGGCATCCACACCAACATCTGGCGGGATGTTACCCATGAGGTCCTACCACCCGCCCCCAAAACAGACGACAGCGGCAAGGTCATCGCGCAAGGCAGCGCCGAGAACCCATACCCATTCGTCGCCGGTATTCAAGTCAAGGCGGGCCAGTACGTCACCTACCAAGACCAGAAATACAAGGTCCTGCAGGGGCACACGCTGGCCGACCACTGGGCACCCACCGTAGCCCCCGCTCTCTTCCAAAAGGCTTAGGAGGACACCATGGCACGCGACTATTACAAGCTAGAGCCCGATAGGATTTATCGAATCGGTAAGCACTACACCCCGGGGCGCGCAGGCCAAAAAATCCAGTTCATTACCCGTCATCACCTCATGTACATCGGTGAAGGCGAAGCCGTCGTTGACGAAATCTGGAACCATCGGCCCGCCTCCGCCCACCACGTCATCGGCCCCACTGGTAGGTGGGTGCAAACCGTCTACGACCGCGACACCGCGTGGGCGAATGCCTCCCAGTGGGCTAATCAGCGCACTATCGCTATCGAGCATTCAAACATTACCGGCCGCGCCCACGGCAACGATTTTCACCCTGATTCGTGGAACATCAGTGACGCCACAATCACTACAGGCGCTCGTGTAGCTGCCGCATACTGCCTGTATTTCAACCTCGGCAGGCCCGTGTACGGCAAGAACATTCGAGACCATTTCGAGTTCACCGCGACAGGTTGCCCAGTCCACCTGTCCGGCCCGAAGGCCGGTAACGGGTTCGGTGGGCGCGCCGGCAAGTATCACCAGCAGTGGATGGATGAGGCGCAACGCTTCTACGACGAGCTAAAAGCAGGAAAAGCCACCGGAAAGACACCGGCTAAGAACACTGGAGGGAGTAGCGTCACCATGAACGCAGTAGAACAAGTCAACGCCCACACCAGGGCATTCATCTCGGGATACCTAGGGCCGCAGATTGAGGCGATTCAGGAAATCTGGCGGCAACTACGTGGCCCATCGGGGAACGGCTGGGAGCAACTCGGCAAGAACACCAAGGGCCAGAACCTCACCCTCGTCGACGCCGTGGCCGCAATCCGCCAAGACCTCGCCCGCATCGAGAAGAAACTGGAGGAACGCTAATGGCCAAGCACTACACCAACCCCGCGCCGAAGCCCCGCGCCGTCATCGGCACCCCATGGTGGATTCGCCTAGCCGTGTACGTCATCGTCGCCGCCGTGGGCCTGGCCCTCGTCGCTTTCGGTATCGCCAGCCCCGACCAGGTAGACGGCTGGCTGGGGCAGACCGGTGGTCTAGCCGCACTCATCGGTGGCCTTCTCGCCGCTGTGAATACGGGCCGCGAATCCGACGAAGCACCTGTAGGTGTAGTCATTGAGCAGCCCACCGCACCAGAGCCGGAGGACGTGCCCGTACTACCGGTGTACACCGGGCCAACCACAGCAGGGGAGCAGTCGTGAGATGGGAGAGCGCTAAACGCCGAGTTGCCCGCTGGCTCGTCTCCGACGCCGCTGGCCTCCTAGCCCTCGGAAGTATCTCCATTGCACGCGGCATGTCCTACACGCCGGTGCTGGTTGACCCTGAGCGCAAGCCGACGCATTTCATGGAGAGTGTGCTTAACCCCCCGGCGTGGGCAGTGGTGTGGATCCTCATGGGGCTACTCTGCCTGTGCGCCACGCGGGTACCGAAGCTCGTACCCTCTGCTGTTGGCGCGGTGGTGGGGCTGCACTCCATGTGGGCTTTGAGCTTTATCTTCGCCACGGTATTCGACGACCTCCCCCGGGCCTGGGTGTCCTCACTCGGATACATCGGAATCGCCACCATGACCCTCTACGCGTACGGGCGGGGGCAGACTAGCCAGGTCACAGTCACAGATGGGAGATGATGGTATGCCAGTAGACGGGCCGCTGGCAACAGTCATCGTCGGCGTGATTGGCGTGCTCGGCACACTTATTGGTACTCACCTGACGGAGAAAAGCCAGAAGAAAAAGACGGAAATCGAGGCCAGAGGCCCCGAATGGGAATCATTCACTAATAGTATTCGTGCGTGGACGAATGAGCAGCTGAAAGAACGTGACAAGTCGATTGCGGAGATGCGGGGCGAGATTGCGGAGCTGCGTGACAAATTGGAGGTGTGGAAAAGCCGCTACTTTGTCGCCGTGAATCATATCCGCCAGTGGCGACTGCGCCACCCGGAGAGCGTTGACGAGCTGCCTATCCCAGACGAGCTAGAAAACGACTTTTGAAAGTCTTTGAAGTTTTAGCCCTCACCCCTGCCGGGTGGGGGTCTTTTTCTGCGTTTTAGGGGGCTAGAATCCCACGACATTTCCACGACATGCACCACCGTAAACCGCTGTAAACGGCTGCAAACGACTGTATAGGCGAAAACGCAGAAACCCCCTCCCACCAGCATAAACGCTAGTAGAAGGGGGTTGGCTAAAAGTGCGCCAACTGGTTTACACCCAGTAGGTCGGGGGTTCGATCCCCTCAGGCCGCACCAAATGAAACCCCTTTCCGTTAAGTCGGAGAGGGGTTTCGTCGTGCTCGGAGGGTGCCCGCGGGTGCTCTAGGGCGAGGCCGCTTTGGTGGTCGGTGTAGATGCGGACTGCTCCGGCTGCTTTGAGTTGGGTGTGTTGGCGTTCGGGGTTTTGGTCGGTAGTGCTGACGCGGGCGTAGCCGATGATTTGGCCGGCAATGCCCGTGGAGTGTTCGTCAGGGTCTAGGGGTGGTGTCGTTTGTGTTCGTTTGGTCATGGTTTAGCCCTAGCGAACACTTGGTATGGTTCCGGAATGAGTGTTCGGTTGGGGTATACCTCAAAAGTGAAGCTTCCTAGAACAATAGCCGAACGATGTAATCTGGGTGGGGGGAGACGACTAACCACTCAAACCCGCGCTAAAACAGCAAACATGTATTGAGGAGGATGGCATTGATGCGTAAACAGAAAAGCGCAGCCTACTGGTGGAGCGTTACTGTCGTTGTAGTGCTGTTCATCGCAACGCTTGTAATCAATTATCTAGCAGGACTAAGTGCTGATGAATCATACTTTGGAGCACATTGGTGGCATCGTCTGGCATGGGTTACGCCACTGTTGTTCTTGGCTTCTTTGATTTGGGCCTGGTTTGAGCACAGGAAGGTGCATCGGTATTCGCATTGACCCATATTTAGTAGCGTCGGGCGTGAATGAGAAGGAAGCCTTTGCGCTTGGGTGAAAGATGCTTTTGCTCTAGTGGGGAATGTCGATCGGGCCTAACCCCCGACGCGTCTACTTTCCGGGGTCAGGCCCATGTCTTCGTCCCAGTTGGGAATGCAGTTCTCAGCGGTGCAGCCAGCGGCTTCAAGAATACTGTCGGCAATCTCGGTTTCGGTCGCTTCTCGCGTCCACGCAATCGCGTTCATGATCGTCCCCTTCGGGGGGTCGAGGCTAGTAGCGCTCCTGACCGCGCTCACGGATCTTCTCGTAGAAGTCCGGCTTGGCGGAGCCATATCGCGAGCGGGAGCGGCGCGAAGGCTGCGTGGCAGCCGCAGGCGTCGAAGGCGGGGCAGCAGGCGTCGTAGCATCAGAGTGTTCGCCGGAAGGCTCCTTGTGTTCGGAGCTTTCGACGCCCGCAGCCGTATCGGGGGAGCCGGCGCCGGTGGCGGCCGCAGTGGCCTCAGCAATCAGGGCATCCTCATCGCGGGCGCGGCGGCGCTCCCGGATCTCAGACCACACGAAGTAGGCAAAGCCCAGCGGCGCCATCACACCGAAGGCAATCCACTGGTAGCCATAGGACAAGTGGTTGCCGCGGTCCAGCTTTGGAACCGGCAGCGCATGCAGCTCACCTGGCTGCTCGGGGGAGAGTTGGAGGTAGTCGTGGGCGAGGGGGACGTCGACAAGCTCTGCAATCTGCTCCGTATTGATGGAGTAGACCTGCGTGTATCCCTGTTCCTCAATGGGTGCGGAGGTGTGCTTGCGTTCGTCGTAGCGCGCCATGGCCACGATGGTGACCTCGCCCTGCGGGGCCGGGTCGATGTGGGGGACGGAGTTGCCCTCGTCCGTGGGCATCCAGCCGCGGTTGACCAGGAAGGTTTCACCAGACTCGGTTTCAAAGGGGACCAGCGACTGGAATCCCGGGGCGGATTCCACCGGGCGCAGGCGCAGGAGCACCTCATCTTCTGAGAGGTAGTGGCCGGTTAGCTCCGCGCGTTCCCACTCCTTGTGCAGGGAGCCATCAGCAGAAAAGACTTCGGTGACCGGCTGGGGGTCGGCGTCGTAGGCCTCCTCAATGAGGTGGTTGCGCTCCACAATCTGCGCGTCCTTATTCAGCTGCCACGGAGCGAGCACCGTGAAAGACAAATAGGAAAACGCGACGATGAAGATGAGAGAGAGCACCCACCCAGGCTTGAGGAATGTCTTAAGCATGATGACCAGTCTAGTAGCCGCGCAGAATTATCTAGCCGTGGTTTTCTTTAATCCAGTCGAGCAGCCCCGGAACGGAAGCATCGATCTCACTGCGGGTGCGGGCGAAGTCCTCCTCCGTGCCGTAGAAAGGATCCTCCACGCTGGCATCCTCCGGTGAGTTCGGATCGAAGCTGCGCATGAGGCGCACCTTGTCTTCCGGGATGCCGCGCTCGATGAGGGCATCGCGGTGGCCGGTGTCCATGGCCACGAAGAGGTCCGCGTCCATATGGTCCGGACCCAGCTGGGCGGCCTGGTGGCCGGCGCCATCGTGGCCGCCGCGGCGCAGCTCAGCCACGGCGCGCTCGTCCGCGCCCTGGCCCACGTGCCAGCCGCCGAGGCCGCAGGAAGAAACTCGCGCGAGGAGATCGAGCATGTCGGTCTCCATGGCGTCGCGTGTAATGATTTCCGCCATGGGTGAGCGGCAAATGTTGCCCGTGCACACGAAGACGATGTGGAGCTGGTTGTCGTTCTCCGGAGGCGTCATGCAAAGGCTCCTTAAGCTAGAGGGGTGCGCTGGCGAACGAAAGCTAGGATATAGCAGCGACGCGACTGACGTGAAACCTCAAGCCAACAAGGAGCATACGAGATGGCAGAACGAACGACCGTTGGCGAGATCCGCCGCGTAATCCACGAGGCCTACCCGCCGCAGCTGGCCGAGTCCTGGGATGCCGTTGGCCTGGTGTGCGGCGACCCCACAGACGAGGTGAGCACCGTGGCCTTCGCTCTGGACTGCACCCAGGAAGTGGCAGACAAAGCCGTGGAGCTCGGCGCGCAGATGCTCGTGGTGCATCACCCGCTGCTGCTTCGCGGGGTGACCTCGGTGGCGGCGGATACGCCGAAGGGCAAGGTCATCCACACTCTGATACGCAATGGCGTGGCCCTGTTGGCCGCGCACACCAACGCGGATAAGGCCCGCCCGGGTGTCAACGACAAGCTGGCTGAGCTCGTCGGTATCACGCCCGGCCGCCCCATCGTCCCGGTGGAGCCCTATGAGAACCTCGACGAGGCCTTAGGGCTAGGGCGCGTGGGCGAGCTTGAGCAGCCGGTGACTCTGCGCGAGTTCACCCAGCGCGTGGCCGATGCCCTTCCGGAAACCGAATGGGGAGTGCGCGCGGCCGGCGATCCGGAGCGCATGGTGAAGAAAGTTGCCGTCTCCAGTGGCTCGGGGGATTCCTTCCTGGACCACGCGGCGGCTCTCGGCGTGGACGTCTACGTCACCTCCGATTTGCGCCACCACCCAGTGGATGAGCACCTGCGCGCCGCGCACCTGGCGGAGCCGGAGGGCCCGGCCGTGGTGGATACCGCTCACTGGGCCAGCGAGTTTCCCTGGACTGCCCAAGCGCGCGATATTGTGGAGGACGCATTGCGCGTGAACACCGAGATCATCGATGTCCGCACCGACCCATGGACGATTTCTGCGCATAAGGAGAACTAAATGAAACTGCCACAGGACCTGCAGAGCATCTTGCTGGAGCTGGCCACCCTCGAGCGCTCCCAGGCGCTAGGTGGGGCAACCACCATCCCGGAGCAAGAGGAGTACGAGAAGGCCCAGGCCGCACACGCCCGGCTTGTCGACGCCTCCGGCTCCGCCCAGCTCGCCGTCGACGACATGGAACTGGAGATCTTGCGCATTCAGGCTGACGAGCGCAAGCTGCGTCAGCGCGAGCGCGATGACAAGGCGCAGCTTGGTGCTGCGACCGACCCAGAGACCCGCAAGGACCTGGAGCACGATCTCTACGCTGCAAAGTCCCGCATCGCGGATCTTATGAGCGAGCTACAGGAAGCCCATAACGAAATCCACGCACTGCGCGCCAACCTTGATGTTCACGGCGCGAAGGTCTCCGATTCCGAGCGTAAACTCGAAGTACTCAAGCGCGCGGCCGAGGCCGCCCAAGAGGCCGCGGCGAACCGCCCGGATCCGCAGGTGCGCATCGGCGAGCTGCGCGAGCAGCTGCCCGCGGATGTCCTGGAGGAGTACGAGACCGTGCGCGAAGAAAACGGCGTGGGCGCTGCGGCCTTCACCGGGCGTGGTTGCGGTGGTTGCTTCATCGTGCTGCCGCCGGCCGAGCAGAACGCGGTGCGCAACGCTGCTGCCGACGAGGTTCCGCAGTGCAGCGACTGCGGCTCCTACCTGGTGCGCCCGGCCTCATGAAGCTAGTCATCTTTGCTGACGGCGGCTCCCGCGGCAATCCCGGGATCGCCGGCTCCGGAACTGCGGTCTATAACGAGGACCGCTCGCAGCTGCTCAGGGAAATCGCTTACGTCGTGGGCCAGAAGTCCACGAATAACGTGGCCGAATACCACGGGTTGCTGCGCGGTTTGGAGGCCGCGGTGGAGCTGGGCGCGGATGAGGTGGAGTTCTATATGGACTCCAAGCTCGTGGTGGAGCAGATGAACGGGCGCTGGAAGATCAAGCACCCGGACATGCAGAAGTTGGCCATCGAGGCGCGCCGCCTGCTCAACCAGATTCCGCGCTTCAGCCTCGAGTGGGTTCCGCGCGCCAAGAACTCGGTGGCCGATGAGCTCTCCAACGTGGCGATGGACGCCGCCGCGAAGGGCGAGCCCGTGGGCATCCTCGATATGGGTGCCGGCGACGCCGTTGAAACCGGCGCCGCTGTCGATGCTGCGGGCAGTGAAGAACCCGGCGGGGAGGCAGGGGAGACGTCGCCAAGCACGGCGTCTTCAACCGCGGCCGACTGGCGCTCCGAGACCGGACAGTCCACCCGCTTCATCCTGCTGCGCCACGGGCAGACGGCGATGTCCGCCGCCAAGCAGTACTCCGGGCGTGCGAACCCCGAGCTCACCGAGCTGGGCAAGAAGCAAGCGCTCGCCGCCGCCCAAGCCCTGGCCGATACCCACATCGATGCCGTGGTGTGCTCGCCGCTGCGCCGCTGCCAGCAAACAGCCGCGGCCGTGGTGGAGGGCAGGGACCTGCGCGTGGAAACCGTCGAGGACCTCATCGAGGTGGACTTCGGACGCTGGGAAGGCAAGACCTTCGCGGAAGCCGATGCCGCCTGCCCTGAGCTCCACGCGCGTTGGTTGAAAGATACGTCCGTGGCCTGTCCGGGCGGGGGGTCCCTGCGCGCCGTGCACCGCCGTGTCAGCGCCGCGCGCCGCGAGCTGCAGCAGCGCTTTGAAGGGCAGACCATCCTCGTGGTCTCCCACGTCAACCCCATCAAGTCCTTTGTGCGCCAAGCGCTCGATTCCGGACCGCAAACGCCCAACCACCTCTTCCTTGAGCTGGCTTCCTTGAGCGAGGTCGAGTTCTTCGACAGCGGTAGCACCCTGCACCGTTTCAACGATGTGGGGCATCTGGGCGCGCTGCGATAAACTAACAGGCGCGAATGAGCCGACCGGGCAAACGCGTTCCGTCGAACCGGCCCCTTCATGGGGCTAGGCGCGGGCCGAGGAAAGTCCGGACTCCACAGAGCACGGTGGTTGCTAACAGCAACCCGGGGTGACCCGCGGGAAAGTGCAACAGAAAGTAGACCGCCGCGTGCCTCCACCGCGTTTCGGCGCGGAGAAAGGGAAGCGGTAAGGGTGAAAGGGTGCGGTAAGAGCGCACCAGCACCGTCAGCGATGGCGGTGGCTGGGTAAACCCCACTGGGAGCAAGGCATCACGGCCCGCCACGCTAGCGGGCCCGATCAGGCGTTAGTAGGTTGCTCGCCGAAGCCTGAAGGTAGCTGCTTGAGCCAACTGGCAACGGTTGGCCTGGATGGATGTTTGCCACCGCGCCACGCGCGCGGCACAGAATCCGGCTTATAGGTTGGCTCATTCGCACCCACACTTTTATTTTTTGGAACAATGGGGCGGCATGAAACTGTATGCCGCGCCCTTGGACTTTCGGCCCATCGCCGAGGAGTTTTCCGTTCCGACAGATTTCCTGGAGGACGTCACCGCACAGGCCGCTTCCGCGCAGGACCGCTATACCGAACAGCGCCGCGATGCCCGCGACATCCCGCTGGTGACCATCGACCCGGCTGGCTCCATGGACTTGGACCAGGCCGTCTTCATCGAGGCGCGCGATGGCGGCTACCGCGTGCTCTATGCCATCGCGGATGTCGCCGCGTTCATCGAACCGGGCTCCGCGCTGGAGCAGGAATCCCTCAAGCGCGGCCAGACCATCTATCTGCCGGATGAGCCGGCGCGGCTGCACCCGGCAGAGCTCTCCGAAGATAGGGCTTCGCTGCTTGCCGACGTCGACCGTCCCGCCGTCCTCTGGACCTTCGACCTCGACTCTGCAGGTGAGGTGGAGGACTTCTCGGTGGAGCGCGCGCTTGTGCGCAGCCACGCGCGGCTGGACTACGACCAAGTGCACGCCGACTTGGAGAAGGGCACGCTGCATTCCTCCATCGCCTTGCTGCCGGAGGTGGGAAAGCTGCGCCAGGCTTCCTCGCTGCGCCGCGAGGCGATCAACTTGCGCATTCCCTCGCAGCGCGTATCCGAAAGCAGCGATGGGGAGAAAGGCCACTACGAGCTGGTCATGGAGCCGCGCCATGAGGTGATGGACTATAACTCGGAGATTTCCCTTCTCACCGGAATGTGCGCGGGGCGGCTGATGGAATCACACGGTGTTGGATTCCTGCGCACCCTATCGGCGGCCACCCCGGAGGCTGAGGCCACCTTCCGCTCGGAAGCGGAGGCCCTGGGCTTTGAGCTGGGGGAGCGCAGCATCTCTGAATTCCTGCATTCCGTGGATGCGGATTCGCCGCGCGGGATGGCGGTGATGCGCGAGGCCCAGCGTTTGCTTCGTGGTGCTGACTACGTGTGGCTGGAGGATGGCCAGGCGGACGTGCACGCGGGAATCGGCGGCTACTATGCGCACGTGACGGCCCCGCTGCGGCGTCTAGTTGACCGCTTCGCCACGGAGGTCTGCCTGGCGCTCAGCGGCGGCTACGAGATTCCGCAGTGGGTGCGCGAGCGCGCCGGGGATGTCATTTCCACGATGCGCTCGACATCGCAGCTGGCCTCCCAGGTGGATAAGGCCTGTTTGCACCTGACGGAGGCGACGGTCTTGGCACCGTGGGTAGGCACCAACTTCGAAGCCGTGGTCGTTGATGGCGGGGAACAGCGCGAGAAGGCGCGCCTCTTCGTCCTAGACCCGCCGGTGATGGGGCAGGCCGTAGGGCACCCGGAGACCGGCAAGGAGACGATGGTGTCCTTGGTCAAGGCCGACGTTGAGGAGCGCGATGTGCTCTTCGCGTGGCCGGCGGACTAGTCCTCGGTGATTGCTGGGCTTCCGGCACTAAGCGGGACGACAAGCAGGCCGTCCTCGGCCAAGTCGGCCGCAAAGTTTGCGGCCTTGGTGCTCGGCACGTAGGCGATGACCGCGGAGGACGTGCCCGCGTGGGCGGAGCGTGCCGCTACGGCGCCGCGCGCGGTGGCCAGCTGCGCGAGTTTCTCCGCGGAGCTGAATTCATACACGGTGGACAAGGCTGACTGCGACTGTGTGAGGAGCGGGAAAAGCTCGGTGCCGCGGCGCGAGCGCAAAGCGCGGGCAACTCCTTCGGCGCGCTCAGTTTCCTCTGAGTAGAAGGTCAGCCACGCGGTGGCTTGCGCGATGGTCGGCTGATTCTCGGTGCCGTGCACCTTGTGGACAGCGGCGAGCCACTCGAGGACGCGTTGGGGTGCATCCGGCAACAGGCGCAGCGAAGGCGTGCCGAAGGCGCGGCAGGCGGCGTCGATGAATCGCTCGCGGGTGCGAATCTCTGCGACGGCTTCTAAGGAATCGGCATCACTTGGCACGGCCAGCGCGAAGGCTGCGATGTCTTTGTTGACCATGTGCGGTGCCTGGGTGACGGAGCCGTCGGCGTAGTCGATGATGGTGATGGACTCACCAGCGCCGCGCAGCGCGGCGGAGTGGCGGGCGCGCAGCGCAGGGAATCGGGCGAAGGTGCCAACTGCTTGGGAACACACCTCCGCGATGCGGGCGCGCAGCGGGGCATCGTGCAAATCATCCGCGTTGCCGAGCAACGCTAGCGCTGTGGCAATGTCGATGGCTGCGGCGGCGCCGAGTCCAGTTGAATCGGGGATGTCGTTGACCACGGTGATATCGGCGCCGGCGGTTTCGCGGGTAAGGAGCTGGCGGTTGATCATGGTGTAGATGATGCCGCCGAGGCGCGCGGCGATGGCCCCTTCGGGTGCAGGGGGTTCGATGGGCTGGCCTTCGGAATCGACGCTGGGCTGTTGCTCTGCGGCGAGGGAAGAGACCTGCTCGAGGGAAATTTGGTCTTCAACGGTCTCGCCGTTGGTGTGCTCTAGGCGAACCTTGACCAGTCCGTCGCTGCGGGGGCTGACAGCTGCTGCCGCGCGGATGTTGGCTAGGCCCATGATGGCGATGCCGCCGTAGTGATCGATGTGCTCGCCGATGAGTGCCCAGGTGGCAGGGGCGCTAGCAACATGAGCTGCATCAGCGCCCACGTTCTCGCGGTGTGCGGCGCGAACGCGGTCGATGGCCGGGGTCGAAGGGGCAGTCCACAGGGGCATCGGGAAGGTTCTCCTTTGCTGGTGGCGATAGCCTGCCTAAAAGAAAAGGCAGGAGTAGGTGACCAATCTATTCTAACGGGCGTGACCCGCGGGCGGTCTGTAGTGTGGGGTGCACTGATTACTTGCCCGACAGAACGGAGAAAACTATGGCTGAGGCTGACAACAAGTGGTTCTACGACCCGTCTACCGGTGAGGTATCCCAGGGAAAGGTGTCCGGCTGGGAGAACCGCATGGGCCCCTACAATTCCCGCGAGGAAGCCGAGCGCGCTATTGAAATCGCGCAAGCCCGCACCGCCGCGGCTGATGCTGAGGATGCCGCCGAAGACGATAACTAGGCGATAGCTAAACGTCTCATGGCCGGCCATGAGGCGGATGCGAAAAGCTCGGGCCCACACCACCGCAAGCAGGCGATGGTGTGGGCCGTTGTGGTGACTGCACAACTACACAGCCACGCAGGATGAGCCGGCGGCTTAGCGCAGCTTCTTGCGCAGCGGCTTAAACGCGGACTTGATGGCTTTAAAGCTGTCCGAGTAGGCGTTGAGTGCTTCCAACCCGATGACGCGCTCGCGCTGGTAGAGCAGACCATAGCCGAAGGTATCCTCGCCACGCCGGCGTGCGGTTTCTGCCAATTCGAGCAACTTATCGCGAGATGTCACGGAATCCTGGAAGTCTCCCAAGACAGATTGCATCTGCTTGCAGGCCTTGTAGAGGTTCTTGGTCTTTAGCGTGGTGGCTGAACCAGCGGCCTCAGCTGCATAGCGCAGTTTCTTTGCGGCCTTGCGCATATCGTGGAAGTACTCTTCACGCTCATGCAGCGTCAGCTCGGTGTTATCCCAGTTGGAGATAGCCTTCTTGTGGCGCTTGACCAGCTTGTCATAGGCCTGCTTGAGGTGCAGCGCCATCACCGTGTCAAGATCGTGGGACTCTTCTTCATCACGTTTGGCGTGCTTCGGCGCATAGTCCTTCGCTGCCTCCTGCTGCTCAGATAGTTCAGCGGAAGCTGTGGCAGCGGAATCAGATTCCACCGCACCGTTGTCCCCGGCGCTGGTGTCTTCGTCAACCGAAGCATCCTCGGCGGCGACTGGCGGGTTGGAAAGGAATGCGTCGAGCGCATCGAGCAGAGCCAGGTACTGGTCAGAATCGAGAGCGGCGATGACACGACGATGCGCGCGGCGGTAAGCGCGGCCCATATCGTGTGCGATGTGTTCGCGGGTGGCTTCATCAAGCACATCGGAGTCCTCCGATGCGAGGAGATTCTGCCAGCGTTCTTCCACAACTTCGGCGTCACGAGCAACGCCAAGCATGGCAGCAAGCTCCTTGAGATCGCACTCTAAGCGTTTGATCTCCGGGCCCACGACAATGCCGTGGAAGGTTTGAAGGTGGCTGCGCAATTCGCGGGTAGCAACGCGCATTTGGTGCACGGAATCCCACTCATCACGGCGTACCCGCGGATCAAACTCGACGAGCTTATCCCGATTAGCTCGCAGTGCCTCCACGACTGCCGCCGCGGGGGAGCCGGGCTCCACGTTAGACGTTGCGAGTGCTGGGGGAAGCTCGACATTGTTGATGGACTGCCCCAATGCTGACTTCAGCTTGGACGGTGAGGAGGAAACCCGCGCGCCAGAACTGATCAACAGGGAGGTGGCATGACGCAGTAGCGCGCTGCCCTCCTTCGTACCGGGCAGTTCTCCTGCGAGCTCTACTTCCCACTCGCGCCATGTGCTCTGAGAGCCACCTGGTAGGAAAGAGAATGCGGTGACATGGTCATCGCAGAACTCAGCGACAGGCTGCTCGTCCGTGTTTACGAGGAGCAATTCGGTGCGGTTGTTGTCCACTTGTGCAATGGGTTCAAGCGGGTGGTTACGGATCACCGAACGAACCTGGTGGAGGAGTTCGGCCGGGACTTCGTACTTGCCGTCGACGGGTTCACCGAGTTCGGCTCGGATTTCGGTACGACCTTCCGCGCCGGGAATTTTGATATGCCAGCCATCGTCATTTCCACCGGTGCGGCGCCGCAGCGTGATCTTCGCGTGGGTAAGGCGGAGATCCTCAGTGTCGTAGTAAATCGCCGACAACGAGTGGTGGCGAGTTTCTGCGACTCGGGCTACCTCATCGAGGCGGGCGAGATCTGGTACCGGGGTGGTTTCATCCACGGCGAACTTGGCTTCGATTTCAAGAAACGTCTTTGGAGACATGTACACACCTTCGTCGGGGAGCGAAATGATAAAAGAAGAGGTATAAAACCTCTGCACTGCCTTCTAGGTTACCTGGCTAATAGTGCAAATGTGCCAACCCTTGCTGGTCCTTAACCGGTGAGTTGGCGGCGCCCACCCAAGCCCGAGGAATCACCACCCAAGTGGGAATTCTCCGCGGCAGTTGCACCTGCGGACATCCCTGCATGGTTCCTCATTGCTAAGGAGATGGTTCGCGAATCAGGGAAGAGGTGATCAGCTAAAGCTTCTGCCTTATGTCTGCGTACTTCCACCGCTGATAAAGATCGCTGAGCGAGGGCTACGTCGTTTTTCCTTTTGGCGTTGCTGCCCGCAGCCGAGTCTGTCTGTTTCTCGTCGTGAGGCGCCAATGAGGCGTTCGCTTCCTCCAAAAGCTCCCCAATGCGGGTGGCGTAGGCCAAAATGAAGCTTCGGCGAAACGACGCCACATTGCCGAGTAATCGCGCGTTGTCGGCAGCCTCCCCATGAGTCATGTGCCATTCGCACTGCCGCAGGAGGGAAGCGAACAGGTCGCTGACATGATCAATGTCCGCCTCGGCGCCAAAGACGGTGATGATTCCCATGGGGTGAAGCTTGAGGACGGTGCATCCATTTCGATCCGCGATGACGCTAAGAAGCGTGGTCTTGTGGTTGATATAGGGCGCGCTGATACGGATGCGTGTGGACATCACCGTGTCCGGGGATTCGGCGAGTGCCTCATCGAGGCGGTGCCGTTGTTGGAGGCTCTGTGCTTTGGCAATGAGCGCACTGGCTTCCTCTTCATAAGGAGTGGATTCAGCCTTTCGCAGAAGCTGGGTGATCTTGTTGCGGAACCGATTCTCTTTGCTGTCTTGGCTTGCCCGAGAACTAGTTTTCTCTGCTGCGAGCACGTCAACGTCACGCAGCGGGGGCAGAGCGGAAGTAGCGTCAATGAGCCGTATGAGGTCATCGGTCGACATAGTCATCGAGTTAGGCGGGGAGACGCTTAACCATTCCTTGCGCAGCACAGTAGAACTAATCTGCGCGGGAATATGGGCAGCGGCACGATAAATAAGAGGGTGGCAAAAGCTGCCTAGGACGTGGAGTAAGTCCTTAGGTGACCATCCTTGACTGGCAGCTTGGCAAATGAGCTCGAGTCCTCGTGCGCTTAAGGTTCCGTGGTGGTTGTTCATAGCTGTTCCTGTTCCGTTTGTATGTGTACATCTGTTCGGTTGTGAGGCCATTCAAGCACGTGAGACTGATATCTGGTCTAAGAGTCGAAAAAATTTGCCCCCGAGATACTCTTGCCAACTGGGACAATAGTTGGAAGGGCGGGGGCAAAAGCTGCAACTCCCGCCGTTACTTGGGCCCGCGGCGGTAGGGTTTAGAACATGAACAGCCAACACGAATTCGTCCTTCGTACAGTTGAAGAACGCGATATCCGCTTCATTCGCCTTTGGTTTACTGACATCTTGGGGGCGCTGAAATCGGTGGTAATGAGCCCCTCAGAGTTGGAATCTGCCTTTGAGGAAGGTGTTGGCTTCGATGGTTCCTCGGTGGAAGGGTTCTCCCGCATCTCAGAGGCCGACACTATCGCAATGCCGGACCCTTCAACCTTCCAAATCATGCCCTTTGACAAGGAAGAACCAGAGCTTCTTTCGGCACGCATGTTCTGCGATATTACCCAGCCCGATGGGCAACCTTCCTTGGTGGACCCGCGCCACATTCTGCGCCGTCAGGTTACTGAGGCTGCCAATGAAGGGTTTACGTGCAAGGCTTCTCCTGAGATTGAGTTTTATCTTCTGGAAGACGCCCGCGATATCAATACCCTGATTGCCACCGATAACGGAGGCTACTTCGACCAAGCCACGCACGATAACGCCCCGAGTTTCCGGCGCCGGTCGATGTACGCGCTGGAATCCATGGGCATTGCCACGGAATTTAGCCACCATGAAACCTCACCTGGGCAGCAGGAAATCGATCTGCGCCATGCCGACGTGCTGTCCATGGCAGACAACATCATGACTTTCCGCTACCTCATTAAAGAGGTTGCCTCCCAGCAAGGAGTGCACGCCACATTCATGCCGAAGCCATTTGAGCATCGCTCTGGCTCGGGCATGCACACGCACTTGAGCCTTTTCGAGGGAGATTCCAACGCTTTCCACGACCCCGACGATGAGATTTCACTTTCCAGTACGGGGCGGCAGTTTATCGCCGGCATCCTTGAACACGCTGTGGAAATGACCGCAATCACCAACCAGTGGACCAACTCCTATAAGCGCCTGATGTTTGGCAGCGAAGCCCCGGGATCAGTGACGTGGGGAATCTCCAACCGTTCGGCGCTGGTTCGAGTTCCTACCTATCGTCTTTCCAAAGAAATGTCGCGCCGCGTTGAGATCCGTTCACTAGATTCAGCGATGAACCCCTACCTGGGCTACGCGGTGTTGCTTGCCGCTGGCCTGCGCGGAATCAGGAAAGGCTATGAGCTTGGTGATCCCGCCGAGGATGACGTCCATCAGCTGACCCGTCGTGAGCGCCGCGCGATGGGGTACAAGGATCTGCCAAGCAGCTTGGACCAGGCACTCCGTGAATTCGAGCGCTCTGAGTTTATGGCGGAAGTCCTAGGAGAGCACGTCTTTGAGTACTTCCTGCGCGCCAAGTGGGATGAGTGGCACGAGTATCAGCAGCAGATCACCGCATTCGAGTTGCGCAACAACCTGAATTTCTAGGAGAAGCATGCGTCCAGCATCTGTACCGTCCCCGGCAACTCTTGGCCTTACCCGGCCAACTGCTGCGGAGGACTTGTCCCGCCTTGGGTGGGATAATCCTGAGTCCCTTGAGCTGCTGTGGACCCTGGCCGCGGCCGGTGATCCCGATATGGCCCTCAATACGTTAATGAGGATCATCGAGTCAGCGCCTGAGATCGGCCCGGCGATGCGTGAAGACGAAACCTTCCGGGTACGGTTGATGGCCCTGTTGGGCGGCTCCTCGGCGTTTGGTGATCACCTTGCCGCCCACCCGGAGACCTGGCGCGAGCTACAGCGCCCGCTGCCGACTCCCACGGAAATGCTGCACACCTTGTTGGAAGAGGTAGGGGCGGAACCGGCGACGTATGCCGAGCAGCCCACTCGTCCTGATACCGCGAGCGCCGATCTGACCTCTCCCGGTACATACCGGGCAGCTCCCGGAGACCACAAGGCATTGCTCAAGGTGGCCTACCGGACGCTCATGATGCGCATCGCCGCTCATGACCTCGCAGGGACTTTCCATTCGCGCAAGGGGCAGTCACGACCGCAGCCGCGGGTGGGTTTCCGTGAAGTCACGCGGCTGACGACGGCCCTCGCTGACGCCTCCTTGACGGCAGCGCTCGCCGGTGCTGTCCGAGTGGTCTACGAGGACCAGCCACTCGATACGCAGCTGGCAGTCATCGCGATGGGTAAGTGCGGTGCGGGCGAATTGAACTACATCTCCGACGTGGACGTGATCTTCGTGGGTTCGGAGGCAACGCCACGGATCACCCGTCTCGCGTCAGAATTCAATCGAATCGGCTCGGCGTGCTTCTTTGAGGTCGACGCCAACCTGCGCCCGGAAGGCAAGTCTGGTGCACTAGTCCGAACTCTGGATTCGCACGTGGCCTACTACAAGCGGTGGGCGGAAACGTGGGAATTCCAAGCCCAACTAAAAGCGCGGCCGCAGACCGGCTACTTGCCCTTGGGCACGGACTATCTCGACCAGATCGGACCCATGGTGTGGACTGCATCGCAGAGGGAATCCTTCGTGGAAGACGTCCAGGCTATGCGCCGTCGAGTGCTGGACAACGTCCCGGAGGATATGCGCCTTCGCGAACTCAAACTCGGCGAGGGCGGCTTACGGGACGTGGAATTCGCCGTCCAACTATTGCAATTGGTTCATGGCCGCTCAGATGAATCGCTGCGCACGCTGGCGACGGTCGATGCCCTCGCAGCGCTCGTGCGCGCCGGGTATGTCGGACGCGAAGATGGCACCCAGCTCATCGAGGCCTATGAGTTTCTTCGCTTGCTCGAGCACCGCCTTCAGTTGGAGCGCTTCCGCCGTACCCACACATTGCCGGAAAAAGATGACCTCAAGGCGCTGACGTGGCTGGCCATCAATTCAGGATTTCACCCACAGGGGCATCAATCAGCAGCGGATCGGATGAACGCCCACCTGCGGAAAATTCGCCTGCTCATCTCTGAGCTGCACTCGCGCTTGTTCTACCGCCCGCTGTTGAATTCCGTGGCGTCGATGTCTGCGGATGAGCTCAAATTGTCGCGAGAAGCAGCGCTTTTGCAGCTGGCAGCACTTGGCTATCGCCACCCGGATCGCGCCTTCGAGCACCTCACCTCCCTGGCGGCTGGGCAGTCACGCAAGGCCCGTATCCAGGCCATCCTGCTGCCGACCTTGATGGAGTGGCTCTCAAACACGGCCGATCCAGACATGGGCCTGCTGAATTATCGCAAGCTGTCTGAGGCGGCCTACGACCGAACGTGGTTCCTGCGCATGCTTCGTGACGAAGGCGTCGTCGGCCAGCGCCTCATGAAGATATTGGGCACCTCGCCATTTACATCGGAGCTCATTATCCGCGCGCCGGACGTCGTTAAGCAGCTCTCCGATGGCGCGGCAGGGCCCAAGCTATTGGAAACCAAACCGGCGCAAGTTTCCTCCGCCTTGATTAATTCCACCAAGCGTCACGCGGACCCTGACAAAGCCGTGTCGGTAGCCCGAGCCCTTCGCCGCGCGGAGCTGGCGCGGATCGCTGCCGCGGATCTGCTGGGATTTTTGCCGGTCCAGCAGGTGTGCTTTGAGCTGTCCACCATCTGGAATGCAGTGCTGGAAGCCGCGCTGCGCGCCGAAGTCAGGGCCTGGAGGCTGGAGAACGATGACGCCGAACCACCAGCCCGCATCGCCGTGATTGGAATGGGGCGGCTCGGCGGCATGGAGCTGGGCTTTGGCTCGGACGCCGATGTCATCGTGGTGGCCGAGCCAACCGAAGACAATGCCGAAGAGGAAGCCCTGCCGTGGGCAATTGGCATTATCGAGAAACTGCGCCGCCGTCTGGCAAAGCCTTCCGGGGATCCGCCCTTGGACGTTGATTTGGGCTTGCGACCAGAGGGTCGGTCGGGAGCAGTTGTGCGCTCGATCGAGTCCTATGAGCGTTATTACTCGCAGTGGGGCGAACCCTGGGAGATGCAGGCACTACTCCGCGCGGCTTTCGTGGCGGGGGACAAAGACGTCGGGCAACGTTTCCTCACCATGGTGGATGCCTTCCGCTATCCACCGCAGGGCGTGAGCGAGAAGACCATCCGCGATATCCGCAGAATGAAAGCGCGCGTTGATAACGAGCGTTTGCCGCGCGGCGCTGACCGCAATACCCATACCAAGCTGGGGCGCGGCGGGTTGACCGATATCGAATGGACCGTCCAGCTGCTGCAGATGATGCATGCTCACGACGTGCCGGCGCTCCATGATCCCTCCACGCTGCGCGTTCTCGACGCCCTCGAGGAGAGCGAGGTCATTCCAGTCCAACAAGTGCAGGAGCTGCGAGAGGCCTGGTTGTTGGCCACCGATGCCCGCAACGCCCTGGTATTGGTGCGTGGCAAGCGTGTGGACCAGCTTCCGGCACCGGGCCCTCAACTGGCGCAGGTGGCTGGTGCGGCCGGCTGGGCGCCCGAGCGCAACCAACAATTCCTAGAGCACTACCTCAAAGTCACCCGGCACGCCCGGAAGGTAGTCGACGAGGTGTTTTGGGGTGAGACTGAGTCATTCGAGCACGATTAGTAGAGCACAGCGTGGGCAGGTGTGTATCCTCCCTGACCCGCACCCTGAGTGAACCCGGATCTATCCCTGAACTTAACGCACGCCCCTGTTCAATCAGGTGATTAGCCGTTAGCCTTAGGCGGAAGTGAACAGATAGTGTCCCGCGCCCCTTTAAGGAGCCCGAAAAGGAGAACACCATGAGCCTTAATCTTTCTCTCGATCTCAATGCTGCCACGCTGGCTGATCTCGATGCATTCTTGTCCGCCGCCCGAGCCGCCGGGTGCGATCCCGCCGCCGCGCTGAGCGTGGAGGGGACGGTGATGCGGTTGGACGTCGACAAGCCCCGCGTTGTCCCTCCTGAGCCGAAGCCAGAGACCCCACGCCGCAGCAGCCTCGATCGCTCCGTAGCGGAGTCAACTATCCGGTCCATCATTGATGCGCTGTCCGAGCGCCTGGATTCGCCGCATCCCCCGCGCGGTACCTCTTTTGGGACCTTTGGCCCTGGCGCGGATTAAGCCGGCGGTGTGAGAAAAGTCTAAGGTTGTGGCCGTGAAGTCCAAGCAGTTTATCGCCGTGTGGGTCCTCGTTGTGATCGCTGTCATCACCGCCGTCGGCGCAGGCTGGTGGGCCACAGAGCGGCACCAGGTGCCGGAGGGCGCACTGACCGTGGAGCAGGTGGTCAACGGTGGCGTCCCACAGGATCAGTCGGTTGATGTTCAGCTCGACCCTGCTGAAAATGACCGCATTGTTTCGCTGGCAGAAGCACTGGGGATCCCGTCGGAGTCGGTTCCTCGCGGCCTCTTGTCGGTGGCATCAGACAGGTACCGCTCCCGCCAGATCCTCGAGACTGATCTCAAGAAGGCCGTGGAGGCGGGTGCTATCACGAAAGATGATGCGAAGGGTGTGCTCGCCGCCTTTGACGCCGGGGTCGTCGCCCCGGTGGATGGCCCGATTCTCGTGGAATCGACCCCGGCCGAATAGCCCGATGAACTAGCCCGGCTGGGGGCGCCGGTGCAAACACACAGGGACTGGCAGGTGATGCGCAGTCAACGGGGATCTGCCTGGCAGCCGCGGCTCTTAAGCTCACACGCACAGATAACGAATCGATAAAGGTTGGTGCGTTGAGGTGGAGAAACAACGAAAACTACGCGAGCTGCTCAGAACCGCCCTGGGGGTGAGCATTGCCGTCCTCGTTCCGATTGGCGGTGGGCTCGGGGTCTTCGAAGTGGCCAATTCGGTACCCCTTGAGGCGGCGTTGAGCGCCGCGGCCCTTCATTAGCCCAGCCCTGAACTAACCAACCTGCACGATGGTGACGTGCGGGCCGCCGTCCTCGCCGCGGCTGCGCAGGATGTGCGTGATGAGAACACCCAGGATGCCAATGCACCACACGCCAAAGACTGCCCAGGCGGCGAGCCGGAAGTCATGGAAGGGGTAGTCGGGCCCGTTGCCCAAGTGATCGAGAACCATGCCGACGAGCTGGGCGCCGATGACCGTGGCGATGAAGCCTCCCATATTGGCCAGGCCCGTCGCCGTGGCGACGACAGTGCGGTCGAGGTTTTCACGGACGATGTCGAAACCGTAATTTGCCACCGGTGTGCACAGGGCTACCAGGCTGATGAGGATGAACAGCGAGAGATAGCTGCCACCGAAGAGGAAGAACAGGGCCCACACCGCGCAGTGGGTAGCCACAAACCCTAAGGCGAGCCACGGGCGGAAACCGCTGGCCCTGGAGGAAAGCTTGCCGTGTAGAGGCCCAACGAGCACCATGCACACGCTAAACCACGTCAGCACCCAGCCGGCGCTAGTCTTAGAAAAATTCATGCCTGCAGTCATCAGCGGCACGCCCCACAGCATGACGAACACGTTGGTGGCCCCCAGGCCAATCCAGTGAATGAAGAATGCCTGCCAGGCTACGGGGGAACGGAAAACGGTGGATAACAGCGCTGCTGTGCTTTCCGGCTTCGCGTTAGGTTTTTCTTTCGGCTTGGGCACGATGCCGAGGGATTCTGGGGAATCAGCCACCGCCACCGCGGCCGCAACGGCGATGAGGATGCCCACTGCACCCAAGCTAACGAAGGCCATGGTCCACCCACCCCAGCCCAGCAGCATGGCGAAAGGAAGGGCGGACAAGAACTGTCCCAGCTGCCCAAGCGACGAGGTGACCTGAGTGAACATGGGGGTGCGGTGCAGCGGGAACCAGTAGGGGAGAATACGCATCACGGAGAGGAAGGCGGTGGCATCGCCCGCGCCGATGAGCAGGCGGGCGGCGATGGCTACCCAATAATTGCTGGTGAAGCCAAGGAGTACCTGACCCACGCCCATGATGACGGAACCAATGACGAGCAGGCGCCGCGGCCCGAACTTATCGATGAGCATCCCGGTAGGGATCTGCGCCAGCGAATAGATACCCAATTGCACCGCGGTGAACACGGCAATGCGGGAGGCGTCGACCTCGAAGCGATCGATGGCTTCGAGGCCCGCCACGCCAAAGGACGTGCGGCCGGTCATCGCCACGATATAGACCAACACCGCAGCCACCCACACAGAGAGAGCCTTCGTGGTAATTACATTGCGTGGATGAGGAGCCGACATGGCTGATACTTTACGCGTCACCAACTAAGATGCAGGGGGTGAAGTACATTTCGACCCGCGATACCGCCCGCCAGCCCGCTGCCTTTACGGATATCCTCCTTGGAGGTCTGGCCCCTGATGGTGGCCTTTACCTGCCGGAAACCTATCCCCGCATTGATGACGCCACCCTTACCCAGTGGCGCCAGACCTTGGCTGAGGGCGGCTACGCGGCCCTGGCCGCGGAGGTGCTCAAGCTCTTCGTGGACGATATTCCTGCAGAGGACCTCGAGGGGATTGCCCAGCGCGCCTACACCTACCCGAAGTTCGACGATGAGGAGATCGTCCCCGTCAGCGAATTGGGGGAGGGCCTGTACATTGGTCACCTCTCTGAAGGGCCGACGGCCGCCTTCAAGGACATGGCCATGCAGATGTTGGGCGAGCTCTTCGAATACGAGCTGGCCCGCCGTGGCGAGACCCTCAACATCTTGGGCGCTACCTCGGGTGACACCGGTTCCTCGGCGGAGTACGCCATGCGCGGTCGCAAGGGCATCCGCGTCTTCATGCTGACACCTGCGGGACGCATGACGCCCTTCCAGCAGGCACAGATGTTCGGGCTGGATGACCCCAACATTTGCAATATCGCCCTCGATGGCGTGTTTGATGATTGCCAGGATGTGGTCAAGGCGGTATCGGCCGACGCTAACTTCAAGGCAGAGAACCGCATTGGCGCGGTCAACTCCATTAACTGGGCCCGCCTCATGGCGCAGGTGGTCTACTACATCAATTGCTACCTCAAGGTCACCGCGGAGAACGCCGAGAAGGTCTCCTTCAGTGTGCCCACCGGCAACTTCGGTGATATCTGCGCCGGCCACATCGCCCGCCAGATGGGCCTGCCCATCGACAAACTCATCGTCGCAACCAATGAGAATGACGTGCTCGATGAGTTCTTCCGCACGGGCAGCTACCGCCCGCGCTCCTCGGAGCAGACGTACAAGACTTCCTCGCCGTCGATGGATATTTCCCGCGCCTCGAACTTCGAGCGCTTCGCCTTTGACCTGCTGGGCCGCGATGCCGCACACGTTAAGGAGCTGTTTGGAACGAAGGTGAAGGAAGGCGGGTTTAACGTCGACAAGCAGGCGCTCGACGCTGCCCGCGCCGAGTACGGCTTCCTGTCTGGCTCCTCGACCCACGCCGACCGCCTTGCCACCATTAAGGATGTCCACGAGCGCTACGGCGTGCTGGTGGATCCGCACACTGCCGACGGCATCAAGGTTGCCCGCGCAGTTAAGGATGAGTTCGGCGTTGACACTCCCATCGTGTGCCTAGAAACCGCGCTTCCGGTGAAGTTCGCGGAGACCATCGCGGAAGCCATCGGCAGCGAGCCGGAGGTGCCGGAGCGTTTCGCCGGAATTCTGGAAGCCGAGCGCCACGTCACCGATCTGCCCAACGATGCGGCGGCGGTGAAGGATTACATCACGCAATACATCAAGAGCACGGAGGTTTAAGCCAATGGCACAGGAACAGTTCTCGGGCCCGGAGTATTTCACCGAGTTTGACCCAGAGAAGTTCATCCGTGACATGAAGCAGGTCGCTGAGATGGAAAAGGAAAACAAGGATCAAAAGGCGGACCCGGGTGAGGCTGCATCCGCTCAGGAGGACTAGGCCTTACCTTCTGGTGGTGCTCAGCGCGACTGCGCTGGCGGTGGGTGGATGCTCAATGCCTATGGGGGTTGACTCCGTTCCCGAAGCTGCCTCGAGCACGTCCGAGTACACCACTATGACGCCGGCCCCGCCGCAGACGTATACGCCCGATGCCTCCCCGGTGCCGCCGGGCGCGGCGCTCGACATCTCTAGAACAGAGCCTGTTCCTGGCGAGTCCTTTGACTTCAACCTTTGCACGGTGGCGTGGAGCTTCGTGCTTGACGACGCCCGTACCATCGCCGTCACCGCCTCCCATTGCGGTGAGCCGGGGGATACGGTGTGGGCAGGTGCTGAGGATAGGGAATTCGTGTACCCAGCGGAGCCCGTCGGCACCATCATCTATTCCGATCTCAGCTCACCTGACACACACCAGCTCGACTTCGCTTTGGTGGAGATCACGCGGCAGGCGGAGTTTTATGTCCCGCAGGACATGCCTACCAGCGTGGTCGCTGCGGGGCAGGAGGAGCTTCCGGATGAGGTGTGCAAGCTGGGGCGCATCACGGGAGAGACGTGCGGACCACTGACGCATGGAGAAAGCCACGGGAAACTTCAGTTTGGCGACCGAACGTTGGACACCGTCTCTGCGAGTGCCCGAGTCTGTTCCACGCATGGTGATTCCGGGGCGCCGGTCTTTGGCGCGCCGGGCAGCCCCTTTGAAGGCGTGATCGTCGGGGTTCTGTCAGGGACGACGGAAGCCGCGGCAGGCAGTCAAGGCTGCACCGATGGGTCTGAGGCGGAGATGTCCTTTACCGCTGCCTCCGACATCGAGGCACTCCTGCCGGAGATTCTGGAGCGGGTCTAGGCGCTAAGATTAAACTCATGCCGACTCCTGATTCTATTGTGTCCCTGCGTGAGAAGATTGGTCACGAGCAGCTCTTCCTTCCCAGCGTGACCGCGGTTATTGTGCGGGCGGTTCCTACCGGTTCTGCGATATGGGAGCTGCCTTCAGTGCTGCTGGCCCAGCGAGCCGATAATGGCACGTGGGCTCCCATCTCCGGTATTTGTGAGCCTGGCGAGGAAGTCACGACGACCGCGTTGCGTGAGCTCAAGGAAGAGGTGGGGCTCGACGGCCGTATAGAAGCGCTCCTTGGCGTCGGTCAGGTGGGCCCAGTGGTCTGTCCCAATGGGGATCAGTGCATGTTCATGGACACCTCCATCCGTGTCTCCGTTCCGGATGATGCGGAGCCGGTCGTCTCCGACGAAGAGAACCTTGCCGCGCAGTGGTTCTCGGTGGCGCAGATGCCGACGTCCGTCAGCGCGCGCCACCGCATGATCATCGGGGATGCCGTGGCGCAGATGAAACACCCGCAGGGCTTCCGCCCGCGGATGGGATACGTCAAGCGTTCGTCTTAAGCAGGTGCCTCATACAGATGGTTGGGAAAAGTTGCCAACATTATGGGAATTGGCTCAAAAGCGTTGATATGAGGTATTGAATCTAATAGCTTCAAACACCATGAAGTCACTCGGATTGAAGAAAGCAACCATCGCTACCGCCTTTGTCGCCTTCGCCGGAACGGCGCTCGGAGCCGGATTCGCTGGTGCACAGGAGCCTTCTTCCCCAGTTGCCTTCGGATCCAGCTCCGGCGAGTTCGCGCAGTTGAGCTCCACGCTCTTTGGCAGCTCCAAGCCGGCTCCGGAAGCACCCGGAACCCCGGAGGGCACTGGCCTGATTGAAAAGGTAGAGGACGTCGAGGGCCTGCAGGAGCCGCTGTCGGCAGACCAGGCCAAGGAGGTGCTCAACGGTTCCTTCACCGCGAAGAATAACGACGTCATCGGCGTTGGCTTCCAGCCGGATGGAACCCTAGACGTCGATGACGGCTGCAACGCTGGCGGCGGAACCTATTCCATCGCGGACACGGGCGCCCTGGAAGTCAAAGAACTCATGTCCACCAAGATGGCCTGCGAGCCTGCAGTGATGGCGGATGCCCGTGCCTTCACCTCGATTCTGATGGCGAAGCCGCAGGTCTATGCCATTGACGACAACACCATTGCACTTGTCAGCCAGGGACACGCGGTGCAGTTTGTCAAGGATGCTGCGCCCGAAGAGAACTAAGCACTAACGCCGGATGAGCGGCCGACCTCCTACTGGAGGTTGGCCGCTTTCTGTGTTTTAGTGCGCGGCCTGTAAGGGGCGGGGGAGTTGTAGAGTTGCCTCAAAATATCATCGGAAACGCATAAAATGGGTTGATGTTGCCGGCGGTGCTCGATAGCTTCGGGGTCATGATTTCACGCACACTGAAGAAAGTAACCACTGCAACTGCGTTCGTCGCCCTCGCGGGCGGCGTCCTGGGTGCCGGTACTGCCGGTGCGCAGGAACCATCCTCCGCTGACTCCGTGAAGTCCAGCCAGATTCAGGAGCTGAGCTCGCGCCTGTTCGGTGACTCCTTCTCCTCCTCGAAGGATTCGGAAGCACCGGAAGGTTCTGGCTTGATTGAGAAATACGAGGAGGTTGACGGCCTGCAGGACAAGCTCCCGGCTGATGAGGCCCAGAAGGTTCTCAACGGGACCTTCACTGCAAAGAAGAACCCGGAGATCTCCGTGACCTTCAATGACGACGGAACGCTGAACTTCAACGATGGCTGCAACTCCGGTGGCGGCAGCTACAAGCTGGATCAGACCGATGCCATCGTGGTGGAGAACCTGAACTCCACGATGCGTGCCTGCGCCCCGGATGAGATGGCTGATGCCGATGCGCTCAACGCCATCCTCTCCGCCAAGCCAGTTGTCTTCCCCGTAGAGGGCAACACCTTTGCGCTGGGCAGCCAGGGCCAGGTCATCCAGTTCACCAAGGCTGAAAACTAAAGCCTGTTAAACACCTGGCAGCGTGCACCGCGGAGCTAGTTCGAGATTGGGCTAGCTCCGCTTCGCTGTGTGCGCCGTCCTTCGATGAGCCAGCTAATGAAGCGGCAGGAGCAAGCAGACCAGTGCGCGATGAGGAGCAACGGGATGCTGAGCGCGATGACGTCGAGAAGCTCCGAGCCATTCACCAGGGCTACCTGGTGACCACCCATGCTGACCGTCCCCGGTGGGAAGGTGCAGGCCCACCATGCGGGCGAGTAGTCCACCCAGCGAGCCACATTGGGGTAGAAGGTGATCATGGCATAGAGCGCGAGGGGGACGGCGATCACCATGGCGGTCAGCCCGTAATAGACGGAAACATGACCGGGGTAGAGGATCTGCATCGCGGTGGTGGATTGGCCCACCACGCCCAGCGGAACCCAGGCGGTAGCTGAGTTGGCCCCGGAGAGATTTACCTTGCCGTGCCAAGCGGCCCAATACACGCGGATGAAGGTGGGGACCGCGGTAGAGATCGACATGACGAAAAGAATGGTGCCCATGACGTGGTAGGCATGTCCGTAGTCGAGGGCAAGGAAGCCAGCCACGGAGGATGAAATCATGGGACCGACCAGCGGCAGGCCCCAGGTAAAGCGCGGTTCACCGTCGAAGCGGGTGAGCTGAATAGCCCACGTGATGACGGTGACGGGTCCGCCGATCCAAAAGCCGACGAGGCGGAAGGTTCCGATATCCGTCAACCCGGACAGCGCTGCGCCGAGCGCCAGGATGCCGATGAAATACATGGACCATTCAGCCATCGAGGTTCGCGCGAAGCTGGGCTGACGGTATAGCGCAAAGCCAACCGTCAGCACGAGGAGAATAATGCAGGATAGCGCTGCGAAAACGGCGGAGCCTGTCAGCATGCCCTCCTCAACGAGCAGCCGAGAGACGATGGAGGTTCCCATGAGGCTGCCGCCCCATGCGGGCCCGGGCGGTGGCAGTTGGCGGAATCTGTCAGTCACAGCTGGAATGGTAGCCATCCCACTGCATTTCGGCCCCATTTATCCGCATAATCGGGCCGTGAGATTGCACCCTGTTGCGCTCGGCAGTAGGGGAGGGCACACAGGATGTGCGTGGGCGGTTGACTTCACCGCCGCACGATTCGCCCGCTTGCTTGACAGGACGACGGGCCCCGACGGTTCATGCGAATCGTCAGGGCCCGGATCGGATTCAGAGCTGGCTCAGAGCTAGGCTCTAGCAGTCGTAGTACATCTCAAATTCCTGCGGAGTCGGACGCAGGCGGACCGGCGCAATCTCGTTCTCGCGCTTGTAGTTGATGTAGGTCTCGATGAGGTCCTCGGAGAAGACATCGCCCTCGGTGAGGAAGTCGTTGTCTTCCTCGAGTGCTGCGATGGAGGCCTCCAGGGAGGTCGGTGCCTGCGGGATGGAGGCGGCCTCTGCCGGCGGCAGCTCGTAGAGGTCCTTGTCCACCGGAGCGTGCGGCTCGATGCGATTCTTGATGCCGTCGAGGCCCGCCATCATCATGGCAGCGAAACCGAAGTAGGGGTTGCCGGACGGATCCGGCGCGCGGAACTCGATGCGCTTGGCCTTCGGGTTGGAGCCGGTAATCGGGATGCGGATGGCAGCCGAGCGGTTGCGCTGCGAGTACACCAGGTTAATCGGCGCCTCGAAGCCCGGAACCAGGCGGTGGTAGGAGTTTAGGGTGGGGTTCGTGAACGCCAGCACAGCCGGTGCGTGGGCCAGGATGCCGCCGATGTAGTAGCGAGCCATGTCGGACAGGCCAGCGTAGCCAGCCTCATCGTGGAAGAGCGGCTTGCCGTCCTGCCACAGGGACATGTGGGCGTGCATACCGGAACCATTATCGCCAGCCAGCGGCTTCGGCATGAAGGTTACGGACTTACCAAACTGCTCAGCGGTGTTCTTGATGATGTACTTAAAGGTCTGAATATCATCAGCCGCGTGCAGCAGGGAGTTGAAGCGGTAGTTAATCTCGTTCTGACCGCTGCCCACCTCGTGGTGGAAGCGCTCGATGGTGAAACCAGCTTTCTGCAGCTGCTCCACCATGGCATCGCGGACTTCGCCGTGCTTGTCGACGGGTGCCGTCGGGAAGTAGCCGCCCTTCACGCGAGTCTTAAAGCCGGTGTTCGGGGTGCCGTCGAAGTTGGTCTCAGAGCCGCGGTTCCACCAGCCCTCGTCGGTATCAACCTCGTAGAAGCCGTTGTGGACATCGGTGCCGTAGCGAACGGAGTCGAAGATGTAGAACTCAGCTTCAGCGCCGAAGTTACAGGTATCCGCGATGCCGGTGGAGGAGAGGTATTCCTCGGCCTTGCGGGCGATGTTGCGCGGGTCGCGGCTAAAGGGCTCCAGAGTGAACGGGTCGTGGACGAAGAACTTGATGTTCAGGGTCTTCGCGGTGCGGAAGGGATCCACGAAGGCAGTCTTCGGATCCGGCAGCAGCGTCATATCGGACTCATCGATAGTGGTGAATCCGCGGATGGAAGAACCATCAAAAGCGAGGCCGTCGGCGGCTGCGTCTTCAGTAAATTCCTCGGCCGGAATAGAGAAGTGGTGCTCGGTGCCGGGGACGTCCGTAAACCGGATGTCAACGAACTTGACGTCCTCTTCCTTGATGAATGTGATGACGTCCTGGATTGTCTCAAAGGACACGGTGGTCTCCTGTTGGTTGACGTGTAGTACTCCCGACTAGTTTACAGGTATTGGCTGCATCACTGGGACGCGTGGGCACCTGAAGGCAAAATTTCTGCTCGGGATGGACGGCGGCTAGATTGGTGGGCATGGCAGATAACAACGATGGCATCGGGTCGGGGCAGTGGCCTGGGCAGGCATTGGGCTTGCCCAAGGAGGGGCCAGGTGCCCTGGCGTCGGTAATGCGGCGTACGTTCGGCGTGTTAATTGACTGGATTTTGGCCATGATCATTGCCAACGTTCTCGAGCTCTTCACCGATAATCTCGGTGGCCCTGCCTTCTTGGGTTATGCAGTGTGGGTGGTCATGGGCATCGGGTGCGGGTGGCTGTTCGCCCGCACCCCGGGCATGGCGTTGCTCGGTATGGGCGTGGCGCGCCTCGACGTTCCGGGCACTTCCGTCGGCCTATGGCGTGCAGCGGTCCGTACCTTGCTGACCGCCGTGCTGTTTCCCGCAGCGATGGTCGATGCCGACGGCCGCGGCCTCCACGACCGCGCCACCGGCACCGCCGTCATCATGGCCTAAGGCTGTTGGGGCCAGCGATAAAGCTGCTGGGGTGCGTGAGGCAACTAGGCCGGGAGGCTTCGAAGGCAACGAAAAGGGTCCCTTCCGAACTCTCGGAAGGGACCCTTGCTGTGCTTGGAGCTAGTGGCTTATTTGCCGCCCTTGCGCTCCTGCATACGGCGCATACGGCGGTTCATACCCGCCATGTTCTGAGCCTGGCGGGGCATCGGGCCCTTGGGCAGACCCGGGGTGGTGCCCGGCAGATCATCCATGGCCTCGATACGGCGAATGTTGTCGTAGGTTTCGTTCTTGTTGTAGTTGCGCGGCAGCTTCATAATGTGGCTGCGCAGCTTAGACACGGGAACCTCGTCCTCGCCATTGCCCACGAAGACCTCGTACACCGGCACGCCGCCGGCCATACGGTCCACGCGCTTCTTCAAGCGGTTAAGAGTAGGGCCGACGCGCTTGCGGTCGCCCTCGACGACGAAGATGACGCCGGAGTTGCCGATAACGCGGTGGATAAGGTCCTGCTGGCGGGTAGCGGCCACACCAGTCTTGACCTTCCACGCCACACCGACGGTGTTGCGCAGCTGCTGCTCCAAGGCCCAGCCGGCGGCGCCAGGCTGATCCTCCACCTTCTTGTACATATCGCGCTCGAGGCGGCGGGTAAACAGGAACATGGCCAGGATGGCGCCGATGCCCAAGCCCAGGATGAGCATGAACCACTGGCCGTTGAAGAGCATGCCGATAAGGAAGAAGAGCAAGCCCATGCCCAAGAATGCAGCCAGCATGATGGGGATGAGCGCCTTGTCCTGCTTGCGCTGCATGTTGAACGCTTGCCACATCTGTGACCAGTTCTGCTTGCGCTGGGCGCGCTTTGCTGCGCGCTCCTGCTTCTTCGCTTCCTTCAGCGATGCCTTGTCGTCGTTAGCCATGGCTCCTACTTTAGAGGTCAGAGGGTCAAAAAGAGAATCGAACTAGCGAATAGTGGACGCCGCAGAGTTCGGGTTCGCTGCACCAGCCGGGGTCTTAACCATACGCGTGGTCACCGGAGTCTCCTCGGAGGGGCCGTACTTCTCCAGAAGCGTGGAGGCCTCCTGGGCGGTAGCACCCTGGGAAGTCTCAGCCAAGTGCTTCAGGTTCTCCGGAAGCTCGAGGCCGCGGGCCTCCATGGCCTGCACGTAGAGGCGGCCAGCGCGGTAGGAGGAGCGCACCAGCGGGCCGGACATGACGCCACCGAAGCCCAGTTCCTTGGCCAGCTTGGAGTGCTCCACGAACTCCTCTGGGCGTACCCAGCGCTCGATGGGGTGGAAGCGCGGACCGGGGCGCAGGTACTGGGTAATCGTGATGATGTCGCAGCCGACCTCGCGGAGATCGCGAAGGGCTTCCTCGATCTCCTCGGCGGTTTCACCCATGCCCAGGATGAGGTTGGACTTGGTGATCAAACCAAAATCGTGAGCCTGGCGGATGACGTCGAGGGAACGCTCATAGCGGAAGGCCGGGCGGATGCGCTTGAAGATGCGCGGCACCGTCTCCAGGTTGTGGGCGAAGACCTCAGGGCGGGCTTCAAAAACCTCTTGGAGCAAATCCGGCTTACCGGAGAAGTCCGGGGTGAGGTTCTCCACGCCGGTATTGGGGTTGAGCTCATGAATCTTGCGCACCACCTCGGCGTAGAGCCAGGCGCCCTCGTCCGGAAGATCATCGCGGGTCACGCCGGTGATGGTGGTGTAGTTGAGATCCATCTCCTGGATGTTCTCGGCCACGCGGCGCGGCTCGTCGCGGTCCAATTCCTCCGGCTTGCCGGTGGCGATATCGCAGAAATCGCAGCGGCGGGTGCATTTGTCACCGCCGATGAGGAAGGTGGCCTCGCGCGATTCCCAACACTCGTGGATATTGGGGCAGCCGGCCTCCTGGCACACGGTGTGCAGGGAAGCTCCGGATACGCGTGATTTCATGTCCTCATAACCCGGTCCGGTGCGAACCTGGTTGCGGATCCAGCGTGGCTTCTGTTCGATGGGCGACTCCGCATTTTTCTTCTCAATGCGGAGCATCTTGCGTCCTTCAGGCTTAACAGTCACGGAACCTCACTTTACGCGTTGGGGTTAGCTCTTCCTAATACAAGTCCTGCGAGAGCCGGGTTTATTCCACCGAGGGTATCTTCTACTTTCCCTCTGCTGCTTTGCGGGCTTGGCGTGCCTTCTCGTTGGCCACCTTGATGGGATCAGGCGCCGAGGCGAAGGTGTGGTCGGCCACGGTGAGTTCGCCTGAGAGGGCTTTGAGGAGGGCGTCGAGAAGCGGCGCCTCCGCTTCCTGAATGGTGACCTCGCGGCCGAGCTCCAGCGAGAGCGTGGACACATCGGCATCGTCGATGCCGCAGGCGACGATGTGCTCGTAGTACTCCAGGGTATTGGTGCAATTGAGGGCGAGGCCGTGCATGGTTACGCCGCGGGTAACGCGGATGCCTAAGGCGCCCAGTTTGCGATCGCGCTTCGGGGCGGCCGGATCGGCGGCGCGGGTGGTGGACGGAACCCACACGCCAGAGCGGCCGTCGATGCGCCCGGCGGTGCTCACTCCGAGTTCGCGGACGGCTTGGATGATGGCTTCCTCGAGGCGGCGGACATAGTCAACGACGTCGACCGGTTCGGCCAGCTTGATGATGGGGTAGACAACCAGCTGGCCCTCGCCGTGCCAGGTGATACGCCCGCCGCGGTCGACGTCAATGACCGGCAGGCCGTTATCGGGCATATCCTCCGGCTGCGTGCGCTTGCCGGCGGTATAGACGTTGGGGTGCTCAACCACGAGGATGACATCACCCTGCGTGCCCGCCGCCCGCGCTGCGGCGAGCTCGGCCTGGAGATCCCACGCGTCTTGGTAGCCCATGCGGCCCAAGCGGCGGATCTCCAGTGGCTCGTCGGAAGCGCGAATAGAGCGGTTGGCGGGAAAGAAAGGTTCGCGGGGAGCAGTCATGGATACCCATGCTAGTCCCCGCGAAGATTCAGCCAGACAGGGGCTGAATGCGCGCTGTTCAAGCGCAGATTTAGGCCACGCCGTTGGCGGAGGCGTACTCCTCAGCGGTCATCAGCTCGCCGGCTTCGGTGACCTCGACCTCGAAGAGCCAGCCCTCACCGAAGGGATCGTTGTTGATGACGGCGTAGTCATCGTGCACGGCCTCGTTGACGGCGGTCACGGTACCGGTGACCGGGGAGTAGAGGTCAGACACGGACTTGGTGGACTCCACCTCGCCACAGGTCTCGCCGTGCTCGACGGTATCGCCCACGGCCGGCAGCTCGGCGAAGACGACCTCCCCCAGGCGGTCGGTGGCCACGGAGGTGATGCCGACGCGGACGGTGGAACCGACGACGGAATCAGCAGCTGCGTTAATCCACTCGTGGTCCTCGGAGTAAGAAAAATCGGAAGGAAGATTAGCCATGAGAAGGGATGTCCTTTCGGTAGATGGATTCAGTAGTGGAGTTTACTTCTCGCGCTTGTAGAAGGGCAGCGCGGACACTTCGAAGGGGTAGCGCTTGCCGCGGATGTCGATCTCCACGGCGTCGCCAGCCTCCAAGCCTGCGGCGGTATCGATGAGCGCGAGCGCGACAGGGTGGCCCAGGGTGGGGGAGGGCTGGCCGGAGGTCACCGTGCCCACCTTGTTCTCACCAACGAAGACCTCCGCTCCGGCGCGGGCGGCGCGGCGCTGCGAGGAAACCAGGCCGGTAATAACGGCCTGCGGGCCTTCTTCGGCGCGCTGGCGCAGCACCTTTGCACCCACGAAGTCCTGCTCCTTCTTGGCAAAGGCGCGGGACATACCGGCCTCGACCGGAGTGATGTCGCGGGTGAGCTCGTTGCCGTAGAGCGGCATGCCGGCCTCCAAGCGCAGCGAGTCGCGCGCAGCCAGGCCGCAAGGCTTAATACCGTATTCTTCGCCGGCCTTGAGCAGCTCTTCCCACAGCTCCGGGGCATCGGAGTTGTAGACGATGAGCTCGAAGCCGTCCTCGCCGGTGTAGCCGGTACGGCAGATGAAAGCGTACTTGCGCGCCACCTTGCCGGTCATTGCGGCATAGTAGGGCAGGTCCATCACGGCCTGCTGCTTGGTGTCCTCCACCAGCGGGACGAGAATCTCCAGCGCCTTCGGGCCCTGGACAGCAATCATGGCCACATCGCGGGACTCGTTCTTCAGGTCCACGTCGAAGCCCTCGGCGCGCTCGTTGAGAGCCTCCCACACGGTATCGGCGTTGCCAGCATTCGGCACGACGAGGAACTTGGTCTCCTCCAAGCGGTAGGTGATGAGGTCATCCATGATGCCGCCATCCTCGGCGCAGATCATGGAGTACTTTGCCTTGCCCACCTTGAGGGGAACCAGGTTGGAGATGAAGCAGTAGGACAGGAACTCGGCGGCGTCCGGGCCGTTGACCCAGATTTCACCCATGTGGGACAGGTCGAAGAGGCCGGCGGCTCCGCGCACCGCGCGGTGCTCCTCAAGCTCGTTGTCATATTTCAGCGGCATCTCCCACGGCCCGAAGGGCGTGAAAGTGGCGCCGAGCTTCTCGTGCTCAGCGTGCAGCGGGGAGTGCAGGTAGTCAGTCATTGATTAAACCTCCTGGTTGTCGTCGGAGTAGTCAAAAGCCTCTGGCGGCGGGCAGGTGCACACCAGGTTGCGGTCACCATAAGCCTCGTCGATGCGGCGCACCGGCGGGAAGTACTTGTTGGCGCGCAGCGAGGTCACCGGGTAGGCGGCCTGCTGGCGGGTGAAGGTGAAGTCCCACTCGTCGGCCGCGACGGATTCGGCGGTGAACGGAGCATGGTGGATGACGGAGTCCTCGTAGGCCACCTGGCCGTCGATGATCTCCTGGATTTCGGCGCGGATGGAGCGCATGGCCTCGATGAAGCGGTCCAGCTCACCCAGGTCTTCAGACTCGGTGGGCTCCACCATGAGGGTGCCGGCCACTGGGAAGGACAGGGTCGGCGCGTGGAAGCCATAGTCCACGAGGCGCTTGGCCACGTCGGCGGCGGTGACGCCGGAGGCATCGGTCAGCTCGCGCAGGTCAAAGATGCACTCGTGAGCCACCAGGCCGGCATTGCCCGTGTAGAGCACAGGGAAGGAATCCTTCAGGCTCTGTGCCAGGTAGTTTGCGCCGAGGATGGCGTGGCTCGTGGCCTCCGTGAGTCCTTGGGCGCCAATCATGGCCAGGTAGGACCAGGAAATTGGCAGCACGCCGGCGGAACCGTAGCGCGATGCGGTGGACGGCACGCCGGTGGTCTCCGCAGTCGGTTGCGAGGGATCCAGTTTGGAGTCGTTGGCATCGGCCGGCAGGAAGGGCACCAAGTGCTTGGCGACGCCCACCGGGCCCACACCCGGGCCACCGCCGCCGTGCGGGATGGTGAAGGTCTTGTGCAGGTTCAGGTGGGACACATCGCCGCCGAAGGCACCCGGACGGGCCCAACCGGCTAGCGCGTTCATGTTGGCGCCGTCGATGTAGACCTGGCCGCCGGCCGCGTGGACCTTGTCGCAGACCTCGCGCACCTCGGGGTCGAAGACGCCGTGGGTGGAGGGGTAGGTAATCATGATGCCGGCGATGTGCTCGCCATGCTGCTCAATCTTGGCGTCGAGGTCGGCGAGGTCAATCGAGCCATCGTCGGCGGTCTTGACCACGACGACGCGCAGGTTGGCCAAGGTGGCTGAGGCCGCATTGGTGCCGTGCGCGGAGGCCGGGATGAGGATGACATCGCGGCCGTGATCGCCGTTGGCCACGTGGTAGCGGCGAATGGCCAGAAGGCCGGCCAGCTCGCCCTGGGAGCCGGCGTTGGGCTGGATGGAGACCTGGGCGTAGCCGGTAATCTCGGCGAGCCAGGACTCGAGATCGTCGATGAGCGCGCGCCAGCCCGCGGTGGTCTCCTCCGGGGCATACGGGTGGATGCCGGCGAATTCCGGCCAGGAGATGGGCTCCATCGCGGCGGTGGGGTTGAGCTTCATCGTGCACGAACCCAGAGGGATCATCGTGCGGTCCAGGGCCAGGTCCTTATCCGCCAAGGTGCGCAGGTAGCGCAGCATCTGGGTCTCGGAGTGGATGGAGTTGAAGATCTCGTGCTGCAGCGGGGCTTCGGCGCGCTGGACGGAGGACGGAATCTCGAAGGAGCCAGACGCGGCCGGCTCGGAGTTAGCGGAGGACTCGGCGCCGAAGGCGCCGGCGAGGATGTTGACATCCTCGTTGGTCGCGGATTCGCCGAAGGAGACCGAGACCTTGTCCGAGCCGATGGTGCGCACCAGGTAGCCCTGCTCCTGAAGCTGGGTCTTGATGGCGGCGGCATCCACGCCGGTGACGGTTACGGTGTCGAAGAAGTCGCGGGAGGCAATCTCCTTGCCCGCGCCGGTGACTGCCGCAGCGAAAGCAGAAGCGCGGTCGTGGACGCGTTGCGCGATGGCCTTGAGGCCCTCAGGCCCGTGGTACACCGCGTACATGGAGGCCACGTTGGCCAGAAGTGCCTGGGCGGTGCAGATGTTGGAGGTCGCGCGCTCGCGGCGGATGTGCTGCTCACGAGTCTGCAGTGCGAGGCGGTAGGCGGGGCGGCCGGCGGCGTCCTTCGACACACCCACGATGCGGCCCGGCAGCTGGCGCTTGAGCTTGTCCGTAACAGACATGAAGGCCGCGTGCGGGCCGCCGAAGAAGAGCGGCACGCCGAAGCGCTGCGAGGAACCGAGGACCACGTCCGCGCCCATCTCACCGGGGGCTTCCAAGAGAAGCAGCGACAGGGGGTCAGCCACGACGGCGGCAAGAGCGCCGCGGGTGTGGAGCTCTTCGATGGCGGCACGGGGGTCGACGATATCGCCCTCGGTTCCGGTGTAGGCCAGAACGGCGCCGACGAGGTCTTCGCCGACGATGCCATCACGGACATCAGCAATCTCGACCTCGAGCTCGATGGCTCGGGCACGCTCGGCAGCGACGGCGAGAACCTGCGGGTGCAGGCGGGAATCGAGCAGCACGCGGCGGCCCTTCTTCACCGCGCGGGCCATGAGGCCGACGGCTTCGGCGGTGGCGGAGGCTTCGTCGAGAAGCGAGGCGTTCGCGATGGGAAGACCGGTCAGGGACTCAACCATGGTCTGGAAGTTCAGCAGCGCCTCGAGGCGGCCCTGCGAAATCTCCGGCTGGTAGGGCGTGTAGGCGGTGTACCAGCCGGCATCCTCCAGCAGCCCGCGGCGAATGACCGCCGGGGTGAGGGTATCGGAATAACCCTGGCCGTAGAAGGATTTCAGCACGACGTTCTGGGAGGCGTACTCGCGCAGCTTCGCCTGCGCGTCATCTTCGCTCAAAGCCTCCGGGAGGTTCAGCGCCTCGGTGGCGCGGATGGAGGTGGGCAGGGCGGCATCGACGAGTGCCTCCACGCTGTCATAGCCCACTGCCTTGAGCATCGTCTCACGCTCGGCCGCATCGGGCCCGAGGTGGCGAGAGATGAAATCCATGTGTTTTATCTCCTTTGTGGCGTTAGTTTGTGTGACCTAAACTGCCCCCAAGTATAAGGCGTAGGCCATGACATTAGCCCCGGTTACCCCTGACATGGAGGCGCAGCGCTACGGCGGTCGCTACCGCGACGGTGAGGCCGATGACGAAGGCCGTGGAATAGCCAACGGCAGGGCCCAAAAGTGACAGGATGAAGGGGGCAAAGAAACCCAGATAAGTCAGTGAATAAAACACCCCCGTCGCTGCGCCGAGCTCCTCTGCGTCGGCTATGGCTTGGGTCTGCGCGAGGCCGCTGAGCATGCCGATTCCATAGGAGCTGCCCATGATGATAGCTGCGATAGGCAGGAGAAAAACTGCCCAACCATGCTGAGCCGCAGCAAGGACAGCGAGGCACAGTGCCATTCCTACTGCGGCCAGCGCCATGCCGTGGAACGAGGTCACGCGGATGCGGCCAGCCAGTTGCTGGATAACCACGCCGCTGCCCATGGTGAGAAGCGCGCACAGGCCGGCGACAAGAACGGGGTGGCGTAGGTGCTCGCTGAGCTGCGCGGGCAGGAACACAAAGGCGGTGGTGGCGGAGCCGAAGACCCATGGTGCATAGGCCACGACCGGTAAGTAGCGGGGAGTAATCAGGCTGGTCGGGACAAAAGAATGGCGCCTCGAAGCTGCCTGTGCAGATCGCTGTTCCGGCACCGTCCACACGAGTGGGACCACGATGAGTGCTAGTCCGATGTGCAAAAGATAAGGCACAACGGTGGGCCAGGGGAGGAACTCGGCGGCGATACCAGCTACGCCGGGCGCCGATGCGAAACCGGCCGACAGGGCTATGGAAGAACGCTTGGCTCCAACGCTCAGGTGTGTGCTGAGCTCCTTTATCCAGGCTGCGCCAGAAGACATGGCGAGGCCCACGGCGGCACCGGCGCACAGGCGACCGATCAACAAGGGGAGGAAGGCGCCGCCTGCGCCGCTAAGGAAAACGAGGGAACCGACGGTGGTGGTGAGGACAGCTGGGCGCATGATGGCGCGGCGCCCTAGCGAATCCGAAAGCGGACCACCGATGAATAGAGCGACCATGATGCCGAGGGCATAGATGCCAAAGAGGAAGGTTGTCTGCAGAACCCCCAGGTTGGTGGTGAGTTGGTAGACCACGACCATGGGGGCGAAGAGATTGGCGCCGCAGGCGACGAGGAACATACCGAGTGCGACGCGAAACCACTTTTGCGAAACCATGCAGCACAGTCTAGTGTGCTGGGTCACAGTTTTCGGGTCTTGGTGGCAAGGCGGTTAAAGAAAACGCACCTAACTGACAAAGTTGGCGCCGATCTCTGAAAACCGGGCAATAGTTTTGTCAGATAGGGCAGTTGCGGCGCCACTGAGCGATGTCACCGAGCTGTGTTTGTGGGGTGGAGGAAAGCAGGGCGAAAACGACGAAGCTCCCCCAGCCGCAGTGGCGGGGGAGCAAGCCTAGGGCTTAGCTCTAAGGCTTAGAGGTCAAGGTCAGCTTCGAAGTCCGCGGTTTCGAGGCGGTCCTTGATGGTCGTGATGAAGCGACCAGCGTCGGCACCGTCGACCACCTGGTGGTCGTAGGTGAACGGCAGGTAGCACATCTGGCGGATAGCGATGGCGTCCTGGCCGTCCTCGGTGACGACAACCGCGCGCTTGGTAATAGCGGCGGTGCCCAGGATGCCGGCCTGCGGCGGAACCAGAATCGGGGTATCTAGCAGCGCGCCCTCGGAGCCGATGTTGGTCACGGTGAAGGTTGCACCGGTCAGATCGTTCGGCTTGAGCTTGTTGTTGCGTGCCTTGTCAGCCAGCTCGGCGATCTTCTGAGCGATCTCCGGCAGCGTCAGCTCCTGAGCCTTGTGGATGACCGGGGTGAGCAGGCCCTTCGGGGTGTCCACGGCGATGGCCACGTTGACGTCAGCGTGGTAGGTCATCTCCTTGGTCTCCGGGTTGTAGGAAGCGTTGACGTTCGGGTGGGACACCAGTGCCTCAACGGTTGCCTTCACGATGAACGGCAGGAAGGAGAGGTTGGCCTCGTACTTGTCAATGAACGCCTGCTTGGACTGCTTGCGCATATCCCAGATGGCGGTCATATCGACTTCCTGGACGTGGGTCAGCTGAGCGGAGATCTGGAGGGCCTCAACCATCTTGGATGCCGTGATCTCGCGGATACGGTTGACCTTCTTGGTGGTGCCGATGAGCTCCTGCTTCTCCGGATCCACGGACTTGGTGGACCAGCGAGCACGCGGGCTGCTGGAAGCTGCCTTAGCGGAGGAAGCCGGTGCCTCACCCTCGCCAGCAGCGGCCAGCACGTCCTGCTTGCGGATGCGGCCGCCAACACCGGTGCCAGAGACGGTGGAGAGATCCACGCCGTGCTTCTCAGCCAGCTTGCGTACCAGCGGGGTGACGTACGGGACGTTGTCACCGTTGTTGACCTTGGTGGAGGTCTCGGAAGCCTTCGGCTCAGCGGACGCGGCCGGCTTCTCGTCCTTCTTCTCAGCCTTGGCCTCGGCCTTTTCCTCTGCCTTCGGCTCTTCCTTCTTCTCGGCTTTTTCTTCCTTGGCCGGGGCGGCGGAGCCGTCGCCGATGCGGGCGATGACGGCGCCGACGTCGACGGTGTCGTCTTCCTCGGCGAGGATTTCAACGAGGGTGCCGGCGACCGGGGACGGGATTTCGGTGTCGACCTTGTCGGTGGAGACCTCGAGGAGTGGTTCGTCGACCTCGACGGTGTCGCCGACGGACTTCAGCCACTGGGTGATGGTGCCCTCGGTGACGGACTCACCGAGTTCCGGCATCTCTACGTCGGTGGCGTCACCAGAAGCAGCTGGAGCCTCGGTCTTGGCTTCTGCCTTGGGCTCTTCCTTCTTTTCTTCTGCCTTCGGCTCTACCTTTTCTTCCTTGGCGGCAGGCTTCTCGGAAGCGGCGGCGGAGCCGTCGCCGATGCGGGCGATGACGGCGCCGACGTCGACGGTGTCGTCTTCCTCGGCGAGGATTTCAACGAGGGTGCCGGCGACCGGGGACGGGATTTCGGTGTCGACCTTGTCGGTGGAGACCTCGAGGAGTGGTTCGTCGACCTCGACGGTGTCGCCGACGGACTTCAGCCACTGGGTGATGGTGCCCTCGGTGACGGACTCACCGAGTTCCGGCATCTCAACGTCGGTGGCATCACCAGAAGCAGCAGGGGCCTCGGACTCAGCGTCTTCAGCAGGCTTGTCCGGAGTCTCCTTGGCCTTCTCGGAGGAATCCTCCGACTCCTCAGCAGCTGGTGCGGACTCGCCCTCGTCACCGATGATGGCGATGACCTCGCCCACGTCTACGGTGTCATCTTCCTCTGCCTTGATTTCGAGGATGGTGCCGGCGACCGGGGACGGGATTTCGGTGTCGACCTTGTCGGTGGAGACCTCGAGCAAAGGCTCGTCGACCTCAACGGTGTCGCCGACGGACTTCAGCCACTGGGTAATCGTGCCTTCGGTTACAGATTCGCCCAGTTCGGGCATCACAACAGAGTGTGCCATAAGTATTAAGACTCCTCGAAAGTTGGAATTATTGAAACGCTAGTGTTCGATTCTACAGCGTGTTTATAAAAGGCGCGCACGGGTGGGGTGAATTAGGGCATCCTCCGCACGAAGGGGATGAAGGATGCCTCCGGTAGGCTAAAGAGCCATGTTCAACCCCTTCCGCCGCAACAGCTCTAAGTCCCAGCTGCGCCCGCCCCGCGCACCGGGGGAGACGATTCGCGCAGAAGACGCCCGGGAGCTTCAAACCTGGGCACAGGGACGCGCATATATCGAGGCCTTCGTTGAGCCGGAAACCGTGGTCAACGAGATGTCCGTGGTCGTAGTTGATGAGAACGGCGCCTTCATCCGCCGCCGTATCGGCGGGCCGAAAGGGATCGATGCGGTAGCCAAGCTGCTTCGATGCGATGTCTATGACGTCGAGGAGACCGGCTATCCGCAGCGCATGCGCGAGCGCATTGAACGCGAACGCATCCTGCGCAAGAGGGAAGAGCAACGTGAACGCCGCGAGCGCTTTGAGCAGCGCCAGCAGCAGAATAAGGACTAGTCCTTCACGATGGTTGCGCCCGCATCCGCGAGCTCGGCAAGCGCGGCGGCGCCACGGGACTCATCGACAGGCGCGCAGTAGTGTGCCAGAACGCGGACGGCGAAGCCTTCCTTAACTGCGTCGAGCGCCGTGGCCCGCACGCAGTGATCGGTGGCGATGCCAACGATGTCCACGGCGGTGATGTTGTGCTCGCGCAACCAGTCTGCCAATGACACACCATCGGCCGCGCCTTCGAACCCGGAATACGCAGCGGTGTATTCGCCTTTGCGGAAGTAGGCTTGGGCGGCGCCGATGGATTCGTGCATGGCGGCGCCAAAGGAATCGGCAACGCAGTGCACTGGCCAGGAATCGACGAAGTCGGGCGATTCGGAGAAGTGGCTGCCCGGATCGATGTGCCAGTCCTGGGTAGCTACGACGGTGTCATAGCTGGGCTGAAGGGCACCGATACGGTCAGCCACCTCGTTGCCTTTTTCGGTGGCAAGTGCGCCGCCAGGGCAGAAGTCATGTTGGACGTCAACGATGATGAGTGCAGGCTTCATACGCGGTAATTCTATAGGCTGGATGCCGATGAAATCACCGATTCCTTTTTATCTACAAAAAATCCTCGACCGTGTTCACGACCACGATTCTGGCGAGGTCGCGGACTATATCCCAGAGTTGGCCAGCGCAAACCCTGAGCAACTCGGCGTAGCCCTGTGCTCTGTGACGGGGCACCTGTACAGTGCTGGCGATGCGGAGAACCGCTTTACCATCCAGTCCATCTCAAAACCCTTCGTCTACGCGCTCGCTTTGAGTGAGTTGGGCTTAGATGCGGTGCGTGATGTCGTCGGCCTCGAGCCCTCTGGGCAGGCTTTCAACGAGCTTTCCCTAGCCAAAGACCACCGTCCGGTAAACCCGATGATTAACGCCGGCGCCATTGTGGTCAACCAGCTCATCAACGGTGTGGATTCCTCCGTGGAGGACCGCGTGGAAAAGATACGTAGCTTCGTCTCGCAGCTGGCGGGGCGCGAGGTAGACGTCGATAAGCGCCTGTGTGACTCCGAGCTCGAGCACGCCGAACGAAACCTTTCGCTCGCGCACATGCTGCGTTCTTATGAGATCATTCAGGACGATGCTCACGACGCGGTACTGTCCTATACCTCGCAGTGCGCGCTGTCGGTCGACGTGCGCGACCTCGCCGTCATGACCGCGACTTTGGCCAATGGTGGGCGCCAGCCGGTGACGGGGGAGAAGATTCTGGACGCCGATGTGTGCCGCATGACCTTGGCAGTGATGAGTTCGTGTGGCATGTATGACGGCGCGGGGCGGTGGATGGCGGAAGTGGGAATCCCCGCTAAGTCGGGTGTGGCCGGCGGGCTCATTGGTACGCTGCCGGGGCAGATTGGTGTGGCGACGTTCTCGCCGCGCCTCGACGAGCAGGGAAATAGCGTGCGTGGCACCGCGATTTTCCGTGAGCTCTCCTCGGACATGGGCCTGCACCTGATGTCCACGGAGAACCGCTTCGGCGTGCACCCGGTGCGCAGCTTCGATGAAGATGATGATACGGCCATCATCCGACTGCAGGGCCACATCAATTTCACCGCTACGGAAGCCATCCTCCACGAGCTGGAGGAACGCCAATTCTCCGGTAAGCGCCTAGCACTGGACTTCTCGCAGGTTTCCGGCCTGCACACGGTGGGCCGACGCATGCTCAAGGAAGGCCTGCGCCGGCTGCGCGAGGGCGGCAACGAGGTGGCGCTTGTCGACGATAACGGGGTCGTCACCGACCGCGCCATGTCCGACGGCACCGTCCTCCCGCTGGCGGACAAGGAGGACTACGTCATCGCCGGCGAAGAGGTGTGAGCGGCCTGAAGCCGCTCACACGAGGGGCCGAATTGAAGACGCTCACACGAGATTAGGACTCGGAGATCTCGCGCAGCGTTGCCACCACGGTGCGCACCGGTACGCCGGTGGCGCGCTTCGGGGTGTAGCCGCGCGGAGCGGAACCGTTCCAAGAGGGGCCGGCGATATCGATGTGCGCCCACTCGATGCCTTCGCCTACGAACTGCTTGAGGTACGTGCCGGCGAATTCCATGCCGCCCTCGCGCTTAGCGTTGATGTTGCGGATATCCGCGGCCTGGGACTTGATCTCCTCGTCGTGCTCCTCCAGCAGCGGCATCGCCCACGCGTTTTCGCCCACCTCGCGGCCGATTTCGGCGATGCGATCGCGGAAGACCTCGGAGCCCATAACGCCCGCGGTGCGGGAGCCCAGCGCCACGATCTGTGCGCCGGTAAGAGTGGCGGTCTCGATGAGGTAGTCGGGCTTGTCCTCGCTGGCGCGCGCAATGGCGTCGGAAAGCACGAGGCGGCCCTCGGCGTCGGTGTTGAGCACCTCTGAGGTCAGGCCACCGTAGTGGGCAATGACATCGCCCGGGCGGGTAGCGCCAGAGCCCGGCATGTTTTCCGCCAGCGGCAGGGTAGCGGTGATCTGGACCGGCAGCTTGAGCTTGGCAGCCGCGATTATGGTGGCCGCCATGGCAGCCGAGCCGCCCATGTCCGAGATCATGTCCCACATACCGTTGCCCGGCTTCAGGGAAATGCCGCCGGTATCGAAGGTGATGCCCTTGCCCACGAGAGCCACGTGCTTCTTGGCTTTCTTGGGCTTCCAGCTCAGGCGCACCAGGCGCGGCGGGCGGGCTGAGCCCTTGCCCACAGCCAAGATGCCACCGAAGCCCTGCTTTGCCAGCTGCTTTTCATCGAGCACCTCGACGTCAAGCCCGGCTTCCTTGGCATGGCTGGAAAGGATGGCGGCGTAGGACTCCGGGTAGAGCTCGTTCGCCGGGGTATTCACCAAGTCACGGGTGAACAAGACAGACTCTGCCACGGTGCGAGCGGCCTCGAACTCCTCGGAGGCGGACTTATCAGCCACGACGACGAAGGCTGCCGGCTGTTCCTTCTTAGTGAGCTCGGTGGAGCGGATGCCGCGGTAGGCGTAGCCGCCAAGGATGAGGCCTTCGACGGCGGCGCTCACACCGAAGTCCGCGAGGGTGGTCACGATGGTGCCCACGCCAGTGGTGGCACGGGCGGCGCTGCCCGCAGCGCGGCGCAGTGCTTCATCGTCGAGTTCCTCGACGCCGCCCAAACCCAACGCGATGACCTGTGCAGCGCCCGCCTTCTGCGGGGCGGGGACCTTCACGATTTCCCCAGCCTTGCCCGTCGCCCCCACTGCGGTGAGGGCCTCATACGTCGAGCGCAGCGCCGAGGAGCCGAGCAGGGAGGTACCCGGCACCTCGAGCCCATCCTCGCCAGCAAAGGTTGCGATCAACAGGGCGTCCGCCTGCTTGGGGGCCTTCTTGGCCAGCTCAACGGTGGGGAAAGAGCCGCGTGCGGGCAATTCGAACGTGGTAGAAGCCACGATGTCCTCCTTGAGAAAAGTGACAATGGGATACTCCTCACACCCTACCCGTGTCCATGATGTGGAACGCGGATGGGCGATGCGCTCAAGGGGTGACTACGTGGCTAGGGCATTTCTGCATATCTATAGGTGTTGGGGGAGTACGCTATGAAACATGTTGAATTACACCGTGACGCGAACTGAAAACCCCACCTCCCCGGAGCGCCTGCAGGAGATTTTGGCGAACCCGGGCTTTGGTAAGTACTTCACCGACCATATGGTGACGATTGACTGGACCGAGGACAAGGGATGGCACGACGCGCAGGTGCGCCCTTACGCGCCGTTCAGTATGGATCCAGCGTCCACCGTCTTCCATTACGGCCAGGCTATCTTCGAGGGCATCAAGGCCTACCGCCAGCCCGATGGCAGCATCGCCACTTTCCGCCCGGAGCAGAACGCGCAGCGTCTGCAGGCTTCCGCGGAGCGCATGGCCATGCCGCAGTTGCCGGAAGAGGAGTTCATTGAGTCGCTGCGCCAGCTTGTCGCCGTCGACCAGGCCTGGGTCCCCGAAGCCGGTGGCGAGGCTGCCCTGTACTTCCGCCCCTTCATGATCGCCACCGATGTGTCCCTGGGCGTGCACCCGGCGCACTCCTACCGCTATGTTGTCATCGCCTCCCCGGCCGGCGCGTACTTCTCCGGTGGTATCAAGCCGGTGTCCGTCTGGCTGTCCACCGACTATGTTCGCGCCGCCCCCGGCGGCACGGGTGCGGCCAAGTTCGCCGGCAACTACGCGGCCTCCCTGCTCGCTCAGGCGCAGGCAGCGGAAAAGGCCTGCGACCAGGTGGTGTGGTTGGATGCCATCGACCGCACCTACATCGAGGAGATGGGTGGCATGAACTTGGCCTTCGTCTACGGCGAAGAGGGCAACCAGACTCTGGTAACCCCGGCGTTGTCGGGATCGCTGCTTCCGGGCATTACCCGCAAGTCCCTGCTGCAGGTGGCCGAAGACATGGGCTTGAAGGTCGAAGAGCGTCGCATCACCTACAAGGAGTGGGAGCACGACGTTGCCTCCGGTGCGATGGTGGAGGCCTTTGCCTGCGGTACCGCTGCCGTCATTACCCCGGTGGGCCACGTCATGGGCACCGATACTGACTTCCACATCAACAACGATGAGGCAGGGGCCACGACGATGGCTTTGCGTGAGCGCCTCACCGGCATCCAGCGCGGGTCCGTTGAGGATACCCACGGCTGGCTGCACACGCTGGTGGAGGCTTAGAGCGCAATTCGCTTAGGCAAGCTCGGCGGCCAGCTGCACCAGCGGCAGGGCCGCGAGCGCGCCGAGGGGGAAACCTTCACTTAGATTCAAATCGAGCAGCGGTTCAATCCCGAGCTCCTTGAGAGCGAGGGCATACGCCGGTTCGGGGGTCGTGCTTCCCGCGCGCAGCCAGCCTTTCACGCCGGGGGCACTGCGCTCGGCGAGGACGGCGGCGGTGGCGGCCAGGGGGCCGTCGATAAGCACCGGCGTCCGCCGCGCCGTGGCTTGGGCGATGAAACCCACTAGTGCTGCCACACTCGGGATGCCGATGGTCTGCACAACTTCCCAGCCCTCCAGGTTGCGGGCGCGGAACATGCAATCACGGACAATGCTCACTCGTGTCTTCCACTGTGCATCCGTAATACCGCTGGCGAGCGTATTCGTCCCCACGATGGCCACCGGTTCGGTGTGGGTAATCCGGCCCATAAGGCTTGCGGCGACGGTCGCGTCATCGATGCCACGAGCCGACGCTATGAGTAGATCCGAACCGGAATCGATCTCGCGATCTGCGGTGGCCATGCCCACATCGATGAAGGACTCGAACTCCGCGGGAGTCATGGCGGCGGAGGTGGCGCCAGGCTCAGGGCTGGTGGACTCTGCGCTGGTGCACTCGACGAAGTCTATGCCTGCCCCTGCGCGCTGCGCAGCGCTGAAGATGTTCTCGCGCCACCGTTCCTCATCAGCAGGGGAGTGCTGCGTGAGCTCGTCGTCGGTGGTGTGCGTCGCGAGAGCGGGATTGCTGAGAAAGACAATCGCACGAGGGCGCTGAAGGGGCTTAGCCTGCTGAGAATCCTGGGCTGCCGCCAACCACGCGGCAATCTCTGCCACGCGGTTTGGTTGTGCTGCGGTTGCAGGGCGCAGCTGGGGAACGGCGGTGAATTCAGGCATGTGTCCTCCGGTCTAGACGGTGGCTCCGCGCTCCACCTGCGGGCGCGGGGTGCGCCACTTACGCGGCTGGGAGGCACGGGAGTACGCGTAGAAGCCTAGGCCAAAACCGGCCTCGGTGGTGCCGGGGAACTTGAGGCGCACTGCGTTGTTGCACTTGCGCGCGAGCCAGAAGCCCTCGACCGCGAAGACCACGATGACCGCCATGGCGCCGATAGAAATGATCTGGGACAGGCGCGGATCCCGGGTGCTGACGAACATGAGCACCAGCAGCACGATGGCAAAAGGCATGACCCATTCGTTGATGAAGCGGCGGGAATCTACCCAATCACGTACGTACCGGCGAACCTCGCCCTTATCGCGGGCGAGCAAGTAGCGCTCGTCACCGGCGGCCATGCGTTCCTGTGCCACCTTGTTGCGCTCGCGGGACTCTTGACGCTCCTTGCGCTTATATTCCTTCCACTCCTGCTTGGACATGGAAGCCTTGAGCTCCTTGCGGTGCTGGTAGCGCTGCGCGTCCGACATCCCCCGGGGATCACGCTTGACGCCGCGGGCGATTTCCTGCGCATCACGCTTGGGCGTGGGGCGGCCCTTCGGCGGCGTGTAGCCCTTGCGGTGCGGTTTCTCGGCGGCGGGTTGCTCTTCCGGCGCCGGGGTCTGCTCGGCGGGGGAAGAAGTCTTGTCATCTTTTTGCCACGGAAGTTTCACGCTGTTTAGCGTACAAGGTCTAGCAGACATAGCGGGAATAGGCCCGCGGGAGAGAGCGTTGTGGTGAGGGAACAGGACACCAGTGAACCACTAGTGAACTGTGAGGCATCCTTTCTTCCTCACCTGTGAGGGGGTAGGGTGGGCTCCAGAAAAATTCCGCATATATAAGAGGAGAAATCATGACCGCTCCCGCATCTGCAACCGGAGTTATCCTGACCGAGGCCGCTGCCGCCAAGGCAAAGTCCCTGCTTGAGCAGGAAGGCCGCGACGATCTGTCACTGCGCATTGCTGTCCAGCCAGGTGGCTGCGCGGGTCTGCGCTACCAGCTCTACTTCGATGACCGCACCCTGGATGGTGACAAGGTGGACACCATTGGCGGCGTCAACCTCGTCGTGGACAAGATGTCCATCCCGTACCTCACCGGTGCCAAGATTGATTTCTCCGACACCATTGAGGCACAGGGGTTTACCATCGATAACCCCAACGCTGGCGGTTCCTGCGCTTGCGGTGACTCCTTCAATTAAAGTCACATAGACGATATGCCGAAGCCCTCGCCATGTGGCGAGGGCTTCGCTTTTTATTCTTCAATCTTCTCGGTACCGGGTCCCCGGTACCGTTTCCTACTTCTGGAAGTTGGACAGAAGAGGGTGGGTGACTCTAGAGCTTCACGGGATAATCGCGCTGCTCAATCTTGGGGTCGATGCGCTCTTCCACGAAGATGCCGTGCCAGATCATGAAGGACAGAACCGTCCACAGGCGGCGCGAGTGATCGGATACTCCGTCGCGGTGTTCCTTGAGCATCTCCAGTACTTCCTTCTTGTTGAAGATGTCCTCGGTCTGAGATTCCGTGATCTGATCTTGGGCCCAACCGTAGAGTTCATCGCCGGCCAGCCAGTGGCGCAAGGGAACTGGGAAGCCAAGCTTCTTGCGGTGCAGCACGTGCGGCGGGACGATCTGCTCCATGGCCTTGCGCAGCGCGTACTTGGTGGTGCCGTGCGAAATCTTGAGGTCATAGGGGATGGTCTCCGCGACCTTAAACACTTCCTTGTCAAGGAAGGGCACGCGCAGCTCGAGCGAGTTGGCCATGTTCATCTTGTCGGCCTTGACCAGGATATCGCCGCGCATCCACGTAAAGAGGTCGAGGTGCTGCATGCGGGCTACGGGGTCGAAATCTTGAGACTGCGCATAAATCGGCGCGGTCACCTCGCGGTGGTCCCATTCCTGTTTAGCCCAGGGCAGGACGCGCTGGAGCTGCTCGAAGTTGAAGGAACGAGCATTTCCGTAGTAGCGCTCCTCCATGGTCATGGAACCGCGGTTGAGTAGGGACTTGCCCTTCATTCCTTCGGGGAGCACCTGCGAGAGCTTGCCCAAGCCGCGGCGCAGTGGGGAAGGAATCTTCTCAAACGGAGCCAGTGAGAGCGGTTCCTTGTAAATGGTGTAGCCACCAAAGAGCTCGTCTGCGCCTTCGCCGGAAAGTACCACCTTGACGTGTTTGCGGGCCTCCTGGGCAACGAAGTACAGCGGAACGAGGGAAGGATCCGCAACGGGATTGTCCAGGTACCACATGATCTTCGGGACGGCGTCGGCGTACTCCTCGGGGGAGACAATTTTGACGATGTGCTCCACACCGATTGCCTCGGCAGACTCGGCGGCGACATCCACCTCGGAATAGCCTTCCCGCTCGAAGCCAGTAGTGAAGGTGAGCAGGTTCGGATTGTGGCGCTTGGCCAAGGCCGCAATGGCAGTGGAGTCAATGCCGCCGGACAGGAAGGAACCTACGGTTACATCGGCACGCATGTGCTTCTCGACGCTATCCTCCAACGCCCGTGCAATCTTGTCGAAGAGCTTTTGCTCTTCGCCCTGCTTAACGGGCTGAATAGGGAAGCGAGGCTTGAAGTAGCGCTCAGACACGACCTTTTCGCCGGGACGAAGAGTAACGGTGCAACCCGACTCGACGCGGCGAATATTGGCGTGGAGGGATTCCGGTTCCGGCACGTACTGCAGGTCGGTGTAGTGCTCGATGGCGCGCTTATCAAGGCTGAGATCTAGACCTAGCGAATTGGCCATCGAGAGGATGCACTTCATCTCGGAGGCGAACACCGTGCCGGCAGCCGTGGTGGCGTAATAGAGGGGCTTGATGCCGAACTGGTCTCGAGCGGCAAACATCGTGCGCGTTTCGGTGTCCCAGATGACGAAACCAAACATGCCGCGTAGGTGCTCTACTACGTCCTTGCCCCAGTGGTGGTAGCCGACGACGATGGGCTCACCATCGCCCTCGGTGTTAAAGGTGTAGCCGGCGGCGATGAGCTCTTCGCGCAGTTCGACGTAGTTGTAAATTTCGCCGTTGAAGGTGAGAGCGTAGCGCTGTGGGTTGTCTTCGGGGCCCCAACGCAGCGGCTGGTGGGAGTGCTCGAGGTCGATGATGGACAGGCGGTTAAAGCCAAAAGCCGCATCATCGTCATGCCAAGTACCAGCAGCGTCGGGGCCGCGATGGCGCATGCACTGGAGGGACTGCTCGAGTGCCTCCACGTGTTGGGCGGCGTTGCGATCGGCGCTGAGCAGCGCGCAGAGTCCGCACATAAACTTGCTTCTCCTTATATATCAAGGTCTATCCTCGACACACTTTACGGCTGGAGTTGGGCGATCTGCGAACCCCGCGCCGCGTTCCCCGTTAGGGTGCGAACTTTCGGATGATGTACAGCAGTATGCCTTGTGAATTGAGTCATAGGCGGAAGGGGGAGGGTGGGGTAGCTGGTGTGACCTTGCGCAGGTGGGCCGGTAACATCCCGTACGTTCACTATTTATAGAGCGGAACTAACACCTGATCAGTCCAGCGAAAAGGTCTGAAATTCAGGCGTGATCCTCTATCCTGATTGGGTAGGAATGCTCTGTGAGTATTCGAGAAGTTTGTGTGCACAGAAAGGCAGAACACACGTGGGACAGCGTAAGCAACGCAACCTCGGCCGTAAGGCAGGCTTGGCGGGCGTTATCGCTCTGGGCGGTCTAGCTCTGGCAGGTTGTGACGTCGCAGCGCCGACGGCCGTTGAAAATCTCCTAGGTATGGGTTGGCCGAAGGGTGTTACCCCTGAGGCTCACTCGATGTACAACTTCTGGATCTGGGTCTGGGTTGCTGCATGGATCATCGGCTTTATTATGTGGGGTCTCTTCCTCACTGCCATCTTCCGTTGGAGCGCGAAGAAGGCCGAGAAGGCTGGCAAGGGCGAGTTCCCGAAGCAGCTGCAGTACAACGTGCCGCTGGAGATGGCATTGACCATCATTCCGATCCTTATCATTATGGGCCTGTTCTTCTTCACCGTTCAGGCACAGCAGAAGGTTACGGCTTTGGATAAGAACCCTGAGGTCACCGTTGACGTGACTGCCTTCCAGTGGAACTGGAAGTTTGGTTACGCCGAGAACAAGGTTGATGGCGAGAATTACAATGGCGCCGATACTGAGCGCCAGAAGCTCGCTGAGGAATCTGCTGTGGATCCAGAGGGTACTGCGAACCCCAACCCGATTCACGGTAAGTCCATGGGCGACATTTCCTACCTCAACTTCAACAAGATTGAGACCGTCGGTACCACCGAAGAGGTTCCGGTTCTGGTTCTCCCGGTAGACACTCCGATTGAGTTCCGTCTTGCCTCCGGTGACGTTTCCCACGCATTCTGGGTTCCGGAGTTCCTGTTTAAGCGCGATGCCTACGCACACCCGGAGAAGAACTCCCAGGAGCGTCGCTTCCAGGTTGAGAAGATTGAGGAAAAGGGTGCCTTCGTCGGCCGCTGTGCTGAGATGTGCGGTACCTACCACTCCATGATGAACTTCGAGATCCGCACCGTTGACCGCGCGGACTTTAACGAGTACCTCAAGTTCCGTGAGGAGAATCCGCAGGCAACCAACGCCGAGGCCCTTGAGTACATTGGTGAAGAGCCTTACGCAGTTACCACTACTCCGTTCAACTCGCTGCGCGATACCCGCGATGCCGACAACTTCGTTGACACCTCGTCTGCGGCATAAGAAAAGGAACTGATACACAATGCGTGCAACATCTAAGGTCTTTTACGCAATTGCGACCTACCTCTTCGTGTCGCTCATCGTCTACATCATTGGTGTTAACTACGTCAAGGATGATGGCTACCTATACGGCACCGAGTGGGTCGGCATCGTCGGCATGGTCCTTGCCATGCTGCTCTGCATCATGCTGGGCGGCTACCTCCACTTCACCGATAACCGCGTTGACGTCACTCCGGAAGATTGGGAGGAAGCGGAGACTGAAGACGGAGCTGGTATTCTCGGCTTCTTCTCTCCGAGCTCCATTTGGCCGCTGTGCATGACCGGCTCCATCGCGGTGCTGGGTCTTGGCATCATCTTCCTTTACTTCTGGATGATTATTCTGGGTGCTGTCTTGCTCGTGACGTCCGTTACCGGCCTGTCCCTGCAGTACGGTCTTCCGAAGGAAAAGCACTAAGGCTTAGCCACTCCTGCCGCGCGATTTAGCGCCACGACTTCTCACGCCCCTGCCACACAACGTGGCGGGGGCCTTGTCGATCTTCAAGGCGTCGTGAAGCGTTGTAAAAAGTTCCCGGAGGCCCCAAAAAATTTGTGTAGCCCGGCAGGCTGGGGGAGGGCTTGGGGTGCCAGGATGGCTGGGAGCAGGTCGGCCGTAGGAATTCCAGCACGTTAACGTGCGTTTTTACGGGGGTCATCCGAAAGTTGCAGTCCTGCACTTACGCGGGTGAGTGGGGGTGTGATTTATCTCATTGGGGCACGTCGTGAGGAAGTAGCTCTGGGGAACAGGCTCCGAGTAGTTGACATGACCTGAATGGTTGCCGCCTTCGTTAGCATGTTGCACTACCTGCAGGGATGGGGCGTCGTAAAGCGCGGTGAAAAGTTCCCAACTATTTCCTGAATGATGTGGGGACTCCGGTCGCGATGAAGATAGTGAAGGTCTATGCTCTGGCCTCAAAAAAATCGGGGGGAAATGAGATGACTTATGCGGCTAGACCAGCCATACTGTTATGCGTGACGAGCGTAGTTTCTAACCAAGGTATGGCAGCACCACGTGTTGCCGCGCTGAACCGACCCAACATGGTCAGCGTTGGCACCATCGTGTTCCTGTCTCAGGAATTGATGTTCTTTGCTGGACTGTTCGCGATGTGGTTCACCTCGCGTGCGAACGGCCAGGAGGGTGACTGGGCTGAGCACACCGCGCACATCAACGTGCCGATGGGCTTCATCATTACGACAGTCCTGGTTCTTTCCTCCGTGACCTCTCAGTTCGGCGTGTTTGCAGCAGAAAGGGGTGACGTATACAAGCTCCGACTCTGGTACTCGGTGACCATCGCGTTGGGTGTTGTCTTCCTAGGCATCATGGCGTTCGAGTGGACAGAGTTGATCATGGATGGTGTCACTGTTCAGTCCAGCGTGTTCGGTTCGGTCTTCTACATTCTGACCGGCTTCCACGCGGCTCACGTGACTGCGGGTCTGATTTCCTTCGGAATCATCTTGGCGCGCATCGCCCGCTCCAAGTTCACGCCTGCACAGGCCACCGCGGCAATGGCAGTGTCCTACTACTGGCACTTCGTTGACGTTGTGTGGATAGGCGTGTTCGTAGTCATCTACCTAGTTCAGTAGGCCGTAGTCGCCGGGGAGCAACCGGCCTACAGCCATTCATTTCCATGTACGAGTTATCTAAAGGAAAATGATGGATAACATCCAGCAGCCCGCCGCAGTGGAAGACACCACTGCCGCGACTAAGAAGACCCGCCGTCGCCGCAAGGCGAAGCGCACGCTGGCTGGCGTCTTTGCGCTGAGCATCGGCCTTACCGGCGCTGGCGTCTTGGCTTCTGCCTTGACCCCTGACGCGCAGGTGGCTACAGCCGCAAAGGATGACCAGGCACTCGTTCAAGAGGGCAAGGACATCTACGAAGTCGCTTGTATTACCTGCCACGGCGCTAACCTGCAGGGCATCCAGGACCGCGGTCCGTCCCTCGTTGGCATTGGTGCCGGCTCCGTGTACTTCCAGGTTCACTCCGGCCGCATGCCGATGATGTCTAACGACGCTCAGGCTGAGCGCAAAACCCCGCGCTACACCGAGCAGCAAACCCTGGCGCTTGCCGCTTATGTTGCTGCCAACGGTGGCGGTGCCGATATCGTCTACAACGAGGACGGCTCCGTTGCACAGGAATCCCTGCGCGGCGCTAACTATAACGGGCAGATTCAGGCAGAGGACGTAGCTAAGGGTTCTGAGCTCTTCCGCATGAACTGCGCGTCCTGCCACAACTTCACCGGCAAGGGTGGCGCGCTGTCCTCCGGTAAGTTTGCCCCGCCGCTGGCCCCGGCCAACGAGCAGGAGATCTACCAGGCAATGCTGACCGGCCCGCAGAACATGCCGAAGTTCTCTGACCGTCAGCTGACCGCAGACGAGAAGAAGGACATCATCGCCTACCTCAAGTCTGCAAAGGAAACCCCGTCCCCGGCCGGCTGGTCGCTCGGCGGTCTCGGCCCAGTGGCTGAGGGCCTGGCAATGTGGATCATCGGCATCAGCCTTCTGTGCGTTGCCGCTATGTGGATTGGATCTCGCTCATGAGCAACGTAAAGAAGAATTACTCTCGCAAAGAGCTCGATGCTATGAGCAACGACGAGCTCGCAGCACTCGGCACCGAGCTTGACGACGTCACCGTCGCATTCCGCAAGGAACGCTTCCCGGTCGAGGGTGACCCCGCTGAAAAGCGCGCCGCCGGCAATGTCACCTTCTGGCTCATCGTTTCTGTACTGATGGGCATCGCCTTCCTTGGCGTTTACCTCTTCTGGCCGTGGCAGTACAAGATGCTGGGGGAGGACGGCCTGTGGTGGCACACCCTCTACACCCCGCTGCTGGGCCTGACTTCCGGCCTGTGCATTCTGGGCCTGGGCTTCGCCATTGTTCAGTACGTCAAGAAGATTCTCCCGGAGGAGATCTCAGTTCAGCGTCGCCACGACGGTCCTTCCGAAGAGGTGGACCGCCGCACGCTGACCGCCCTGCTTAATGATTCTTGGAACACGTCGACGCTTGGTCGCCGTTCCACCATCAAGGGTCTGCTCGGCGGCGCCGGCGTTCTGTTCGGCCTGACGGTTATTGCGCCGCTGGGTGGCGCCATCAATAACCCGTGGAAGAAACGCCACGATCTGAACTACGCCGGCGACGGCACGCTGTGGACCTCCGGTTGGACCATGCATGAAAAGGGCGTCAAGCTCTACCTTGCTCGCGACACCGGTACTATCGCCGAGAAGCACGAAGGTGAATCCGGCACTCACTACACCACCCGCGGTGTTACCCGCCTGGTTCGTGTACGCCCGGAGGACCTTGCCGCCGGCGGCATGGAGACTGTCTTCCCGCTGGCTGCTGAGGATGTCAACGATGGTGCTGAGTACTCCGAGGACAAGGACGTCTACGAGAACCACATGCACTCCATCCATGGCAACCGTAACGCCGTGATGCTCATCCGCCTGCGCAACGATGACGCCAAGAAGGCCATCGAGCGCAAGGGCCAGGAGGACTTCCACTACGGCGATTACTACGCCTACTCCAAGATTTGTACCCACATTGGTTGCCCGACCTCGTTGTATGAGGCTCAGACCAACCGCATTCTCTGCCCGTGCCACCAGTCGCAGTTCGACGCTCTGCACTACGGCAAGCCGGTCTTCGGTCCGGCCGCCCGTGCACTGCCGCAGCTGCCGATTGACGTGGACGAAGAGGGCTACCTCGTTGCTAAGGGCAACTTCATCGAGCCCGTCGGACCTGCATTCTGGGAGCGTAAGTCATAATGAGTAACAAACTTGCACAGATGGGTAACAACATGGATGAGCGGTACTCCGCTGCCGGCGTCCTGCGTACCCAGCTCAACAAAGTCTTTCCCACTCACTGGTCCTTCATGCTCGGTGAGATGGCACTGTACAGCTTCATCATCTTGGTGCTGACCGGCATCTACTTGGCGCTGTTCTTCGACCCTTCCATCACGAAGGTCATTTACGACGGCGCTTACACCCCGCTCAACGGTGTGGAGATGTCGCGCGCCTATGCAACTGCGCTTGACCTCTCCTTCGAGGTTCGCGGTGGTCTGTTCGTGCGCCAGATGCACCACTGGGCAGCACTCATGTTCATGATGTCCATGATTGCCCACATGCTTCGCATCTTCTTCACCGGTGCGTTCCGTCGCCCGCGTGAGGCTAACTGGATTATTGGTTGCGCATTGATTCTCTTGGGCATGATCGAGGGCTTCCTCGGTTACTCCCTCCCGGACGACCTCCTCTCCGGTGTCGGTCTGCGAATCATGTCCGCCATTATTCTGGGCCTGCCGATCATCGGCACCTGGCTGCACTGGGCCATCTTCGGTGGCGACTTCCCGTCTGACCTGATGCTGGATCGTTTCTACATCCTGCACGTGCTGGTTATCCCGGGCATCATCCTGGGCCTGATTGCAGCTCACCTCATCATGGTCTGGTTCCAGAAGCACACCCAGTTCCCTGGACCGGGTCGCGCTGAGAACAATGTTGTTGGCGTCCGCATTATGCCGGTCTTCGCCACCAAGGCCATTGGCATGGGCATGATGGTTGCCGGCGTGCTGGCACTCATCTCCGGTCTGATGACTATTAACTCCATCTGGAACCTTGGCCCGTACAATCCGTCTCAGGTTTCCGCTGGTTCCCAGCCGGATATTTACATGCTGTGGACTGACGGTGTTGCTCGTGTCATGCCGGCATGGGAGCTCTACATCGGCAACTACACGATTCCGTCCGCCTTCTGGGTTGCACTGCTCTGTGGCTTGATGGTTGTGTTGCTGTTTGCTTACCCGTTCATCGAGAAGAAGCTGACTGGTGACGACGCCCACCACAATCTCTTGCAGCGCCCGCGCGATGTCCCGGTTCGCTCCGCTATCGGCGCGGCTGCCATCACGTTCTTCCTTCTGGTGACGCTGTCCGGTGGTAACGACCACGTGGCTCACTTCTTCCAGATCTCCCTGAACGCGATGACCTGGGTTGGCCGTATCGGTCTCATCGTCCTGCCGCCGATCGCTTACTTCATGACCTACCGCATCTGCGTTGGTCTGCAGCGCTCCGACCGTGAGGTCCTGGAGCACGGTATTGAGACTGGCGTTATCAAGCAGCTGCCGAATGGTGCCTTCATTGAGGTTCACCAGCCGCTTGGCCCGGTGGATGACCATGGACACCCGATTCCGCTCGAGTACTCCGGTGCCGCGGTTCCGAAGCAGCTCAACCAGCTTGGTCTGGCTGACTCCGAGACTCAGGGCATCTTCTCTTCCGATGACCCGTCCATCGTCTCCCGCGTCAACGAGATTCGCCACGAGAACCACGCTGAGGAGGCGGAGATGTTCCGCCAGCTCAACGAGTCTAATCGCCGCGAAGACGAGGAGAACGGCCGCATCTAGCGCCTTCACTCGCTGAAACACGCTCACAAGAGCCCGTGCTCCTTTCCAATACGAGGAAAGGAACACGGGCTCTCAGCGTTTCTGTATCCGCTGTGTAGCGCTGTGGCGGGCGGAAGGCCGCCAGTGGGGCCCTAAGCCGGCAAAGTGGCCTATAACCCTGCCAGAGTTGGGCAGAGCGGCCGAAGTTAACGTGCCGTTAACCGTGAATCAACTCTGCCGCTTGTGGCTTGCAAGGTGGCTGGCCTTAGGTGAGTAGAGGAATAGTACTGGGGCCGGCAGAGAAATCCGCTAATAGACACAGTGTTGATCCCTTCTTCTGTGGTGTTTTAGGAGTGCACTGTGGGTAGATTGGGGCTTTTGATTCCTAGCATTACCGGTGTGTGACCAAGGTTACAACGTTATTTTTGTACCCGGTTCTGGTTCCAGGGATGCGCTATTGGTCTAGCGGTCCTGTGGTGGATTGTGACTCCGTTGTGGCAGGTCGTTGGCTGTATTCCCAACCGGGCTACGCCTATTGGCGTCAGAACTTGGCGGGTGATGTCTTTTAGGTTTCCGTTTGATAACAGGACGGTAACGAACCCAGTTTTGCGTTTCTGACTCGACATCGCTTGTGATGATTTCGTAACCTATTCGAGACATTGAGTTACCGACACGGTGTACACATCACCGGTGCTCAATACGAACTGAAGATTTAAGCGCCGCGTCTGGCCCCTCCTAAAACCGGGGGCCGAGCGGAGATGGCTCTAAAGGAATGGGTCATCGTCGAACGCTAGGCCCGTCCCTTGGGTCAGAGCTTTTGCCCGCGTCATCAAGAAGGTGAATGAATGATTCGCCGTCTTGGCGGGCGAAGTAGGCGCATAGGAAGATTTGGAGTTTAAATTCGTGGCTAAGCACCGTCGTCAGGGCAACGTGAACACCCGTCGCATCGCATCTACCGCTGCTATCGCAGCAACCGCAGCTGTTACCGTACCGGCTGCCGCCAACGCAGCCGAGGTCGTTGTTCCGGACACCGACATCCGTTTTGAGGTCGCCGGCTTGGAGAACGTCCCTAACATCCAGCAGCTGCCCAACGTTGATCGCTACATCCCTGCCTTCAAGGCAAACCAGGGTGGCGGTTACGCCGCCGCTGTTGAGTCCCCGGCGGCACCGGCCCCGGCGCCGACCCAGTCCGTGGGCGAGAAGGTTCTTGAAGCCGCTCGTTCCGCGATCGGTTCCCCGTACGTCTACGGCGCTAACGGCCCGAGCGCCTTCGATTGCTCTGGCCTGACCTCCTGGGCTTACCAGCAGGCTGGCGTGTCCATCCCGCGTACGTCCCAGGCGCAGGCATCTGCCGGCACCCCGGTGTCCCTCGATGCGCTGCAGCCGGGTGACATCATCGTGTACTACTCCGGTGCATCTCACGTTGGCATCTACACCGGCCATGGCACCATCATTGACGCTCTGAACTCCGGTACCCCGGTGGGTGAGCGTTCCCTGAACTACATGCCGATTCACTCCGCAGTTCGCTTCTAAGCGCACTCGGTAATCGTCCTAACCCCTTCCGCCGCTCTTGCCATGTTGATGGTGAGGGTGGGGAAGGGGTTCGGCTATTCTTGTAGCCGTTATGTTTTTGCTCGACTGAGGGTATAATTCAGTTATCTACTAACCTTCTCTAAGTTTCGGGGGTATCCATGTCGCGTCGTGGCATTGCGTGTGCCGTTGCTGCACTCGCTTTGAGCACGGTTCCAGTTGCCGTCCTTTCACCGTCGGCTGTGTCCCAGGAGGTTTCTCCGGAGCAGCAGCAGGAAGGCGCTCCGCAAGCGGAGGATCCTGAAGACCTGCCCGGCCTCATTGAGCGCATGGCGGACGTCGCCCAGCGCGTGTCTGCCAAGGGTGAGGAAGTCAAGGGGCTCGAGGATGAGCTCGCTGAGTCGGAGAAAGAGATCGGCGAGCTGGACTTAAAGGCCGAGGAGGCACAGCGTACTTCCGAAGACGCCTCAGCTGCCGTGGCCGAACAACAGGAACGCATCGATGCTCTAGCGCAGAAGCGCTACCGCAGGAATGCTGCTGCAACGTCGGTCTCCGCCGCCCTCAATGCAAATGACGTGGCCAGTGCGGTAGAACGGATGGGCTATCTAGGTGCCCTATCCAAGGCCGCGAAGCGTGAGGAAGACGCGATGGTCGCGGCTTCCACAGCGGCCGACGATGCGCATCAAGGGGCAGTTGATGCCGCCGAGGAGGCACGCCATAAGCGCGACGAGCTGCAGGTAAAGCGTGACTCGGTGTTGAAAGAAAAGACCGAGCTGGAAGAACAGCAGAAGGAACTCGAGGCCACCGTTGATGGCTTAAGCCCAGAAGCGCGTGAGGCATGGGTCCAGCACTTCGGTGGATCCTCCGACCTGGACCTGGCCGCGCTGGCCGATGGCTCTGGGTCTGCCGCTGTGGAAGCCGCTCTCAGCCGTATTGGTGCCCCGTATGGCTGGGGCGCAACGGGTCCTGATGTTTTTGACTGTTCTGGCCTGATGGTGTGGAGCTATCAACAGATGGGCAAGAGCATTCCGCGTACCTCGCAGGCGCAGCTCGCCGGTGGTACGCCGGTGCCGCTGGACCAACTCCAGCCGGGCGATATTGTGGGCTATTACCCCGGCGTTACCCACGTGGGAATGTACATCGGTGACGGCCAGATTGTTCATGCCTCCACCTATGGCGTCCCCGTGGCCGTGGTGCCGCTGAATTCCATGCCGGTGGAAGGTGCCGTACGCTATTAGGACATGGCGCGCACACTCCTCGTGACCAATGACTTCCCGCCCACCATCGGCGGGATTCAGTCTTATCTCCGAGACTTTCTGGTGACCCTCAACCCGCAGGACGTCATCGTCTTTGCCTCGACCCAAGACAGGGACGCCGCTGCGGAGTATGACTCGACGCTGCCTTATACCGTGGTCCGCTGGCCGCGCTCCATCATGCTGCCGACGCGTGCCACGGCCCGCCAGATGCAGCGCCTTATCCGAGAACACGATATCGAGACCGTGTGGTTTGGTGCCGCGGCCCCACTCGCGCTCATGGCGCCGGCAGCGCGTGCTGCGGGAGCGCGCCGCATCGTAGCCACAACGCACGGGCATGAGGTGGGGTGGTCCATGCTTCCTGGGGCACGACAAGCCTTGCGCAGGATCGGCAAGTATTCGGATGTCCTCACGTATATCTCGGACTACACGCGCAACAGGTTGGAGCCCGCGTTCGGCTCGGGTGCGCGGTGGGTTCATTTGCCCTCGGCGGTCAACCTGGAGGATTTCACTCCACCAACCGCAGACGAGAAGCAGGCGGCCCGCGCGCATTTCGGGGTGGGCTCCGGCCCAGTAATTGTCTGCATCTCCCGCCTGGTCCCGCGTAAAGGTCAGGACCAACTCTTGCGCGCTATGCCAGCTGTGCGTGTGCGGATCCCGGATGCGCAATTACTCATTATCGGACGCGGCCGCTACGAGCCGACCTTGCGTGAACTTGCGCATCTGTACTACCCAGACGCCGTGATTCAGGAGGCGCGGGATACGGCGGAATTGCGTTTGGCCCTCCATGCAGCCGATGTATTCGCCATGCCTGCACGCACACGAGGCGGCGGACTCGACGTCGAGGGACTCGGCATTGTTTACCTCGAGGCGCAGGCGGCGGGGCTGCCAGTGGTTGCTGGAGATTCCGGCGGAGCACCGGAAACGGTGACTCCGGAAACAGGGCTCGTTGTGCGCGGGTCTTCGGTATCGGAGCTCGAGGAAGCACTGTGCACGTTGCTTGGCGATGCCCCCCGGGCCCACCGTATGGGGGCAGCCGGGCGCCGCCACGTAGAGGAGCGCTGGACGTGGGAAATCATGGGCGCACGATTGCGCGAGATTCTTGAATATGATCGAGGGCAAGCCGGGGTATATCCTACTAGTCATGCTTGAACACACTCCCTCCGCTGAAGACGGCCGCAGTGGCCTCACCATCGGATTCGATATTGGTGGAACAAACCTGCGCGCCGCGGTGATTGATCCCGCCGGAGAGATTGTGGATTCGATGAGCGTGCCTACGGCCGTGGAAGCGCGAGAGCTCGAAGATGACATCGTGCGTTGCGTCGACAGCCTCGCAGCTTCTCATGACATTGATGCCGTTGGGCTTGCCCTCGCAGGGTTCTTGGATCCCGAATGCGAGATTGTGCGTTTTGCTCCGCATTTGCCGTGGCGGGACGCCCCAGTGCGTGAAATCTTGAGCAAGCGCTTGGACGTTCCTGTCCGGCTTGAGCACGACGCCAACTCGGCCGCGTGGGGGGAGTGGCGCTTTGGTGCAGGACGCGGGGCGAAGGAATGGGTTTTCTTCGCTGTCGGTACCGGCATTGGAACCACGCTATTTAATGACGGCACGATCTACCGCGGAGCTTTCGGCACTGCCCCTGAGTTTGGGCACCTCGTTGTTTCACCGGGCGGACGCCAATGCTCGTGCGGAAAGCGCGGCTGCCTCGAACGCTATGCGTCCGGAACCGCTCTGCCGGACACCTGCGCGGATCTGCGCGGTGACTTTGAAACCACCCTCCCGGAGAATCCCTCCGGCGAGGAGATCACCGTGGCCGCTCGCCGGGGAGATCCCCTAGGTCTGGCTGTCATGGATAACTTCGGACAGTGGTTGGGGCAGGGACTATCCATGGTGGCGGATGTCCTTGACCCCGAGCTGATCGTCATCGGCGGTGGGGTATCCAAGGACGCGGATCTGTACCTAGATCGGGCACGGGAAGCCATGGCTAGCCAGATTGTCGGGGCCGGTCACAGGCCTCTGGCCCGAGTCGCAACCGCGAAACTGGGTTCCGCGGCGGGTATGATTGGTGTCGCTGATCTCGCCCGCCAGGAGCACCGAGGTTAACACCGCACATTTTTCTTTCACTGGACAGCGCGGCCTGTTCGGCATAAACAGATAGGACTATAAGCGATGCGAAACAAGTGGTACTGGGCCTTTAAGCACATCTTTTTTGGCCCGGCCCTTCGAGTATGGAACCGCCCATGGTCCGAAGGAATGGATCGCATCCCGGAATCCGGTTCGGCTATCTTGGCATCCTCTCACCAAGCCGTCATGGATTCTTTCTACTTCCCCCTGTTATGCCCGCGGCAGATTACTTTTCTGGCTAAGAGTGAGTATTTCACCACCCCCGGTTTCGTTGGCGGCCTGCAAAAGTGGTTCTTTAGCTCCGTGGGGCAGGTGCCGATTGACCGCGTCAACAAAGACGCGAGCGACGCCATGCTAGCGAGCGCGCAACGCATTATCGGCCGTGGGGATCTCTTTGGAATCTACCCGGAGGGAACTCGTTCGCCCGATGGACGCATTTACAAAGGGCGCACCGGCATGGCGCGCATCGCGTTGACCACTGGTGAGCAGGTAATTCCGATCGCCATGATTAATACCCGGAAGGCAAACCCGATCGGTTCATGGATCCCGCGCCCGGCTCGCGTCGGCATGCGCGTGGGTGAGCCCATCGATCCCCAGGCGTGGGCTGCCGAGCGCAACCTTGATCCACAGGACCACGCTACCGTGCGCGCCTTCACGGACTACGTGATGAAGCAGCTGGCTGAGTTGGCAGGTAAACCCTATGTCGACGTGTACGCCTCCGATGTGAAGGCATCCCTGCAAGCTGGACACGGCTACCCGGAAGGGGCCGAGCCCGGTTCGGAGGCACGGTAGTCAGTGTCTTCTTCTTTAACCAAACGCCTGGCGTGGCCCGATGTAGCGAAAGGAATCTCCATCCTGGGCGTCGTGCTACTGCACATCACGCTCACCGTTCCTGAATCAGGGGAGACGTGGCTGGCGGCCTTTAACGTCTGGCTGGATCCGCTTCGCTTACCTCTGTTCTTCTTGGTGAGCGGCTTTTTTGCCCAGAAGGTTTTTCGCTTTAGCTTCGCGGAGCTTTTCACACGCCGCCTGTGGTACTTCCTCGTTCCCTATGTGGTCTGGATGCTCGTTGAGCAACAAACCAAACGCGTGGAGTACCACTGGGTCTTTGGAGATCCCATCTTCGATGTTGACCAAATGACAGCTAGCCTGCTCGTGGGCCATTCCATGGCATGGTTTTTGCATTCGCTGATTCTGTTCAACATCTTCTTGTGGTGCGTACGCAAGCTCCCCGGGTGGGCAGCGATGGCGCTGAGCTTTAGTCCGATTCTGTTCATCGCTTGGCAGGCGCAATACACCTCGATTGCGAAGGCCATCATGTTTCTCCCAGTCTTTGTCGGCGCCGCCTACTTCCGTGATGCCATTTCTGCCTTTGCTGCAGCCATCGAGGCACCGTTTAAGGGCATATGGGATCACCGCAGTTTTTGGGCGTATTCCGGGATGACAGTGGCCTACGCCATCGGCTTTTTTACTCGCCGCGCGTGGGATAACTTCTCCGGAGAAGTTGACGTTACGTGGTTGTTGCCTGGTACGGAGGCGCTGGTGAGGGATGACGTTCATATCCTTGTTCGCATGGTAGAGCAGTTTTTCGAGGTTCCAGTGGGAATCGCGGTGGCGGTGGTGGTGTCCTATATTCCGGCCCTGACCACCGGTCTGCGTTTCATCGGTGCTCACACGCTGCCTATCTATCTTGGGCATCCCATCGGCCTCACCATTCTTTATGGCTACCCCATGGCGCTCCATCCTCGGGAGGTTAGCCTGGCGGGCCAGTGGCCGCTGGAAAACACGTGGTTCTGGCTTAGCATGTGCGTTCTTTATTGCGCTGTTGCGTCGCTAGCACTTTGGGCTTTGGGCAAGGTGCCCGTCGTGGGCTGGACGCTTAAACCGCCGCCGATCGGTGCGAGTCGGCGAAAAACGGAACCGTCGTCTGTAGGCTCAAGCCTGAGCCAGCAGCTCACCGCGACAAGAAACACGACGAGCAAGAAATAGTCGTTGCCCGGAATCTGCTGCCACCACGACCACGTCAGTTCCAGCTGCTCATTGTGCGGGATGAGCCAGTGGCCGCGGGCCAGCAACGTCAGCCCTGTGAGGGCAGCTAGGAACCAGTGTCGGCGGGCGGTCAGATAGACCGCTGCCAAGCAGAGCCACGTGAAATGGTGAGACCACGAGACCGGGGAGCACAGCAGCGCCGCCGAGGAAGCGAGTAGCACGAGCTCAACCTGCGATGACGTATGTTCCATGAGCCACCACAGAAGCGCGACGATGGCGATGCATCCGAGAACCCAAAGGGTCGTTGCTTGCTCGGGGACAATACGGCTTAGCAAGCCACGGAGTGATTGGTTGCCGGAGTAGGCCAGCCCACCGATGCGCGAGGAATCACGGAGGGTATCGGTCCAATACACCGCTGAGCTCGCCGGGGAGGCGAGGTGCCCCACTACACCACATGCGACAAAGGAGACCACCGCCGTGGCAAGAGCGCGCCAGTCGCGGCGAACGAAAAACACGGCGAGGAAGACCGCTGGGGTGAGCTTGATGGCTATTGCAATGCCCGTAAGCACACCACGCCACGAGCTTCGTGGGCTCAGCAGTAGGCAATCTACAATGACTACCGCGGTCAACAAAAGGTTCACTTGGCCGAAGCTGAGCGTCTCAGTAACCGGTTCCATCAGCATGCAGGCGCACAATGCCCACGAGGACCACCAACCAGGTCGCTCAGTAGCACAGCTCCGAGAAATCACGGCATACAGGCAAACCCACAGCGCCCCGAGCGATGCTGCGGTGAGAAGAATGGACAGCGGCCACAACGGGAGCCATGACACCATGGCGAAAAGCGCTGCAGCAAAAGGCGGGTAGGTAAAAGGCAGCGAAAAGCCGTTGTCGAGCACATAGCTCTGTGCGTAAAGATTTTCTCCGCGTAGAAGCGCGCGTCCTCCCTCGCGATAGACATCGAGGTCAATGTGGTAATAAGGCGCAATGCTGCCGCTGCTGAATAATGCCGGAAGCTGGATAATCCACGCTAGGGAGGCCAGCCCTGCTATGAACAAGGGGAGGAGAGGGGAGGAGAGAGCTTTCTTCACGCAGTTGAGTATAGACCCCCAGTGGGCAGGCCTATGTGGGCGGGAGACTAGGATACGGGGCGTGCGCTACTTCTACGACACCGAATTTATCGAGGACGGATCGACCATTGAATTGGTCTCCATCGGAATTGTCGGGGAAGACGGTAGCGAATACTACGCGGTATCCACAGACTTCGATCCGGCCAAGGCAAACGCATGGGTGCGTGAGAATGTTTTGGATAAGCTGCCGAGTCCAGCAGATCCGGTCTGGAAATCGCGCGAAACCATCCGCGAAGATCTCCTGAAATTCCTTGGCCGGCACTCCACTCCCATCGAGCTGTGGGCCTGGGTGGGCGCCTATGACCACGTGGTTGTTGCGCAACTCTGGGGCGATATGGCGAGTCTGCCCAAGGGCCTGCCGCGCTATACCCGGGAGCTTAAGCAGTATTGGGAATTCGCCGGCCGCCCCAAGCTGCCTCCAGTCCCGAACGGCAACCATGACGCGTTGGTCGACGCCCGCCATAATCTGGCCAAATTTCGGGTTTGTGAACAGCACTTGCCATTGACTAGGGGCAATCGCGTTAATAAAGCGTGAATTAATACCGTAGCCGAAATGCCATTAACTAACGCGCGATAGACCCAAGATGGTTAAATACTGGGTGTGAGTTGGACAGTAGATATTCCCAAAGAAGTGCTCCCTGATCTGCCACCGCTGCCGGAGGGGATCAACGAGAAGTTCCAAGATGCGATTGCCCGCGAGGCAAAGCAGCAACCCAGCTGGGATCAGCTGCAAGCCGATAACGTGCGCAAGATCCTGGAATCCGTCCCACCTATCGTCGTGGCCCCAGAGATTGAGGACCTCAAGCGCAAGCTTGCCGACGTCGCCTTGGGCAACGCCTTCCTCCTCCAGGGAGGCGACTGCGCGGAAACCTTCGAGTCCAATACGGAGCCGCACATCCGGGGCAACATCAAGACGCTGCTTCAAATGGCAGTAGTTTTGACGTATGGCGCGTCCACCCCGGTGGTGAAGCTGGGCCGTATCGCTGGCCAGTACGCGAAGCCGCGCTCCTCTGATCTGGACGCAAACGGCTTGTACAACTACCGCGGTGACATCGTCAACGGCGTAGAAGCCAACGAGGAATCCCGCCGCCACGATCCCGCCCGCATGATCCGTGCCTACGCGAACTCCTCGGCGGCCATGAACCTGGTCCGCGCACTGACCCAATCCGGTACCGCTGACCTTTACCGACTCCACGAGTGGAATCGCGAGTTTGTGGCCAACTCTCCGGCAGGCGCTCGCTACCAGGCCCTGGCGAATGAAATTGAGAACGGCCTGGCCTTCATGAACGCCTGCGGAGTCTCAGACGAGACCCTGCGTTCGGCACAGATCTACTGCTCCCATGAAGCCCTGCTGCGTGACTATGAGCGTTCCATGCTGCGCTTGGGCTTGGACGCCAACGGAGAAACTAAGCTCTACGACCTGTCCGCTCACCAGCTGTGGATCGGCGAGCGCACCCGCGGCCTCGACGATTTCCACGTCGCTTTCGCCTCCATCATCGGCAACCCGGTAGGCATCAAGCTTGGCCCTGGAGTAACCCCGGAACAGGCTGTGCAGTACGCAGAGCGTCTGGACCCGAACCGTGAGCCTGGCCGCCTCACCATGATCGCGCGCATGGGCCACGATAAGGTGCGTTCCGTGCTGCCGCAGATCATCAAGGCAGTGGAGGACTCCGGCCACAAGGTTGTGTGGCAGTCCGATCCGATGCACGGGAATACCTTCACGGCATCGAACGGCTACAAGACCCGCCACTTCGACAAGATCGTCGACGAGGTCCAGGGCTTCTTCGAGGTGCACCGTGAACTGGGTACCCACCCGGGTGGTGTCCACCTGGAGTTCACCGGCGAGGACGTCACCGAGTGCCTCGGCGGCGCTGAGGACATCACGGACGTGGATCTGCCAGGCCGCTACGAGTCCGCTGTGGATCCGCGCCTGAACACGCAGCAATCGCTGGAGCTGTCCTTCCTTATCGCGGAGATGCTGCGCAACTAGAAGTTGCGCAGGCTAATATGGCCTCCAGAGAATCGGCCACGTGCCGTATTCTCCGGAGCCAAACCACCAAGCCGCCACGGCGACGGCCAAGGTGGCAAGCCCGACGAGTATGAGGAAACCAATAAGCGCGATGGCGCTGCGGTTGCTCAAAGGGCGCTCTTCTGGCTCCTCCTCGGCACCGGCCGGGGGAAGCGGCGCAGAAGGTTCTGCTACCGCAGGGGACGGTGCCGGGGGATTTACCGGTGCGGCCGGCGGGAGAAAAGCATCGTTTCGAGGCTCTACACGGGTTTCCCGCGTGGGCGGTTGAGGCGCCGGGATCGTGGAGGTGGCTTCGAAGACCCGGGTATTGCCTGCCCCTGAAAAATCCGTGGGCACAGCGGCTGTTCGTGCAGCAGCTGAGTTCCGCGGGACGGGGACGGTGAATTGCGGGAGCTGCAGTTCGCGCGATACATCATCTAGCGCATCGAGGAATTCGCCGGCATCCGCAAACCTTTCGGCCGGCTGGCGCGCGGTGGCGGTGGCTACGAGGGCGTCGAAAAGCATAGGCACCCCCTCGATGCGTGAGGACGGCGCCACCACATCCGCGTGCACGCGCGCTGTGGCGTGGGCCAGTGGGGTCTCGCCGTGGAAGGGGACCGTGCCGGTAAGGAGCTCAAACAGGACAATTCCGGCCGAATAGACATCGGAAGCCGGGGTGATATCCGCACCCGTAACCTGCTCGGGGGAGAGGTAGCTGACGGTGCCGACGATTTGACCCGAGCTATCGTGTTCCGCCTTGGTGGAGCGCACCAAGCCGAAATCGCCGACCTTAACGCGGTGGTTGTCCGTGATGAGAACGTTGTCTGGCTTGATATCGCGGTGCACGAGGCCGGCGTGGTGGACCTCGGTGAGCCCGGCCAGCACGGAGCGCATGACGCCGGCTGCGGCATGTGGCGGCATGGGTCCGCGTTCAGCAAGGAGCTCGCGCAAGGTGCCGCCGGTGATGAGCTCCATGATGAGATAGATGGGCAACCCATCCGCGGAGAAATCATGCACGGCGACGAGGTTGGGGTGGCTGAGTTGCGCCATGGCGCGGGCCTCGCGCTCGAAGCGGGTGACGAAGACAGGGTCATCGTGATAGCGCTCATCCATGACCTTGGCGGCGACCGCGCGGCCCAAGCGCATGTCGACACAGCGATACACGGTGGACATGCCGCCGCGAGCGATCGGCTGATCGATGCGGTAGCGTCCTTCGAGAATGTCGCCCACGTTCAGCCTTGTCATGGATTCCAGTATGGCCGATCAGCGCCCCAAAGTGTGATCCGGCTACAGTTGTGTCCGTGACTAATTCTGAGAACAACTTCGAGAATCCCCACCCGGAACTACCGCAGCTCCTCGCCGGGGAAAAGCTGCTGACGCTCGCTGAGGTTGCTGAAAAGCTCGATCTTCCCATCACCCGCGTCTTCGACCTGCTCAACGCGCGTAAATTCATCGTGTGGCGAAACGCCGAGGGGGAGCGCCTCGTCCCGGAGGCATTCTTCAACTCCAAGGGCGTCATTTCCAAGCACGTGTCCGGAGTGATTACGGTCCTTTCCGATAACGGCTGGGGCGACAATGAGATTCTGGCGCACCTGTTTACCGAAGATGAATCCTTGCCGGGGCGCCCGATCGATGCGCTCCACGGGCACCTTGCGCGCGAGGTTATTCGGCGCGCGCAGGCTTCGGCGTTTTAGGACTATCAGCCTCATTAATGGCCGCGGTGGTGCGTGGAACACCATCGAAAATCCACTGCGTTGCTGACCATGCCACGACCACCATGGCGATGTCCCAGAACCAGTTATACAGCTGGTGGTTTCCGTCGCCAGCGAAGGCCACACCGATAAAGAGGGCCACGCCGGTGGTCAGTTTAATCAAGGGCAGCGGTGGACGGAAGGTTCCCATGAGCGTGAGCACGGAGGCGTAATACCAGGGAAGCGTCACGGAGTTGAAGACGAACGCCACCTGGTATGCAGCAGCCGTAGCGGCAATCGCGCGGCGCACGCCAGTTCGTCCCCACCACCACACAAGGACGAGGCCGAGGAGCATGAGGACCATCGCAATGGAACGCAACACGCTGAGCACCCCGTTATAGGTGGTATCGGGGGAGAAGACCTGGATGAGCGGTACCAGAATGTCGGCGAGCAAGGTTGGGCCGGCCAGGGGATTGATCACCTTGGAATTGCCGCTGATTTGTGACAACCAGCCCCACGAGCTTCCCGACGCCCACGTAATCACCGCCACCGCCAGCGCAACCTCCGCCACGGCAACGACGCCGGACAGGAGGAAGACCCCGAAGCGCTTGAGTGGCGTGGTGCCTTTCGGCGCCCAGTGGTGCAGCATGAGCCACACGATAAACGGTGCGGCGAATACAGCTGTGGCTTTGAGCGACACCGCTACGCCGACAAGAAGGAGGCTGAGATGAAACTTGTTGTGAACCGCGGCGAGCAATCCCAGCGATACCAAGCCCACCATGACCGATTCATTGTGCATGCCGCCGATGAGGTGCAATAGAATCACTGGATTCGCTACACCGAGCCACAGCGCTAGCGCCGGATCGCCCCCGATGCTGCGTGCAAGGCGCGGAATTGACCAGGCGATGGCGGCAAAGCCGAGGACCGATATCGCCTTATAGACGATGATGCCCGCAGCGACATTGTCCCCCACGAGGTTGGTTACCCCGTTGCCCATCCACAAGTGCAGCGGACCATAAGGCGTAGTGGTGTTGCGCCAGTCGTGTGAGACTTCCAGCAGGAAGGGGCCGGGGTTAACAGCCGCGCCTTCGACATAAGGATCGAAACCATCGCGCACCATGGCTCCCTGCATGAGATAGGAGTACACGTCCCGCGAAGCTAGTGGGGCCGCGCACAATAGCGGGGCAACCCAGCACATCAGCATTCGGCGGATGTCAGACAGCGCGCCGTCGGGTTGTGGGTTCTTGAGCTGTGGAGCGATGAGATAACGCCCAGCCAGGACCCACGCGGCGACCAATCCAAAGAGGCCAACCCAATAGAGGACCATGCCGATGTTGCGGCCGTGGCCATACGCGAGGAATCCGATGTTGAGTGCCTCAAGAAAGCCCCCGCGGTTTCGGGTTGCGCCACCAGAGAAGGAGGCGAGAGCAAGGATCACCGCGGAGACGATGCCCAGAGGAAGCGGGTCTGGAATGCGCAGGGATACGCGCGCGGATGCGGAGCGGGCCATGCTACATCCGGCGTGCGGTGGATTTGTGGGCGAGCTCTTCCAGCGTTGCCGTGACTTCGGGGGCGACCTGGGCATTATGAAGGTGGTCAAGGCCCGAGCGCGTGAGATCGCTGATGCGCTGCTCGACGACATCCGGTGCCCCGGAATCGGCAATGATCTGGGCCATACGGGCAATATCTGCGGGAGCCTCCGTCTGGCCGATGAGGCGGCGAAGCTCCGAAGCAGCAGCGGGATCAGTGGCATCCGCACGTTGCAGAGCCAATGACAAGAGGACCGTGCGCTTGCCCTCGCGCAGATCATCACCGGCGGGCTTGCCAGTAATTGCTGGGTCACCAAAGACCCCCAACAAATCATCGCGGAGCTGGAATGCGACCCCGATGTCTTGTCCATAGCCGCGGAAAGCGGCAACAAGCTTTTCGGGTGCTCCCGCTACGGCTGCGCCCAAATGCAACGGGCGCTCGATGGTGTACGCGGCGGTCTTGAAACGGTTTACTGAGTCCGCCAACGTTGCATCCTCGGAGCCTTCCGCTTCGAGGCAAATATCCAGCATTTGCCCGCCGATAACCTCGCGGCGCATCGCCCGCCACGGCGCCCGAGCGCGCGCGAGCGCCTCGGGGCTCAGGCCGGAATCCTGGAGCATGTCCTCGGCCCAGACCAAGGCCATATCGCCCACAAGGATGGCGAGAGACTGCCCGAAGAAGTCGGCGTCTCCGCTGAGCCCGAGCTCCCTATGGCGAGCGGCTACGCCACGGTGGACGGTGGGATTGCCGCGCCGGGTATCGGAAGCATCCACGATGTCATCGTGGATGAGGGCACAAGCCTGGATGAATTCTAGGGAAGAAGCTGCGCGGAGCATCGCCTGTGGGGACTCCGTGCCCTCGAGCCCATGTGCGCCGATAAAACCTGCCCACGCGTAGAGAGGGCGGATACGTTTTCCGCCGTCCAGTACGAAGGATTCCAAATAGGAGACCGCGTTAGTCACCGGGGAACCGATGGACGCGATGGCGTCGCGCTGACTATCTAGGAAAAGCTCGAGCTCCTCACGTACGGCTACGGGGATATCGTCCAGGGAAGGTATTTGCGGAGTAGTCACGCCTGCCACTCTACCTGGGCAGGCTCACGGATTAGACGCCAGGTTAAGCGGTACCGGCTGGTGCTAGCGGCACAGCTGATTGCAGGATGGCGAAGGGGCGTGAATCGGCGGGGTAATGGAGCTGGCGAAGGAAGTCACTAAAGCCCATTTTGCGGTAGAGGCCGAATGCGGAGTTGGCTTCATTGGGAACCTCAGGTGTGGAGAGCAGGATGTAGCGGGCGGGGAGGTTCCAGGCCAGTGCTTCAAGCAGCGCACGGCCCAGACCGTGGCCCTGTGCCTCGGGCACTACGTGGATTTCCGCCAACTCAAAATAGTTGTGGAGAACCTCTTCTTGCTCTGGGGTTGCGCCGCCGTTGTTGGAGAGCGCTCGGCGGAGTTGCCTATCCCACCAGGTATCAGGAGAGCCTAGAAAGCCGTAGGCAAAGCCGGTGATGCCGTCTTCGGAGGTGGCCGCCACGCAGGAAAACCCCGGGCGTATGAGATCCCCGCGCCACCGCATGATGGAGCTGTTGCGTACTGAGGGGTCGTAGTTCATCGCTGCAATGTAGATATCCACCAAGTGCGGGAGGGCAATGGCGAACTCTTGGGGGCTTAGGCGGCGCAGCGTGTAACTCACATGTCTAATAACAACAGATTCTTGCGGTATGTGAAAGCAGGCAACGAACCCTTCGCAGGCAAATTTGATGTGCATGTTCGAAAAACGTGGAGAAGTTCGGTAAAACTATTGTCAAATTCGAACATGTGGACTAACATTGGGGGTGGATGTAGGAAGGCGGCTTTAAGGTGAATCGCGTCAACAAACAACGACAGGAAATCAACAACACAGTCTCTATTGACAAGCTCAGGAAGAAGCCCAAGGGGGAGAGGTCATGGCACAGGTAATCTCAGCAACAGCAGCGGCGCGGAGCCGTAACCGGGAGGCGTTGCAGTGCGTACGCCGCGATCGTTTCGTGGGTCAAGCGTTGGATTTGTTGGTGGAGGCGCGCCAGAGCGCAGCGGAGGGGCGATTCGCGGACGCTTTGGAAATGGCCTATCGCGCCTCGCTGCGCGCTGCCGGGGCTCGGGTAGCGGCGTCCGCGGTGTCACGTCGCCGGCGCTTGCCTACCTCCGCTTGGGAGCAAGTGGCGCTCATCGGCCCGGCTGATGCGCAGTGGGCAGCGGAGTTTAAGGACTACTCGCGTGTGCGTTCGCGAGTGGCATCCGGACTGGATCCGGTCCCTGATCCTGATACGGTCTATCGCTATGTGGCGCTTGCCGCCCGCTATGTGGATGCGACTGAGTCTGAGCTGGGCTTCGGTGGTCTCGCGGCTTAATACGGAGCGCGGGGCCACAGTAGTGGGGCGTAGCGCGTTTAAAACGTGTGGACTGTCTTTGCGGGAACTATCTCGCTATCCTTGACGTTATAGAGGTAGTAATCCTATTTCCCAGTTCCACTACCTAAACCCAACCCACTACGGAGGACGCTGTGGCCCTTTCTGAGCACGAACAGCAAGCGCTGCGTGAAATTGAGCAGTCGTTGCTGGCCAATGATCCTGATTTTGGTGCGTCGGTGTCCGGTGAAACTTCTTTCGACGCAAACTCGGGCGCTATCACCCTCCGTGGAGTTGCCTTGATTGTTGTCGGTCTCTGCATGATGGTGGGCGGTATTGCGTTGGCCCAGCAATCCCTGTGGTTTGTGAGCCTCTCGGTCCTCGGCTTCCTAGTCATGTTTGGATCCGGCGTCTGGATGCTGCGCGGGAACTCGGAGGATTCTCTGGTTGCAGTCGGTGCGCAGTCGTCCACTCGGGGTCGCGGCAAGCAATCCAAGAAGGGCGGTAGCGACGTTGGAAACCGCCTCGAAGACAATTTCCGTCGTCGTTTCGAAGGTCGCTAAGCGTCTAGAACCGGTCCCAAAGCTGGTCCCGAATAGCCCTCCGCTTTAATCCGCGGAGGGCTCTTTTGATGTGGTGGCCTAGGGTAGGATGGCTTCGGCCATTGCGTAGAGGGTTTGCGTTGCGCTGTTGAGCTTTTCCGGTGAGCCGTCCGCCAGCTCAGAGGCGCGGACGATGGCCGCATTGAGCAACGAGATATCTACTGGGGAAACGCCGGGGCAGAACTCGTCAACGATGGAGGCGAAGCCGCCATGAGACTTCTGTACTGCCTCGTCAGCAAAGGCCTGGGGGAAGTGCTGTGCGGCGGTCATTAAATGGCCGTGTGCACTATGAATGAAGAGATCGAGCGTGGCGTCGACATAGGCGTGGATGCGCTTCTTAGGCTCCGGGGAGGCTACCTTCATGGCGGCCTCGAGTTGCTCATTCCACGATTGGGTCGCCTGAATAAGCAGCTGTACCAGTAGATCGTGCTGGGATGATACGTATCGATAGATGCTGGGGCGGGCAAGCCCGACTTCTGCGGCAACTTCGGCCAAGGTGGGGACTGCACCATGGCTAGTGATGATCAGCTTTTCGGCAGCCTCGAGCACCGCACGGTGCTGGACGGCGCGGTGCTCGGCTACTGTCGTTTCAGTGATCTTTGGCATGCGTGTGAGTCTACGTTAAGCTGCGCATTCTTTGCTTATCGCTGGGCGGATGCGGTGGCCGGTGTTAAGCGGCCGTCGACCATCTCATAGACCTTGTCGCAGTGATCGAGAACCTCGTAGTCGTGAGTGACCATGACGCCCGCGACGTTAAAGTCGTGGCATTCCTTTGCCAAGAGCGCAACGATCTCCTGGGAGCGTGCACGATCTAGGGCTGCGGTGGGTTCGTCGACAAGCAGCACCTGGGGGTTGCCAACGAGTGCACGCGCGATGCCAACGCGCTGCCGTTCACCGCCGGACAAGCCGCCCGGGCGGTGCTTGGCGCGATGTTTCATGCCAACCTTGTCGAGGAGTTGAGTGCTGGAATAGCGCCCAGTCTTACCAATGACTTTGCTGGCCAGCTCGAGCTGTTCCTCCGCAGTCAACGCGGAAGGAAGGTTTCCGGTGGACTGGAAGACGAAGCCGATGTGGTTGCGGCGGATCTGTGCCAGTTGGGCGTCGCCAAGCTGCACGATGTCCTCGCCCGCAACGAGGACCTGGCCGGAATCGGGCGTCGTCAATGCGCCCGCAACAGCGAGCAGCGTGGACTTGCCGGAACCTGATGGTCCGACCACGGCAACGAATTCGCCGGGATCGATGCTGAGATTGACGGAATCGAGTGCCTTAACCTGCGAATCGCCATCGGTGTAGCTGACGGTGACGTCTTTTAGTTCTAAAGCTGGGCTCATCGGTTTTCTCCTAGGGCTGCGAGGGGGTTGGTTCGGGTGACACGGATAACGGCGATGAAAGCGCCGAGCAGACCAGCGACGAAGAGGATGAGTCCGCCACTGATGACGGAACTGAATTCGGTGGCATAAGGCATGGCAGTCTGCTCCAGGAGGCTGCCCAGGCCGACGGCGACAAGCGCACCCGCCAGGATGGACAAGACAAGGATGACGACTGCCTGGCCGAGGCTATCGCGCAACAAGAAACCCTTGGTCGCGCCCATCGCGCGGAGGGTGGCGATATTGCCGGCCCGCTGAATGGTCCACACGAGGAAGAAGGCGCCGGTCACGAGTGCGGCGATGACGTACAGGAACCACGTGATCATGGATAAGGTCATCATCTCGGCGGTGTAGCCGGGGGAGGAGTCGAAGCTTTCCTTGAGGGTTCGAACATCCAGGCCGGACTGTTCCGAGAGGGCCTCGGTGTCCGGCTTGTCTGACGTGCGGGCGACGATGACGGAGGCTTCGTCATAAGCGTCTGGGTTCACGGCTTCGCCGTGGCGACCGCCAGCGTGGATCTCTTGCCAGATGTCGAGCGGAAGGTAGGCCACGTCCACGTGTCCGAAGGTGCGTTGGTTATCGGTAAACCCAACGACATTCAGCGGGATATCCAAGCGATCGAGCGTGATGGTGTCGCCGACCTCGATGCCCTCATCGTGCAGGGTGGAGGAGACGATGATGTCGTGCTTGGTGTTGCTGGGCTGGCCGTCGACCCGGTTGGTGTCAAGTGCGGGCAAACCTGCCGGTGCCACGAAGGAGTCCGGTTCTACTCCCAGCAGGGTCAGGTCCACTGCCGTGCCGTTTTGGTTATGGGCATTGGCGATGGTCAGGCCAAGAGGAGCGGCTTCTTCCACGCCGTCGTGCTGAGCGAAGGACTCGCTATCAGAGGCATCGACAACCGAGCGGGTGAAAGCTGAGTCTTTCTGGGTGCCGTCGGCGAAAGCGACGACGTCGGCATCCATTGCTTTTAGTCCGGAGACGCCGTCGTTGACCAAACCTGCTGTGAGGCCGGAGATGATGACGACGAGCATGGACATGAGGGCAAGGACAACGCCCATGAGGATGAATCGGGTACGCGCGAAGAGCATCTCGCGCCAAGCTAGATACATAGGGGATCTTCCTAGTGGGTGAAGAAAACTAATGGAGCGCCATCCCGTGGTTCTCAAGATGGCAACACACTGTTTCTATCATAGGAACGCGGCGTTTCTAAAAAGGGAGGCGGTGGTGGCGGCGCTTTTGGTCGCTTTCCCTCAATTCCCCACTTTCACCCACTGCGTGTGGGCTGGGGGCTGGAGCCTGGGTGCCGCTGGCGGTTTTGTTGGGGGTGGGGCGGGCAAAGTTGCAGGATTCTGGGGCTGGTGAGGAGATTTAGTTTCTAAGGGGTGGAAGTTGCGTGGGTGATTGTCCGGGGAGGGGCCCTACTTTAGCGGTATGTCAAGGGGGTGCCGGGAAAACTTCCCACCGGAAAAACATCCTTTTATCTGGGGATTTATTGTGACACGCGGGAGGGTGGGGTGCTAAAGGTGTTGGTGGTGGGGGAAAGTGGGGTAGAGTGGAGCGCAGCGGAGGAGAGTTGTTCTCTTGTCGCGAGAGGAATCCGGAGTTTTCGAGTGACAGGAAGGTGGACCCGGGGATGTTTCTCGGCACCTACACTCCCAAGCTCGATGACAAAGGGCGGCTTACGCTTCCAGCGAAGTTTCGCGAAGAACTGGCCGGTGGCCTCATGGTCACCAAGGGGCAGGATCACTCGCTTGCGGTGTACCCGCGCGAGGAGTTCGCGGCACGAGCCAGGAAGGCTGCGGCTGTGTCTCGTACCAACCCGGACGCACGTGCGTTCATCCGTAACTTGGCAGCGAGTGCGGACGAGCAGCGTCCCGATGGGCACGGGCGTATCACGCTGTCTGCAGGCCACCGTGAGTACGCAAACCTGACGAAGGAATGCGTGGTTGTGGGCTCGGTCGACTTCCTCGAAATCTGGGACGCAGCCGCATGGGCTGAATACCAGGCGCAAACTGAAGACGCTTACTCGGCGGCAGACGCCGATGACGTACTTGCCGGACTGCTTTAGGGCTAGCCCGGTGCACCGAGAGTGCGTGTACGGACTCTGCCCGAGGAGGATGAGCTGGTGTACTTCCCCGACATCAGAACCCTTCCTCGGACAGGGCCCTATACGCACTCGATTTTTTATCGACCACATCAGACAGCAGCCTCAGGCGCCTGAACGGAAAGGGGGACAGCAGCTGTGGACCGCAATGGCACTATTACCTACGACGTGAATGACAACCATGGCCATGTCCCCGTCATGCGTGCGCGCATGTCTCAGCTGCTTGCCCCAGCGGTTGAAGCGGCAGGGGAGAACGCAGTGATTGTCGACGGCACCCTCGGCGCCGGCGGCCACAGTGAGTACTTCCTTAACTGCTTTCCCGCCGCACGCATCATTGGTGTGGATCGTGACTCCGCTTCCTTGAGTAATGCTTCTCGCCGTCTCAGTCCCTTCGCTGACCGCTTCGTCGCCGTCAACGCGCGCTTCGACGAGGTGGGCAGCGCCATTGCGCAGGGCGAGCACGAAATTTTTTCTATCGCGCGGGAGCACGGCATTGCCGGGGCGCTGTTTGATCTTGGTGTGTCATCCATGCAGCTCGATCAGATCGACCGCGGATTTGCGTACAAGACCGACGCGCCGCTGGATATGCGCATGGACCCACGCCAGGAAATGACGGCCGCCGACATTCTGAATACGTATAGTCACGGCGAGCTTGCCCGCATCCTCAAGACTTATGGTGATGAGCGCTTCGCCGGCAAGATTGCGTCCGCTGTGCTCAAAGAAAGGGAAAAGGAACCTTTCAGCAACTCCGCGCGATTAGTTGAGCTGTTGTACGCCGCTATCCCGGCGGCAACTCGCCGCACTGGCGGCCACCCTGCGAAGCGAACCTTCCAGGCTTTGCGCGTCGAGGTCAACCGCGAGCTTGAAGCGATTGAGCAGGTTATCCCCGTAATCACGGATGCCCTGTCCGTTGGTGGGCGCGCGGTGTTTATGAGCTACCAGTCGCTCGAAGATCGCATCGTCAAGCATGCCTTCACCAAACTCAGCACCTCGACCACACCGGCGGGCCTGCCCATGGATCTCCCGGGCACCGCGGCGCACTACTCCATTGTGACGCGTGGGGCCGAGAAGGCGAGCAAGGAAGAGATTGCGGAGAACCCGCGGGCGGCATCCGCCCGGGTGCGCGCTCTCGAGCGTCTTGAAGGGACCCCGTCTTTTCATGAACCGGGAGGTAGGCCATGACGTTGAGAGACCGCACTGCACAGGCAACCGACCGCCGCGACCACGAGAGGACCCACACCATGGGCACTAGCCGCGATTTCACTACTGGAGCCGACGTCTCGGGGCAGGGGACCGCACTGCTTGAGCGGGGTCGCCGTACCACGCCGCTGCCCAGCCGCACTCCGCATCGCGGCACAGTGCCCTCACGACGGGGCGCAACCAGTCTGCGGGGAAACCGCCTTGGGTCGAAGCAGGTAGTGAGCAATCGTGGGCGCCGTGTTGTGCAGCCCACTCGGGTCACTGGCCTTTTCGCCCGCCTGTCCTTCATTGCCATCGGCCTACTTATCGCTGGTGTGGCTGCGGCCATGTGGCTTTCGGGCTTGTCGACGTCCCAGACTTTCAAGATTCAGGAGCTTACCGCCCAGGAATCCACGCTGGATAACCAGCTAGAAACTCTCAACCGAGACTTGGAAAATGTTCGCTCCGCCTCCGATGTTGCCCGCCGTGCCCACGAAGCCAAGATGGGTATCCCGGTCCAGCCAGGCGTTGTGGAAATCGGTCCGGACGGCAACGTGGAACAAAAGCGTGAGGCAACTCCGGATATGGAATCGGTCATCGATGTCAACGGCGAGCCGGTCCGCCCGGGGCAGGCTTCCAGTGACCCGAACGCGACCGCCAACATGTCCGACAATCTGAATGCCCGCCCGAATCTCAACGAAAGACAGGGCGAGCGTGAGAGCTCTGCCCCGAATGATTCGCGTTCGGGAGACAACTCCGAGGGAGGTCAGTCGGGTGAAGGAAACGTAGAGCTGCCGGATATCCCGGCCCAGGCTCCTTACGCCGCTCGGGGGTAGAATCCCTTCCCGCTCCGCGCGTGCCTGCGTGGACGGGCGGCGATCATAGGGCACAATTCGGGATGAGTTCATCTCCACCCCCGCACCAGTGGGGGCACGATGTTTAGCTGTTCAAATACCCATCCTCGCTGCAGATAGAAAGGTGACGTGTGACCCCACCACACTCAGGTGGCCGGCGCCCGAGGCGCGTTTCCGCCGCCCGTGCCGCCCAACCGCGCGGTACCTCTCACCAACCACGGCAGCGTTACGACGCCGACCGCGTCGTTCCCGCGACCCGTTCCCGAAACCCGCGTACCGGCAAGCCGTTTATGAGCCAGCAAAAGACGATGCACCGTCGCGTTCATGTCATTGCGGCGGTACTACTCGTCGTCATGCTGGCGTGGATGGGGCGCCTCGCATGGGTGCAGATCGTGTGGGGCCCAGACTTGGCAGCGAAGGCCGCAGAACAGCGAACTCGTGTTTATGTGGATACCGCTGGGCGTGGCGAGATTCTTGCTCGCGATGGCCAGCGTTTGGCCTACACCATGCGCGCTCGGTCCTTGACTGTGTCACCGACCCGCCTGCGCGATGAGCTTCGTGAACAGGAAGAGCAGAAGGCCTCCGACGAGGCCGAGTTTGCGTCCCTAGCGCCCGACGCAAAGAAGACCTACCTCGACGACAAGGTGACAGAGAGGCTCACCGACATGTCGAAGGGAATCCCGGACAAGCTGAAGGAAGCGGGCATCGACGCTGGCGACGTGGATTCGGAGCAGATCATGGATAAGCTCCGTGCCGATACCCAGTACGAGGTTCTCGTGCGCAACGTCGACCCGGATGTCGCGGTAGCCATCGCTGAGGAATACCACGGCCTGGCTGCCGATGAACAGCAAATCCGCCAGTACCCCAACGGATCGATCGCTGAGAACGTCATTGGCAAGGTATCCATGGATGGCCAGGGACAATTCGGTTTCGAAGCTTCCGGAGACACCACCCTCACGGGAATCGATGGCAGCTCGACGGAAGACGTTTCCGCCAGCGGCCAGGTCATCCCAGGTACTCTCCGCGATCAGGTGCCCACCACCGACGGCAAGAACGTGACGCTGACGCTGGACCTCGACTTGCAGACTTACGTGCAACAAAAGCTGGAGAAGGCGAAGGCCAACTCGAAGGCGAAGAGCGCCGAGGCAGTCGTCTTGGACGCAGCTACCGGCCAGGTTTTGGCGATGGCAAATACTGGAACGGTTGATCCGAACAAGGACATCGAAAAGCAGCTGGACAAGGATAAGACCTTCGATAACCTTGCTGTCTCGCACCCCTTCGAGCCAGGCTCGGTGGCAAAGATCATCACCGCCGCAGCAGCCATTGAAGAGGGGCTTACTGACCCTAATGAGGTTCTGCAGGTGCCCGGTTCCATCGACATGGCCGGCGTGACTGTGAACGATGCCTGGCCGCACGGCGTCGAGCCCTACACCACGACCGGCGTCTTCGGTAAGTCATCGAACGTGGGAACGCTGATGTTGGCAGATCGACTCGGACAAGATAAGTATGCCGACTACCTGAAGAAGTTCGGCCTCGGCCAGACTACCGGCATCGAGCTGCCCAACGAGTCCCCGGGACTTGTTCCCGATCGCTCGCAGTGGTCGGGCGGAACGTTCGCTAACCTGCCCATCGGCCAAGGCCAATCATGGACCGCCTTGCAGTTGGCATCTATTTACCAGGCCCTGGCCAATGATGGTGAGCGCATCGAGCCGCGCATCATTGACTCGATTACAGCGCCGGACGGGACGAAGGAAGAACTGGACGAGCCCGAGACCACCCGCGTGGTCAGCACCGAAACCGCGCGCACAGTCGTGGACATGTTCCGCGCCGTTTTCCAGGATGACCCGCAGGGCATCAACAACGGCACCGCCGGAAACGCCAATATCGAGGGCTATCAGCTCTCCGGAAAGACCGGTACCGCGCAGAAAGTCGATGAGGAAACTGGGGCCTATTCCAACTCCAAGTACTGGATCACGTTCGCGGGCGTTGCGCCTGCCGACGACCCCCGCTTCGTCGTCGCCGTCATGCTTGATGAACCTGAATCCGGTGTCAACGACGACGGATCCGGCGGTCAATCCGCGGCCCCCGTATTCAGCGATATTGCATCCTGGTTGCTAGACCGCGACAATATCCCGCCCTCCCCGCCAGCACCGAAACTGACCTTGCGTGCCGAGTAAAAGCAACAGCGCCGATAAATACACCTAGAGCACAGAAGAACAGAGAAGAGGAAGCATCGTGACAAGCAGCACCAGCCTTGAGCGCCTAGCAGAGATTTCTGGGGGCACGGTGATCGGGGATACCTCGATCACTGTGGGGGCCTGTGGATTGAATTCTGCGACGCTGCCGCCCGGCGGCCTGTTCGCGGCGCTTCCTGGAACACGCGTCCATGGCGCGAAGTTTGCCGCAGATACCGCGGCGGCTGCCATTCTTACGGATGCCGAAGGCCAGCGCATTCTCGTCGAAGCAGGGGAGTCGCGGCCGATTCTCGTGGTGGAGGATATCCGCGCCATCCTCGGTACCGTCTCTGCCGAGATTTATGGCCATCCCACGCAGAAGCTCACCATCCTCGGCGTGACAGGCACCTCCGGTAAAACTACGACGAGTTACCTCCTTGAGGCGGGGCTGTTGCACGCAGGCTATTCGGTCGGTCTCATCGGCACGACGGGCACTCGCATCAACCGCGAGCCGGTCCCGACCTCCCTGACCACTCCGGAGGCGCCGACCTTGCAAGAGCTTTTTGCGCGAATGGTTTCCGAGGGTGTCACGCACGTCGTGATGGAGGTGTCCTCCCACGCGCTTTCCTTGGGGCGAGTTCAAGGCACACACTTCAACGTGGGCGGATTTACCAACCTGAGCCAGGACCACCTGGACTTCCACCCGACAATGGAGGACTATTTCGAGGCCAAGGCCATGCTTTTCGACGGCCCCCAAGCCGCCGACCGTTCAGTGATTTGCATCGATGACGAATGGGGGCGTCGCATGGCGCAGCGGGCAGCTGCACGCCCGGTGATTCAGGTGTCGACGGGTTCGGAGGCTCGCGAGGCTGATATCACTGGCCGCCAGCTCAGCACCGAGGTCACCGGTGCACAGCAGGTGGAACTCAAGGTCGCCTCTGGTGAGCAGGCCGGTACTTATGAATTCCGCCTGCCCATGCCGGGCACCTTCAACATTGCCAATGCGGCACTCGCGACGGGAATGGCCGCCGCTGTGGGAGTCGAGCCACGAGTTTTCCTCGAAGGAGTCGAAAAGGTGGCGGTCCCAGGCCGCATGGAGCGCATCGACCGCGGCCAAGACTTTGTCGCCGTGGTTGACTACGCACACAAGCCGGCTGCAATCGCGGCCGTGCTGGACACCCTGCGTACGCAGTTGGACGGCAGCGCGGGCCGCATCGGCATCGTCGTTGGCGCAGGTGGCGACCGTGACTCTTCCAAGCGCCCGCTTATGGGCGCGGCGGCCGCGAATGGCGCCGACCTTGTTGTCGTCACCGACGACAATCCCCGAACCGAAGCCCCGGCCGCCATCCGCGCTGCCGTGCTGGCGGGAGCCCGCGAGGCGAACCCGTCGGCCGATATTCGAGAAGTTGGCTCCCGCGCCGAGGCCATCGATGAGGTCGTGACGTGGGCGCAGCCGGGTGATGCTGTCATCGTCGTCGGCAAGGGCCATGAGGTAGGACAGTTGATTGGCGATACCGTTCATCACTTCGATGACCGCGAGGAGATGGCTCGCGCCCTTGATGCCATGGCCACTGCGACTACCCTGAGTAACGAAGAATCCAAGGAGCAAGCATGATTGCGTTAAGCCTCGCTGAGATCGCTCAGATCACGGGCGGCCGCCTGGATAATGTCAACGATCCAGATACCCGAGTGACTGGGTTCGTCGAATTCGATTCTCGTAAGGTCACCCCGGGCGGTCTCTTTGTGGCGCTGCCCGGCGCTCGGGTAGATGGGCACGACTTTGCCAACACCGCGATTGACAAAGGGGCCGCGGCTGTTTTGGCGGCGCGGCCGGTGGGCGTTCCGGCGATCGTCGTCGAGCCGCACGGGCGCGTCGAAGGCGACGGTGCCAATGCGGACATTTATGCCAATGATGCCGATGGCTCCGCCGCGGCCGTCGTTGAAGCACTCTCCGCGCTCGCCCGAGCAGTAACCCAGCGGCTTGCAGCCGAACAGGAGCTCACCATTGTGGGCGTTACTGGTTCGGCAGGAAAGACGTCCACCAAAGACCTGATAGCCACTATCTTCCGTGAGGTGGGGGAGACCGTTGCCCCGCCAGGCTCCTTCAACAATGAAATTGGTCTGCCTTATACGGCCCTGCGCTGCGATGAGCACACGCGCTACCTCGTGGCGGAGATGTCGGCCCGCGGCATTGGACACATCCGGCACCTGACCAACATCACCGCGCCGCGTGTCGGCGTTGTTCTCAACGTCGGCACAGCACACCTTGGTGAGTTTGGTTCGCGCGAAAACATCGCGAAGGCCAAAGGAGAACTCGTAGAAGCACTGCCGAAGGCTGTCGACGGCGGCGTGGCCGTCCTCAACGCTGATGATCCTTTCGTCGCCGCGATGGCTCCCCGCACGGCGGCCAAGGTGGTGTACTACTCCACGGAAAACCGCCGCGGAGGCGCACCGGCAGCGCAGTATTACGCCACCGATATTGAACTCGATGACGTCGCCCGCCCCTCCTTTACCTTGCATAGCCCGGATGCCGAGCCCGTTGCCGTGAAGCTGCAGGTTTTTGGCTCCCACCAGGTATCCAACGCGCTTGCCGCTGCGGCCGCAGCGATCGAGCTCGGGGTATCGGCCGCCACCGTGGCTGCTGCGTTGTCTGGGCATCTCCTCGCCTCCGAGCACCGCATGGACGTGCGCACACGCCGCGATGGCGTCACTGTCATCGATGACTCCTATAACGCTAACCCGGATTCGATGCGCGCGGCGATCGCCGCCTTGGCCTATACCGCCGCCGCGCGCCCCGATGCTCGTGCCATCGCGGTGCTAGGGGAGATGGGAGAACTCGGCGGCGATGCGGAAAAATCGCACCGCCAGCTCGGTGAGATTTTGGCCAAATACCACGTGGAGCACTTAGTAGCAGTAGGGGAGAATCCCAACTGCCGGGCAATGGCCAAGGCTGCCATGCAGCAGGGTATAAATACAGTGGTGTGCGCCGATGCCGCGGCGGCTGCAAAGGCTGTCGACGGCATTCTGCGCGTGGCCCCGGCAGGGGTCGATGATTGGGCTAGCCGTAGCGTTAAGGACGTGGTCTTGATTAAGGCCTCCAATGCCCAACGTCTTTGGTTGGTCGCGGAACAGCTGAACAACAGCTAGCCGCTAGAAAGGACTTCAAGCTCGTGACTCAGATCATCATCGCTGGTGCGGTTAGCTTCCTCGTGGCGATCTTTACCACCCCGGTTCTTATCCGGTACTTTTCCGATACCGGCCGCGGACAGGAGATCCGTGAAGACGGTCCTAAGTCCCACCTGCGCAAGCGTGGTACGCCGACGATGGGTGGACTAGCCATCCTGGCCGGCATCCTTGTGGCCTATCTCGTTGCCAGCATCTACGGGCTCCTGACGGGGCATGAGGGCTTCACCGCGTCGGGTCTCCTCGTCCTTGGATTGACGCTGGGACTTGGCGCAGTGGGGTTTGCGGATGACTTCATCAAGCTCTTCCGGCACCGCAATCTCGGCCTCAACAAGACCGCAAAGCTCGTCAGCCAGCTCGTGCTGGCGCTGCTCTTCGGCTTCTTTGTTCTGCGCTTCCCCAATGATGATGGCCTGACCCCCGGTTCCACGAAGCTGTCCTTCATCCGTGACCTGAAGACTTTTGACCTCGCCGTCGGCGGCACCGTGATCGGAACCATCGTGTTCTTGATCTTCATGTACATCCTTATCGCGGCGTGGTCGAATGCCGTCAACCTCACCGATGGGCTCGACGGGCTTGCGGCCGGTGTCACGGCCATCGTCATGGGCTCCTACTCGCTGATGACTTTCTGGCAATTCCGGTACTCCTGCGCCACCAACTTCGCCGCCGGCTGCTACCAAGTGCGCGATCCCCTCGACCTGGCCGTGCTTGCGGCTGCGGGCTTGGGCGGCTGCCTCGGGTTCCTGTGGTGGAACGCCGCCCCGGCAAAGATCTTCATGGGAGACACTGGCTCCCTGGCGCTGGGTGGTCTGGTCGCCGGCATCTCCGTCACCAGCCGCACCGAGCTGCTCATGATCATCATCGGCGCGCTCTTCGTCATCGAGACGGTGTCCGTTGTCATCCAAATCGTGGTCTTCCACTCCACCGGCAAGCGTTTCTTCCGTATGGCTCCGATCCACCACCACTTCGAGAATGGTGGCTGGGCAGAAACAGCCGTCGTCGTCCGTTTCTGGTTGCTGGCCGCCATGGCGGCTATGGCCGGCGTCGCCATCTTCTACGGTGATTGGCTGACCGCTGCGGGCATTGGAGTCGGAGCATGACGCGTCCAGGATTTCTTTCCGGCCGTGTCCTTATCGCCGGCGCAGGCGTATCTGGTCGCGGTTGCGCGGCGGTCTTGGCCAGCTTAGGCGTGGACCTCACGGTGGCTGACGGCAATGCGGAATCCCGCAGCCGCATCGCCTCCGAGCTGGGCGTCGCTGCCGTAGACACGGCTGCGGCCGACCTTTCGGAGTACTCGCTTGTCGTGACCTCACCAGGATGGCGCCCCGACTCGCCGTTGCTCGTCGCGGCCGCTTCCCAAGGACTTGAGGTCATCGGTGATGTTGAGCTGGCTTACCGCCTCGACCGCGCAGAGGTCTTCGGCGCCCCTCGCCGCTGGCTCGCGATAACCGGTACGAACGGCAAGACCACGACGACCGGCATGCTCGCCGCCATCATGGCTGCCGACGAGCAGCGCTCCGGCCAGCGCGCACAAGCGGTAGGCAATATCGGCGTCTCGTCCTTTGATGCCCTGGCCGCTGAGCCCCGCGTGGACATCCTCGTGGCGGAGCTGTCCTCTTTCCAACTGCACTGGTCCTCCCAGCTGCGCCCGGAGGTGGGAGCGCTGCTCAACCTCGCCGATGATCACCTGGATTGGCATGGTTCCTTCGATGCCTACGCCGCCGACAAAGCCAAGATCCTGCGCGGCCAGCATGCCGTTTACGGCAAAGATGACGAGCACGTTATAGCTCTCGCCTCCTCGATTCCGGCAGCGACTGCCTTTAGCCACGCCGAGCCCGCTGCGGGTGAGGTGGGAGTTAGCGCCGGCGGCCTCGTGGTGAATGAGGTCGCTGGGATGAAGGCCGCCGTTGTCGAGGACGTCACCACCATCCAGCCCGCCGGCTTAGCCGGGGTGCTGGACGCTGCCGCTGCGTCTGCAGTTGCCGCTCTCGCCGGCGCACGCCCCGAGGCCATCGCCGAAGGCCTCGCCTCCTATGTGGTGGCGGGGCACCGCGGAGAGGTCGTTCACCGCCACTCTGGCGTGACCTACATCGATAATTCCAAGGCCACGAACCCGCACGCCGCGGAGGTAGCCATGCGTGGTCTCGACTCCGTGGTGTGGGTCGCCGGCGGTCAGCTCAAAGGCGCCGATGTTTCGGACCTACTGCGCACCCACGCGGCGCGGTTGAAGGCGGCGGTTCTGGTGGGCGTCGACAAGCATGTGCTTGCCCAAGCCCTAGCAAAGGAAGCGCCGCACGTCCCCGTCATCATCGTGGATAGCCACGACCCAGAAGCAGCAATGGAGCAGGCAGTTGCCGCCGCCGTGCAACACGCCGAGGCCGGCGGTACCGTACTTTTGGCGCCCGCTGCGGCATCGTTGGACATGTACACCGGAATGAGCCAGCGCGGCGACATCTTTGCCGCCGCTGCCCGCCGTCTCGCCCGCTAGCTAGGAGCACCCAGAAGCCGTGACTGCCACCAGCACCCAGAAGCCACCACGCACGCTGGGACACCACCTGCGTGATCTCCGTGAGCGCCTGCGCGCTTATCCCGGGCTCGATTACTTGGTGCTGCGTATTGCCATCTTTTCACTCATTGGCATTGGCGTGCTCATGGCCTTTTCCTCGTCGATGGCGACGTCCCTTTCAGAAAGCGATAGCCCGTGGTCAGCCGCCCTGCGTCAGTGCGTGCTCGTCGTCGCCGGCCTCATTGTGTTCTGGATTGGCCTGCGCATGTCACCACGCACGCTGCGGGTGCTCGTGCCCTGGTTCTTGGGGCTGTCCATCCTGCTTCTCATCCTCGTCCTCGTTCCCGGGATCGGTACTGGCCGCGCGGAGGTCGGTTCGCAGTCATGGATCATGCTGCCGGGAGGCGTGGCCTTCCAGCCTTCAGAGTTCGCGCGTGTGGCTGTGGGCATGTACGGTGCCTCGGCGCTGGCGGATAAGACGCATCGCTCGATGCGCCTGACGGATCCATTCATGATGTATTCCATCATTGCCGGCATCATGTTCGTGCTTATCGTTGCTCAGGGTGACTTGGGCATGGGCGTATCCTTTGCCCTCATCGTTGTCTTTACCCTGGTTTTCGCAGGCGTGGATTGGCGCGTTCCTACCGTCGTCGGCGTCTTCGGCGCTATCGGCATGATCACCGTTTTCCTAGCCGGTGGCTTCCGCTCGCACCGCTTCCACACCTACTTCGATGCCTTGCGCGGAAACATTGAGGACACGCAAGGTACAGGTTTCCAGGCTTACCAGGGCTTCCTTTCGCTTGCCGACGGCGGCTTCTGGGGCGTGGGCCTCGGCCAATCGCGCGCTAAGTGGTTCTACCTCCCAGAAGCGAAGAACGACTTCGTCTTCGCCATTATCGGCGAGGAACTAGGTCTGTGGGGCGGTGCCCTGGTCATCGGGCTTTTTGCCGTGCTGGGCTATTTCGGGCTGCGGACCGCAACCCGCGCGCAGGATCAGTTCCAGTCCCTGCTCGCCGCCACGTTGGCGGTCGGTGTTGTCGTGCAGGCATTCATCAACATTGGCTACGTCATCGGCGTGCTGCCGGTGACGGGTATTCAGTTGCCGATGATTTCCGCGGGCGGTACAGCTGCGGTGATTACGATCGGTTCGATGGGGCTGCTGTGCAACGTGGCGCGCCATGAGCCGCTCCAAGTGTCCGCGATGCAGAACTTTGGCCGCCCGCTCTTCGACCGCATTTTCTTCATCCCCGAGCCGACGCCGCCCAACGAGCGCCGCGGCGGAGCCCACCGAGCCCCGCGCGAACGCGCGCAGGGCAAGCACCCTCAGCGCGTGCGCCGCGAGCACTCCCAACGACAGGTGGAGCGCAGCCGCGAGGAAAGGTTTGGCCGCGCTGTGACGGGGCGCTCGCCGCGTGCGCAGGTACCGCGTGAGGAGCAGCGGCGGGAGTACCGCCGAGAGCGTCGGCGCGGCGAGCGTCGGTAGGGCGGGGTCGCGCTGGTAGCGTGTAGAGCATGAATGACACGCCGATTTCCGTCGTTATCGCAGGTGGCGGCACTGCCGGTCACATTGAACCCGCGCTCGCGGTGGGGGAGGAGCTCCGCTTGCGCCACGGCGCGCGGGTGACCGCATTGGGAACCCCACGCGGATTGGAGCGCGATATTGTGCCGGCGCGTGGAGTCGATTTGCGCATGATTACCCCCGTCCCGGTCCCGCGCAAGATCAACGCTGACGCTGTGAAGCTGCCCTGGCGAATCCTCACGTCCGTGCGCGAAACCCGCGCGGTACTCAAAGACGTTGGGGCCAACGTTGTGTTTGGAACCGGCGGCTATGTCGCCGCCCCGGCCTATTTGGCGGCCAAGTCCTTAGGCATTCCGTTCTTCGTTCTCGAAACCAATGCCCTGGCCGGCATGGCGAACAAGTTAGGCGTGCGTTTGGGCGGCACGGGCATTAACGCGCAAGAAGGTTCTGGGATGCCCGGGGATGTCTTGGGCATCCCCGTGCGGCCGGGCATGGGGGAGGACCCCGACGGCGCAAAGGCGGCAGCTGCTCGCCAGAACTGGAACCTGGACGCACATCGCCCGACGATCGTGGTGACCGGCGGTTCGCAGGGCGCGGTGAGCATCAACACTGCCGTGGCCGGCGCACTCGAAGACCTGTGCCGGGATTTTCAAGTGCTGCATGCTTATGGCAAGAAGAACGAGGCGCCGGCTGGGCGCGAACACTACACGGCGGTGCCTTATATCGATGACATGGCTGGCGCGCTCGCGGTTGCTGACCTCATGGTGTGCCGCTCCGGTGCAATGACCGTGGCCGAGGTTTCCGCCGCCGGTCTACCCGCGCTCTACGTGCCGCTGCCGCACGGCAATGGCGAGCAAGCGCTGAACTCGCGGGCATTGGTGGAGGCGGGGGCCGCGGTCCAGATTCCGGACGCCGAGTTGACCTCGGAGCGCCTTATCAGAGAAGTTCGCGCTATTCTTGACCACCCCGAGGCCCTGGCAGCCATGCGTGCCGCTGCCGATGCCAGCGAGGCCGGCGACGTTGCGGCTGTCATCGCTGACCGCATCGCGCAACGCGTCGCCGCCGGCGTCCGCGATTAGGCGCACAGTACAGGTTTATTAAAGAAGGATTTTTTCACTATGACTGACACCCCCTCCACCACGGACCTGTCCCGCGTTCACTTTGTCGGTATCGGAGGCTCCGGCATGTCCGGTCTCGCGCGCATCCTGGTCAGCCGGGGTGCGGTCGTCACCGGCTCGGACGTTAAGAAATCGACGGCTGTTGACGTCCTCCGCACAATGGGCGCGCACATTGCCATTGGGCATGCGGCCGAGAACCTTGAAATGGCCGGCGATAGGCCGACGGTTGTCGTGACTTCCTTCGCCGCCATCCCGCAGGATAATCCTGAGCTCGCTGCCGCGCGCGCCGCCGGTATTCCGGTTATTCGCCGTTCCGATCTATTGGCCGAGTTGATGGAAGGCCACCGCCAGGTGCTGCTTGCCGGAACCCATGGAAAGACCTCGACCACGTCCATGGCGGTATCCGCGCTCCAACAGGCGGGGCTGGATCCTTCCTTCGCTATCGGTGGACAGCTGAACCGTGCTGGTACGAACGCACACGGCGGTACGGGCGATGCCTTCGTGGCGGAGGCCGATGAGTCCGATGCTTCGCTCTTGCGCTACAGCCCATCCGTGGCCGTGATTACGAACATCGAGCCCGATCACCTCGATTATTTCGGCACCGCGGAGAGCTACTACCAGGTCTTCGATGACTTCGCCGACCGCATTGTCGACGGCGGCTACCTTGTCGTCTGCCTCGAGGATGCGCAGGCGGCCGCCACCGGTGAGCGTGCCGCTGAGCGCGGTATTCAGGTGCTGGGCTATGGCGCGCGCGGCGAGGCAGACGCTGCTTCTTCGGTGCCCCTCGCGGCTGAGGTTGTGGAGGAGACAGTCTCTGCCGTCGGCGCGCACGTCCGCGTTCGCCTGACCCTGCCGGGCCAGGCTCCGCAGGAGCTAAGCTATGACCTGCACGTTCCCGGCCACCACATGGTGCTCAATTCGGCCGCTGCCCTGTTGGCCGGTGCGCTCGCTGGCGGGGATCCGGCGGAGCTCGCCGCGGGCTTGACCGACTTTACGGGCGTGCGCCGTCGCTTTGAGTACCGCGGAAGCGAGCGCGGCATCCGCGTCTTCGACGATTATGCGCACCACCCCACGGAGGTTTCCGCAGTTCTCGGTGCGGCCCGCGCAAAGGCGGATGCGGAGGGCGAGGGCGCGCGCGTCATCGCCTGCTTCCAGCCGCACCTGTACTCCCGGACGATGAAGTTCGACGCCGAATTTGCTCAGGCGCTGGCGCTTGCCGACGCCGCCGTCGTCCTCGACATCTACGGCGCCCGTGAGAAGCCGGTAGAGGGCATTACCTCCCGCATCATCACCGACAAGATGCCGGAAGACATGCCGGTTATCTTCGAGCCCGATTTCTCCGAAGCCGCCAGCGACGTCATCTCCTTGGCACAGCCCGGAGATATCGTCCTGACCATCGGTGCGGGCACGATTACCTACGTGGCTGGCGAGATTCTGTCCGAGCTGGGCAATAAGGACGAGGCGGAGGAGCCGAAGGAACCGAATGTCTAAAAAGGCTGGGGTGCTCGTGGTGGGCGCGGTCCTTCTCGTAGCGGTGATCGCTGCCGCAGTGGTGTGGCTTTTCCCGATCCTTACGGTGAAGTCCTTCGAGGTAGTGGGAAATGACCATGTCACGGCTGAGGACGTGGAACAGGCCAGTGGCGTGCCTAAGGGCACAAACCTGGCGCGCCTGGACGCTCGCGAGGCCGCGCAGGGCGTGGCGGAGATCCCCTGGGTGGAAAGCGCAACTGTGTCGCGGGCTTTTCCCTCGACGGTGCACATTGAAATCGTCGAGCACGAGGCAGTGGCTTTCGTGCGCGACGGTGACAGCACCGTCCTAGTGGATAACCACGGCAAGGAATTCGTGGAAGCCGAGGCTCCGCCCGAAGCCGTGGAGGTCACCGGGCGCACCGACTCCGGTTCCCCGGAAATGCAAGCGGCCGTCGATGCCGTAGCGGCCCTTCCTGCTCCAATTCGGGAAAAGGTATCGACCCTCGAGGTCAAGGATAGGTACTCGCTGACGTTCCGAACCAAGGACAACAAGACCATCTTTTGGGGTGCCTCGGAGGACAACAAGAACAAGGCGATCGCTTTCGAGGATGTGCTCAAACTCGAGGGTGAATCCTGGAACATTTCCAACCCGTCGCTGGTGACTCGCCGCTAGGTCCGTCGCGAGTGGGGCGGGTGTGGCGCTTGTTAAGAAAACCGCATGTCAGCAACCCTAAAGTAGAGGTTGAGGGTACCGACACGCGGCAAAATGTGCGCCGAAATTACCCCGTTGTCGTTAAAGATGGATGTAACCGCCTCTCGCGAAAAGAGGCGCCTCCTCGTTTACATTAAAAGCTTATTCGAAAGGCAAGAGACCCTCGTATGATCTCATCTAGCAACAACCTCGCGGACATCAAGGTCGTCGGCGTCGGCGGCGGCGGTGTCAACGCTGTCAACCGCATGATCGAAGAAGGGCTCAAGGGAGTCCAGTTCGTCGCCATCAACACCGATTCCCAGGCGCTGATTTTCTCCGATGCGGACACCAAGCTCGACATCGGCCGCGAGGCCACCCGCGGCCTCGGCGCCGGCGCTAACCCGGAGGTGGGCAAGACCTCCGCGGAGGATCACAAGACCGAAATCGAAGACGCCCTCCAGGGCTCCGATATGGTCTTCGTGACGGCCGGCGAAGGCGGCGGAACCGGCACCGGCGCGGCCCCCGTCGTGGCGTCCATCGCGAAGAAGATGGGGGCTTTGACCGTTGGCGTCGTTACCCGCCCATTCAAGTTTGAGGGCGCGCGCCGTACCCGTCAGGCCATGGCCGGCATCGAAGAGCTGCGCGAGGTCTGCGATACCCTGATTGTTATCCCGAATGACCGCCTCATGCAGCTGGGTGGCGAGGAGCTGTCCATCGTCGAAGCCTTCCGCGCCGCCGATGAAGTTCTGCACAATGGTGTTCAAGGTATTACCAACCTCATCACTATCCCGGGCATGATCAACGTCGACTTTGCGGACGTTCGCTCCGTCATGTCCGACGCCGGCTCCGCCCTCATGGGTATCGGCTTCGCCCGCGGTGACAACCGCGCGCTCAACGCCGCCGAGCAGGCCATCAACTCCCCGCTGTTGGAGTCGACCATGGAAGGCGCCAAGGGCGTTCTACTGTCCATCGCTGGTGGCTCCGACCTGGGCCTCCACGAGGTCAACGCAGCCGCCTCCATGGTGGAGGAGCGCGCCGACGAAGACGCCAACATCATCTTCGGCACCATCATCGATGACAACCTCGGTGATGAGGTTCGCGTCACTATCATCGCCACCGGCTTCGACGCACAGGCCAACATGACTACGCAGCCGGCGCAGCCCGGTCAGGCTGCACCGCAGAGTCAGCAGGCCACCCCGGCTGCCCGCCCGGGTTCCCTCTTTGAGAACCGCGCCGAGGCACAGGCGGAAAGCCCCGCCGCATCCCGCGCCGAGGCCCCGCGTGAGGACTACACCCGCGCCGAGCCGCAGCGTGTCGACGCCCAGCGTATCGAGCGCGAGGAGTACACCCCGCGCCACTCCTACGAGCGCGAGCAGCCGGCCGAGCCGGCCCCGTCCAGCGGGCTGTTTACCACCTCGGACCGATTCCGCGGTGAGGAGTACCGCCGCGGCGCCGATGACGAGTACCGCCTCTCGCGCCCCGCTGAGCGCCGTGGCCGCGACTTCGATGATGACGGCGACGACGATCTCGACGTGCCGTCCTTCATGCGTTAACCCCAGCCCGCTACTCTGGAGTGCATGCCAGTAAACGAGGAAGCACACGTAGCACAACGCCCCGTCCGCATGGTTTTCACCAGCCGTGCCGGCGGGGCGTCGTCGTCCCCTTATAACTCTTTCAACTTGGGCGATCACGTTGGTGATGAGCCCGAGGCCGTGACCGCCAATCGCCAGCGGCTTCTGCGGGTGACTGGTCTAGAAGACATCGTGTGGATGGAACAGCTCCACACCAACACGGTCACGGTGGTGGGGGCCGAACGCCGCGGTGTCCGCGAACCCGTCCCCGCCACCGATGCCGTCGTAACCACCGAAAAGCGCTTGGGGCTAGGCGTGCTCGTTGCTGATTGCACGCCGGTGCTGCTTGTCGACGTCTCCGTGGGCGTCATCGCCGCCGCCCACGCCGGGCGCCTTGGCGCACGCAACGGAATCGTCCGGAACACCGTGAACGCAATGGTTGAGCTGGGGGCGACCCCCGCGTCGATCCAGGTACTTATGGGGCCTGCTGCTTCTGGGCGCAATTATGAGGTGCCGGAGGAGATGGCGGACGACGTCGAGAAGCATCTGCCCGGCTCCAAGACTCGCACCTCGTCTGGTACGTGGGGAGTTGACGTGCGCGCCGGCCTGATTCGCCAGCTGATGGGGATGGGGGTTACGGCCATTGAGTCGGATCCACGCTGCACGATCGAAGACACTGATTTCTTTTCTTATCGCCGCGAGGGCGTCACCGGGCGTCAAGCCGGTGTGATTTGGTTGGAGGATTAAATGACTAGCAAGGACCCCGCTGAGCGTCGCGAAGAACTACGGGCCGGACTGGAGCGCACCCGCGCTGAGATTCGACGTTTTGCCGCCTCGTATGACCGTCCCGTGCCACAGCTGCTGCCGGTGACGAAATTTCACCCGGCAGAGGACATCGCGCTGCTGGGGGAGCTGGGAATTACGGATGTGGCAGAAAACCGCGAGCAGGAGGCGCGCGCCAAAGCAGAGGCGCTGCCCGAGATTCGCTTCCACATGATCGGCCAGATCCAAACCAAAAAGGCGAACCACGTCGCCCGCTGGGCGCACAGCGTGCACTCCCTTGACTCAGAAAAGCTTGCCCGGGCGCTGGACCGAGGAGTGGCGCTTGCCCAAGAACGCGGGCAACGCGAGGACGCCCTTCCGGCATTTATTCAGGTTTCCGCCGATGGCGATACCGCACGCGGCGGATGCCCGCTGGAGGATGTCCCCGCTCTGGTGGATGTCGTTGAAGAGCTGGAGAATGTGCAGCTGCAGGGATTCATGGTGGTTCCTCCGCTGGAGAGCGAGCCTGCGGAGGTATTCGCTCGGGTAAGGGCGCTGACCGACGAGGTCGCGGCGAAGCTCGGACGGGCTTTAAAAATGTCTGCCGGAATGAGCGCAGATTTGGAGGCGGCGATTGCATCTGGAACGGATATCGTGCGTGTCGGAACCGGGATCATGGGAGCGCGCCCGCTAGGTTAATTGACATTGCAAAAGTGCATTACAAGACAGCAAATGAACAGCACACACTAGGTCAGAGGGAGACCCAGAATGTCACTGATTGATAGGACTAAAGAGTTCTTCGGGCTGGGCCCGATGGACATGGACACCGACGATGCTTACTACGCTGACGAGCGCAGCTACAGCGCTCCGGCGTACGCACCTTCCTACGAGAAGCCGGAAGAGGAATTTGTCCCGACCATCGTGGCGCTGTCGCTCGTCTCTTTCGACGATGCAGCGAAGGTTGGTGGCCCTTTCCGCGACGGTGACGCAGTGGTCTTCGAGCTCACTGACGCTGACCGTGGCTCCGCAAAGCGCTTCGTTGACTTTGCCGCTGGCCTCTGCTTTGCACTGGAGGGCCGCATGAAGAACCTGACCAAGGGCGTGGACACCAGCCGTAAGGTGTTTGCCATCGTGCCGAAGGGTGCCGATATCTCCACTGTTGAGCTGGAGCGCGCAGCGCATCTGCGCTAAGTACGTCGCGTTCTACCGCCTCATCGATTTCTTTTCTCCCGTGTTGGCTTAGGGGAGGGGAAGCGATGGGGCGGTTTCGTATTTATGAGGCCGGCGGCGAACTGAGTTCGGGGATAGTTCAGCCGACGATTAGCCGTTCATGTTCGCCGAGCGCGAACCGGAGGGTAGGGGAATACCGTTAGCGGGGGTGGTTCGGATAGGCTCGGGCACTGTGAATGCTTTAGGTTCAATTCTCCTCGTTGCCGTGAGTCTTTACTCGTGGATTTTGTTAGCGCGAATCGTCATCGAAATGATTCAATCTTTTTCGCGCCAATTCAATCCACCCCGCTGGTTCATGATGGTTGCAGAGGTGCTTTTCGTAGTCACTGACCCGCCGGTTAAGGCGCTGCGAAAGGTGATTCCTCCGCTGCAGTTGGGAGGCGTTGCGCTCGACGTTTCCATCATTGTTTTGTTCCTGCTTTTGTCCATTCTTTCGCAACTGATTTCGTGGCTATTTTTCGGCCCCAGCGGACTTGCTGTGTAACTAACGGGTGTATTAAACCCTCCTGTTAACGTTGAGACTCGTGCCAGCGTTAGATAATGTGTTGATTCGGATACAATGAGTTAGCAAAATCCGTATTATTAACCGCATATGTACCCGGCCTCTGGAACCTCTAGAGGTTTGACCGATTCGTAAGGGGAAGAGAAGTCAATGCCACTGTCACCCGCTGATGTACACAACGTCGCTTTCAGCAAGCCGCCAATTGGCAAGCGTGGCTACAACGAGGATGAGGTAGATCAGTTCCTCGACCTCGTTGAGGATGCTCTTGCTCAGCTGCAGGACGAGAACGATGATCTCCACGCCCAGGTTGAGGAACTGAAGTCTCAGACTTCGGCCGGCGCCGCTGGCGGCGCTACTGCCGCTAAGGTCGACGAGGCCGCTGTGCGCAAGGAAGTTGAATCCAAGCTTCGCGCCGAGTACGAGGCAAAGCTGGCTGACTCCAAGAATGAGATTGCCAAGGCCAAGGAAGAGACGAAGCGTGCGCAGGAGCAGGCAAAGGCTGCTCAGGCACAGTCTTCCCAGGCGCCGGCTGCTCAGGCAAAGGACTACTCCGCCGAGCTCAAGGTAGCTCGCGAGGAAGCTGCCGCCGCCAAGCGCGAGCTCGAGGCTTCCAAGGAGGAACTGGCGAACACGAAGAAGGAGCTGGAGTCCGCAAAGAAGAACTCCGCAGCCTCCACCACGGCCTCTTCCGCCGCTGCCGTGGTTGGTGCGGGCGCTGCCCAGTCCAACGCACAGGGCCTGGCTACCCCGGATACTCACATGCAGGCAGCCCGCGTGCTGGGCTTGGCTCAGGAGATGGCGGACCGTCTCACCAGCGAGGCCAAGGCTGATTCCGAGTCCATGCTGGCTGAGGCCCGCAGGGCGGCAGAGAAGCAGCTTGCCGACGCTGACTCCCACTCCAAGGCCCAGCTCGCGGACGCCCAGAAGCGCTACGAAGCTCAGCTGCAGGAGGCCGATACCCGCTCCAAGAAGCTGGTGGCGGACGCTGAGAACAAGGCAAAGCAGACTGAGTCCGACGCTACGTCCCGCGCCGAGGCGCAGATTCGCCAGGCAGAGGAGAAGGCAGCTGCGCTGCAGGCCGATGCCGAGAAGAAGCACACCGAGGTCATGAACACGGTCAAGCAGCAGCAGACCGCTCTGGAGGCTCGCATCTCCGAGCTGCGCACCTTCGAGCGCGAGTACCGTACTCGCCTCAAGACGCTGCTGCAGTCTCAGCTTGAGGAGCTGGAGTCCCGCGGCACCGCTGCTCCTAACGGTGAAGCCGGCAAGTCCAACAATTAATCACTGAATCAGCGGCGTCCCTGCGGGGGCGCCGTTATTCTTTTCTGTGGGTATGTATTCTCAGTAGGTATTGATTTTCAGGCAGTGACGGGGAAGGAGAGCGCGCATGCTTATTGGTGCATTGCTTTTGGCCTTTGTGGCTTTCTTGGCGTTCGTGAATTACATCCTCTCCGCCGCTGAGTGGTCTCTGTACCTGCTCTTTGCTTCTGCGGGGGTGGGCATTGTCCTGTTCATCGCAGATACCGTGATTAAACTGCGCCGCAAGCACGACGAGTAGCCCTCGCCCCAGGAGTAGTTCTGGGTGGAGGGCTTTTTCTGGGAAGACACCTAGTTGTGTCGCTCCTAGTCGTCTCTCTCCAGGGCGTCGAATAGCCCGGGAGGCGCTTGCAGAGGCGTGGGCGGCGGGAGGGGACCGTACGTTCTCATGGCCGTTCCGTTGACCCGGGCCATGCGGCCGCGTCCCGGTGGCGCGTTCGGATCGTCCTGGTTCACTCCATTGTGATACGGGCACAGCATCACCAGGTTTTCCTGGTTGGTATACCCGCCGTTCTTCCACGCGATGAGATGGTGAACTTGGCATTCATCGGCGGGCTTCATGCAGGAGCCCCAAGCGCAGACCGGGAACTCGGCCATGGCCATGATGCGCTGCTTGATGCTGGCGGAGCGCTCCTCATAGTAGAGATTGACCGGCCCGTGATAGGGGTGGAAGAGAGTCGCGAGCGCGCCATCGAGGTCGATCTCTTCGGCTAGGACCTTGTTGAGGTATTCCGCGCCGGTCATCGTTGCGCCGTTGGTCATCTGCAGCGTGATTTCCTCGCCGTCGCCGTTGAGAATCTTCGTCATTGCATCCAGTGGGACCAAGATATTGGTTTGCAAACCGCGGCGCGGGGCGGCGCCTTTGAAGAAGGCTTCGCGGATGGATTCGAGGGGACGTTCGCGGTCGACGGCGTCGCTAAGCTCTGCAATCATTTGCGCGGGGCCTGTGATTGCCATCGTCCACGGTGCATTGCGGCGGCGGTAAATGGTCACGCCCTCCTTCGGTGCGGGCGGGGCCGAGTGCTCCTTGAGCTTCTTCTTCGCTAGTGTTTCCATCGCGAGGGTATCGGCGCTGGTCCGGCACAACTCTAGGCGCAGCTTCCATCCCAATGCCTGCGTCTTGGCTTTGCGGGCATAGCGGTCAATGACTTCCAGGGTGGGCAATGAGTGGCCGCGCTGGCGCGCAGCCTTCACTGCATCACGTTGCATCTTGGTCATGGTGGTCTTGCCAAAGAAGCTCGTGTGCAGCCGCACCAACTGCGCGGCAGTTTTGTCTGGGGAGCCGGCGGCGATGAGGTCTGCTTCAGACATGCCTTCGCACTCGGCGATGACATCGATGCCGGCCCCGAGTGCGTTGAGGAAAGTCTGTAGCGCGTTCATATCTGTGGAGAATAAAACACCTTCTGAGCTGCGAGCATTAGAAAATATTCCTGTGGAAAACTGTTTCTCAGACACCTCTTTTGTGCACTGTCGTTTCTATTTTGGGGTTCACGGGAACCTGCGCCTGTGAAAACTTGACCCCTCGGTTATACTTTGGAGCTATATGCAGTGAGCCGGCTATCACCGGGGAGCATTCCGGAAGAACGTGAGGCGCGTGAGCGTCGCATCATTAGAACCGGGCGGGTAGGGACCGTCATCTCCTTCACATCAACGAAGCGGGGCGCCTCGGCGCCCAAGCGGGGTGGTACCGCGAGCCGTATGGCGCGTCCCCGTCACAGCGAACGAGTGAAGGAATTTTTAGATGAGTAATAACCCCGCGAACGTCGGCAGTGTTTATCCCAAAGTCGATATGACTGCTGGGTCTTCCCGTTTCCCCGATATGGAGCAGGAAGTCCAGAAGTACTGGAAGGCCGACGACACCTTTAAAGCCAGCCTCAAGCAGACAGAGGGCTGCCCCGAGTATGTCTTTTATGATGGCCCTCCCTTTGCCAACGGTCTGCCGCACTACGGCCACCTGCTGACCGGTTACGTCAAGGACATCGTCCCGCGCTACCGTACCATGGCCGGCAACCACGTCCCGCGCGTCTTTGGCTGGGATACCCACGGACTGCCGGCGGAGCTGGAGGCAGAAAAGCAGCTCGGCATCACGGACAAGGGCCAGATCGAGGAGATGGGCCTGGAGAAGTTCAACGAGTACTGCGCCAAGTCCGTCCTCGAGTACACCGATGAGTGGGAAGAGTACGTTAACCGCCAGGCTCGCTGGGTGGATTTCGAGAACGGCTACAAGACCATGGACTTGGAGTACATGGAATCCGTCATGTGGGCGTTCAAGGAGCTCTATGGCAAAGGCCTGATCTACCAGGGCTTTAGGGTTTTGCCGTATTCCTGGGCGGAGCACACCTCGCTGTCGAACCAGGAGACGCGTCTGGATGATTCCTACAAGATGCGCCAGGACCCGACCCTGACGGTGACGTTCCCGGTGGCTGGTGCCGTGGAGGGAAGTGCGGCGGAGAAGACGTTGGCGGAGAACGCCGAGCTTGCCGACGCCTCCTTCCTCGCCTGGACCACCACCCCGTGGACCCTGCCGTCTAACCTGGCATTGGCGGTTCACCCGGAGGTTGATTACGTCCTGTTCAAGGCCACCGAGGGCGACTTTGCTGGCCGTACCTTCGTGATGGCTGAAGCGCTGACCGGCACCCTGGCGAAGGAGCTGGGTGAGGCGGAAGTCCTCAAGACGTTCAAGGGCGCGGAGCTGGAGGGCTTCAAGTACGAGCCCATCTTCGGCTTCTTCCCGGATGTCGAGAATGCGTACCAGGTGTTGCTGGCTGATTACGTCACCACTGAGGACGGCACGGGCGTGGTCCACCAGGCCCCGGCCTTCGGTGAGGACGATATGCTCACCTGCCAGAAGTACGGCGTGGGCCTGGTCATCCCGGTGGATGAGGACGGCAAGTTCACCTCCCAGGTACCGCCGTATGAGGGCCAGCTCGTCTTCGACGCCAACAAGGCCATCATCAAGGATCTCAAGGCCGCTGGCCGCGTGGTGCGCCACGTGACCATCGAGCACTCCTACCCGCACTCCTGGCGCTCCGGCGAGCCGCTCATCTACATGGCGTTGCCGGCATGGTTCGTCAAGGTGACCGAGTTCCGTGACCGCATGGTGGAGCTCAACCATAATGAGATCGAGTGGCTGCCGGAGCACATCCGCGACGGCCAGTTCGGCAAGTGGCTGGAGGGCGCTCGCGACTGGAACATCTCCCGCACCCGCTACTGGGGCGCTCCGATCCCGGCGTGGATCTCCGATGATCCGGAGTACCCGCGCGTGGATGTCTACGGCTCCCTGGATGAGCTGGAGCGTGACTTCGGCGTGCGCCCCACCAGCCTGCACTGCCCGCACATCGATGAGCTGACCCGCCCGAACCCGGATGACCCGACGGGCAAGTCCATGATGCGCCGCGTACCAGACGTGTTGGACTGCTGGTTCGAGTCCGGTTCCATGCCGTTTGCGCAGAAGCACTACCCGTTCGAGAACAAGGAGTGGTTTGAGACCCACTCGCCGTCGGACTTCATCGTGGAGTACTCCGGTCAGACCCGCGGCTGGTTCTACGTCATGCATGCGCTGTCCACCGCGCTCTTTGACCGCCCGGCCTACAAGAAGGTTGTGGCCCACGGCATCGTTCTGGGCAATGACGGCTTGAAGATGTCCAAGTCCAAGGGCAATTACCCGAACGTCAACGAGGTCTTTGACCGCGATGGTTCGGATGCGATGCGCTGGTTCCTTATGTCCTCGCCGATCCTGCGCGGTGGCAACCTCATCGTCACCGAGCAGGGCATCCGTGAGGGCGTGCGCCAGGCTATCCTGCCGATCTGGAATGCCTACACCTTCCTGCAGCTCTACGCTTCCCAGGACGCGAAGTTCGATGTCAGCTCCACCAACGTGCTGGACCGCTACATCTTGGCCAAGACGCATGACTTGGTGAAGAACACGAATGATGCGCTGGCGAATACCGATATTGCCTCGGCGACCGAGGAGGTTCGTCTCTTCGCGGATGCCTTGACCAACTGGTACGTGCGCCGCTCCCGTGACCGTTTCTGGGAGGGCGAGGAAGCCCATCCGGAGGCCTTCAACACCCTCTACACGGTCCTGGAGACCGTCTCCCGCGTGGTGGCGCCGTTGCTGCCGCATGTGGCCGAGGTTATCTACCGCGGCCTGACCGGTGAGCGCTCCGTGCATTTGGCTTCCTACCCGAAGGCCGAGGACTACCCGGCTGACGATGCCCTCGTGGCCGCCATGGATGCCACCCGCGCGGTGGCCTCCGCGGCGTCCTCGGTGCGCAAGTCCAACAAGCTGCGCAACCGCCTGCCGCTGCCGAAGCTGACGGTGGCGATGAAGGATTCGGCGCGCCTGGCGGATTTCAAGGACATCATCCGGGATGAGGTCAACGTTAAGGACGTTGAGCTTACCGACGATGTCGACGCGGTGGGCACCTTCGAGGTCGTGTGCAACGCCAAGGTAGCCGGTCCGCGCTTGGGCAAGGATGTTCAGCGAGCCATCAAGAACCTCAAGGCGGGCAACTACGTGCGCGAGGGCGAGGACGTCGTGGTCGACGGCGATATCCGCCTATCTCCGGACGAGTACACCGAGCGCCTCAAGGCGGCGAATGCGAAGTCGACGGCTCGCGTGGAAGGGCTCGATGGCCTTGTCGCCGTGGATACCGAGGTGACGGAGGAGCTCGAGGCAGAGGGCTGGGCAGCGGATGTCATCCGCGGCCTGCAGGATGCGCGTAAGGCCGAGGATTTCGTGGTGACTGACCGCATCACCGTGGTTCTCTCCGTTCCAGCGGAGAAGGAAGAGTGGGCTCATCGCCACCGCGAGCACATCGCGGCGGAGGTGCTTGCCGTCGACTTCACTGTGACGGCCCAGGCTCTCGAGCCAAGCGATGGACAGAACATCCATGATGTCCTCAAGGGCGTGACGGCTACCGTGGCCAAGGCCTAAATCCGCAGCGAAAAGCTCCGCTTCCCTCGAGTGGGAGGCGGAGCTTTGAGCATTTGCGCACTGGTGGCGCAAGGCGGCCCGGAGGATGCCGCCTTTACGGGGTGACCGTGTTAGCGGCGGGTGCCGGGCAGGTGCGCGCGCCAAGCAAGGATGACATTGATGAGGCAGACCAGAGCCAAGAAGCTGCCGATGCTGAACAACGCGGTGAAACCGATATAGGGTGCAAGCGCACTGAAAGCCATCGGGATGAAGAAGCCGGTGTAGGAAATGGAGTAGTACACGGCGGTCAGGCCGGCGAGCTCACGCTCGCCCGCGATGCGCTGGACCTCAGACAATCCAGCGACCAGCGCCAAACCGTATCCCGAGCCCATCGTGGCGGCGGCCGCGATGCCGAGCGGCAGGGACAGTGAGTGAGCAGCAAACGCTCCGAGGATTGCGCCGACGGTGATGACGAACATCGACAGGGCCGAGGCTCGCGCGGACTTGTGGGTATCAACCAGGCGGCCCAGCATCTGGACGGCCACGCCGCAGCCCAGGGTGATGACGGTCATCAGGCCGGAGAAAGCGATGGGGGCGTTTCCAGCGGATTCGGATAGCAGCTGTGGAAGGAGCGCATAGGCCGCTCCCGCACAACCAAAGACCCAGGGGGCCACGGGCACGACGACACGCAGGAAACGCTTGTGCGCAGCGGCGGGGATGTGGAGCATCTCCAGCATGTCACGCACCCTGAGCTCCAGGATGGTGGTCTTGACATCGCCTCGGCTGGGCTGGCGGGTCTCAGGCGTATGCAGGAGCCACACGGCAGTCAACAGCGTGAGCAGCATGTGGAGGATATAGGCCGTGTGAGTCGGCCATGGCCCCCACTGGGCCAGCACCGAAGCGATACCCGCGCCGACGAGGAAGCCGGCGGTCAAACACAATGAAGCCTTACGAGCGCCGGACGCTGGGTCGCCGCCGGCGCGCGTGATGAGCTCCGTAATCCACGTTGAACCCACCGCCATGACTAGGCCTAATGCCATACCGCACAAGACGCGTCCCAACGCGATGATGAGTGGTTCGTTGGGGGCGATGGAGAGCAAGAAAGATCCCACCAAGGACAGTGGTGCCGCGGGGAGCAACAAGGGGCGGCGGCCGAGCAGATCGGACAGTGGGCCGCCGATAAGGAGCGCGGGGATGATGCCAACCACGTAGGCGGCGAGGAGACCATTGACCGTAACCTGCGAGAAATTCGAGGTCTCGCGGTACATCACCAGCAGCGGGGTGAACTCGTTTCCTCCCCACGCCACGGCGATCATCGAACCGGCGACGGGGAACCACGCGTGCTTAGGCAGCGGCGCTTCGGCGGAGCGGCTAGGCAAGCCTGGAGAGGCAGCGCTTTCAGTGCTTTCGGTGGTGTCGGCGTCTGTGGGGGCGTCGGGTTGGGGAGCGGGCGCCTCGACAGCAGGATTCGAATGCGCGGAGACAGTCACAGTTGCTTCCTTGAGGAGTTGAGGTGGGAATGGAGTTCGGTCAGGTAGGTGTCGATGTCGCCGGTGCGGAGGGCGTCGGCAAGCAAGGCGTGCTGGGCCACGAAGCCGCGTGCCTTCTCGACGCTGCGGCCGATGGCAGTTGCGGTAAAGCGCTGTTGGCGCTCGCGCAAGGTGTGGCCGAGGTGGGCGAGGAGGCGGTTGCCGCCGTTGTCCATGATGGTTTGGTGGAACTTCGCATCCAGTTGGGTATAGGTGCCCAGATCGCCAGCGTCGAGGGCAGCCGTTTGCTCATCGATGGTGGCGACGAGGACATCGGCGATGAGACCGCGCTCCTCGGCGGACAGCCCGCAAATATGGCGGGCAGAGTTCTCATCCACGAGGAGGCGCGCCTCGTAGACCTCACGGATCTCGCGGGGGCTAATCGGCACGACCAACGCACCGCGTTTGGGGTAGAGCTTCAAGAATCCCTCCACCTCCAAGCGGAGAAAAGCCTCGCGCACCGGAGTTCGGCTCATTCCTAGCTCGGCGGCAAGGGCGGCTTCGGAGAGCATGTCCGAGTCATCGACTTCGTCGTCGATGATGCGGCGCTTGAGGTGCTCGTAGGCCCTTTCTGCGGCAGGTACCTTGTCTTTTTGCATGCATACATGATGCATGCATGCGGGGGTTGGTGTCTAGCGCCACACGCCAATCGTGGGGCATAGATCACTAACACCGCGCGTGAGAGCTAGTTCTCTCTCGGTGGGGTGGGGCCACTTGGAGGTGCGAATGTATGTTTTAGACTTGAAGGCATGCAGCGCTGGGTTCTTCACATCGACATGGATGCATTCTTTGCGTCGGTGGAGCAGCTCACCCGCCCTACCCTGCGCGGCCGTCCGGTGTTGGTGGGAGGGACCTCCGGCCGCGGAGTCGTTGCGGGTGCCTCCTACGAGGCCCGCGCCTACGGCGCGCATTCCGCTATGCCCATGTTTCGCGCGCAGCAGTTGGTGGGGTACAGCGCTGTGGTGGTGCAGCCGCGCCGGGCGGTGTACTCGGCGGCCTCGCGCCGGGTATTTGGAATTATTGCGCAGCATGCGGGGGTCATCGAACAGCTCTCCATCGACGAGGCCTTCATGGAACCGGCCGCACTCGTCGGAGCCACGCCCGCCGAAGTCCGTGAGTGGTCGGAGAATCTGCGCCGAGTGATTCGAGCTGAGACGGGCCTTCCCAGCTCCATCGGCGCCGGTGCAGGAAAGCAAAGCGCGAAGATTGCGTCAGGGGAGGCCAAACCGGACGGGACTTTTATCGTGCCCCAGGAGCGCTTCGATGAGCTCATCCACCCGCTGCCGGTGGGCAAACTCTGGGGAGCGGGCCCAGTCACCCAGCAGAAGCTCGCAGCTATCGGCGTGGAGACTATCGGACAGCTGGCGGCGATGAGCCGCAAGGAAGTCGAGATCTCACTGGGCAACGTGGTGGGCGTGCAGCTGTGGAAGCTCGCCCAAGGGATTGATGAGCGTCCGGTTGCCCCGCGCGCGATTGCCAAACAAATCTCCACCGAGTTCACCTACCCCACGGACCTTCGCACGGCGGCGGAGGTGGATGCGGCACTAATCCGCGCGGCGCAGGGCGCGCATTCCCGCCTGCTCAAGGACGGCCGCGGCGCGCGCACGGTGACGGTGAAGCTGCGGATGGCGGATTTCCACATCGAATCCCGCTCGGCCACGTTGCCCTATGCCACGGATGACCTGAAGGTCCTCGAGGCTAAGGCCTTGAGTTTGGCGCGCTACCCGGAGGAGCTCGGGCCCATCAGGCTGGTCGGGGTGAGCTACTCGGGGTTGGAGGAGGCCCGCCAAGACGTGCTGTTTCCGGAGCTAGACCGCGAGGTCGTGCGTCCAGCTCCGGATACGGATTACGAGACTGGCGTCAGCGATCACCTGCCCGGCGCGCCGGAACCCGAGGCAGAGCCCGGAGCAGAGTCGGAATCGCTGGGAGAAGCGGGATCGGATTCGATGCGCCGCTGGCATGCTACCCAGGACGTCTACCACTCCGAGTTTGGCCACGGCTGGATTCAAGGCGCCGGTCACGGGGTGGTCAGCGTGCGCTTTGAAACTCGCGCTACGGGCCCGGGGTTCGTGCGCTCTTTCGCGGCTGAGGATGAAGACCTCCACCCGGCCGATCCATTGGACTCACTGGCCTGGGAGGGGGCGCTGCCAGGCGACGCCACCGAGGCCGATGGGCCCGAGATTGACACCGCTGGGGCGGAACCGTCACGCGAGGATAGCTAGCCCGCGGTATAAGCCGCGGTGGGCGGTGCTGGGTTAAACATCTCTGCCACCGGTGTGCCGGTGGCAAGTGCCGCGGCGAGCATAATGCGGGCTTGGCCGGCTCGGAATCCACCGGAGGCCACCGCACCCATCTCGCCCAAGGTGGCACCGCCACCTGCGCCGCCATAGGCCAGCTTGGTGGCTCCGTAGGGCGTGCGGGTGCTAATCACCACGGGCACACCCGCTTGCAGCGCGCGGGCAACCCCGGCTCCCATCTCTTCACCCATGTTCCCCGAGCCCATGGCTTCGATGACGAGGCCTTGGGTGTGGTTGAGGGAGGCGTCGACAAGCGCGGCACCGGCACCCGGGTAGGCGGCGATGATCTCAACGGGGTGTTGCGCCATGGGGGAGAGCGGCAACGGCGGCAGAGCGGAGTCACCCACCGGTAGCTCCTCAAAGCCGTTGAGCTGCGAAGTATGCCATTTGCGCGCGCCGCGTCCGGGAATGGTCTTGCCGCCGAATTGCACCCACACGCCGGGCTTTCCGGAACGCAGGAGCTCATAGGAATCGCGCAGATTGCGCGGGCCATCACCAGCCGGGTGGTCGAAGGCGCGCTGCGCGCCAGTGAGCACGATGGGCCCCTCGCCGAGGTCGAAGAGGGATAACGCCAGCGCAGTTTCCTCCATGGAATCGGTGCCGTGCGTGATGAGGACACCATCAATCTCTGGGCGCGCAAGGTGCTGGCGCACACACAGCAGTAGCTCATCGAGGTCTGCCAAAGTAATCGAGCTGGAATCCAGCGCGCGGAATTCCACCACCTCAATGTCGTGCGTTCCGCTTTCAGCGTTGAGGAATTGGGCTAGCTGTTGCCCACTGACGGTGGGGACCAGGGATCCGTCACGGACCGTCGTGCAGGCGATGGTGCCACCGGTGGCGATGAGGGCGAAAGTCATGACAGCAGGCTACTACAGGCACGCACCTGCGCGGGAACCCCAGGGCGGCGGTCGTGGACGCTAAAGTAAAAGGGATAAACCACGATCCCCTACGTGAGGAGTATTTGTGAAATCCTTCAAGCTGAGCGCCGCCGTTGTGGCCCTGGGCGCCGCGACTGCCCTGGCTGCCTGCTCGTCTTCCGAGGATGCAGACACCGAGAACAGCACCGCCGCTAAGCCTTCGGGCGAAACCTCCGCATCGCAGGTGGCCTCCACCGAGATGCCTACCGTGGAGCAGCTCAATGAGATCCTGACCAAGGCCGCAGACCCGAACCTTCCGCAGGAAGAGAAGGTCCAGCTGGTCCAGGGCAGCGAGACGGCGCCGGAGCTTTTCGACGTCATGTCGCAGTCCCAGGCCGAGTCCGGCGCCACCTTCGAGGTCGTTGCCCCGGTCATCCCGGGCCTCGTGCCGGATTCCGCGCTGGCCACCGTCCACATCAACACCCCGGACGGCCAGCAGCAGACCGCTGACCAGGTGGAGTTCATCAACGAGGGCGGCACGTGGAAGCTGTCCAAGACGTGGGCCTGTGTCCTGGTCACCAACATCGTCCCGCCGGAAGAGGTGCCGGAGATGTGTGCTGATTCCGTACCGGAAGGCGCAGAGGCGCCTGCCGACGCCCCCGCTGAAGGCGCCGAAGCTCCTGCCGACGCCCCGGCAGAAGGCGCTGAGGCCCCAGCCGACGCCCCGGCTCAGTAAGACTGGGATTCAAGCTTCACCGCCCGCCACCACACTGGATTGAGAGCCGGTGGGTGGCGGGCGCTGCGCTGTCCGAAGGTCGGCGCGCGGTTGCCTGATGCGGGGCAGGCGCGGCGCGCAGCGGACTAGTCGGTGGTGAACGTCATATCGGTGGCGCTGGTTTGCACCACGCGAAGATCGGAGCTGTCCGCACCATAAGAAATGGCAGTAGTCACGGAGACATCGCCGGCTGTGGGAAGTGGTTTGGTCAGATCAACGGTGACCGTGCCCTTCGACGTCGACGTGGTGTCCATGACCTTGAGCTCTTTGCCCCGCAGCTCCTCGGGGGCGTCAGCGCCGTCGAAGGAGAGCGCGCCCAGGGACGGCCGCTGCTCAACCTCGACGTTGAGCGTGGCGATATCCCCGTCGAGCTTGTCCAAGGTATAGGTCGTGGTTTGCAGCAGCGTGGACTCGCCGGTAACGCGCGATTCCACGACCCACTGAGCACCGGAGCCAATTTCCTCATCCGGGAAGACGATGGGCAGCGAGGTCAGGCTGGTGATGGCGCGCTCCACAGTGCTGCGGGCCTCGTCGGTTGCGGCCTGCGGGGCGGCAAGACGCAGCGAGTTCATTTGCCCGCTATCCGTGCCGCGCCACCCAAACTGGAAGCCCTCGGCGGAGGAGACGTCCGCGCCTTCGGCCTCAGGCTTGCCCACGGTAACGAAGGCGTTGCGGCTGGCCGGCAACTGGCCCTCAACATTCTCGGTGGCAGCCTCCACCGAGGCCTGTAGCGGAAGGGTGACTTTGTCCTTGGCCGCTGGTGCAGGAGCCGAGCTGCCGTCCTTGCGTAATTGCTGGTCAAAACCCGTGGCGACCTCATAGGTCAGCTCCTGAGTAGCATCGAGATCCTTATAAGCCACAACGCGGCTTGCGTCGTCACCGGGTTCTAGGAGGGTGACGCGTGGGGCATCGAGGGCTAAGCCCACTGGCTCCTCGACTGGCTTGGCCGGCTGGGAATAGGAACAGCCGGCGAGCGCGCCGCTGACTCCCAAGACGGTGGCGGACAGGACTGCTAGAGCTCTCACACGAAACACGCATTCCAAATTACCGGATGAGCCTGTTTAGAATGGAACGGGTGAAAGCAAGGAGTTATATCGGAGTGATGGTTGCGGTGGTGCTCGGTGTGGCCGCCGTCGACCAAGCCGTGAAGGCACTGATGCTGTCCATCCTCACGGAAGGCGAAGCCCTACCGGTAATCGGTGACTGGTTCCGCTTCTACCTTCTCTTTAACCCCGGCGCCGCCTTCTCCATGGGAGGGGAAGGCTCGACGTGGCTGTTTACCACTATCCAACTCGCCTTCGTTGTTGGTGTAGCAATCGCCGCCCCGCGCATTCATGACAAGTGGCAGGCCATCGGGCTGGCGATGATCGCCGGCGGTGCTCTGGGCAACCTCATCGACCGCCTCGTGCGCGAGCCAGGGTTTTGGTTCGGCCACGTGGTGGATTACATCTCCGTGGGCAGCTTCGCTGTTTTCAATATCGCGGATGCGGCCATTACCTGTGGCGTCGTGGTATTCATCATTGCGATGCTTTGGGCGGAGATGCACGAGAAAGCTGAAGAAAAGGAAACGGGGGGAGAGTAATGCGCGAAAGCCGTAGGTTGCCGGTGCCCGAAGGGCTCGATGGCATGCGTGTGGATGCCGCCTTGGCCAAGCTCCTGGGCATTTCCCGCGCCCGCGTGGCCCAGCTGTGCACGGCGGGTGATGTGGAAATCGACGGTGCGGCCGTGGGCAAGTCCGAGCGCTTAAGCGCCGGTGGCTGGATCGACGTCATGATGCCAGCGCCCGAGGAGCCGCTCATTCCTAAGGAAGAGCTGGTGGAGGGCATGGATGTCCTCTACGCGGACGAGGATGTCATCTGCGTGTTCAAGCCCGTGGGCGTGGCCGCCCACCCGACTTTGGGCTGGGATGGGCCCACCGTCATCGGCGGGCTGCGGGCGGCGGGCTATGCGCTTGCCGACGCTGGCCCTACCGAACGCAAGGGCATCGTCCACCGCCTCGACGTGGGAACCTCAGGCGTCATGGTGGTCGCCGCTAGTGAGCGGGCCTACTCGCAGCTCAAGAACGCCTTCCGCGAGCGCACCGTGAAAAAGACCTATCACGCTGTGGTCCAGGGCCTGCCCGATCCCATCGTCGGCACCATTGATGCGCCTATCGGGCGTCATCCTTCCGCGGGCTGGAAGTTTGGGGTCATTGATGACGGCAAGCCGGCGGTGACGCACTACACGCTGCTCGAGGCCTTCCGCGAGGCCAGCCTCCTCGAAGTCCACCTGGAGACCGGCCGCACCCACCAGATCCGCGTGCACATGTCTGCCACCGGGCATCCCTGCGTGGGCGACCCGATGTATGGCTGTGATCCGAACCTGGCGAAGCGCGTGGGGCTTAACCGCCAGTGGTTGCACGCGGTCGAGCTCGGTTTTACCCACCCGGGCACCGGCAAGTGGTTCGAATGCACCGCACCCTACCCGGACGATCTCAAGCACGCCGTGGAGGTATTGCGCGGATGAGCCCGCAGCGGAGCACGCGCCAGCGCATCTATCGGCGCCGCCGTGCCGCGGCACTGGTGCTGCTGGCCGTGCTGGCGCTGGTGGTGATTGTCCTTTTTGGTTTGCTTGGCACGCAGCCTCGCTCGGCGTTGCAGGGAGATCAGCTGGGCCCGGATGGAACCGAGACTGCCTCCGAGTACCGCGAGCGCGCGGAGGCCTCGCTAGCGCAGGCGGATAAGCCAGCCTATGCGCTGGTGGGTTTTACTAAGCCGCTGAGTCCGCACGACGTCTCTGAGGCTCTGCAACCAATCCAGCGGATGGATGCCATCGTGATTGGGCTGGCCGCTCCTATCGCTGTTCCCGAACCCGTCTCAGGAGCCGAGCGCGCCGACGTCATCGAGGCGGTGTTGGCGCGCGTGGATGAGCAAGCCGGTGGCATGGGGGAGGAGGCGCCGACGGAGGTCGACGCCGTCGTGGTCTATTCCGAAGGGAGTCAGTTGCGCGCACTCGCCTCCGACCCGCGGGTCGATACCGTGGAGGTTGCCCCCGACGATGCCGCCTGGGGATCCTTCGGCGTGCGCCCGCCCGCTAACGTCGGACAGAACGAGAACCGCTAAAACAGTCAAGGAGAAGACATGCGTTTGTTTCCGAACACCTCCACGTGGCCGCCGAACTACCGTTTTGCCTACCTCTTGATGTGGGCGGGCGCGTTCATAGCCTCCGGGGCTGCCATCGCACAAGGGATCTGGGGTGCGGACAAGCTCGCCCTCGGTATTCTCATCGTGGTGGCCATCTATTGCATCGCCATGGCCGTCCTCATGCCGCGGTGGGCGCTCAACGCACGCGAGGAATCCGCCCGGCGCGCCGAGGCTAAGCAGGCGCGCGAGGAGCTGAAGCGCCGCTAATCCTTTGCAGTGGCGCGTGATGCGTCGGTGGGGTGGAGGCGGGCGCGGCGTCGAGAAGCGCGGCCCATGCGCACCAAGTCCGCAAGGTAGATGATCACCGCAACCCAGATGATGGCAAAGCCAATCCAGCGTTCGGTGGACATGTGCTCCTGGGTCACGAACAGTGCCCACAGCATCTGCATGATGGGGGTCATGTACTGCAGCATGCCGAGGGTAGACAGGCGCAGGTGCTTAGCACCCTGCGCGAAACACAGCAGCGGTAGGGCGGTGACGAGGCCGGAGGTAATCAGCAGCGCGATGTGCCCGGGGCCTTCGGTAGTGAAGGTGGATTCGCCCTGTGCTTGGAGGTAGCCCAGGTAGATGAGTGCGAAGGGGAGCATGACAATTGTTTCCGCGGCCACCGACCCCATGGAGGAGACCGTGATGCGCTTTTTAAGCAGGCCGTAGATACCGAAGCTGAAGGCTAGGGCCAGTGAGTAGTAGGGGGCCTGACCGGTCATGAAGGTTAGCCACAACACGGCGATGAAGGCGATGCTGACCGACGCCACCTGCGCCTTCGTCAGCTTTTCCTTGAGGAAGATGATTCCTAGGGCCACGGAGACAAGCGGGTTGATGAAGTAGCCCAGTGCGGCATCGGCCACGTGGTCGCTGTTGATGGCGATGACGTAGGTGCCCCAGTTGATGGTGATGGCCACGCCGCAGGCGAGCATCCACCCCCAGGTGCGCAAGCTGAACGCTCGTAACTCGCGCCAGCCGCCGGTCACCAAGAGCATTGCGGTGACAAGAACCGCGGTCCACACGATGCGGTGGGCCAAGATCTCGAAAGGGCTGGCGGGGCGCAGCAGCGGGAAAAACGCCGGGAAGAAGCCCCACATGAGATAGGCAGCAATAGTGTAGAACATTTAAGAAAATGTACCTCAGCGAGGACCTACGGGCGAAGTTTGACGTCCCCGCTAAGATGAGCCGCATGGCCAAAAACTCCTCCTTCGTCCACCTGCACAACCACACCGAGTTCTCCATGCTGGATGGCATGGCCAAGGTGGATATGTTGGCGGATGAGGTGGTTCGCCAAGGAATGCCTGCCGTCGGCATGACAGACCACGGCAACATGTATGGCTCCAATGCCTTCTACCAAAGGATGACGAGCGCTGGCGTGAAGCCCATCATCGGCATCGAGGCCTATCTTGCGCCCGAGTCACGCTTCAACAAGAAGCGCGTGCTGTGGGGAACCCCGGACCAGAAGCGCGATGACGTCTCCGCTTCCGGTGCCTACCTGCACCAGACCATGCTGGCGGAAAATGAGACCGGCCTGCGCAACCTGTTCACGCTGTCCTCCCTGGCCTCCTATGAAGGCCAATTGGGCAAGTGGCCGCGCATGGACGCGGAATTGATTGCCGAGCATGCCGAGGGCATCATCGCCACCACCGGCTGTCCGTCGGGTGACGTGCAGACCCGCCTGCGCCTGGGCCAGTTCAATGAGGCGTTAGAGGCCGCCGCTATGTGGCAAGACATCTATGGCAAGGACAACTTCTTCTTGGAGCTCATGGACCATGGGCTGGACATCGAGAAGCGCACGCGCGATGGCCTGTTGGAAATCGGCCGGAAGCTGGACCTGCCGCCGCTGGTGACCAATGACTGCCACTACGTGCTGGAAACCCAAGCCCCCGCGCACGAGGCGATGCTCTGTGTGCAGACCGGCAAGACGTTTATGGACCCGGACCGTTTCAAGTTCGACGGCACCGGCTACTACATCAAGTCCGCCGCGCAGATGCGTGAGCTGTGGGACCATATGGTCCCGGAAGCCTGCGATAACACTCTGTGGATTGCGGAGCGCGTGCAAGACTACGGCAAGATCTGGGAGGAACATACCCACGACCGCATGCCGATTGCCGACGTCCCCGAAGGCCACACCCCAACCTCCTGGCTGACCCATGAGGTAATGGAGGGACTGAAGGATCGCTTCCCCGGTGGGGATGTGCCGCAGGAGTACATCGACCGTGCTGAGTACGAGATCAGCGTCATCGATATGAAGGGCTACCCGTCCTACTTCCTTATCGTGGCCGAGCTTATTAAGCACGCGCGGTCCATCGGCATTCGCGTTGGTCCGGGCCGTGGTTCGGCGGCCGGTGCGCTCGTGGCCTACGCGCTGACGATTACCAATATTGACCCGATCGAGCACGATCTCCTCTTCGAGCGATTCCTGAACCCGGAGCGCCCCTCCGCGCCGGATATCGATATCGACTTCGATGATCGCCGCCGCGGCGAGATGATTACCTACGCCGCCGAGAGGTGGGGCGAGGACAAGGTGGCGCAGGTGATCACCTTCGGCACCGTGAAGACGAAGCAGGCTATTAAGGACTCCGCGAAGGTCCACTTTGGCCAGCCCGGCTTCCAGATGGCCGACCGCATTAACGGCGCTCTGCCACCGGCCATCATGGCCAAGGACATCCCGCTCGCCGGCATCATGGACCCAGAGCACGAGCGCTATTCGGAGGCGGCCGAGGTCCGGCAGATGATTGAGACCGACCCGGACGTCAAGAAGATCTACGAGACCGCCCGTGGTCTTGAGGGCGTGGTCCGCCAAGCCGGCGTGCATGCGTGTGCCGTGATTATGGCTTCGGTGCGCCTCATGGACCACATTCCGATGTGGAAGCGCCCCGCCGACGGCGCCTACATCACTGGCTGGGATTACCCGGCCTGCGAGGCCATCGGCCTGCTGAAGATGGACTTCCTGGGCCTGCGCAACCTCACCGTGATCGGTGACTGCCTGGAGAACATCAAGAAAAACCGTGGCGAGGAAGTCCACCTCGAAGACCTCCACGCCGATGACCCGAATGCCTCAAAGGTCTATGACCTGCTCTCGCGCGGCGATACCCTGGGCGTGTTCCAGCTGGACTCCGGCGGCATGCAGGAGCTGCTCAAACGCATGAAACCGACGGGCTTCAAAGATATTGTGGCCTCGCTGGCGCTCTATCGCCCGGGCCCGATGGGCGTGAACGCGCACTGGGATTACGCGGACCGCAAGAATGGGCGCAAGGAAATTACTCCGATCCACCCTGAACTGGAGGAGCCGCTCAAGGAAATCCTCGATGAGACGTACGGTCTCATCGTGTACCAGGAGCAGATCATGCGTATCTCGCAGAAGGTGGCGAACTACACCGCCGGCGAGGCAGACGGCTTCCGCAAGGCCATGGGTAAGAAGAAGCCCGAAGTCTTGGCGCAGCAGTACGACAAGTTCTGGGGCGGCATGAAGGACAACGGCTACTCCAAGGAAGCGATGGACGCTTTGTGGGGCACCATCGAGCCCTTCGCCTCCTACGCGTTTAACAAGTCGCACGCCGCAGGCTACGGCTTGGTGTCCTTCTGGACGGCCTACCTCAAGGCCTATTATGCGCCGGAGTACATGGCTGCGCTGTTGACCTCGGTGGGTGACAAAAAGGATAAGTCCGCCATCTACCTGGCCGACTGCCGCCACCTGGGCATCCGCGTGCTCTCCCCGGATGTCAATGAATCGGTGGAGACTTTCCAGGCCGTGGGCGATGATATCCGCTTTGGCATGGGCGCTATCCGCAACGTCGGTGGGGACGTGGTGGATTCCATCGTGAAGACCAGGCGGGAGAAAGGTGCCTATACGTCCTTCTCCGATTACCTGGACAAGATTGAGCTGGCGGCCTGTTCGAAGCGCGTCACCGAATCCCTCATCAAGGCCGGTGCCTTCGATTCTTTGGGGCATCCGCGCAAGGGACTCATGCTCATCCACGAAGATGCCGTGGATTCGGTGCAGACGACGAAGAAGGCGGCCGACAAGGGCCAATTCGATCTCTTCGCCGGCTTTGGCGGGGAGGAAGGACAAGGCGAGTCCGTCTCCGCCTTCGCCATCGATATTCCGGACGAGAACTGGGACCGCAAGCACGAGTTGGCACTGGAGAGGGAAATGCTGGGCCTGTATGTCTCCGGCCACCCGCTCGACGGATTCGAAGAAGCCCTCAACGCGCAGACCGATACCCCGATTACGAAGATCCTCAACGGTGAGGTGGGCAATGGCCAAGAGCTGGTGATTGGCGGAATCATCTCGGGTGTTGACAGGCGCTTTTCCAAGCGTGATGGCTCGCCCTGGGCTATCGTCAGCATGGAGGATCACAATGGTGCACAGGTAGACATCCTCGTGTTTAACCAGGTGTATTCGTTGGTGGCCGCGCAGATCGCGGAAGATAACATCATCCTGGCCAAGGTGCAGGTGAAGATCCGCGATGAGCGCATGTCCCTGTTCTGCTCTGATATCCGCATCCCCGATCTTGGCCCCGGCAACGGTGCCGGCCTGCCGCTGCGCCTGACCATGCGCACGGATCAGTGCACGATGGACAACATTGCGCGCCTCAAGCAGGTCCTGGTCAACAACAAGGGCGAGTCGGATGTGTACCTCACGCTTGTCGACGGCGAAGAGTCCACCATGATGGTCCTTGGTGAGCATTTGCGTGTGGAGCGCTCCAGCAACCTCATGGGTGATCTCAAGGCGACGATGGGCGCCGGCATCCTGGGCTGAGACAGCATGCTTCGTTCGGGTGCTGAATAAAAGTACAGAATGAAGCGGGCTGCGCCTCGCCCGTGGGTTACGCTAGACAGCACAGTCTAGTTGAAAGGGAGACCGTTTCCTCATGGTCAATAAGATCCGCACCACCCACGTTGGCTCGCTGCCGCGCACGAAGGAGCTGCTGGAAGCTAACCTCGAGCGCTCCGCAGGCACCATCTCCGATGAGAAGTTCCACGAGATTCTGGAACGCTCGGTCGCAGACGTCGTTAAGCGCCAAGTCGATCTCGGCATCGACATCATTAACGAGGGCGAATACGGCCACATCACCTCCGGCGCCGTGGACTACGGCGCGTGGTGGAACTACTCCTTTACCCGCCTGGGTGGTCTGACCATGACGGACAAGGACCGCTGGGAAATCGGTGACAAGATTCGTTCCGAGCCGGGCAAGATTCGCCTTTCGTCGATGAAGGATCGCCGCGACCGCGCCCTTTTCGCCGAGGCCTACAACGACCCGGATTCGGGAATCTTTACCGGCCGCAAGAAGGTGGCCAACCCGGAGTTCACCGGCCCGGTTACCTACATTGGCCAGGAACAAGTCGAGGCAGACGTGAAGCTGCTTGCCGACGCCCTGCCAGAGGGCACCGAAGGTTTCGTCGCCGCCCTGTCCCCGGGTGCTGCGGCGCGCTTGCCTAACAAGTACTACGAGGATGAGACCGATCTCGTGCGTGCCTGCGGTGAAGCGCTCAAGGTGGAGTACAAGGCCATCACGGATGCTGGCTTGACCGTGCAGTTCGACGCCCCGGACCTGGCTGAAGCCTGGGACTCCGTGGTCCCGGAGCCGACGGTCGCGGACTTCCAGGCCTTCCTACGCGAGCGCATTGAGATCCTCAACGAGTCCATCAAGGACATCCCGCGTGAGCAGACTCGTCTGCACATCTGCTGGGGTTCCTGGCATGGCCCGCACGTGACGGATATTCCGTTCGAGGACATCATTGAGGAGATCCTGCAGGCCAAGGTCGGCGGATTCTCCTTCGAGGGTGCCTCGCCGCGTCACGCCCACGAGTGGCGCGTGTGGAAGGACCACAAGTTGCCGGAGGGCACCGTCATTTACCCGGGTGTGGTTTCTCACTCCACCAATGCTGTGGAGCACCCACGCTTGGTAGCAGACCGCATCATCCAGTTCGCTGAACTGGTCGGCCCAGAAAACGTGATCGCATCGACGGACTGTGGTCTCGGCGGCCGTCTGCACCACCAGATCGCGTGGGCCAAGCTGGAGTCCCTCGTGGAGGGTGCGCAGATTGCCACCGAGGAGCTGTTCTAATCAGCGAGCGGCCATGAACCAGTGAGCAAACTAAATAAACGCGCGAACCTGCTCGGTTCGCGCGTTTAATTTTTGGTGGGGAGGCGGTTACTTCGCAGCCGCTTTCTCGCCTTCCTTCTTCTGGGAGTTATCCCAGTGGAAGCCCTGGCTCTTCAGGAAGGCGCGCAGACCATCGAGAACGGATGGGTCGAATTGTGCGACCACGGTCAGCGCATTAATAGCGACGGCGACCAGAGCGATAATGCCGCCGACCCACGCAAAGACCTCTTCGGCTGTGTCATTGGGGCGGGCGGACTGTACCCATTCGGGCATCTCGTCCCATTCCTTCTCCAACTCGGCGTCCTTTTCCGCTTGGACGCAGTCTGGCTCTGCTGGCATGCCAGAGGAACCATAACCGTTAAGGATGCCGAGCCCCAGCTCCTGCGGCCCCATGAAGGAAGAACCCGCGGTGCCATCGGCAACCGCCTTTTCGTGCTCCTCACGCGCCTTGTGCACAGCGTCCGCACATTCCTTGGAGAGATCGGAGGTGTCGATGTGACCGACGTTCATCGAGCTTCCACCGTTGGGGCCCTGAGAGCTTCCGCCACTAGAGCTTTGGCTCTGGGAGGAAGCGGAGGACTGGCTGCTCTCAGCAGATTCTGCGGCTGTGGCCAACGGAGTGACCAGGGCCATCGTCGTCGCGCACACTGCGATAAGGGAGGTGGAAAGGCGCATAATCAGGAATTCTCCTTGAAAGAAGGTGCGAAGGGGGTGTGAGAAAAAAGGGGGCTAGCTTGTCCTAAGCCCACTTCAATGTAGCAGCCCGCCCCGAGGAAAAGTAGGGATTACAGGAACTTCTCCAGCTGCTCACGCAGCGGCGCCGGTGCAAGGCTGAGGACGGTTTCGCGGATACCCGGAGTGTTCAGCAGGCCTACCGCGGCAGCCACCGCGGCGATGACTCCGATGACAGAACCGGCGATGATGCCCGCGGTGGATGAGTGGGAGCTGTGGTTATTCTTGCCCTCGTCGTCCTTGTTGTCGGCAGCGTCTTCGTCGTCGAGCACATCTTCAACGGAGTAGATGGTGGTGGTTCCGGAGACTTCGTTGCCCACGATGAGCAGGTGCTCGCCGTTGGGGGAGTTGGCCTTGTCGACGAAAGTGAAGCCCTCCGGGCCCAAGTCACCGGCAGCGGCGAACTCATCGGTGGAGAAGTCGCGATTGTTGACATAGGTGACGAAGGAGGCATTGGCCGGGTCAGTGACGTCATAGACGAAAACGCCGCCGACGCGCTCGGCGCCAACGAAAGCATAGGTGCGATCCCCAACCTTGCCGATTGTCAGGGCCTCCGGTTCAGGGCCCTTGTTGTCAGAGCGGTCATCAAACTCGGCCGCTTCGTTATCGGCGTTGTGGTGGAACACACCCGGTTCATTCAGCTCAGCGGTGATCTTTTCAAAATCGCTACCGGAGTCGAAGACGACCGTGCCGTTGGCATCGTAGATGCTAAAAGACCGGGAGCCGTAGGCATAGAGTTCATCGAAGCAGCCCTTCTCTTCATTCCAGCCGGAAGCAGTACTCAGCTTCAGGTTGCCGGCCTGTTTCTTATCGGCGAGGTCTTCCGCAGAGACGTCGCCCAGCGCGCCCTCGCACACCTTGCCGTCCTCGATGAGGTCCTTGAGCTCGACTTCATCGGTGTAGACGCCGGAACCACCGTCCTTTTCCTTGACACCCCACTCGCGGGCATCGCCCTCATTCGCGGTGGCGAAGTAGGTCTGGCCGCCGGCGGTGAAAGCACCGATGGAGTCCGGCATGGACAGGCCCTTGACCGGGATGGTGCGCAGCTCGGCGGCGTCATCCTTGTTGGAGGAGTCGAGTGCTACCTGCGAGTGATCCGCAATGTGAGCCGGCAGGATCTTCTCCACGGTGGCGGATTCAATATCGATGACCCCAATGGCATTGGCCTCCTGCAGCGTCACGTATGCCTTGCCCGCCTGGGAGGAGATGTACTCCGGTTCGAAGTCAATGGAGGGCTTCGCCTCGTGCCCGGAGGGACCAAAGACGCGCACGCCCTCAGGCAGTGGCTTGCCGTCGAAAGCCGTGAAATCAGCGATGCGGGCATCCGCCTGAGTCGGCGCCGCAACTCCCGCCGGCAGCTTGATAACGGAGACGGAACCTTCTGGGTCGGCGACGTAATCGGTGCCCTCGGCGTTGAGCTCGTTCGACGGCTCGCCCTCGTTGGCCACGAGAGCGTAGCTTCCGTCCGCAGTGAGGTGGACGTTATCCGGCAAAGCGCCCACCACCACGCGCCCCAGCTCGGCGGTGGACAAGTCCTCGGCCGCGGCGTTGAAGAAGAGCGCCTCGCCGTTCTCGGTCTTGTCCGCCTGCTGGACGGCGGCCACAGCTAGGCCATCAGGGCGCACGGCTACGGAGTTGATTTCCTTGCCTTCACCGGCAGAAATCGAGCCGAGCAAGGTGGGCTTGGCCGGGTCAGCGGCGTCGAGGACGTCGATCTGGCCCGCGTGCGCGTTAACCGTAAGGATGCGCTTGGAGGCTGGGTGGAAGGCCACGATTTCCGCGGCCGATTCTGCGTACACGCCGGACTCATAGGTGCCGATCGGCGTCACCTTGAGGCTGGCGTCAGCGGCGGAATGCCCGATGACGTTGTCCACAATCGCGGCCGAGGATGCCGGCACGGTCAGGCTAAGGCTAGTCGCGGTCGCAGCACACAGCGCGAGAGCGCGGCGGGAGAAAGAGCGAGACATTGAGAAAGACTCCTTGAAGCGGAACGAAAAAGTTTCCAAACCACCGTACGTTGCACCCATGGTGCTTTTGGGGAACGCAGCGTTGCAAACAAACGATATCTAGGTAAACGTTCGGTGAATCGGTCGAATGCTAGGTAATGTGCGACGGGAGAAAGCTGGGGCGCTAAAATGAGCCACCATGACAAGCACCCCGCAAGACTTCGAGCCAATCCACGCCTCTGATATCCAACTGGCACAATCGCGAATTAGCTCGGAGATTGCCCCGACTCCGCTGCAGTATTGCCCGCGCCTGTCCCAAGAAACCAGCTATGAGGTGTACTTAAAGCGCGAAGATCTGCAGGACGTGCGCTCCTACAAGATTCGCGGCGCTCTGTACGGCATGTCGAACTTAAGCCAAGAGCAGCGGAAGCAGGGGATTGTCACCGCCTCTGCCGGCAATCACGCCCAAGGCGTGGCTTATGCCTGCCGCACCATGGGGATCCACGGCAAGATCTTCGTGCCGGAGCCGACCCCGAAGCAAAAGCGCGACCGCATCCTGGTCCATGGCGGTGACGTCGTGGAACTCGTGGTCACCGGCGCCAATTTCGATGAAGCAGCAGCCGCCGCACACGCGGATGCTGCGGAGCGCGGTGCCTTCTTTATCGAGCCTTTCGACGCACGCGATACCGTTACCGGCCAGGGAACCGTCGCCGCGGAAATCGTGTCCCAACTCTCGTCCATTGGTAAATCCCTCGACACCGTGGTTGTCCCCGTGGGCGGCGGCGGCCTGATCTCCGGCATCACCTCCTACCTCGCTGACATGGCCCCCCGCACCGCGGTAGTTGGCATTGAGCCGGCCGGGGCGGCGTCGCTCAGCGCTGCGTTCGCTGCCGGCGAGCCGGTAACGCTCGACACCGTCGATCCTTTCGTCGATGGAGCTGCAGTCAAGCGCATCGGTGAGCTGCCCTTCAAAATCCTGGAGGCCAATCAAGGACGCTTGCACTGGGATGTCGTCTCCGAAGGCGCCGTGTGCACTGAGCAGTTGGCGCTGTACCAGAACGAAGGCATCATCGCCGAGCCCGCCGGCGCGCTGAGCGTGACCGGTCTGCGCACGCTTAACCTGCAGCCGGGCTCAACGGTGGTCTGCGTTATCTCCGGCGGCAACAATGACGTGCTGCGCTACGCCGAAATCATGGAGCGCTCCCTAGTGCACCGCGGCCTCAAACACTACTTCTTGGTGAACTTCCCGCAGGAGCCAGGCCAGCTGCGCCACTTCCTGCAGGATGTACTCGGCCCTGAAGATGACATCACGTTGTTCGAGTACCTCAAGCGCAATAACCGCGAGACCGGCGCCGCGCTGGTAGGCATCGAACTGGGCAGCGCAGCGGGCATCGATGGTCTGCTGGAGCGCATGGAGAAGTCGAAGCTGAATTGCCAGCAGCTTAAGCCGGGCACCCCTGAGTACGACTTCCTCGTCGCGTAATGCTGGAGAGTTATCAACGCCCGGTCGCAGGTGACGTCGTCGAGCACGAGATTGAGATCAAACGCTCGCGGTTTATCACCCTCATCGGCCGCGCCACGAATGAGGCGGAAGCACGCGCGCTTATCGACGCCGCCCGCGACCGCTTTCCCGACGCCCGCCACCACTGCTCGGCGTATATCTACCACGTCGATGGCTCGAATCCAGTGGAGCGCTCCTCCGATGATGGCGAGCCTTCCGGCACCGCCGGTAAACCGATGCTTGATGTTTTGAAAGGCTCGGGGCTGCTTGATATTTGTGCGGTGGTCGTGCGCTATTTCGGCGGTATCAAGTTGGGCGCGGGCGGGCTCGTTCACGCTTATGGCGGCGCCGTGAGCGAGACGATGGAGCAGGTTGAGCATGTTACGCGCGCCTTGCGCGAGCTCTATACTGTCGAGGTTTCCCACGCGGAGGCCGGCCGGCTGGAAGCGGAGCTGCGCAACCGCGGCGTCGACATGGTGGATACCGCTTATGGCCAGGCAGTGACTTTCACCGTGTCCGTTGAGCCCGGCGGTGAGGAGAAACTCGCTGCAACGCTCGCGGCACTGACTCAGGGTGGGGTAAAGCCGAAGGAAGCCGGAACAGCCTGGGTGGAGCTTTAAGGTTGCGGGCTTCTGGCCATGTAAAATAAGCCCCATGACTATGCAGCGACGCCCCAACAATCCCATTGAGCAACGCAAACAAGCCGTACGCACCCACGCACGCAACGGCGCTGTGTGTGTCGTGGGAGGCGTCGCCGGCGGCATCCTCCTGGGTTGGGCATTGACTGGTTTCTGGACCTGTATGGCCATTGGCCTCATCGTCGCCGTGGTGGGTGGCGTGTACAACTGGGTCAAGATCCAGAAGATCGTCAACGAAAACCACAACCTTTAAGCGCCTATGGTGAATCAGCCCGACGGGCGGCCCGTCCGCATTGACGCCTGGGTCTGGTCCGTGCGCATGTTCAAGACTCGGTCAGAAGCTGCCACAGCGGTGCGCGCCGGGCACGTCAAGCTTAACGGCAACGCCACCAAGCCCGCACAGCAGGTTGTCCCCGGCGACCGCGTGCGCGTGTGGCGCAACCACCACGAACATGATCTCGAGGTGCTCGCCACCGTGTCCAAGCGCGTGGGCGCTCCCATCGCGCGGACCTGCTACATCGACCACGCACCGCCGCCACCGCCGAAGGAGTTTTTACCCTCGGTTCCGGTTCGCCCGCGCGGTGCCGGCCGCCCCACGAAGAAGGAGCGCCGGCAGATGGACAAGTTCCGCGGCGGATTCCGCTAATTATTCCGGAAGTTTTTTAAGGCCTTCAGGCGCGCGTTCAGGCGACGCTTGCGATCCTTGCGGTCGCCGGCTTGGGCGGTGGCCTCGATGTGCTGGGCACCGAACTTGTTGAGCAGCAAATCGTCGATAAGCCTGACTTGGCCCGGGCGGAAGCGGTAGCGCATGGCGTCATGCACGTGGGCGATGGCGTCTTCATCGAGGAGCTGCTTGAGCTGGCTTAGACGATTGATGCCGTTGTTTTCTAAAAGCTCCGCCAGGAAGCGGTAGTGCTCCGAGCGTGAACGCGGAAAGCGGTTACCCAGAATGATGGCGAGGACGCCGGGGAGGGTCTCTGCCGTGATTTCCACGTCATCGTCCGCCTCGGAGCTGGGGGCCTTAAGCGCCGCAATCTCATCGAACTGTTGGTCCGCCAACTCAATGAGGCCCGCAGCGAGCGTGAAGAGCCGATCCACCTGTGGGGATGGCGGGTTGGGGCCCTGCTTGTACCGGATATCGTGCTCAAATTCCGCCCAGGCGTGCTGCAGCACAGTGCGGATTTGAATCTCAAAGGTCCAGCCAACATAGGCTTCAAGTTCCTCAAGGGCAGCGGCACTATCTTCAGAAACCTTGAGCACTAGGTGGTGTGAACCATAGCCAAAGCCGCCGGAAATCCGCGTTTCTGCTGCCTTGTCCACCGAGCGAAGCACGGTGAAGGTTTCTCCCAGAACTTCGAGGGCCTCCGGAATAACCGTGGAGTGGAAGACGGTAATCCGCACGCCCAAGACATCGTGGATATCCTCCCACGGAGTGGGATACATGAGCTCGCCGTTGCCGCGACGCTTCTTTGCCTTGGCCTTCAGGGACGGCCATTGCTTCACACGGGTAGCTACGCGGTCGAAGATAATTCCGGCGTCGTTAAGCAAGTCCTCGATGGCATCGCGGAAGTCCTGCGCCGCAGTGGGATGCGCGTGCACCCAGGAATGATACTGGTTGCTCAAGCGGGACATGGATGATTCAGCCATCGTGAAACGTGACTCCTTTCGGCCACGGCGGAAAAGTGCGGGGGTGTGTCTACACCTCCAACGGGAAGCCGTTAGCTAATACTAGCGGTTGCATGCTGAGCGGGGCTCGATGGCGCGGACGCAATTCAGCAGCGCGCCACGCTAACTCCGTGGCGCGATGCGGGGATACGTTGAACAACGCATAAAGAGTGTGCGCATCAGGCACGAGGTACGTGATGCTTCGAGCCTGGCTGAGCCTCTGAAGATGATTGTCTAGGATAACGGGCCCTTCCGGTTTTAGAGTGCGTTGATTTTGTCCTGTAGTTGTCCGGAGTGGATCAGGCACCGCAAGATGTAGTGGTTGAGGTTTTTGAAACCTAGGGCGATGCCGCGTAGGTGTTCGAGTCTGCCGTTGATTGCCTCGACGGGGCCGTTGGATGCACCGATATCAAAGTAGGCGAGCACATCTTTGCGTCGTCGCCACAGGGTGCGTCCCAGTTGGGCGAGCTCTTCTAAGCCTTTTGGTAGTCCTTTGCGCAGGGTGTGGATGATGCGTTCCATAAGCTTTTTGCCTTCCGATTTCCTCGGATGCGCGTACGCTGTGATCATGTCTTGGTAGACCAACCACGTCACTTCCAGGCACACGTAGTCGTCATCGGTGGCCCACAGCATTTCTAAGCGTTGCTTTTGCCGCTCGGTGAGATAGTTCGTCCTGGTCAACAGCGTGCGCCGGTGCTTGTACAGTGGGTCATCTTTGCGTCCGCGGCGTCCGGTGGTCTCACGTTGGAGTCTTTGTCGGCAACTGGTGAGCTTGTCGGCTGCCAGATGCACCACATGGAAAGGGTCCATGACTTTGTCCGCTTGTGGTAGTTGTTCCTCGACTGCGGTGGCATATCCGGTGAACCCATCCATTGTCACCACCTGTATCTGCTCCCGGAAGCTGGGGTCGCGCTCTTTAAGCCACCCGCTGAGCACATCTGCGGACCTGCCCGGTCGCATGTCTAACAAACGAGCAGGCCCACGCCCGTCCACCAGCGGGGTGAGGTCAACAAGTATGGTCACCAGGTTTGATGCCTGGCCTGGTTTTCTGGTGTGTTTCCATACGTGTTCATCGACTCCAAGGATACGAACCCCGTCTAGGTGACAAGGGTCGCCGTAGACAAGCTGGCGGCAGGCATCCAGCGCGACTTGGTTGACCAGGTCCCAGCCCACACCGAGTGCTTTGGCGGTGGCTGACACACTCATCCGGTCAATAGCAAGGCGCTGCAAGATCCAGCGGGTGACCCGGTCAGTGAGCTTGGCGCCGTCATCAGCGCAGGTTAAAGATTCTTGGAAGATCTTTCTCTTACATGAGGCGGCTGTACACCGGAATCTAGGGACTTTTACGTG
>OFLL01000021.1_pt1 | contig 169645 bp, 162 predicted proteins | sample 1540861 | NCBI WGS metagenome assembly OFLL01 (sample SAMEA4413039, study PRJEB24355) | metagenome | biome: human; feature: gut; material: faeces | place: United Kingdom | collected 2010 | reverse complement strand
GTCATGAATGTCTCCCCCGAGAAACATGAGTTAGAAGAAATGTTCTAACAATGATTCTACCGACCCTCACCGCACATAGCCATAGCCTGCAATGAATTCACGTCAAGTCGTTACTACAAACGGGGGTAGCCACCACGGGTTAGCTAGGCCGTTCGATCCTCAATCAGTAGCGGTGACTGGGGCAAGACGATTAATGCCCCACGCGCGTTGTTGGTGGCACGTGGGGCATGGGGATCTACTGGGCGTCGGAAAGCGCGACGCCAGTGAGTAATTTATTCGTACCGCACATCACCGCGCGCGATGTCCTTGCGCCCGTGAACGAAGAAGTAGACCACCGAGGCCACCAGCATCAAGGCAGCCAACATCCAGTACATGACGGAATAACCCGCCGCGGAGATGATCTGCCCCAGCAGAATCGGACCAAAGCCAATACCTAGGTCCAGCAGCAAAAAGAAGGTCGAGATCCCCGCACCCATTTCGTGCATCGGCACCAGGCGCACGGCGATAGCCTGGCCCGCCGGAAGAATTGAGCCGTAACCAAACCCCACCAAGGCACCCGCAGCAATGATCTGCCAATCAGCTGCAGCCAGAGCAAGGACTACCAAGCCAGCAATAAAGAAGACGAGCGAGGAATAGATGATGATGTTGTCACCGCGACGATCTTGCAGCTTGCCCAGCACAAAGCGCAGAATGAGGCTCACCACCGCATAGGCCAGGAAGAAGTAGCTAGCGCCCTTCTCCAGGCCTGCATGGGAGGAGTAGCCGTTAAGAAACGTAATGATGCCCGTGTACGCAACGCCAACCAATAGGATAAAGACGCCAAAAGGCGCCACCGCTGGGTGCACGATATTTCCCAAGGAAAAGGAGACGCTTCGACGCTCCTGCGCCGGTGCCTTGACGACGAGTCCCAGCCCCAACGCCACCACCGTCAGCGTCAGCGCCACCATAAACACGGTGTTATAGCCAGCGTGGTGGACAATCGCCAAACCAGCCGCTGGACCAAAGGCAGTGGCTAGGGTCGTCCCCAAGGCGAAGTAGCCGGTCCCCTCGGCACGACGGTGGTCCGGAATCACCGATTGCGCCACTGCCATCACAGCAGTCGAGGCCACCGCATAACCGAAGCCATGCAAAATACGGACGGCAAAAAGCATCGGCAACGAGTGCGCTGGCATGTACAGCGCCATGGCTACAGCCACCACAATGAGCGAGGCCACCAACGAGCGCTTTCGCCCAGCCGCGTCAACGATGTAACCGGAGAAGAGACGAGCAATCGTCGCCCCCACCACAAAGGCACTGGACGCAAACCCGCCCGCCGTATCCGAAGCCTGAAACTGCTCCACGGCATAGAGCGCCATGATGGTCACAAGAAGATAGAAGACCGTAAACTGGGCGAAATTTACCAACCACGCAAACACGAATGTCGGCGTAATGAGGGACTGGGATTCAGAGGACGTTTGAGACACCTTCTTCGATAGCGTTATGGAATTAAGACTTCCACACGCTACCAAAGATCAGAGATACTTTCGAATCCAATTCACGGGTTACACGGCGCTTGACGACGCCCCTACCCGAACAGTTTCCGCAGGTAGGATGAACCAAACTTCCACTCCGAATCCATCTCTTCACGCAGCTCACAGAACTCATCAAATCTTGTATAAAGTTGAGCAAAGTCGTTCCGGGACAGGGAGTTCATCTTCCCCCAGTGCGGGCGTCCACCGGCCGCGCGGAAAATGGGTTCCAGCTTCGGCATGTAGTCCTGCGGATTCAACGCACGCGGAATGTGGAATGCAATGTACATCGACTCACGACCCGATGCCGTCGAGAGAGCAACGTCATCCGCGGCCGTCGTGCGCAGCTCCATCGGAAATCCGATGCGCCAATCCTGCTCGTCGATGAAGCGACGGATTTCGCGGACGGTGGCGGGGCCGTCGGCAAGCGGCACCGCGTACTCCATCTCGTGGAAGCGCACCCGGCGCGGGCTGACAAACACGTCATGGGCGGCGGAACGGTAGCGATTATGAGAAATGACCGAGGTGGCGAACTTATTAAGGGTCGGAATCGTTCCCGGCAGAAAACGCCCCAGCGCCAGGGCGGCGGCGAAGGCGCCGTTGCCGATGAGCTCGTCGTCGATAAGCTGCTTAAGCCGTGAGCGGCGCTCCCCATTCGGTTCGAGGCGCGTGTTGGCCTTGACCATGGCGCGGTCGGTATGCGGGAACCAATAGGACTCGAAGTGATCGACGCCGCGGGAGAGCTCCTCCCAATTATCCATCAGCTCGTCGAAGGCAATGCCGGATTCTTCCGCCAGCAGGTCGAAGGCATCCACGCACTGCATTTCAACCTCGACAACCACGCCGAGCGCGCCCACACTGACGACCACGAGGCGAAGGAGCTCTGGGTCTTCGTCGATGGAATAGGTGCGGGTGTTGCCGTCGGCGTCGATAAGCGTCAGGCCCGTGACCGTCCCCGCAAAGCCCGTGTAGTTGATGCCGGTGCCGTGGGTCGAGGTCGAAATCGCACCCGCCAGCGATTGCGGGTCCACATCGCCTTGGTTAGCCAGGGCGAGACCAAAGGGGCACAGCAGTTTGGGCACGTCTCGCAGGCGAGTGCCGGCCAGGAACCGGACGCGTTTGCGCTGCTTATCGACGCTCACCAGTCCACTCACGTGGTCGAGGTTGAGCATGGTCTCCTCCCCCGCCGCGATGGGAGTGAAGGAGTGGCCAGCGCCCACCGCACGCACGCTGCGAGAGCGACTAATGATTCCAGGGATCTCGTCTATACGGGATGGCTGTACAAACTCCTGCGGTTTCGTGGTGACCGATCCTGCCCAATTGCTAAATGTGGTTGTCATCGGAGTGTCCATCCTTGTCCTCTATAGGTGTCCCATACATCAACGCCGTCGTGCCCGACGGCGAGGAGGCGGTCGACGTTTTCTGTCATCTCCCCCGCCTTGGCGTGGCGGAACCACACCAGGTCCTCGACGCTCAGGTCAGCCCCGCGCAGCGGAGTCTGCACCTCACCGGCGCCTTCCGTGCTGGAGTAGCTAAGGCCCGCCGGCCACACCGGTACGGGGACGCGATCCTTCGCGGGAGGGCCGGAGGCGATCCAGCCGCCGGAGTTGACCGTGGCCCAGCCCGGCGCGGGCACACGGGATACTTGGCAGACGAAGAACGCGGCCGCCTTGTGGTTGATGCCAGTGAAATCATCGAAAATCGCCGGCGTATAGAAGCCGGAGCCAGCGGCGAGCTCGGTCAAGGTTCCCTCGGCCGCGGATTCCTGGAGACTGCCCGTGCCACCGCCGTTGACGAATTCGATGTCCGCCACCTCCCGCGCGGCCGCCACGCAGGCTCTGCGCCGCGGGGCAAGGTCGGCCATGGACTTCGAACGCAACCAACGCTTGACCGCTCCCACTGGACCTGGCAGGCCATCCGCGACGGAGGCCACCTGGCCTTCATAAGCCATGAGCCCCACAAGCCTGTGCCCGCGCCGAACGACTTCACGCGCCAGCGCTGAGACCTGTTCCGGAGTGCGCACGGGCGAGCGCCGCGGGCCGATGACCGCACCCGGCAAATGGAGGGTGCAGTCAATATCGATGGCCACGCGTACAGAACCCTCGAGCAGGCTCAACAGCTCCACGCTATCCACCATGACGGTGATGGACTCGCGCGCCGTGTCATCTGCGGCGATCTCACGCAGGGCCTTCCGATTAACACTCGGGTAGGCCACCACGATGTCGCGGAAACCCTCCCCGACCAGATGCAGCGCCTCCGGAACGGAATACGAGAGGATGCCTCGGTAGCCCTCATGCTCGAGGGCACGGCGTAGTGCCGCCACGCTGCGTATTGACTTCGAGGCCACGCGGATGGGCAGTCCCCCGGCGCGGGTGGGCATCTGTGCAGCGTTGTAGTCGAATGCATCGAGGTCGATAACGCCGACGGGCGCTGAGCTTTCACCGGACCTGACGAGCGGCTCAACGGCCGAACGCACCTGGGCCTGTGGAGTGGTCGCGAGGATTGGCATAGCGTCATCCTAACCACAACTAGTTTAGTTTGTGAGACAAATCTCGAAAAACTCATAGCGGCATCCCATATTTTTGGGACAATAGACCGCATGAAAACCTTCACTCAGACACGCCTGCCCCAGCGAGTGCACAATTTCTTGGATACGGACCCCGCCCGCGATGTTCGCGGCACGGGTGAGCAGCACCAAGCTCACGCGCCGTTTAGCGGTGACAAGCTCTTTAGCTTCCCCGTCGCCACCGCCGGGGACGTCGAGAAGGCAGTCACCTATGCGCGCGCCGGCGTCAGCCAAGGTGACCGCGCCGCCATCCTGCTGCGCCTACACGACCTCGTCCACGAGAACGAGGAGCTCATCCTCGACCTCATCCAGGCCGAGAATGGCAAATCCCGCTCCCATGCTTATGACGAGCTGATGGATCTGTATAACTGTGCTCGGTTCTATGCCGTCAACATCCGCAAAGCTTTCGGAAACGACCGCCACCCCGGCGCGCTTCCCGTGCTGACCAAGACACGCACGCAGTACTACCCACTCGGCGTGGTGGGGCTCATCTCCCCGTGGAATTACCCACTGTCCTTGGGCGTGGGCGACGTCCTGGCAGCACTCTCCGCCGGCAATGCCGTGGTACACAAGCCGGACTCCCAGACCACGTTGACGGCAATTCTGCTGCGACGCCTAGCCATTGAGGCGGGCCTTCCGGAGGCCGCCTGGCAGCTGGTTCCCGGCCTGGGTGCCGAGGTGGGTGACGCCCTGGTTCCTCTGGTGGATGGGCTCTCCTTTACCGGTTCCACCCAGGCTGGCAAGTCGATTGCCACCCAGGCCGCGGGGCGCCTCATCCCCACCATGCTGGAGTTGGGCGGCAAGAACCCGATGCTCGTGCTTGACGACGCCCCCCTTAAACCCACCGCCCAAGGTGCCGTACGCACCGCCTTCTCCTCCTCCGGGCAGCTGTGCATGTCCGCCGAGCGCGCCTATGTCCACGAGAGCGTCTTTGAGGAGTTCCTCGCAGAACTCAAGAACGCCCTGGACCAGCAAGTGCTCGGGGCAGCATTCTCCGATGCTGCCACCATCGGCTCGCTGACCTCGCAGCGCCAGCTCGATGCAGTAGTTTCCCACGTCGAGGACGCCCTGTCCAAGGGCGCCACCGTGGTATATGGCGGAAAGGCTCGGCCGGATCTTGGGCCCTTCTTCTATGAGCCCACCGTGCTCACCGGCGTGACCCCAAAGATGGATCTCTATGCCACCGAGACTTTCGGCCCAGTGTTGGCGGTATACCCGGTGAGCTCCGATGCCGAGGCCATCCAGCGCGCCAATGACACCACCTACGGTCTTTCTGCCTCAGTATGGTCCGGAAATTCCCGCCGCGCGTGGAAGGTTGCCTCCCAGCTAGAGGCCGGCATGGTCAACATCAACGAAGGCTTCGCCGCCGCCTACGGTTCTATCGCCGCGCCAGGTGGAGGCGTCAAGGAATCTGGCCTGAACCACCGCCACGGTATTACCGGCATGCGCCTGTGGGCCAACGAGCGCACCGTGGCCGAGCAGCGCCTGCACCCGCTTGCGCCGTCGGAGTACGTCTCACCGGAACGCTTCCGCCAGCTGGTTTCGACGGGCATGCAGCTGATGAAGACCTTCCGGCTCTAATGTAGACAGCCATGAAGGAACTTAACCGCGACGAACTTCTAGCCCGCCGGCTCATTGCTCAAGGCCTCGCCCCATCGGCCGCGAGATCACAGCTCTCCTCGGCGCAGGACGTCGCTGAGCATCTCCTCGCTCTGCAGGGGCAGACCTACGATGCCGGCATCACAGCACTAGCCCTTCGCGCCGGCTGCACTGATCAAGAGGTGCTCGGTGAAGTTGGACACTATCGCGTGGTGCGCTGTTGGCCACAGCGCGGCACGCTGCACTTCATGCCGGCTGCCGACGTCCGCTGGATGTCCCGCTTGCTCTATCCGCGCGTGGCCTCCAGCCAGAAATCCCGGCGACCGAGCTTGGGGCTCAGCGAAGACATGGTGGCAGCAGCTTCGGAAGCACTACATGGCGCAGCCACCGAGCCTCTCACTCGCACGGAGGTCTACGAGATTTTCGCTGAGGTTGGAGTGGACCCCACAGAAGGCAGGGGCTCCCACCTACTCCGCGCATTCGGCGGTGCCGGTGACTTGGTACAGGGCCCAAAAGCTGGCAACCAAGAGACCTTCCTCCATGTCGATGCGCTACCTACCGTCCAGCGTGAACCGGACCAACCGCTCTCAGAGCTAGCCCAGCGCTATGTCGAAGGCCACGGCCCCGTATCCGTAGCCGACCTCCAAACATGGTCCAAGCTCAGCAAATCCCAGGCTGCCAAGGCTCTTGCGAGCACGGAGGCCACGACCGTTAGCCATGATGGGCAGACACTGTGGATGGCGGGCTGGCAGGAGGATGTCACCGCGAGCGAAATCGACGGTGCCTTAAAAATCCGGCTCGAACTCCCCGCCTTCGACGAATACCTGCTGGGCTATGCCAACAAGGATTGGATCGTGCCCGATGAGATCCGAGCAAACGTCCTCACTCGAAATGGCCTCAGTTGGCCGTGGGTCATGGAAGGCGGGCGCGGCGTAGCCAGCCTACGGCATCCGTAGGATGCGGCGATGAACCGTTCCTTCGGGCTCGACATGGATAAACACTTCCGCACCGGGAAAAAGCTCATCGATGGCGTCTTCGATGCGGTCGGCGATTGTGTGCGAGTGCAGCACCGTCCACTCGCCGGGAACATCCATGGTGAGGTAAACAAGGCGCTGGCGCCCTGCCGCGACCGTGCGGCGTGAGGTGAAGGAAACATCGTGACGGCCCTCCAGCTCATTGAGAAGCGCGTCCAGCTGGGCGTGCTCTTCCTTCGGTAGAGACTCCGACAACAGGGAGCTCAAGGATTCCTTGAGCAGCTTATACCCAGTCCACAAGATGTTAATGCCCACTGCCAGCGCAATGACGGGATCCAACCACAGCCAGCCAGTCAGTGCGACTGCACCAATGCCGAGGAGGACGCCGACGGACGTCCAGACGTCGGTAAGCAAGTGCTTTCCGTCCGCCTGCAAGGTAGCTGAACGGTGTTGCTTGCCTGCACGCACGAGCAGGAGGCCCACGCCCAAGTTCAGCAAGGAGGCGATGAGTGACAGTAAGAGGCCGAGCCCAGGTTGCTCCAGCGGCTGCGGAGCCAGAAATCGGCGGATGGCCGTGTAGATGATCATCGCGGCGGCCACGAAAATCATCGCGCCCTCTACCAACGCGGAAACATACTCGGCCTTGCCGTGGCCGAACTGGTGGTTTGTGTCTGCCGGCTTCGCCGCAATTTTGATAGCCACAAACCCCACGACGGCGGCCACGAGGTTCACACCGGATTCGAGGGCGTCGGAAAGAAAGCCCACCGATCCTGTCGCCGCAGCAGCGACGACTTTGAGCGCGATCGTGGCCACTGCGGTGGCAATGGAGAGCTTCATGAAGCGTTCGAGCAGCAGTTGCTCGGTTGGAAGAGACATGTGCGTCTTTCTATATGTCCTTCGCTGAGGAAAATTTCTATTTACCGTGAGTCAGGGTACCAAGGGCGAGTGTGCACGTACTGTTCACGCATTGTTTACCGCGTGTGGTCGTAAAGTACATACACCGTCGTTAGTTTGTACTTCATGTCCAAAGACATATCTCCCCCAGTTCTCCTCTTCGATTTCGACGGCACCGTTAGCCTGGGCCACGGGCCCGTGCTGGCCTATGCCCGCCACATCGGGGAGGCAACCGGAAACCACTCCATCCCCCACACCGCCGAGCGCATGCTCTCAACGAACGACGCCTCCCTAGTGCACTATTGCGACGGCTACGACCTCGTCCGCAGCCTCGCCGCGGATTGCGATGTCCCGGAGGACTCCTGCCAACAGGCCTACATGGCCTCCCGACTAAACCTTGCGGACACCGGAATCAAAGCGCCCGAAGGCCTCGCCGAGTTTCTAGGCTCGTATCCCGGCCGCGCGGTTCTCGCCACCAACTCCCCCGAAACTGGCCTCGCAGAGGCGCTAAAGGTTTTGGGGCTGAGCAACTCCTTCGACGCCATCTACACGAGGGTGGGCAAGCCCGACGGCTTGACTCGAATCCTCGAATCTGATTTCCCCGATAGCCCCATCATCGCTTTCGGCGATATCTGGGATTTCGATCTCGCTCCCGTGACTGCCCGTGGCGGGCGCACCGTTTTATTGGAAACACCGTTCGCCACCCCCGCAGACGCCAACCCCACGTGGCGCGCTCAGCGCGTCACCGACATCTTTTCTGAACTATCTTCCGCCTTCTAGCACTCCACCCCTCGACACAGAAAGGCATTCTCATGCGCCGTTTCACCGCCCTCGCTGCCTCCGCCCTTGCACTGTCGCTCTCCCTGACCGCTTGCTCCTCTGATTCCTCCTCAACCGATGACTCGAACTCCCCCGACAAGCTCACCCTCGCGCTCATCCCGAACGAGAAGGTCAACGATCTCGTCACCACCGCAAAGCCGCTGACTGACTACCTTTCCGAGGAGCTCGGCATCGAGGTCGAGGGAGTCGTGACCAAGGACTACCAGGCCGCCGTCGAGGCCATCGGCTCCGGCCAGGCAGATATCGCCATCGCCTCCGCCGCGCAGCTGGCCTCTGCAGAAGACATGTACGGCGCTCACGCCGTACTGCAGGACGAGCGCTTCGGCGCGGATTCCTACGCCGGCCAGTTCGTCACCAACAACCCCGACAAGTACTGCAAGGACGAGCCGGTGGCCTCCACCTATGCTGCCAGCGGTGCCGACTACCTGTACTGCAACGGCACCGCCACCCCGGAGGAGAACAAGGGCCAGGGTCCGAAGGGCCTCGAGGCGCTCAAGAAGATCGATGGGGAGACCACCGTCGCCATGCTGGGTGCTACCTCCCCCGCCGGATACCAACTGCCGGTCATGGCCATGGAATCCCAGGGCATCGACGTCGACAGCCTCAAGAAGGTGCCTGTGACCTCCAACGACGCCTCCATCATGGCGGTCTACAACGGCGATGCCGAGGTGGGCTTCAGCTTCTGGGATGCGCGTTCCACCATCGACGCGTCGGAGGCCCCAGGTCTGGCCGAGAAGCTCGTGGTCTTCGGCTACACCGACATGTACCCCAACGGTGGCGTCGTGATTTCTGATGAGGTGCCGGAGGATCTGCGCGGCCAGATCACCGACCTCATGGACGGCTTCTCCGAGGTTGATCCGGACACCATGTCCGCCATCTTCGACATCACCGACTGGGTTCCCGCCAAGCAGGAATCCATCGATATGGCGCGCAAGGTCAACGAGCGCTTCGCCCAGTAGCCTGACGCCCCTACTCAGAAAGGCTTCACCCATGACGGAGGAGAAAGCGTGGGGAATCCGCTTCGAGAATGTCTCGGTGCGCTACCCCAACGGAACGCTGGCGCTCGACGACGTCTCCGTGGACATCGCTCCCGGCGAATTCGTCGCCATCGTCGGCCTGTCCGGCTCTGGCAAATCCACGTTCATCCGCAGCATCAACGGCCTCGTGCAACCGACATCCGGCAAGATTTTCGTCGGCGACCACGAGATTTCCGCAGCGAAAGGAGCACAGCTGCGGAAGCTACGCGGCCGCATCGGCATGATCTTCCAAGAGTTCAACCTAGCCGACCGCGCGAGCGTCTTCTCCAATGTCCTCGTCGGGCGCTTTTCTCACAATCCCAGCTGGCGCACCCTGTTGGGAATCTCTACCGCCGAGGACAAAGCAATCATCGCCGAGGCCCTCGACTCCGTAGGGATCCTCGACAAGGCGTGGAATAAGGCCGGCGCCTTGTCGGGCGGCCAAAAGCAGCGCGTGGCCATCGCCCGCGCCCTGTCCCAGAAGCCGGCGATCATGCTGGCCGATGAACCCGTCGCCTCCCTCGACCCGCCCACTGCCCACTCCGTGATGAAGGATCTGCGCCGCATCAATACCGAGCGGGACCTGACCACCCTGGTGAACTTGCACCTGGTGGATCTGGCGCAAGACTACGCCACGCGCATCATCGGCATTCGCCACGGCAAGATAGTTTTCGATGGGCCCGCCGCAGGCTCCACCGTGGAGGATTTCGAAGCCATCTACGGCCGGCGCATCCGCGAGGAAGACCAGCTGGGAAGTCAGGAGAGCCGGGCATGACGGCGGTACTTCCCCCACGGCAGCGCAACTGGCCCGGCATCCTTGGCGGGCTGGCTGCTTTTCTCGCGCTCACCATCGCCACCTGCGTCCCCGCCTGGGGCGGAATCGAGATCGACTTTGGGCAGATCGCTCGCAACTGGCGCAACGGCGCCGACCGCTTGGCCCTAATGTTCAGCCCCGACTGGTCCATCCTCCCGCGCACGTGGGAGCCGATGCTTGAAACCCTCGCCATGGCTGTCGTCGGTGCCGCCATCTCCGCGGTCATCGCTCTGCCCTTATCCCTGTGGGCGGCGCGGCCCACCAACCCATCGACACCGTGGCGCTCGCTAGTGCGCGGCATCGTCAACGTTGTCCGCGCGGTGCCCGACTTGGTCTACGCCACCATCCTCGTGGCCATGCTCGGAGTCGGTGCCCTGCCCGGCATCATCACGCTGGTGCTTTTCGACGTCGGCATCGTGGTCAAGCTCGTCTCCGAAGCCATCGACTCCGCGGATGATTCTTACATGGAGGCCGGCCGCGCCGCCGGCGGCACGCAAACCCAGATCAACCGGGTTACTGCCCTGCCGCAGACCTGGCCGGTCTTTGCCAGCCAGGTGATCTACTCCCTCGAGCTCAACGTCCGCATCTCCGCGGTCCTCGGCCTCGTGGGCGCTGGTGGCATTGGCCTGCTGATCGACGAAGTCCGTGGCTTCTACCGCTATGACGCGCTCTCCGCCATCGTGCTCGAGCTGCTCGTCGTGGTCATCGCCCTGGAGATCGTGTCCGTCAACCTGCGAAAGAGGCTGCGATGAGCACTGCACATGTACTTCCCTCCCGCTCCCGCAGCTGGGGAGTCTTCGCTGCGTGGGCCGGAATCCTTATTATTTTGGCGCTGTCCTTTGGCTACATTCGCGTTGATCTGACGGCTCTTAAAGATTTGCCCTCGAACATCTGGCACTACCTCGTGCTCATGTTCTCCAACCCGGACTGGTCCAAGCTGGGTGAGGCCCTCCTGCAGACCTGGCGCTCCGTGGCCATGGCCTGGATCGGCGCGCTGCTCGGCGTGTTCCTCTCCACTATCCTCGGTGTCCTAGCTGCCAATACGGTCTCCCCGGGGTGGGTATGCCTACCACTGCGCGCGCTGTTTGCCATCATCCGCGCGGTACCGGAGATCATCATCGCCATCATTATCCTCACCGTCACCGGGTTAACCCCGTTTACGGGCGCGCTAGCTCTGGCCATCGGCGGCATCGGCACGCATGCGAAGTGGACCTATGAGGCCATTGAAACCGCGCCGACTGGCCCAGCCGAAGCGGTCAAGGCAGCCGGCGGCAGCCTGGCAGAAATGGTGCGCTGGGGAACCTGGCCCATTGTCCAACCCGAGCTGGCTTCGCTCGCGCTCTACCGTTTTGAGATCAACGTGCGCACCTCCGCGGTCCTCGGCCTCATCGGCGTGGGTGGCATCGGTGACATGCTCACCGGCTATACGCAGTACCGCCAGTGGGACGTCGTCGGCGTCCTGCTCATCGTGGTCATCGTCATCACCATGTCCATCGACGCCATCTCCGGCGCTATCCGCCGCCGCATCGTGGCCGCCAAATTCACCTGATAGATACCCCTATGACTGATTCCGCCCCACTCTCCGCGCATATCACCACGCGCATGCCGAGCCTGCAGCCCATCGAACAACGCGTGGCCCAGGCAATCCTCGAAGACATGGACTTCGTCCTGCACGCCACTGCGGACCAGCTGGCGGCCAAGGTAGGCACGTCCCGTACCTCCGTCATCCGCACCGCGAAAGCGCTGGGCTACGACGGGTACCAGCAGTTGCGTGTGGCGCTCACGCAGGAGATTGCGCAGCGCCCCACCCCGCCGGCGGGTGCCGATTCCACCCACGTCGGCCGCATGAGTACCGAGATTGCCTCCTTCAGCAACTACCTGCATGGGCTTACTTCCCTGCTCAACGAGGATGAGCTAGCCGCGACAGTAGAGGCAGTAGCGCAGGCCAAGCGTGTTCTCCTCGTGGGCAATGGCCTCTCTGCTCCCTTGGCGCAGACCATGGCGCTGCGCCTCACAAGCATCGGGCGCCCAGCCGAGTTCGTGGCGGAGGCCATGGGCCAGCACATCGCGGCGACGCAACTAGACGCAGAGTGCGTGTGCCTCGTCGTTTCCGGTTCAGGGTCGACCACGCTCACGCTCAAAGCCGCGACCGCAGCCTTCGAGGCGGGCGCGAAGCTCATCGCGCTGACCTCGTTTACCTCCTCGCCCTTGGCGGAGCTCGCCTCCTACACGCTGGTCATCCCCTCCCCGGATGGGACATTTCGTGCAGAGCTGCAGGATGCCTCGCGCGTTGCTTTTCTGCTGGTGCTTGAAGCACTCGTGACGCTGGTGGATTCCCACCTCGATGATTCCGCGGCACGGCGCACGGTGCTCTCCGTGCTCCAATCGGCGATGGAAGATTAATTTCCCAGGTAGGCGTAGGCCGCGGCGATGAGCGCCTGCGTCGCGGTGCTGAGCGTCGGCTGCAGCTCCGGTGCAAAGCGCGGATTGTGGTTCGGGATGGACACGCCGTCCGTGCGGCCACCGAAGCCCCAAAAGCAATAGGGAGCGCCGAAGGCATCGGGGATCCTCGAGAAATCCTCCGATGCGGTCCACGGTTCCATGTCGAGGACGTTGTCGCTTCCGAGGACGTCGACAAGCTGCGCGCGCACCTTGTTCGTGACTTCCTCATCGTTGACAGTGAGCGGGTAATTATCGCTTTCGGTGATCTCCGGCTCACGTGGGGATATCGCTGCCTGGCACTCGGCGTTGACAATCCGGTGGATGGCCACAACGATTTGCTCTCGAATCTCCTCGCTATAGGCGCGGACATTGATGCGCAGGGTGGCCGAATCCGGGATGATATTGGCCTTCGACCCCGCTTGCAGCGCGCCGACGGTCAGTACGGCGAACTGGTGAGGATCGACTTCGCGGGACACGACGGTCTGCAGCCGCAACACGATGGAGCTGGCCAAGACGACTGGATCGACACTGAGGTGTGGCATCGAACCATGGGAACCGTGGCCATAGACGGTGACGGTGAGTGAGGTCGCTGTCGACAAGACCGGGCCGGGCGCAATCAGTACGCTGCCGGCCGGGGCGTTTTTATCAATAAAGATGTGTTGACCAAAGGACACGTCAGGTGTGGGGACTTTGCCGGTAAGTCCCGCGTCCACCATGGATTGCGCGCCCTCAGCGGTTTCCTCGCCCGGTTGAAAGAGCGCGATGAAAGTACCGGACCACGCGTCAGTGGCCTTCGCCATCGCTTCCGTGGCGCCAAGCAAGGCGGTCACGTGGGTGTCGTGGCCGCAGGCGTGCATAACCTCGCCCGTGGCCGAGTAGTCCAAGCCAGTGTCTTCAGTGACCGGCAGGCCGTCGAAGTCAGCGCGCTCTAAGACCGTCGAACCCTCACCGTTGCGGAGGATGCCGACGACTCCCCCGCCGAATTCAAGCACCTCAACCCCTGGAAACTCCCGGAGCTTGCCCGCGATGACGCCGCGGGTGCGCTCCTCTTCCATGCTGAGCTCAGGATGCTGGTGAAGGTCCTTGTACAGGGCTTCTTGCCACTGCGTGGCATGTGCTGCTCGGTCTAGGATGTGGGCGATACTCATGCCCACAGCCTACGCGCTATGAGCGCACGAGCTAGCCGCCGATCTTGAAATCGCAGACGTCGCCATCCTGCATGATGTATTCCTTACCCTCCTGGCGCACCTTGCCAGCGTTGCGGGCTTCCGCCATGGAGCCAGCAGCGTCTAGGTCGTCGAAGGAAACGATTTCTGCCTTGATGAACTTCTTCTCAAAGTCGGTGTGGATAACGCCAGCAGCCTGCGGTGCCGCAGAGCCCTGCCTGATGGTCCACGCGCGGGCTTCCTTCGGGCCAGCGGTCAGGTAGGTCTGCAGGCCGAGGGTGGCGAAGCCGGCCTTGGCCAACGTCGCCAAGCCTGGCTCTTCCTGGCCGACAGACTCCAGCAATTCCAGAGCCTCTGCCTCGTCGAGCTCAAGGAGCTCGGTTTCAGTCTGGGCATCGAGGAAGACGCACTCCGCCGGGGCGACAAGCTGGCGCAGCTCCTCCTTCTTGGCCTCATCGGTGAGGACGGCCTCGTCCGAGTTGAAGACATAAAGGAAAGGCTTCGCTGTCATGAGGTGCAGCTCGCGCAGCAAAGACAAATCAATCTCATTGTTCTTGGACGCCGCGAAGAGGGTACGGTCATCCTCCAAGATGGCCTGGGCCTTCTTGGTCTCCTCCACGGTTTCTGCCAGATCCTTGTTCTTGCGCGCTTCCTTTTCCAAGCGCGGCAAAGCCTTCTCGATGGTCTGGAGGTCCGCAAGGATGAGCTCGGTGTTGATGACCGAAATATCGTGCGCCGGGTTAACCTCGCCGTCGACGTGGATAACGTTCTCATCAGCGAAGGCACGCACCACCTGGCAGATGGCATCGGCTTCACGGATGTTGGCAAGGAAGGCGTTGCCCATTCCCTCACCCTTGGAAGCGCCCTCGACAATGCCGGCGATGTCTACGAAGGACACGGTGGCCGGAAGGATGCGCTCGGAGCTGAAGATTTCCGCGAGGCGGTTCAGGCGGGAATCGGGAAGCTCCACTAGTCCGACATTGGGCTCGATGGTGGCAAACGGATAGTTCGCTGCCAAGATATCGGAACGGGTCAGGGCATTAAACAAAGTGGACTTGCCCACATTGGGCAGGCCGACGATTCCAAGTGTAAGACTCACGGGGCCAATCCTAACGCACCCCGGATCTTTTAAGGCAAGATGGTGGGGTGAGTTCTGATCAGCCATCCCCCAATGCATCCTCGCCTGAGCTCGCCGCCGCTGAGGCAGCGCTTGGCGGACGCTTCGATGATTCCGTCGACGCCGCTTCGCTGAACGCAGTCTCGCCGCACCCGCCAGGCAACCAAGTGGATCGCTCCGTGGTGGTCGGCGAGGTCATCAAATCCGCATCGCTGTGGGCACTGCGCCTGACCATTATTGGGCTATTCCTCTATGCCTCATTCCGCATGTTGGGCAACTTCTGGCGTGGCATTTTGCCGGTTCTCATTGCGCTCATCATCTGCACCGTGCTTGCCCCTGTTGCGAGCGCCATGCGGCGCAAGGGGTTGCCGTCGGCTCTGGCTGCGGCGGTAACCATCCTCGTGTCCTTTACCGCGGTGGGCTCGCTTTTCATGTTCATTGCTCCGGACTTTGCGCGGCAATCCCAAACGCTGTACCTGCAAACTGCGGAAGGCATTCAGCGCCTGCAGCTATGGGCACAGGGTCCGCCGCTCAACCTCGATCCGGATGATATCGGCCAATACATCGATGAGATCGCCCTGTGGCTGCAGCGCCAGGCCGGCTCTATTGCGGGTTCCGTGTTCACGGGAATTGGCACGGCGACTTCCATCGTGGTCACGCTCTTCATCATCGTGGTGCTGACCTTCTTCTTCCTTAAAGATGGCCACAACTTCCTTCCCTGGTTGCGCCAGGCAACGGGCCGCCGGACGGGCTGGCACCTCACTGAGCTGCTCACCCGTGTGTGGACCACGCTAGGCGGTTTCGTGCGGGCGCAGGCGGTGGTCTCGCTTGTCGACGCCATCTTCATCGGCCTCGGCCTCGCCCTCATCGGGGTGCCTTTGGCCATGGCGCTGGCCATCATCACCTTCATCGCCGGCTTTATCCCCTTTGTGGGCGCGATCGTGGCTGGTGCGCTATCCGTGACCATCGCGCTGGTCTCCTTGGGCTTTACCAAAGCACTGCTCGTTCTTGGCTTGGTCCTTTTAGTTCAGCAGCTTGAGGGCAACGTACTCTCCCCGTGGCTGCAATCGAAGGCCATGAACCTGCACCCGGTCATCGTGTTGATTTCTGTGACTGTAGGTTCCGCGCTCTTCGGCCTCGTCGGCGGCTTCCTCGCCGTTCCGGCGGCGGCGACCATCGCGGTGGTCTACCGCTACTTCCAAGACATGATGATGCTCCAGTCCGGCGAAAGGACCGCCGAAGACTTGGAATTCTCAACGGTCGCCGGCTTCCTCATCGGGCGCTACACACAGCAGCAGGGTGACCGGAAGCGCGAACAATGGCTGTCCATCCCGGACCACGCCGCACCCGAGGGCGCAGCAGAGGACGTAGCCCACGACGGCACCAGCCCGCTGGACCAAAAGATCGATGTCGACGTTGACGCAGACTTCAGCGAACGAGATAGCGGTGCCCGAGCGGGAATCAAGCGAGCGATTGGCGCTCTCGAACAGATTTTGCAATCAAAAGACAAGAGCTAAGCCTCCGTGTCCGGGGAGCGTGCCATGATGACAGGCATGACGTCTTCCCTTCCCGTAGTGCTCTTATTCCTCGGCCTCATCATCGGGGCCGCTCTGGGCTGGCTGGCCCGCGCCTATTCCGCACAGTCCGCCCAGCCATCAGAGGAACACCGTGCACTTCAAGAGTCTCAACGCCGCCAAGCAGAACTCGCCCCTCTAGAGAAGGCCATGGACCGTTTGGGCCTCCAGCTCCAAGAAATCGAGGAGGATCGGGCGACATCGCTCGCAGCACTCAGCAGCCAAGTACAAGCGGTGACCCGCACGTCGACACGCCTGTCTGACCGCACGGACAAGCTGGTCGGCGCACTGCGTTCCCCGAATGTTCGGGGACGCTGGGGCGAAGTGCAGCTCGAGCGCGTCGTCGAGCTCGGCGGTATGCGCAAACACGTGGATTTTGATTCACAGGTGAACGCCCGCATCAATGGCTCGCTCGTCCGCCCCGATCTTGTCGTTCACTTGGCCGGCGGGCGCAGCATTATCGTGGACGCCAAGGTACCGCTCAGCGCCTACCTCGATGCGATGGAGACTGAAGACCCGGAGGAGCGGGCTGGATACCTACGCCGCCATGCGCACCTCATGCGTTCCCACGTGCAGGCACTGGCGTCGAAGGACTATATCGAGGCCTTCTCCCCCACACCACAATTTGTGATCCTCTTTGTCCCCGCTGACACCTTCGTGGACGCGGCCTTGTCTATCGACGCTGAATTGCTCGAGTTCGCCTTCGAGCGCAACATCGTCATCGCTACCCCGAGCACCCTTTTCGCACTCTTACGTACCGTTGCGGTGAGCTGGCAGCACGAAGAGATCGAGGATAAAGCCCGCGAGGTCCAGCGCCTGGGCCGCGAGCTGTACACCCGGCTCAACACTCTTAATGAGCACTACGACAAGGTGGGCCGCGGGCTGGAGCGCGCGGTGGAGGCCTATAACGCAAGCCTGGCTAGTTTGGATTCGCGCGTTTCGGTCACTGCACGGCGGCTCAAAGAATTGGACGTCCCCGCCCGCGTCGACCGCCTGCCCGTGGAGCCGCGCCGTGTCGGTTCTTGGCCGCGGCGCGCCCAGAATGAATAACGGTTTGGCCAACATTCCCGGTAAGCTCTCTGGGCGTGTCAGTTGCCAAAAATCGTCGCCGCCCTCCCCGCCGCGGGATGCCGCTTACCCGAGCGCTTCTCCTCGCGCTCGTCGTAACGCTCGTGGCTTTGACGGTCTCAGGAGTGCTTGGCAGCGTGGGGCTGCCGTTCGCCCTGATTTTTGGACTGGGATCGCTCGCCGTCACCTGGCTGGTGGAAACCCGCGGGCTCTACATGCTGGTAATTTCATTGCCCCTGCTCTACGCGCTGGGAACCGTGGGCGGTGGCTTCATCAGTTCCACGTCAGCCTTGCCAGAAGGCGCGTCGCCGTTTTCTAAGACCGCGCTTCTCACCACGGCCTTCCCGCTGCTGCAGCACTTCCCCGTACTTATTGTCACAGTAATTGCCTGCGCGCTACTCGCAGTCCTGCGACTGTGGCGCAGCGACAATCGCGCGAAGAGCCGTGAGGCCAAAGCCCAGGAAAAGCGCCGCACCGACGCAGCTTCCGACCTTCGAAACCGCTCCGAGCGTCTTTCCGTAGCCGAGCTCCTTGCTCGTGAAGCCACAGGCTCCGGCCGAGTCCGGGAGCGCGACCGCGAAGAACGCCGCCGTATTCAGGCCGAGGAGCGCGAACAGCGCAAACAAGCCTCCCCCGACGCAGATGAGCGGGAGGAATTCCGCCGTGCCGCCGCTGAATCGGCAGAGAATGCGCGGCGCGCACGGGAGCGCTCCCAGCGGTCCTCCCAGCCGCTGGAAGAGAATCTCTACGACGAGGATTAACGCGCGGTGCGTGCCGGACGCAGATCGCGCGGCAAGGAGAACGTGATGGTCTCCGTGGAAGTCGTCACCTGCTCAACGTCGTGGTAGCCACGCTCGTCCAGGAATTCCAGTACCTCACGGACCAGCAGTTCAGGCACGGATGCGCCACACGTCACGCCGACGGTGTTCACGCCCTCCAGCCAAGCTTCTTCGATCTCCGAAGCGAAGTCTACGAGGTGCGAGGCCTTAGAGCCTGCTTCTAGGGCTACCTCGACGAGACGCTTGGAGTTGGAGGAATTCTGGGACCCGACGACGATCATGAGATCACACTTCGGGGCAATGGCCTTCACCGATTCCTGACGGTTCTGAGTGGCGTAGCAGATATCATCTGATGGCGGATTCTCCAGGTGTGGAAAGCGCTCACGCAGCTTATTGACGATCTGAATGGTTTCATCAACCGACAACGTGGTTTGCGACAACCAGATGAGTTTCTCATCGTGGAGGAAATCCGGCAGCTTGTCGACGCCGTCCAAGCCATCTACCAAGTGGGTAACCTCTGGGGCCTCACCGGCGGTGCCTTCGACCTCTTCGTGGCCCTCGTGGCCGACGAGCAAGATGTGATAGCCATCGCGCTCAAAGCGCTGTGCTTCCTTGTGCACCTTGGTCACCAGCGGGCACGTTGCGTCCAGCGTTAGCTGCTTGCGTTCCTCCGCTTCCTTGCGCACCGTCGGCGCAATGCCGTGTGCAGAAAATACAAGGTGAGCGCCTTCAGGGGCTTCGGAAGCCTCCTCCACAAAGATGACACCACGCTTAGCCAGGGATTCAACAACGAAGCGGTTGTGCACGATTTGCTTGCGCACGTAGATAGGGGCGCCGTATTTCTCCAACGCCTTTTCCGCTGTCTCAACAGCACGGTCCACGCCGGCGCAATAGCCGCGGGGAGCCGCCAGGAGCACCTTCTTTGCAGTTTCAGTCATGGCTCCCAGAGTATCGAAAGTCGCGCGCATACTGTAGTTACAGCTTGCCAGGCTTGGCCGGTAGCACCAGATGTCCGGCACGCCTCTTACACTGGACGGAACATACCCGAGAGACTAGACCACTCAAGAGAAAGGACTGCGCGTGAACCAACCGGCCAATTCCGCGGAAACGCCGTGGCCCGTCGGCAAGGTCAATGACCAAGTCAAAGGCTGGATCGAACGCCTCGGCTTCCTCTGGGTGGAGGGGCAGATCACCCAGCTGAACATGAAGCCAACATGGAAGCTCTCCTACATCACGTTGCGTGATGTCGAACAGGAAAAATCTGTTCAGCTGACATGCAACACCTCGCTCATCCGCAATGCCCCCTCACCGCTCAAGGATGGCGACCGCGTCGTGGTCTACGGCAAGCCCGCCTTCTACGCCGGACGCGGAAGTTTTTCCCTGTGGGTCACGGAGATCCGCCACGTCGGTATTGGTGACCTTCTTGCTCGGGTAGAGATGCTGCGCCAGCGGCTGCGTCAGGAGGGCCTGTGCGACGCTTCCCGTAAGCTGCCGCTTCCCTATCTACCGAAGAAGATTGGCCTCATCACCGGCCGCGGGTCCCATGCCGAGCGCGATGTGCTCTCCGTAGCGCAGGATCGTTGGCCAGCGGTTCAGTTCGAAGTCATTAACACTGCTGTCCAGGGAGCCACTGCCGTTACCCAGGTGATTGACGCGCTCCGGACTCTCGACGCGAACCCGGAAGTCGATGTCATCATCATCGCCCGCGGCGGTGGTTCAGTGGAAGATCTGCTTCCCTTCTCCGAGGAGGCGCTCCAGCGCGCTGTGGCAGACGCCCGCACTCCGGTTGTCTCCGCCATCGGACACGAACCGGACCACCCGGTGCTCGATGATGTCGCCGATCTGCGCGCCGCCACGCCCACCGATGCGGCCAAGCGCGTCGTTCCTTCCGCCGCCGAAGAGTATGCGCTGATCTCTGAAGCCCGCTCGCGCATGGCGGCAGCGCTGCGCGGCTGGGTGGACAGGGAACGCCGCGGCCTCGAGAGCATCCGCTCCCGCCCGGTCCTCGCCGATCCCATGGTGCCGATCAACGCGCGCCGCGAGGAACTTGAGCGCAACCTCGCGCTGATTCGCCGGGTAGTTACGCACCGGTTGGATCGCGAAAGTAACCAGGTAGCCTCGTTGCGTGCTCGCGTCTCAGCCTTGGGCCCCTCGGCCACACTTGAACGGGGCTACGCCATCGTTCAGGTGCTGCCTCGCGACGGTAGCGGACCAGAGGTTGTCACCAGCTATGCGCAGTCTCCCCCGGGATCGCAGCTGCGCATCCGCGTTGGCGATGGTTCGATTACCGCCGCCGCAATGGCCTCCCAGGCCGCAGATTAAAGCGATTTATTAGAGCACAAGAGAAAAGGAATTGACCCCATGACTGACACAATTGGTGCCGGCCAACCCGGCCAGGACGCGTTCCCACCGGTAGAAGAACTGAGCTATGAACAAGCCCGCGATGAACTCATTGAGACCGTAAAGATCCTCGAGCTGGGCCAGATGGGCTTGGATGAGTCTCTTAAATACTGGGAGCGTGGCGAGGCCCTAGCAAAAGCTTGCGAGGCGCACCTCGACGGCGCATCGAAGCGCGTAGAGGAAGCCCTCCGCAAGAATACTGAGGGTACCGATAGCGCAGCCACCAATGCAGAAGCAGGAGAGGATTAAATGAAAATTTACGGCTACCCGGGAGATCGCGTCGATTTCGTCTCCAAGTCGGGCGGAGCGGGATCCATGGTCTTTGGGGATTCACGCCAGCTCGTCGAGGAGTTTTTCGGCCCGCCGCACACCGTGAGCGGAGAGGAAATCAGCTATTTCTCCGGCTCCATCGTCCTGCGTTTTAGCGCTGATAAACTCGTCGAAATTGCACTCTTCCCCGGCAAGTCCCAACACGAAAAGGTCGATGTCTACCTGGGCAAGACGCGCCTGAGTGGGCTCGACCCGGAGTCTCTCACCAGTGCCGCCGGCGATGCCGTCGAGGTGGAGTGGGATGAAACGCTGCAGAGCGTGACGTTCCGCTAACTATTTACTCGCTGACGACGCTGCCATCCTCAGCAATTTGGAGCGGCTCAGCTTCCGCGAAGGCGGTGAGGGCCGTCTCATAATCAGCGTCGGAGGCAGAGCCCGTAAGAACGAGGCGGGCATCGCCCAAGTCAGTAATCCACAGTGGACGCACATCTTTGTCGTCACTGCTCAGGATTTCCACGTCGTGGCCCGCCACCTCACGCCGCTCGGAGTTGCCACGATAGTTGGAGTCGTAGGCCGAGGGGACATCGCCAAGCGCCAACTGCGTCTGCGCCGATTCCACGTAGCCTTCCTCGGCGGTAAGCCAGCTCACCACGGCACCGGATTCGCCGCCCATCTCCTTACGCCGTGCGGCCGTAGGCTGCCAGCCCTCCGGCATGACGGGCTCCCTGATGACGGCCCCGGTGCCGCGCGCCTCCATTTCCAGAAACGTAGCGGCATCCACGTTCTGCACGGGCCCCGGCTTTTCCGGGTTGATCGAGCACAGTCCCGTTGCTCCAACCGCCAGGAACATCATGATGAGGATGACGCCCACCGTCAGGGTGATATCACGCGCGTCCTCAAAAATCTTAGGTTTATCTTCAGATGCCACCCGCCCAGTATGTCACGCCGCCTCCCGCGCTCGCGACAGCGACCTCCCACCTGCCCTTTTGGTGGCCAACTTGACTGAGACCCTCTTCTGGGGGAGGCATTCGGGCTTGGATACGAGGGAAAAGTGGAAGAATGGAATATGTATTCCGGGTTGTCCCCCACCCCGGGCCGAGCCACCTGAAAAGAAAGGGACTAATCACACATGTCTGATAACACGTCTTATATCCCCGATCGCAACCTAGCCATGGAGCTGGTGCGTGTCACTGAGGCAGCAGCACTCGCCTCGGGTCGCTGGGTTGGCCGTGGACAGAAGAATGAAGGTGACGGCGCCGCGGTGGATGCTATGCGCAAGCTCATCAACTCCGTAGAGATGAACGGCATCGTCGTCATCGGTGAGGGCGAAAAGGATGAAGCCCCCATGCTGTTCAACGGAGAAAAAGTCGGCACCGGCCAGGGTGCAGAGATGGACATCGCCGTCGACCCGGTTGACGGCACCCGTCTTATGGCAGAAGGCCGCCCGAACGCTATTTCCGTCATCGCTGCTGCTGAGCGCGGCACCATGTATGACCCATCCGCAGTGTTCTATATGAAGAAGATTGCTGTCGGCCCAGAGGCTGTTGGCTCAATCGATCTCAATGAGTCCGTGGAGTGGAACATCAAATCCGTGGCCAAGGCCAAGGGCATCAAGCCAGCTGACCTGACCGTCGTCGTACTCGACCGCCCGCGCCACGATGACCTTATCCGCCAGATCCGTGAGGCAGGCGCCAAGGTTCGCCTCATCATGGATGGTGACGTCGCCGGCGCCATCGCCACCTGCCAGGACACCAACTCCATCGATATGATGATGGGTATCGGTGGCACCCCAGAGGGCATCATCACCGCATGTGCCATGAAGTGTATGGGTGGTGAAATCCAAGGCAAGCTGTGGCCTAAAGATGAAGCAGAGGCAGAGAAGGCACGCAAGGCCGGACACGACCTTGATCGCGTCCTCACCACCAACGATCTGGTCTCTTCTGAAAACTGCTACTTCGCCGCAACCGGCGTTACCAATGGCGACATGCTCCGCGGCGTGTCCTACCGCCCCAACGGCGCCACGACCCGTTCTCTGGTCATGCGCTCCAAGTCCGGCACGATCCGCTACGTCGATTCCATCCATAAGCTGGCTAAGCTGCAGGAATACTCCGTGGTGGACTACACCAACCCCCACGATAAGGAAAGCTAATCCACTTTCCTGCGAAGAGTGCTACGGTGGCCATCAATGCCGTGCCACGGCACACATAAAGAACTCTACAATTCTCATCTCACAGAAAAGGTGACTTCATGACTGAATACCGCATCGAACACGACACTATGGGCGAAGTCAAGGTTCCGGTCAACGCCCTGTGGCGTGCCCAAACCCAGCGCGCTGTGGAAAACTTCCCCATTTCTGGCCGTGGCCTTGAAGCTGCCCAGATCCGCGCACTCGGTCTTCTCAAGGCCGCCTGCGCTCAGGTGAATAAGGATTCCGGCAAGCTGGATGCGGAGAAGGCCGACGCTATCATTGCGGCAGCCACCGAGATTGCAGAAGGCAAGCACAACGATGCCTTCCCGATCGATGTCTTCCAGACCGGCTCCGGTACCTCTTCCAACATGAACACGAACGAGGTCATCGCTTCCATCGCCCACAACAATGGCGTGGAGATTCACCCGAATGACCACGTGAACATGGGCCAGTCCTCCAACGACACCTTCCCCACCGCAACCCATGTTGCGGCGACCGAGGCTGCCGTCAACGACCTCATCCCGGGCCTCAAGGTCCTCCACGAATCCCTCGTGGCTAAGGCCAAGGAATTCGCCGACATGGTCAAGTCCGGACGCACCCACCTGATGGACGCCACCCCGATCACCTTGGGCCAGGAGTTTGGCGGCTACGCTCGCCAGATCGAGCTCGGCATTGAGCGCATTGAGGCAACCCTGCCGCGCTTGGGTGAGCTGGCCATCGGCGGCACCGCAACCGGTACCGGCCTGAACACTTCCGCTGACTTCGGCGGCAAGGTTACCGAGGAGCTCAAGAAGCTCACCGGCGTCAAGGAGCTGTCTGAGGCTAAGAACCACTTTGAGGCCCAGGCCGCTCGCGACGCCTTGGTGGAGTTCTCCGGCGCTATGCGCACCGTGGCTGTCTCCCTCAACAAGATTGCCAACGACATCCGTCTCATGGGCTCCGGCCCGTTGACCGGTTTGTCCGAGATCCACTTGAAGGACCTGCAACCGGGCTCCTCCATCATGCCGGGCAAGGTCAACCCGGTTCTGTGTGAGGCCGCCACCATGGTCGCTGGCCAGGTTATCGGTAACGACGCAGCCGTTGCCTTCGGCGGCTCCAACGGCCACTTCGAGCTCAATGTCTACATCCCGATGATGGCTCGCAACGTTCTCGAGTCGGCCCGCCTGCTGGCCAACGTCTCCCGCGTTTTCGCTGAGAAGTGCGTTGACGGCATCGAGGCCAACGAGGAGCGCATGAAGAAGTTTGCGGAGTCCTCCACCTCCATCGTGACCCCGCTGAACTCCAAGATTGGCTACGAGAACGCAGCCAAGGCAGCTAAGCACGCACTGCACGAGAAGATCACTGTCCGCGAGGCAGTCATCGACTTGGGCTTCGTCGACGGAGAGAACCTCACTGAGGAGGAGCTCGATGAGCGCCTCAACGTTCTCACCATGACCAACCGCGACCGCGACAACTTCTAAGCTCGCTTTCGCGAACGCCGCCGCTCTCCTTCGGGAGGGCGGCCTTCGTCGTTTTCAACGCCCACGCTCAGCGTCATAGTAACCACCGTCATATTTTTAGATCTCCCTTTCAAAAATCACTCGAATTGCACTTGGTGCAAATTTGCACTGAGTGTACTGTTGCACTCTGTGCAAGAAGAAATGTCATTACGCGAGCAGAAGCGCCTCAAGACGCGCCTGCGAATCGAAGACGCCGCCACCCGTCTCGTGGATGAGCGTGGATTCGCCGACGTTACCGTCGAGGAAATCTGCGACGCAGCGGGGATTTCTCGGCGCACCTTTTTTAATTATTTTGATTCCAAAGACACTGCTGTGCTCGGTGCGCCGAGTCACGACTTCACAGAGGAACAGAAGAAGGCTTTCCTTAGCGCCCCTACGGATAGCGTTTTCAGGCTGGCGGTCGACCTAGTTAAAGGACACCTCGTTGGCCAGCATGTCAACGAGGTCATCGCTGAACGTCGCCGTCGGATCTCTGGGGACAGCGATGCCGCGGCGGCGGCACTCAGCCGTAAGCGGGCCAAGTCGAACGAGATCCTGGGGCTCATCACCGAGCGCCTTGACCAGGATCCCTCCTTGCGGCAGATGCCCGAGGTCACGGCTGAGACTGAGGCGATACTCATTGCCTTTGCTATCAGGGAAGCATTCTGGATAGCCACTGCGTCGCCAGATTTCAGCTGCGACATCCCCTTTGAGGAACGCTTCGAATCTGCGCTCACACTCATTAACAAATTTTCGAAAGGACTGACATGGTAGATACCGCGGCTAAGCCGGCCTCTCAGGCCGGCAGCGGCAAGCCGGATAACAACCTTGCCCTCGTATTCTCCGCCCTCGTGCTCACCATGCTGATGAGCTCTTTGGGCCAGATGATTTTTGCCACCGCTCTACCCACCATCGTCGGCGAGCTCGGCGGCGTGGACCACATGAGCTGGGTCATCTCCGCCTTCTTGGTCATGATGACAATCGCCATGCCTATCTCCGGCAAGCTCGGTGACATGATGGGCCGCAAGTGGCTCTACATTGGCGGCATCGGCGTCTTCGTCATCGGTTCCACGCTCGGCGGCTTCGCCGACTCGATGAACCTGCTCATCATTGGCCGCGCCGTGCAGGGTTTCGGCGCTGGTTTCATGATGATTTCCTCCCAATCCATCATCGCGGAGGTCACCACCTCCCGTGAGCGCGGCAAGTTCATGGGCATCATGGGCGGCGTCTTTGGACTCTCCTCCGTCCTCGGCCCAGTCCTCGGTGGCTGGTTCACTGACGGCCCGGGCTGGCGCTGGGGCATGTGGATGAACATCCCGCTGGGTCTGCTCGCTATCATCGTATGCACCCTGGTCCTCCACCTACGCGTCGGCGATACCGACCTGCGCAAGTTTGACCTCCTCGGCGCCATCTTCATTTCCATCACCACCGCCTCCCTGATCCTTATGACGACCTGGGGCGGAACCCAATACGAGTGGTCCGACCCGATCATCCTCGGCCTGGGCATCACCGTGGTCATCGGTGCCATCATCACCGTCTTCGTCGAATCCAAGGCCAAGGAGCCGCTCATCCCGGTGCAGCTGTTCAAGAACCGCAACATGGTTCTCACCACCGCAGCCGGCATGGTGCTGGGCCTGGCGATGTTCGGCGTGCTGGGCTACATGCCAACCTACCTGCAGATGGTTCACACTCTGACCCCGACCAAGGCAGGTCTCATGATGATCCCGATGATGGTCGGCATGATCGGAACCTCCACAGCCGTCGGTTTCATCATCGCCCGCACCGGTCACTACAAGCGCTACCCCATCATCGGCCTAGCAATCACTGCTGGTGCGCTGTTCTGGATGTCCAAGCTGACTGCAGACACCTCTCTGACCCAGCTCGGTGCAGAGTTCCTCGTCTTCGGCATCGGCCTTGGCTTCGTCATGCAGGTTCTGGTCCTCATTGTCCAGAACTCCTTCCCCATCGCCCTCGTCGGAACCGCGACTGCCGCAAATAACTTCTTCCGTCAGATCGGTTCCGCCATCGGTGCGTCCCTCGTCGGCTCCCTCTTCATCCACAACATGAAGGATGAAATGGCCGCCAACATGCCCGCTGCCATCAAGTCTATGGGTGAGGCAGGCAAGCCCTTCGCGGAGAAGTTTGCCAGCGCTAATGGTGGTTCCTCCAGCCTCACCCCGGCTCTGGTTGCTCAGCTGCCGGACCCCATCAAGGACGTTATCCTCAACGCTTACAACGACGGCCTAACCCCCGTCATCCTGCTGATGGTTCCTATGGCCATCATCGCGCTCCTCCTCATCCTCCCCGTCCGCGAGGAGCACCTCAAGGAGACGATTGATTAGAAGCCACTGCTTCGAGACAAGCTGGCGCTTGACGACGAGCAACGGTGGTCTGGGAGCTGGGATGTCCCCTCGGCGTAGAAACCGGGTGAAGTAAGAACGAATCCTCGCTACGAGCATTCACGTAGCGAGGATTTCTTATTGTCACGATGCTTAGCGCAAGATTCCCAACTGGCGTGCTACCTGGGCAGCCACGCCGATGAGCGCGAGCACGCCGGCGAGGATGCCCACGATGGCACCAATGTTCGTGCCGCCGGAGCTCAAGTCCCCGCCGAGGGACTTCTTGGTCACCTTCACAGTCTTGGTGATCTGGTTATCCGAGACCTTTGCCTGGCCATTGCGCAGAACATAGGTGTTAAAGGTGACGGTCGCGGTGCCCTCAGACTTTGCTGTGTAGGTTCCGTCCTCGTTGACTTCAAGGACCTCTGGGTCGTTACTGCTGGGCGCCGCCACCGGAACCCCCAGCTTCGCTCCCCAGAATCCATCGATGCGCAAACCCAGGCTTCCTTGGCTTCCGACCGAGGTGCCTCCCGTGGTCATCAGTTCAGCACGGTTTATAGCGCTTTCCGGCACGGCGATGGGGAATGCGTGGCGACCGGCCGTCAACCGCGCCGGTTCGGACGGCTTATCATCGGCCGAATAGAGACCAGCTGTCACTTCTCCGATTTGAGCCTGCGCAAACTTCACGTATTCAGGATTAAGAATCGTGTACAGGTGGCCATTATTTGTTGACCATTGGCCGTTCTCTCGGACAAGGTAGTCCCACTCGCTGGGACCGCTGCTTCTGCTTGTAGACCACGATTCAACGGCATGTTCCATGTCCGTCGTGGTCAGGTTGTCCAAGGTATTGTAGTTGTCCAAGATTTCAGGAGTACGTGTGCCAACTGCGCGGCGATGATCAAACAAGAAGTTTCCCTCAGCAGCACGCTGCAAAACCGCGTGCTCGAGACCGCGGTCCCAGGAGATTGAATTCACATATGCCTCGCGGGTGCGGTAGCCAGCGGCACTAGCGGCCTGTCGCAGGGTTCCGCCGTTGAAGGGCAGGTTGGTGTCCCAGGCTTTGCCGCGCAACTCGCGAACTTGGCGGGTAACCAAGTCGATGTCGGACTGCATCACTGGCTCGGCAAAGACATAGGCCAGAGCGCCGTTAGGCTGATTAACGTCGAGCTCGGCCACAGGAACGGAACCAGCCGACGGATAGGTTGCTGCCGTGGCAACAGGTGCGGAGAAAGCACCGGTTGCCACGGCTGCGGCTGTAGTAAGGGCAAGGACAGAAGTGCGCAAGGACATGCTTCACCTTCTAAGCGAGAGGGAATAAGAACAGCTTTAATTCTATCCCCACTCATGCCCTTCCATTAGAAAAGCAGGATAATTACTTTCTCTTCTGGTTGGCTGCTGCCTTCTTCTCCTCGGGCTTCGGCAGAAGAAGCTCATACACGTCCGTATCGCGCCACTGGCCGGCGAGCTCACCGTAGGTCATCTTTGCCATGTGGGAGTACGTGCCCACCTTGACGAAGCCACGGGACTTATGGAGGCCGGCGGAACCTTCGTTCTCCGGGAAGATCCACGAGTGGATAGCCCACTTATGCAGGTCGCGGCAGACCTCGATGAGCTGATCCAGCAAGGCGCCACCGATGCCCCTTCCCTGGGCTTCCTTGCTCAGGTAGATGGAATCCTCGACGACGCCGTGGAACACGGTGCGGGTAGACGCCTGTGCGGCGCACACCCAGCCGAGAACCTTTGAATCATCCTCCGCCTCAACAGCGACGAAAACTGACGCCATGATTTTGACGTTTTTGAACTCTTCAAAGGTCAACGAGCGGGTCTCGTAGGTAGCGTGGCCAGTGTTGAGGCCCTGCTCATAGATTTCTCGCATCTGCGGATAGTCCGCCGCATTGAAGGGACGGATGCGGAAATCCTTCTTCTTGTCTTTCGCGTTGTCGCTCATGGAACAATTATTACTGAGCACACGGCGTCAATGCCAAGCTGAGGGCAGAGAGATCGCCGCGCGCGAACGCGTTAGCTTTCGCCTTCCAGCAGATCGGTGACCAGCTCTGCAATGGCAGAGCGCTCAGAGCGTTGCAGCGTGACGTGTGCAAAGAGCTCACGCCCTTTAAGTTTTTCAATGACTGCCTGCACGCCGTCGTGGCGGCCAACGCGCAGGTTATCGCGCTGAGCAACATCATGCGTCAGTACAACTCGGGAGCCACGCCCCAAGCGCGACAGAACAGTCAGCAGCACATTGCGCTCAAGCGATTGGGCCTCATCAACGATGACGAAAGAATCATGCAGGCTGCGGCCGCGAATATGGGTCAACGGGAGAACCTCCAGCAATCCGCGGTCCTGGACTTCGTCCATGACGTTTTCGGATACCAGACCTTCCAGAGTGTCATAGACGGCCTGCGCCCATGGATTCATCTTCTCGCTTTCAGAGCCCGGCAGATATCCCAGGGACTGCCCGCCCACCGCATACATGGGGCGAAACACCACGATACGACGGTGTTCGCCGCGCTCCAGCACTGCCTCCAAGCCAGCACACAACGCCAGCGCGGACTTACCAGTGCCCGCCCTGCCTCCGATGGACATGATTCCAACGGAGGGATCCAAGAGAAGGTCCAGGGCAACGCGCTGCTCAGCAGAGCGGCCTTGCAGGCCAAAGACATTCGCATCGCCGCGCACCAAGCGAACGGTGCCCTCAGCCGTCATCCGGCCCAGAGCGGACTGCCCGCCCGCCTGCAGCGTAATGCCACAGTGCACCGGCAGGTCCTCGACGCGGGTGCCGGCGGTGGTCACGGATCCGTCGATAAGCACCTCGCCCTCCCCGTAGAGCTCGTCGATGACCTCAGCGCTGGTGGGCACCGTGGCCATGCCGGTGTAACCGGTGAGCACGACGTCCTGCGCATGGTATTCATCCGCCTGCAGGCCTACGGCACCAGCCTTGACGCGCAATGGGACGTCCTTAGTCACCAGGACGGTATCCTTGCCCTCGTGCTGGAGATTCAGCGCGCAGGCCAGAATCCGGTGATCTCCCTCCGGCCCGCGAAAGGCCGCCGGCAACAAGGATTGATCCTGGTGGTTGAGTTCCACGCGCAAAGTCCCGCCCGCTGCATTTACGGGCAGGGGCTGGTCCAGTGCTTCATAGGCGGCACGAAGGTCCTCCAAAAAGCGAAGAGCTTGGCGGGCGAACCAGCCAAGCTCCGGGTGATGACGTTTTCCTTCCAACTCAGAAATAACGACGATGGGCAGTACCACATCGTGTTCAGCAAACTTACGCAACGCCCAGGGATCTGAGAGAAGGACGGACGTATCGATGACATAGGTCTTGGTCAAAACAGAGGCCTCATGCGGCTGCTCGGTGAGGACGGAAGGATTGGTCATAGCGGCAGGGTTCTCCCTTGTTATGCCCGCCCCAACTTATCGACCTGGGACGGCATGGTGAAGCTGGTGGTTTTCGAACTGTCCGGAGACTGTTCTTAGCGTCCGGACACCGTCCACGCTAGAGAGCAAAGGTTGAAATTACATGGGTGCAAGATGAACAGTATTAAAACGACAATCACCAGCGTCACACCATCCCCATCAGGCTCTACGAGCCTGTCGTCTCTCCCCCACTCCCACCCAACACTGCAGCTACATTCTTCAGCCCTGCACTTTCACGCGTTGACCGTGAAAAACGAAGAAGCTCCGCACCGTGTTATCAGTGCGGAGCTTTGTCGCTTTAGCTCACAAGGCAGCGAGCCGTTTCATGAGCGCTTAGTTGATGGTGGCCTCGTACTCACCGGACTCACCCTGCATCCAGGAGATGGTGCCATTGGTGAACTCCTGTACCCAGCCGTTGCCCTCGGCCTGCTCCGGGCCAGTCGGCAGACCAACCTTGCTCTCCAGGCCACCTTCCTCGGTCCAGGTCTCTGCGATCTTGCCGATGATCGGCTGGGTGCCGTCACCCTCGCCGAATGCCAGCAGCTTGTCCTTGGCAAAGGTAGCAACGCTTCCCTTGTCGGTGTTTTCAATGGATTCCGGATCGCCCCACTCAGCAGCCTTCTTCTTGATGGCCTGAGCGAAATCAGAAGGAACCTCTACGTCACCATTGGCGGTGGACACGCTCTCCTTGTCACCCTCAGCGCCGGAGCCATCCTTCGACTCGGCAGAGTCCGACTCGGAAGAATCGGCGGTCTCGGAGTCCTTCATGGAATCCTTTGCGTCCTTAGCGGCAGAACCGGCAGCATCGGTAGCGTCGGACGCAGCGGACTGAGCAGCGTCGCCAGCATCCTTAGCGGCATCCTCAGCATCGGAACAAGCAACGACACCCAGGGACAGGGTGGCGGCGGCGATACCTGCGGCGAAACGACGAGTCATCTTCTTCATATTCTTAAGCCTTTCTGTCTAGTTGAGCACTGTTCTAAGTACTTTTGTTGAGAACGATGCCCACCGTAGGCATGGCCAGCACTTCCTGCCACCACAGAACCTATGATTTGACAACAAAGACGTTGCTTTATCTCCGTTTCCGCTGTTGAGAACCCCTATATCTTTTTGATAACGGTTTGGAAGCCGAGCCTCTTTGAGGCTTTTCTTGGGACTTTCTGCGCGCTTGCTTAGCTTTTGCTTTGTCGCGTGCGCTGCGTTTCGGAGCGGCATTGCGGGATGAATTCCGCGTCCTTCCCTTTGCGACCCCGACGAAGTCTTGGATCTCATCGCCGTCATCAGCCCGGCGCCACACCAGTGCAATCACTGTGCGAGCCACAGTGGGGTCCTCCAAGCCCAGTGCCACGACCTGCTTCTTGCTCAGCACCTTCAACAAAGGCCGCGGCGCGATGGCTACGCCCACGTTGGCTGCCACGACCTGCAAAGCGGTGCGCAGCGCCGGAACATCGACGCTGCCGTCCTGCACAATCCGGTAATTCACTATTTCTTCGGCAACATCCTCCTGCGTGACGTCCTCCCCAACCTCCGCGTAGACAGAATCTTTCGGAACGGCGATGCCGGGTGCTTCCTCATAGAGCTGGACGACGTGGAAGCTGTCATCAACCCGCGAATCCGGCAAGCGGGTCAGCGCTAGATCTGCCTCATGAGCAAGAAGAACGTCCATCGCGTCATCGGCGTCGACGGTTACCAGGGACTCTGGTGGATGTGAATCACGGTAGCGACGAAACCATTTGCCGGGTTCTGTGCCAGTGGAAAAGACAAGGCGGAGCATGCACCTCATACTACGGTGCTGCTAGCGTTGTGAGCGTGACTGATACCCCGAATAGTGAAACCCCAGCCAACGAAACCCAGCAGCCTTCCGGCACCGCCATGCGTGCGCAAACCGCAGCGAAGAAGTTGGGCATCTACCTGCCGGCCGCCCCGGAGGAGTTTCAAGCCAACGCGGTAACCCATGCGCAGCTGCGCGACTTACAGGAGAACCCGCCGGAGTGGCTCGCTACCCTACGCCGCGAGGGCCCGCACCCGCGCCCGGTCGTGGCACAAAAGCTGGGAATCTCCGTGACCTCGCTGAAGAAGAACGAGATGGACCGCCCTCTCACCACCGCGGAAATTAAAGAGCTCCTCAGCGCGATGCCCGAGTGGCTCGAAGCCGCCCGGAAAGCCCACGCTGAAGAGCGCAAGGAAGCTTAGACCAGCTTCCAGTCCTCAAGACCGTCGTAGAGCGGGAAGTCCGCGGCGACCTTCTCAACGCGGGCGCGCAGCTTGGCGACGTCCGCGTTCTTACCGTTTGCCAGTGCAGTACCGATAACGTCGGCAACCTCGGTGAAGGCCGCCGTGTCGAGGCCGCGGGTAGCCAGGGCCGGGGTACCAATGCGTAGGCCGGAGGTGACCATCGGCGGGCGCGGATCGTTCGGCACCGCATTGCGGTTCACGGTGATGCCGACCTCGTGGAGGAGGTCCTCCGCCTGCTGGCCATCGAGCTCGGAGTTGCGCAGGTCTGCTAGGACAAGATGCACGTCGGTGCCGCCAGTGAGGACGTCGACGCCCGCCTTGGTGCAATCCTCGGCGGTCAGGCGCTCAGCCAGAATGCGAGCACCTTCCAGGGTGCGCTCCTGGCGCTCCTTGAACTCTTCGGTGGCCGCGATCTTCAGCGCGATAGCCTTCGCCGCGATGACGTGCATGAGCGGTCCGCCCTGCTGCCCCGGGAAGACGTTGGAGTTGATCTTCTTGGCAAAATCCTGCTTGGCCAGGATGAGACCGGAACGAGGGCCGCCCAGCGTCTTGTGCACGGTGGAAGACACGACATCGGAGTGCGGCACCGGGGAGGGGTGCAGCCCAGCTGCCACGAGGCCCGCGAAGTGCGCCATATCCGTCCACAGGTACGCGCCGACCTCATCCGCGATGGAACGGAAAGCCTCGAAATCAATGGTGCGCGGGTAAGCGGACCAACCAGCGATGATCACCTGGGGCTTTTCTGCCAGCGCCTGCTCGCGCACCTTATCCATGTCAAGGCGCATGGTCTCCGGGTCAACCTCGTACGCGGCAACGTCGTAAAGCTTGCCGGAGAAGTTCAGCTTCATGCCGTGGGTCAGGTGCCCACCATGAGCCAAGGACAGGCCCATGATCTTGTCACCCGGCTGGATCAGCGACGCCAGCACAGCAGCATTGGCCTGGGCGCCGGAGTGGGGCTGGACGTTGGCAAAATCAGCGCCGAAAAGCGCCTTGGCACGATCACGAGCCAGATCTTCTACGATGTCAACGTGCTCGCAGCCGCCGTAATAGCGGCGCCCCGGGTAGCCCTCGGCATACTTGTTGGTCAGAACAGAGCCCTGCGCCTGCAGAACCGCGCGGGGGACGAAGTTTTCCGACGCGATCATCTCGAGGGTATCGCGCTGACGAGCAATCTCACCGTTAATAGCAGCAAAGACCTCGGGGTCGAGATCGCGCATCTCCTGGTAGCGCACGTCTGAATTGTTCGTAGTGGTCATGAAAGCGTGATGTCCCTTCGTAGAGATGGTCAATAAAGCCCGCGGCGCCCGCCCGCGGCACGACACCACCGGCTCTGCAATCGCCGAAGCTAGTTCTACATCCTAACGCCCGCATCCCCCGCGTGGGGGCCTCCTCGAATCTTTTCATTCGGGGCGATTGCCACAGGCGCTCTGCCGAGTGGAACAATAGTCGGCATGGCGCGAATGACCGATGCGAGCCCGTACCTCGATTTTGACCGTGATACGTGGCGTTCCCTGCGTAAATCCATGCCACAGGTGCTAACGGCGACCGAGGTGGAAAAACTTCGCGGCATCGGTGACCGCATCGACCTCACTGAGGTGGCTGAGGTCTATCTGCCCTTATCCCGTCTCATCCACATGCAGGTTGAGGCCCGCCAAAAACTCACCACCGCTACCGAGGCATTCTTAGGAAACCCACCCACGCACGTTCCTTTCGTCATCGGCGTTGCCGGCTCCGTCGCGGTGGGCAAGTCAACGACCGCGCGCTTGCTCCAAGTTCTTCTACAGCGCTGGGACTCTCACCCGAAGGTTGATCTGGTAACCACCGACGGGTTCCTCTACCCCACCGCGTATCTTAAAGAGCACGGGCTTATGCAGCGCAAGGGCTACCCGGAGTCTTATGACCGTCGCGCGCTCATGCGTTTTGTTACCGACGTTAAGTCCGGCAAGCCGCTGGTAACCGCACCGCTGTACTCGCATGTGTCTTATGACATTGTTCCTGGTGAGTTTCAGGAGGTTCGCCAGCCGGACATCCTCATTTTGGAAGGCCTCAACGTCTTACAAACCGGGCCGACCCTCATGGTTTCGGACCTGTTCGACTTCTCTGTTTACGTGGACGCCCGAGTCGACGATATCGAAAAGTGGTACATCGATCGCTTCCTCAAGCTCCGCCACACTGCCTTCCGCGAACCAGGGGCGCACTTCGCGTCCTTCGCGGACATGACGGACGAGGAGGCCTACGTGCAGGCCCGTGAAATCTGGCAGTCCATCAACCTGCCCAACCTCATCGAGAACATTTTGCCCACCCGGGTACGCGCCTCCCTGGTTCTGTGCAAGGGCTCGCACCACCTGGTTGACCGGGTGAGGATGCGTAAGCTCTAGCCCGATCGCCAGGGCTAGCGGCCGAAGCGGCGCGAGCGCTGTGAATAGTCACGCAAGGCGCGCAGGAAATCCACCCGGCGGAATGCGGGCCAATAGGTGTCCGTGAACCAGATCTCCGAGTAAGCGGCCTGCCACAGCAGAAAGCCGGACAGCCTCTGCTCGCCGGAGGTACGAATGACGAGATCGGGGTCAGGCAAACCCTTGGTATAAAGGTTGCCCGTAATGGCCTCCGCCGTCACGTTGTCCGCAATTTCCTCGGCACTCATCCCCTTGCGGGCTTCGCTGCGAATGAAACTCTGCACGGCGTCCACAATTTCCTGACGCCCACCATAACCGACCGCGATGTTAACGATGACGCCCTGATGATCCTCCGTGGCCTCAGCCGCGCTTTGCATCTTGGCCGTGACCTGTTCAGGGAGCAGATCTAGGTGCCCAACGAGCCGGATCTGGCAATCCAAGTCCCCTTGGGAGAGGTGCGTAACGACATCCGAGATGATGTCGAAGAGCAGCTGCACCTCCTGCTCGCTGCGCTTCAGGTTCTCCGTCGAGAGCAGGTAGATAGTGACAACCTCGATGTCGGTGCCTTGGCACCAAGAGATCATCTCGCTGATCTTCCGCGCGCCCTGCCGATGGCCGTGGCTGATATCCGTAAATCCAGCCTCGCGCGCCCAGCGGCGGTTGCCATCAGCCATGATTGCCACGTGGCGTGGTTGCGGCTTGTTCTTGATTTCACGTGTCAGACGCGCTTCGTACAGGGGGTACAGGAGCTGGCTTAGGAACTTCACGGTGGGAATCGTCCTCTACCTTAAAAGATGGACTTCTTGCTGTTATCGAGGATGCCGGCTTCCTTCATTGCCGAATCGATCGCCTCATCATTGAACGGATCGATGCCGTGATCCTGCGCAAACATGGTTCGACGACGGAAGCGCGAATAGCGGCGGTGAAAATTCCAGCCTGCAAAAAGGACAGCAACACCCATCAGGGCGAGGATGAGCAGACCAATAGGCGAAGCCTTACCAAACTCCGGTCCAACCGGCCCGCTTTGGCTTCCTTGGGCGAGCAGGGCGACGTCGTGCGCTGCGAGGTAGAAAGCGTTCATGCTTTAAGACTCCCCTACTTCTGGAATTCCCGCAAATAAATCATCTTCCGGCAGTGCAGTAGAAACGCGAGTTTTGGCCAACTCGAATTCCTCCGTGGGCCAGTGCTCCTGCTGTACGGACACGGGCGTGGCTAGGAAGGCACCGGCTGGATCAATTTGGGTTGCGTGCGCACGGAGCGCATCCTCACGATTCTGGAAGTAATCCGCGCATTCGACCTGTGTGGTTACCCGCGCCATGATGTCTCCGAACGTCGTATCCCAGCGAGCCAGCATCGGCTCATATGGGCTGATCTTGCCTTCCTCCAGAAGAAGATCATGGAAGACCTTCATCCTTTGGTATACGAAGCCATGCGTGTAGTACAGCTTCTGCGGCTCCCACGGCTTACCCAATTCTGGGTGGTATGCCGCGTCACCTGCGTTTTCCCACGCCAGCATGGACGCGCGGTACACCATGAGGTGATCCGGGTGTGGATAGCCGCCGTTCTCGTCGTAGGTAATAATGACGTGGGGCCGGAACTCACGGATGATTTCAACTAGCTCTTGGGCTACGTCATCATCTTCCTTAAGCGCAAAGCAGCCCTCAGGTAGTAATTCCTTGATATTGGGCGCGAGCGGGTTACCAGGAAGGCCCGAATCAATGTGCCCAAGCCAGCGGTGTTGCACGCCCAAGGCGGCGGCTGCTTTCGCCATTTCCTCACGGCGAATGCTGCCCATATTCTCAAGGACACCGGGGCGATCCATGGCCGGGTTGATAATATCTCCCCTCTCGCCACCGGTGCAGGTCACGACGAGGACTTCCGCCCCCTCCGCGGCATATTTTGCGGTCGTCGCAGCACCCTTCGAGGACTCATCGTCAGGGTGCGCGTGGATAGCCAAAAGGCGCTTCGTGCTCACTGGGTGATACATCTCCCTACATCGTCCCTACATCGCCTCATTAATACAGAGGCATTAAACAGAGGCCTAGTCTAGTGGATAGTTTCTTCGCGGCGACTGTTGGATAGAATCAGACTCATGTCTGACGCCCAACCTGCTTCTCAACCCGCACGCTCGCAATCCCGCTACGGTTCTTCCTCTCAGTCCATTCGCGCAAAAGGCTCATGGACCAACCGGGCGCTGGTGCTGGTATTCCTGGCTATGCTGATTGCGGCCATTGTCTACGGCGTTCAGTATTTCCGCAGCCAGCAAAAGGTCAACGCAGATATCTCCTACGTCACCCACGAGATCCTGTCTGATGACACAGCGCGCGTGTGGGTAGACATCACCCGCAACCGCGTGGAAGAACCCGCATACTGCATTGTCCAGGCCTTCGACTACTCCAAGGCTGAGGTGGGGCGCCGCGAGGTCGCCGTGCCTGCTGGCGGTGACTCCGCTCAACGCATCGCAGTGGATATCCCCACCAACCACAGAGCCGTCGCCGGTGGCGCCTACGGTTGCTCCGGAAGCATCCCGTCCTATTTGGACACCAGCACGATGGATACAGCGGGTGAGGCTACCGGCGAGTAAAAGCCCAGCTGTGCTAGTATGTTGAGCGTTCTGAATGGGCCGCGCCACCTGCGCTTTCTGGCCCATCCAATGAGAAATAGACCCGTTCATTAGGAACCGTAAACGGAAGGTTGCACTATGGCTGAGCAGCAGAAGCAGTACATTACCCCGGAAACCAAGGCCAAGCTCGAGGCCGAGCTGCAGGCCCTCATCGACCACCGCCCGGTCGTCGCCGCGGAGATTAATGAGCGCCGTGAGGAAGGTGACCTCAAGGAGAACGCGGGTTACGACGCAGCCCGTGAGATGCAGGACCAGGAAGAGGCCCGCATCAAGCAGATCTCCGAGGTTCTGGCGAACTCCACCACCGAGCGCACCGCCGTCCAGGAGGGTGTTGCCCACATCGGTTCCGTTGTGCACGTGTACTACAACGGCGACGAGGAGGACCGCGAGACCTTCCTCATCGGTACCCGCGCCGCTGCTTCCGATAACAAGGACTTGGAGACCTACTCCGAGCAGTCCCCGCTGGGCGCTGCACTCCTGGGTGCTGCTGAGGGCGAGACCCGCGAGTACACGGCGCCGAATGGCAAGACCTTGTCGGTCACCGTGGTCTCTGCGGCGCCTTATGATTCCGCAAAGGCCGCAACTCCGCGCAAGTCCTAATTTATACTGCTCTTAGGTCATCGTTTTTCCGAGAAAGAGTTTTAACCCATGAAGAAGTTCACTCGTTTCGCTGCCGCTGGTTTGGTTTTCTCCGCTGGCCTCACCCTCGCTGCCTGCCACCCTCCGAACCAACAGGATTCCTCTGAGAAGGTTGACACCGGCGCTTCCTTTGCCGGTGAGGCTCCCGGCGCAGGTGCAGCCGCCCCCTCCGAGGCTGCGGCTGAGTCCGAAGCAGCCACTGAGTCCGAAGCCGTTGCTGCAACCGAGGTTGCTCCGGCTGAATACACCACTGCTCCGGTTCAGCAGTAGGTTCAACGGCAACTGACAATGAAGCGGCGTCCCGATAGTTGGGGCGCCGCTTTTAGCTTTCTGGGGTCCACCGTCTTTTTCTACTTTGCCTCCCGGACCCAATCCCCGATAACCCCTGGCAGTACTGCGGGTGCTTCGCCGAGTAGATCACGGCGGTTGGGGTCGCGTTCTACTTGAGTCGTGACGGACTTGACCCGCCTTTCGCCTTCGCCGCCGCGTGCCATGCCACCCATCATGGGCATCATGCGCATCCCCGCACCGCGGGCACTGCCGACGCCCTGCCTCGCACTACCCGCTCCGCCCGGGGCTCCCAGGACACCACCAGCGCCACCAGCGTTGCCGACGCCCCCGGAACCTCCCGTACTGATGGCACCACCTCCGACGAGGCCGCCTCCGCTTAGCGACGTCCGCCCTTCCCTCTGTTGTCCAGTTCCCGTTACGGCCCCAGGAAGGCCTCCTAATACCGGATGCGTTCCGGTCTGCGGCCCACCGAATGAAGCGCCCGCGCCTCCGAACCCCGCTGCGTTTGTCGTTGGATTCGCCGACATTTCCGGCAAGCGACCGCTGTGGCCTGCCACGCCTCCGGGAAGCTTGTTCCCACGGCCATCAGCAAGACCGATGGCTCCCAATCCCTGGCCTACAGCGCCGCTGCCTAGACCTCCGAGCCCGTTTACACCAGCTGGCATGTTTGCCGCTCCGCTGGTAGCTGCCAACGATCCTGGCGCTCCTCCCCGAACGGGATCAAGGGCGCTCAAGCCTGCGTTGGCAGCCGAGGTATTCACCTCGCCTGCATTGATCGGCGCTAATGCGTCTCCGAAACCAAGCTCGCTGAGGATGCTGCGCCCACGATTGTGTAGCTCATTGTGAAAGCGCGCGATATCGTCAGCCCCCATCCCCACGCTTTCCAGACCTTGGATGTGGCCGTCCGCAACGCCAAAGGAGCCTGGGCCCATGGTGCCGTTTTCTATCGCTTCGGCTATTGGCTTCGGCCATGTGACTCCATCGGTGTTGTAGCGATTTCCGTCGCCCATGACTGCCCCAAAGTGGGTACTGGTGTCTCCGCCGCCGCTGGGCGGCGCTGCGTCCATAAGCGCATGCTGATACGGCATAGCGGAAATCACTTGCTGCTGAAGGACGCCCTGCATATAGACCAAGGCTGCTTGTTCAGCGGCTTGACGCGTAGCAGGCTCTGGGATTGCCGCCACCTCAAAGGCCAAGGCAATGGCTTCCGGCTGAACATTCATCAGCTGCGCTTGGAAGCCGAACAGCTTCTGTTGCATGACGCTCGCATTGGCAATGAAGTGTGTACCCGCCTGCGCAACTTCACGAATCTTCTGCGCTGCGCGTGTGGTGGCTTCACTGTCGTTCTCGGCTTCCAAAGACGCGGCCGAGTTTTCAAGACCCGCAACGATTTCTGCGACTTCCCCACTCAAAGCGCCCCACCGCGCATTCGCTTCCGACACATCCCAGAAGCGCGTGCTAAACAGATTCGATGCTAAGCCCATGATGGAAGCACCGGTGTCCACGATCGGGATGGTAAACCCAAACGGGCTGTATCCCGGGTCTGGTTGCGACACGATCGGCATCGATACCGCCCCGCCTCCCCCACCAGCGTCAGCGACATCCAACCCCCGACTCGTAAGCTCATCCTGTGATTCGAAGCTTGCCAGCTCAGTTTTTAGTGTGTCTGCCAACCAGGAAAGCTGCCTATTAAAGCCTTCGAGTGAATGCTGCGCAGAGCCAGGATCATGTGTAAGTACTCTCTCGTGGATACCCCCGACATCCTTTATCCCCAATACCGGAGAGAATCCGCTGTTAAGCGGAGAATGGGCTCCATCCGCAACACCTCTAAGCCGCTCAGATAGTCCCCTGATTTCAGACAATTGATTGAAAAGATTTGACAAGTTTATTTGCATTTGTGCCCCCTATTTAAGTAGCAAACGTATAAAGAATTCTTTCCCCGATCACGCAGCGCTCGTCCTTCTGAGTGCTACCAAAACCAGAAGATTCAACTATCAGCGTTCCCTTGGTGGTCTCTAGATATAAAGTGCAAAACAGTCGACCAAAATCAGGGTCATCTAGGGCAACTACCGGAAGTTGCTCACCTTCATAAACCCTTTGCCCCCCGTATTGCGTTTCCAGTTCCTGAAGTGCCATATCCGTCACGCCGAGACCAATGAATCCAGTTTCCCCCACAGCATTTTCAATCTCAAACCCACAGTGGGAAAAACCTGATTCGCGAACACTTGACTCCAAACGCGTAGAAAGGCCTGCTTCCCTTAGCTTTCTTTCCGGAATCCCTACACACGGATCAAACACCTGAAATCCAGGCACTGTCCGGTCAAACTCCCCTAGCGGTGGAAGTACCCCACCGCCTGCACGAGACTGCTCACTTTGAGCTTGAGACTCTCGCCCCGTCGTGGCGGTGGCATCAGCGACCCCCGAGTCCACTGAGCCACCGCCGGCTTTCATGTCAGGAGAATTGCGAAAGTCCCCCGCGTTACTACCATTGCCACGAACACTGAGGCCGAGCGGTGACGCGCAGTTTGACAGCACCCCGATACAAACCGCCATCATCACAAGGCCCCCGATTCGCTTCATGGTGTCCCTTCAACTAACTTTCCTGACCGTTAGAAGCCCCTCCCTTGAGCTTTAAACTCCGAGCGACTTCTGCGACCAGAATGCACGAGAAAGAACAAGAAGTCGCGCCGGTGCCAAATTAGTCATTTTCTATATGCAAATTTATTGTAACTATTCGATCGCACTAATAGAACTATCCGTTAATAATAGCTGGTCGTAGCCTGCATGGAGCTTGGGTACCCGCCGTGAACTACATGTGTCTTGCCTGCCGATTATAACCAATTGGGGGTACCCGAATTACAACACTGTCAATTTTTGGGGTGTCGTTTTTCCTCAATTAAGAAGCAATCTTGCCCGCTTTGCCGCACGCCGCTTAGAGCATCGCATCCTTGGGAAACATGAGAAACCCAATTCTGTCGGCATGGTCGCGTAAAGCTCAGGGCTAGGCACGGAAACAGGTGCTTGCCGATGCAGTTGCCTTCATTTCCAGCGGACGGCTCACGGAGCCTGTTAACAGCAAGACAAAGACTCCCCCACCCAAGAAATCGAACATTTCGCCCACAAGAACCGAACAGGACCTCAGATTTGCAACCATAACTACCCCCGCAGTCATCCACGTCACCCGCCTTGAGGTACTCGCCACCTATACCGCAATTGGTACGCAAATAGATATTTGCGAAGGGAAATCCTGTTCTAACTGTTGCAATCTGTATTAGCTCGCGCCAGTCAATGCCAAGATCCCGCCCGCACCTAACGGGCGCTATACCCCTGCTCCAAAAGAGATGCGCCACGCACACAAAGAAACCGGCGGCCAGCAACCACAAAGCTTGTGGTGCCAGCCGCCGGTTTCGCAGAAGCGGTATGAGACTAATTAGTCCCTGAAGTAGCTCAGCAGACGAAGAATCTCCGTGTACAGCCAGACCAAGGTCACGGCCAAACCAAGAGCGATACCCCAGGCATATTGCGCCGGGGCACCCTGGCGAATCAGGCGGTCTGCCTGGTCGAAGTCTGTCATAAAGGACAAGGACGCCAGAACAATGCAGACGAGGGAGAAGATGATGGAAAGCATGCCACCATCACGTAGCGGATTAAAGCCGAAGAAAATAGCGCCCAGCATGTTACCCAGAGCCAACACGGCCACGCCGGCGATGAGGCCGAACATGATCTTGTTGAACTTCGGGGTGACCTTTACCGCACCGGTCTTGTAGACCATCAGCATGCCGATAAAGACACCTACGGTACCCATGATTGCTTGGCCAATAAGTGCCATGCCATCGGAATTGCCGAAGGATACGCCGGCAAACATGAGGGAGAATCCGCCCACAAAGAGGCCTTCAAACACGGCATAGATCAACGTGACGGCTGCAGAACCAAACTTCTTGCCAAACGTTGAGACAAGAACAGTAATGAAACCGCCGAGCGCACCAACCAGAGTAAGAATCATCGCGATGCCTGGGTTAATCAACTCACCAACAGCAAAGTTGAGCACGGCCATGACAATGATGACGCCAAGAGTAATGCCAGTCTTGGTCACGACATCATCAACAGTCAGCGGCCGATCGGCGCTGCGATTCTCCTGAACAAATGGATTATCGCTCTGACCGTAGGGATTTCCACCCTGGGTCTGACTTTGGCTGGACGAGAGGGAACTCATGACGGGGTTGCTAGAACGCACGCGAATCCCGATTCCTTTCACAGTCTTTCTCTAAAAAGCGGCCCCTAGGGCCGCCTTATTTGTCGTTTCATCAAGATCAACGCTCCCCACTGCTAGGAAGTTCCCAAAAATCTCAAAATTCGCAAAATTGTCCACGCCTAACAGGAATGCGTCGACAAGCACTGCGCTTGCCGGCGCCCCTGTTGCCGCAAACTATGAAGAGGAGCGCTGGGAAGCGTTCCCTACCTTCACCCGTTAAATTCAGCGTTTCCGCTGGTCATGGTGCCCCCACTGGGACTCGAACCCAGACTGAATCGATTTTAAGTCGACTGCCTCTGCCGATTGGGCTATGGGGGCCAAACCGTGCCCACTCATCTTAGGGCACGGGTAGGCATGGACTGAAAATAGGGTCGGCTTCTGCGCAACTCTTTTGGTTTGAGTTCGCTAACTGGCAGCGAGGCCGCTGATAATACCGTCGAGGATGTCCTTCTCACTGATGAAGAAGGAACGGGCTTCACTGTTGCGCTCAATCATCGTCATGATGCCCTCGATGGCCACGCATCCACCACCGATGACATCTGCGCGCCCGGGGTGGATGACGGGGTTGAGAGCGCGCACATCCGAAGGCAATCCAATCATCTGTCGGGTGAGCACCCGCAGCGCATCGAAGCGAAGCTCGGAACCGTGGATGGAGTCGGCATCGTAACGCTCCATCCCCTGGGCAAGCGCCGAAAGAGTCGTAAACGTACCGGCACAGCCAACGAAGGTGAGGGCTTTGTCGATAGGAACGATCTTCTCCACTTCGGCCATGCGCTCAGCAACATAATCGCTAGCAATCTCAATCTCGGCCTCCGTGGGAGGATCGGTGCGCATGATGCGCTCGGTAAGCCGCACGCACCCCATCTGAGCAGAGTGCGAGCCGAGGATCTCGCCGTCGATTGTCCCCACGACGAACTCTGTCGAACCACCGCCCAAATCGATGACGCAATACGGACCCTCCTCAGAGTGCAGGTCCCCCACCGCACCGGTAAAGGACAGCAGTGCCTCTTCCTCACCGGAAATTACCTCCGCGCGAGCCCCCGGCTGGATTTCACCGAGAAGCTCTTCGGTCATGTTGAAAAACTCGCGGTGGTTCTTTGCATCACGAGTGGCCGAGGTGGCGACCATGCGCACGCGCTCGACCTTTTCAAACTTCATTTGTTTGACGTAGCCTTCGAGCGCTACGCGAGTCCGCGCAAGAGCTTCAGGATCAAACTCACCGGTAGCATCGACGCCCTGGCCAAGGCGAACGATCTCCATCGTGCGGGTGATATCCCGGATCTTGCCATCCTCCTGAACCTCGCTGATGAGCAGGCGAATGGAGTTGGTTCCGCAGTCGACAGCAGCGACGCGAGTCATAGGGCTAGCCTTTCTTTTAACCGGCGTTAGAAAAATCGAACTGGGTCATGTCGATGCCCAGGTCCCCCACGGTGGGCCAATCCTCAGGGATGGCGCTTCCCCGGAGTTTACCGTGCTCCGCAGCCATCGCGACGGCCTCGGTGCCAAAGCGCACACGGCCCGGTCCCTCAGCTAAGGCATAAGCGATGAGAACGTGGAGGCACTTCACGCGCTCTGGCATGCCGCCACCTGAAAACTCAGTGCCCAGGTCTTCCATGGCGTTACGGGTTTCCAGGTAATGTTCGTGCGCCGCCTGGTAATCCTGCTGCAGGTCCTCTTCTTGGGCGAGGCGCTGCTCCATCCACTTCATGACATGGGCAACCTCAAGGCGCGATGCTTCGGCAGTCAGGCGCGGGTCGGTGAGGTAGTAAAGGGTGGGAAACGGGGTGCCGTCGGGAAGCTTGGGTGCGGTTTTAATCACCGCTGGGGCTCCGTCCGGGGTGCGGTAAGCAATGTCCACGACGCCGCGCGGGGTGCGGCCCAACTGTTCGCGGACGACTTCAAGGTCAGCATCGGTCACGGTCATAGGAACCATTGTGACATGGAGATATGGATGAGTCCTATTCAGCAGGTGTTTCCGGTAGGTTTTCCGCATCTTCCGATACTGAATCCCACAGCACCGTGTACCACTCGCGGTCGTCGGCATCCTCACGACGCTCTGAGGTCACCGTGTCACCAGAGTCCATGCGCGGATCCATGATGCGAAAGGCCATCTCACCTTCATCCATGACACCGAAGCGGCGGCGCGCCTCCTCCTTGACGTATTCCTCGGATCGGTACTTGTCAATCTCCGTGAGGAGGTCATCCTTCTGTGCTTGCTTGGCGACGATTGAGCTTTCCAGCCGCGCAATCTCCGATTGGCCGTGGTAGTAGTTTCGCAGCGGAACGGCAATGGATAGCAGTACCACGAGAACAACAGCGATAATCACACCGATCCCGAGGATGTCTAGCCCCTTGGCCTGCACCGGTGCTTTCTTCCGTTTAGCTCGCTGCTCATCGCGGGCACGCGTGCGAACCGGAACGGTGTTCCGGCGTTTCGTGCGGGGAGAAGTAGTGCATGCCATCGGAAAGCCATTGTATCCCGGACCGGCCCAGGTGCTGTGCGGCGCGCGACGTGTCCCAGAAATAACATGCGCCTCAGAAGTTTTGGGCTGGGCCTGTTCGGGGCCGGACAACAGGAAAGGTGCCACGATCAAAACGACTAAAAGGTGCCACAGTTACTGTGGCACCTTATTCTTTCACCAGTAGTTCAGCGAGTGGTCTGTGCAGACCACTGCTAGAAACCGGAGTTGAGTCCTAGCCCTGGAAGCGCGGGAATGCGGAGCGGCCGGCGTAAACTGCGGCGTCACCCAGTTCCTGCTCAATGCGCAGCAGCTGGTTGTACTTGGCAACGCGCTCAGAACGGGCCGGAGCACCGGTCTTGATCTGGCCGCAGTTCAGAGCAACGGCGAGATCAGCAATGGTGGTGTCCTCGGTCTCACCGGAGCGGTGGGACATCATGGTGCGGTAGCCATTGCGGTGAGCCAGCTCAACGGCGTCGAAGGTCTCGGTCAGGGTACCGATCTGGTTAACCTTCACCAGCAGAGCGTTGGCGGCCTTCTTCTCAATGCCCTCCTTCAGGCGAGCCGGGTTGGTGACGAAGAAGTCATCGCCGACAATCTGCACCTTGTCACCGATAGCTGCGGTGAGCTTGGTGTAGCCCTCCCAGTCATCTTCCTGCAGCGGGTCCTCGATGGACACGATCGGGTAGTTGGCGATGAGGTCCTCGTAGACCTTGGCCATCTCCTCAGCGGTGTGCTCGCCGCCCTCGAAGTGGTACTTGCCGTCCTTGAAGAACTCGGAAGAAGCAACGTCGAGAGCCAGGGCGACATCCTTGCCCGGCTTAAAGCCGGCCTTCTCGATGGCCTCAACGATGAGGTCCAGAGCTGCCTTGGTGGACTCAGCCTCCGGAGCGAATCCGCCCTCGTCACCCAGGCCGGTGGACAGGCCCTTGGACTTAATAACGGCCTTCAGTGCGTGGTAGACCTGTGCGCCCATGCGCAGGGCCTCGCTGAAGGACTCGGCACCGATCGGGGCGATCATGAACTCCTGAACGTCAACGCCGGAGTCAGCGTGGGCACCACCGTTGACGATGTTCATCATCGGAACGGGCAGGACATGAGCGTTCGGGCCGCCAATGTAGCGGTAGAGCGGAAGGCCAGCAGACTCGGCAGCGGCCTTGGCGGCTGCGATCGACACGCCCAGGATGGCGTTGGCGCCGAGGCGGGACTTGTTATCCGTGCCGTCCAGCTTGATCAGGGCCTGGTCGATGAGACGCTGGTCATCGGCCTCGAAGCCGGCAAGTTCATCAGCGATCTCTTCGTTGACGTTCTCAACAGCCTTCAGAACGCCCTTGCCCAAGTAGCGGTCACCACCGTCACGCAACTCGTGAGCCTCGTGAACACCGGTGGAAGCGCCAGACGGAACGCCGGCGACACCGCGTGCACCATCGTCGAGGAATACTTCAGCCTCAACGGTGGGGTTGCCGCGGGAATCAAGAATTTCGCGTGCCATTACGTGGATGATGTCAGCCATGCTGCTTTCACTCCTATAGAGCCAAATTGATCTTGGGTTCGTGTTCTGGGAGGGGCTCCCAAACCACCTGGGGACAATTGTTCCAGAAAACTTCGGAACGTGTCGGGCGGAAACGGACAACGTGACATAGATCTAGAAAGAGGCTAGGACACGGCAGGCTGTTCAATGGCGTAGGAATTTGCGGCTGCTGCGACTTTGCCCAGGTAGTCCTCAGATTGGTTGTAGTTGAGGACGGCCGAACGCCATCCCTCTGGCGTGGAAAGATCCCTATCTCCGTGACACAGCAGTGCGGCAGCACCCAACGCGGCATCGTCGATTTGATTGGGATCAGCAACGCCATCGCCGTTGGCATCTCGGCCTAGATGCTCCCACGAAGAAGCGATGAATTGCATGGGGCCAACCGCCCGATCAAACTCGACATCGCCGTCAATGGCGCCGCCATCGCTATCAGGAACCAAAGTGGTGTTGTTAGTTCCGTCGAGAGGAATGCCCACAATGGGCGGGTCGGGATAACCATTCTCATCAAGGGAGGAACGGTCGAAGAGGCTTCCATTATAGGTCCCGTGACGAGTTTCTACCCAGCCGATACCGGCGAGGGTATTCCAGCGCAGATTACAGTTCGGCCAGGATTGCCGCGCGATCAGCTCGGCGTTGCCGTAGGCCCGCAATGCCTGGGCGGGGATACTGGTGGCGTCGGCAAGCTGGTCGGACCACCACGTCAGCTTGTCCGCCGTGCGCCCCGGCCCGTCGACATCAATAGCGGGCACCTCTGCCCCGCCCACGGGTGGAAGTTCCTCTGGGACGGGGGAAAGCTGCCGGAACGGGGATGGTTTATCCAGGAAGGAAAGACTCCAGGCCACCAAGGAAATGATCAGAATGATGGCCAAGACAATGCCGAGGCCACAGCCCCCGATCCTCCTAAGCCCCTGCGTCATAAAGGTGAATACTACAGCCCGTTGCAGGAAGGGGGTCGAGCGACACAGAGGGCGCCACGAGGCGACCGTATAGGCAAGACCTACGACAATCGCGGAACAAAAGTTATGTCCAAATGTTCCCATGCGTAACATTCTGCGCTACACTGCAGCGTTGAACAGAGAGCCGAGGCCCTGCTGGTGCTCCACGTTCTATCACTGTCCGTTCTAGAAACGTGCCTTTCTCTTAGCCAAGGAGTTCCATGTCCATCCGTCGTATCCTCGCTACTGCTTCCGCCGTTGTCGCCCTCGGCGCAATCACCCCCGCCACCGCTTCTGCCGCTTCCCTGACTGAGCTGGGCGGCTTCCTCTCCCAGGGCATCCAGTCCGCTGATTGCAACACCCTGCGTAGCACCCTGACGCTGATTGATCAGAGCACCGAGGGTGAGTTGCTTACTCCGAACACCACCCGCAACCAGCTGTCCAAGAACCTCACCGCACTGGGCAACTCTGAGGAACTCGGCCCGCTGGCCTTGGCCGCCGTGAAGTACTCCGGCCAGACCGCCGACCGCGCCCTCGAGTGCAAGATCGTCAAGGAAGACACTCTCGCAACCGGCGGTACCGGCCTATCCTCCACGATCGCTGACTACGCTCCCCTGCTGTCCTCGATGATTCAGAAGGGCTAGTTCTTTTCTCGGGCCTTACCCTCGGCCCACAGGCGCTCCTGCTCCTCTACCCCCACGACGTCCTCCGTGCCGTCGAAAAGGTAGGGCGCGCGGGAGCGCATTTTGTTGACGAAGGACATCGCAACATCGTCGAGAGTAAAAGCCCCACGGCGTGCCGCGATCTCGGCGTGAAAGAGGACCTGTAAGAAGACATCGCCCAATTCCTTAAGCAACTCGGAATCAGTGGCACGCTCCCGCACCGCCTGGGCGAATTCCGCCGACTCTTCTTCTAGATACGGCAGCAAAGTTTCGTGGGTTTGATCGCGCTCCCACTCCCCGATGCGCCGCGCACGCGACATCACCTCACGTGCCTTCCACATCGGTTCCTCAAGGGAGGGGGCGAGGATGAGGTCCGCATCAGCGTCGATAAGCGCGCGCACCTGCGGGTGTGATGGATCTGTGCTCACCACAACACCATGGCCTTCCGGATCCTCACCGCACAACAGTGAATCAAAGTCCCAGCGCACCTTCACCGGAACTTCATCAGTGAAAACAACAGGGCCCTGCAGTTTCCCAACGGCCTCCATAGGGATTAACGTGGGCCAGCGCGGATCTAACAACAGGACAGTCATAAGCAACGAGTATAGGTCCCCAGTTCTTTGAACTTTCGCTGCAGTTGCACAAACGCCCGCCTGAAGGGGTATTTTTAACCAATGACCACTTCCAATCTCACCGAATCGCCGCGCACGCACTCTGTGACGTTGTGGACGCTCATCGCGCTCATCATCGGTTCCACGGTGGGCGCCGGAATCTTCTCTCTTCCGCAGAACATCGCCTCCGTGGCCGGCCCTGGCGCCATGCTCATCGGCTGGCTCATCGCCGGCGTGGGCATGCTCTCTGTCGCCTTCGTTTTTCAAATTCTCGCGCACCGCAAGCCGCACCTCGACTCCGGTGTGTACTCCTACGTCCGCGCCGGCTTAGGTGACTTTATTGGCTTTACGTCCGGCTGGGGCTACTGGCTAGGATCTGTGATGGCGCAGGTAGGCTACGCCACCCTGTTCTTCAACACCATTGGCCACTACGTGCCTTTCTTTGACGCCGACCACCGCTGGGTCTCCGCCATCGCCGTATCGGTGTTGTCCTGGGGAATCTTTGCTGTGCTGGCGCGCGGAATTAAGCAGGCGGCGATCATGAACATGGTGACGTCCATCGCCAAGATCGTCCCCATCCTCGCCTTCATCGTCATCCTCGCTTTCGTAGGCTTTAGCTGGGACAAATTCACTCTTGACTTCTGGGGCGAGGCCTCCGATAAGTCCCTCTTCGAGCAGATTCAGGGCATCATGCTCTTTACCGTGTGGGTCTTCATCGGCGTGGAGGGCGCATCCGTGTACTCCAAGCAGGCGCGCACGCGTGCCGACGTCGGCCGCGCTACCGTCATCGGCTTCATCAGCGTTCTGGCGTTGCTGGTATCCGTGTCCACGCTGAGCTTCGGCGTGCTTACCCAGGAAGAGCTCGCAGCGCTGCCGGATAACTCGATGGCGTCCGTGCTCACCGCGGCCGTAGGCGAATGGGGCGGCGCTCTCATTTCCCTCGGCCTGTGCCTCTCCGTGCTCGGCGCCTACGTGTCCTGGCAGATGCTGTGCGCGGAACCGATTGTCATGATGGCTGTCGATGGTCTTCTCCCCCGCAAGATCGGCACCGTGAACATCGCCGGTGCGCCGTGGGTAGCGCAGCTGATTTCTACGCTGACGATTCAGCTCTTCGTTATCGTCTTCTTCCTCAACGAAACTTCTTATAACGCCATGGTGCAGCTGGCCACCATCATGTACCTGCTGCCCTACATCTTCTCTTCCCTTTACCTGGTCCTCTTGGCCGTGCGCGGCAAGGGGCTGACTCACCCACATGCAGGGGTGCGCTTCGATATTTCAGGTCCGGAGGTGAGCCGCCGAGAGAATCGCCGCCACCTCTGCATCGGCCTCGTCGCCTTCATCTATTCCCTGTGGCTCATCTATGCCGCCGACCCGGTTTATGTTCTTCTCGGCGCGCTAGCCGTGGTCCCCAGCATGATTCCTTATGTGGCCACCCGCCTGTACAAGAAAGAGCGCGTGTTCAACACCTTCGAATGGTTCGTGGTAGCGCTGGTAGTTATCGGCGCGGTTGCCGCGGTGTGGGGCTTGAGCACGGGCCGCTTGGCGCTCTAGAAAACCTCGGGCGCCGTGCGGCGCGATAGCACCGCATAGGCGATGCAGCTTGCTATCCACAACACGTGGCCGATAGCGCTGACGATGAGGAAGAGGCCACCAGTCATAGAGGCCGCTTCCTCGTTGCCAAACCACCACGTCGGAACGGTGGCTGGTCCGACGTCCCCAAAATCCGGCAGGTTGGCGTTTCCCACGATAAAGCCGATGAACACTAAGGCCAGCGACACCCACGCCCACGCCAGCTTGCTCGTGTAATCACCGCGGATGAACAGCGGGAGTAAACCAAGCAGCACCCAGATGCCAACCAGGATTACCCCGAACATCATCAACATGAAGGTGAGCCAACCGCCGTTCTCACCGCTGAACTTGATCACCAGTGAGACGGGGATGCTGAGCAGCGAGGCAGCCATCCACACCGCCACTAAAACGATTCTGGGATTGGACCGAGAAATTCCGGCGGCGGTGCTGGCGTCCATTATTTTTCTCCTACACTAATGACATTCTTCTTAGTCTTAGCACCGCTGACGTCGACGCGCTCAAGTTCGAACATCGAGGCCAAGAAGTCCGCCATCCACTGCAAGAGTTCGATGTCCCGCAATTTCGGGTCGGTGACATTGCGGCCTGCCTTGGGGAAGTTGAGCTGGATGGCCTTGGCAGCTGCACGGTAGTTGGAGCCCGGGAAGAGGCGCTTGAGGCGTACCTGCTTGGAATCCGCCAGCTCCACCGGATGGACCTTGATGCGCGTGCCTTGCACCGTAATATCGCTGACCCCGGCCCGGCGGGCCTGGTGGCGCAGACGAGCCACGGCGAGCAGGCGCTCGACCGGCTCCGGAATGGGCCCGTAGCGGTCCTGCATCTCCTCCACCACATGAGCCAGGTCCGCGTTGTCCTTGGAGGCCGCCAGCTTGCGGTAGACCTCCAAGCGCAAGCGCTCGGAGTTGATATAGGACTCCGGAATATGGGCATCCACCGGCAGGTCGATGCGGATTTCCTTCGGGCCCTCGTCCGTGACCACGGGGGTCTCACCGCGGGCGAGAGCCTTGAAGGTCTCCACTGCCTCACCGACAAGGCGCACATAGAGGTCAAAGCCCACACCGGCGATGTGGCCGGATTGCTCTGCGCCCAGCACGTTTCCGGCACCGCGCATCTCAAGGTCCTTCATGGCCACGGCCATGCCCGCACCCAGATCGTTGTTTTGGGCGATGGTGGCCAGGCGGTCATAGGAGGTTTCCGTCAGCGTGGCGCCCTTCGGGTACAGGAAGTAGGCATAGCCGCGCTCGCGGGAGCGGCCCACGCGCCCGCGCAGCTGGTGCAGCTGGGACAGGCCCATGTGGTGGGCGTTCTCCACGATGAGGGTATTCGCGTTCGCAATATCCAGACCGGTTTCTACGATGGTGGTACACACCAGGACGTCGAACTCGCGGTCCCAGAAACCTTGGACGGTGCGCTCAAGGACGTCCTCGTTCATCTGGCCGTGTGCCACGACGATTCGGGCCTCCGGCACTAGGTCCCGCAGTTCGCGGGCTTTCTTTTCGATGTCAGCGACCTTGTTGTGGATGAAGAAGACTTGGCCGTCGCGCAGCAGCTCACGGCGGATGGCCGCGGCCACCTGCTTGTCCTCGTACGCACCCACATAGGTCAGGACCGGGTGGCGGTCCTCTGGCGGGGTCAGGATGGTGGACATCTCGCGGATGCCCGCCATGGACATCTCCAAGGTGCGCGGAATCGGCGTCGCGGACATGGTGAGCACGTCCACGCTGGCCTTGAGCGCCTTGATGTGTTCCTTGTGCTCAACACCGAATCGCTGCTCCTCATCCACCACGATGAGGCCCAAGTTCTTCCACTGCACGCCAGTCTGCAACAAGCGGTGGGTGCCGATGACGATGTCCACGGAACCATCCGCCAAACCGGTGAGAATCTCCTTGGACTCCTTGGCCGAGGTAAAGCGCGAGAGCACCTCGATATCCACTGGGAAGCCCTGCATGCGCTCGCGGAAAGTATCGGTGTGCTGCTGGGCCAGCAAAGTGGTGGGCACGAGGACCGCGACCTGTTTGCCATCCTGCACGGCCTTGAAGGCTGCGCGCACCGCAACCTCGGTCTTGCCATAGCCCACATCGCCGACGACCACGCGGTCCATCGGCACCGTGGATTCCATATCCTGCTTGACGGCATCGATGGCCAGCATTTGGTCCTCGGTCTCGACGAAGGGGAAATTATCCTCCATCTCGGCTTGCCACGGGGTATCGGGGCCAAATTGGTGACCGGGTGCGGCCTGGCGCTTAGCATAGAGTTCCACCAGCTCACCGGCGATCTCGCGCACCGCGGCGCGCGCCTTCTTCTTGGTGTTCTTCCAGTCCGAGCCGCCCATCTTGGACAACGTCGGCGTCTCACCGCCGGTGTATTTGCTCAGCAAATCCAGCGAATCCATGGGGACCCACAGCTGGTCAGCCGGCTGACCGCGCTTGGAGGCGGCATACTCCAACACAATGTATTCGCGGCGCGAAGTCTCGTCACCGGATTGAACGGTGCGCTCGGCCATCTTGAGGAACTTACCGATGCCATGAGTCTCATGCACCACGTAGTCCCCCTGCTTGAGTGCGAGAGGATCCACGCGGTTACGGCGCTTTGCTGGGCGACGCTTCGCCCCCGCAATATCGCCCACACGGTTACCCGTCAGGTCAGTTTCCGTGATGACGACCAGCGGCAACGCCTCAGCGTCCTTGAGCTTGCGTACCTTCGGGAACACCAGACCAGCATGGGACAAGGCCTGGTAGAGGGTGACCTCACCGGGGCTCGGCTCCCACCCTGGCGTGGCGACCTTGGTGGGGATGCCCTTTTCCGCAAAGCGCTCCACCATGCGCTTGATAGCACCCTGCGCAGGCGCGATGAAGGCGGCACGCCCGCCGGCCGTGGTGTGCGCCAGAAGCTGTGCCATCATGGCATCGATCTCTGAGATATCACCGCGCGGAGTAGGTCCGGGCTCAAAGTCCAGCGGCAGAGTCTCCGATTCAGCCGCCGCAAACATCCCCGGCGGGGCAAAAGTCCACAACGGGGCCTCGATATTCCGGCACGTCGCTTCCAACGACTCATAGGAGCGATAACTCGACGCCGAAGTGTCCAAGCCCTCGGCCGCCAGCGGACCATCCGCGCCCATCGCGGCGGCCTCCCAGCCAGCAGCCAAGAACTCGGCATCGGTGGATTCCAAGTCTGCAATACGGGTGCGGATTTTCTCCGGCGCCACGAGCAGCACGTGCGTGCCTTCCGCAAGCAGTTCGGGGAGGGTGACGAAGGGGGCGTCGGCAAGCACGGCCAGCACAGCCTCCATACCTTCGGCCGGGATGTGCTCCCCTACCTTGGTCAACAGCTCCGCCAGTGCTGCGTTGCCCCCAAACTTCTGCGCCAGCTCGCGGGCGCGCGCGGCTACCTCATTGGTGATCGGCAGCTCGCGGGCGGGATAGATAGCTACTTCTCCCACCTCGATCTCCGGGATGGCGCGCTGGTCAGCTACGGAGAACTGACGAATATCCGTAATCTCATCACCCCAGAACTCCACGCGCACCGGGTAATCGGAGGTGGTGGGGAAAACATCGAGAATGCCGCCGCGCGTGGCGTACTCTCCGCGCTTGGCCACCATATCCACGTGCTTATAAGCGCGAAACTCCAGCTCCGACAGGATATGAGAAAGCTCGTGTTCATCTTCTTCCTTCAAGAAGATGGGCTCGCGGCCCTCCACCTTACTCAGAATGGGCTGGCAATACCCGCGGGCGGAGGTCACCACGACCTGGGCTTTGCCCGCCCCCACGAGGTCGAGCACACGCGCGCGCTTGCCGACGATATCCGCGGCCGGCGACAGCCTCTCATGCGGAAGCGTCTCCCATGCCGGGAAGTAGGCGACCTTCTCCCCCAGCATGGCCGTCAGCTCCGCGGTGAGATCCTCCGCCTCGCGCCCGGAGGCGGTCACCACCAACACCGGTGCGTGGTGCGCCAAGGTACCGATGGCCCAAGGACGTGCCTGGTCAATGCCAGTAATGTGCAATGAGGCTTCCCCCACTTGGGAGGCGAGGCCTTTAAGTTTCGGATCAGAGGCGGCTACCTTTAAAAGCCCGCCCAGCATCGGCGTTGCCACCTACTTGGCTCCCTTCAACTTCGGTGCTGCTTCCATGCCGGAAAGACCATTCCAGCACAGATTAACGATGTGCGCGGCAACTGTCTCACGCGAAGGCTCACGCTCATCCAGCCACCACTGAGCTGTGGTGGCCACCATGCCGACGAGCGCCTGGCCGTAGAGCACCGCCAGCTCTGGGTCGAGCCCGCGGTGTTCAAAGGCCTCACCGAGGATGTGCGCGATTTGATTTACTGCTGCGTTCAGCAGCGTGGAGAAACTACGCTCATCCCCTGGCTTGGAATCACGCACAAGGATCAAGAAACCATCGGTTTCCTCCTCCACGTAGGTCAGCAGGGCGACAACCCCCTGCTCGATGCGCTCGCGCCAGGACCCTGTCTGCAGGGATTCCGTCACGACCTTCTCCAAAGCCACGAGCTCGCGGTCAATGACGACGGCGTAGAGCCCCTCCTTGCCGCCAAAGTGCTCGTAGACCACCGGCTTGGACACACCGGCGCGTGCCGCAATGTCCTCCACGCTGGCGCCATCGAAACCGCGTTCCGCGAAGGCCGCACGGCCAATGGAGATCAACTGCTCACGGCGCTCACGCCCGGTCATCCTTTGTCGAACCATGCCTTCTACTGTATCTCCCCCACTGGACATGGCCCGCACCAGCTAAAAGTAGCCCACTAGCACAGCGATAAAGAAGGTTGGCCACCTGTTTAGGTCTGATACACACCCGTCAGGTAACATGTCCCCCAGCGCTCATAATATGAGCGCGTTTCCCCATGGTGTAATCGGCAACACTACGGTTTTTGGTACCGTCATTCTAGGTTCGAGTCCTGGTGGGGAAGCAAGATAAAACACCGCCTGGCCTGCATTTATTCAGCGTTAGGCGGTGTTTGTTTTCTTTTCCTACGCCCTCGCCTAAAGCCTCTAATTTCAGCTTTCCTCGCAATCGATGCCACCTGCGCCGCGGTGTAGTTCAAGGGCGCAATGCCGGCTCGCGGAAGCACCCATCCGCGCCAATACGCCATAACTGCTAGGCCAAAGCCCACGAAGGGAGAGATGACCATGCCGAGGGCAAACTGGTCGAAATACGCAAAGGACGCCATCACGATTCCTGTAAGCACCGCCGGCACAGCATAGAGCGGGCTGCCGCCAAAGACCGAGGGAATCTGGCCGGAAGCAACATCGCGCACCATTCCGCCGCCCACTGCGGTCAAGACGCCCAAGAATACGCAGGCAATAAACGGCATTCCATAAGTCAGCGCCTTCACGCAGCCAGTCGTGCACCAAACGCCTAAAATGACAGCATCCGCGTGCTCGAGGAAGATCTCCCAGGCCTTGCCCTTCAGGTCCGTCAAGAAAGCAATGAGCGCGCCCACACACGCCAGCGTGAGATACAGCGGATCAGAGATAGCCGCTGCCGGGCCGCTGGCGATCAGCATGTCACGGATCATGCCGCCAGCCAGCGCCGAAAAGAGCGCCAGAAAGACGAAGCCAATAATGTCGAATTCCCTACGGCGTGCAATCGTGCCGCCAATGATGCCGTTGAGCACCACGCCAATGAGGTCAAAGACCTGGTACAGAGAATGGATGAGTGGGTCGACGTCCTGAATCACAAATACTGACCATAGCGTACTGCTCACATATTGATGGCGGGCTTGCTGCAGTTCACATCATCGCTAACTTCGTGTCTCCCAGAGTGTCTTAGCCAAGCGCCCTCGACGGCCGCCGTTTCCATAAGTGCAGACCTCGAAGTGCAGACACGCAGGTGGGCGTCGTGAAGCGCAACGCCCTGCTTGTCGACGACCCAGCAAGTCTGCACTTCCAGGTCTGCACTCTTGTGGAAACCGGCCCCTCCTTTTTCTGTAATGCTCACTGCTGCTCTGATAGTGGAAACGCGGTGCCGTGGGTTTACACTGTTACGAATTCATTCACTCTCTTCTCTCGAGGTAAATCATGTCTCCTAACGATGCACAGCAACAACCGCAACAGGCACCAGGCCGGAATCCTTTTTCCACCACACCACAGCCAGTTGATTCCGACACGGCAGCCCAGCCGAAGAGTCCCAAGCCTGCATGGTGGATGGTTCCCGCCGCTGCCCTAGTCGGCGTAGCACTTGGTGCGGGCGCCACCTACGCATTCACCGGAACTAAAGAGGAACAGGTTTCCGCAGCCTCTGCTGAGCCAGCCTCTGCACAATCCGGAGAAGCGAACAATGCCGACACCTCAAATCCCCAGGAAGACAGCACCACCGGAGGCACCCTCGACGAACTCCCCAAGCTCGGCGAACCAGCCATGAGCGGAAACGAAAAAGTCATCATTGACTCCGTCGAGTTCGCTCCCACGGTGGAACTAAGGAACCAAGATTTCTCCTCTGGGGCGTCTGAAACTGTCATGGAAAGCCCTAAAAATGAAGGCACACAATTTGTCATCGTTTCTGGAACTGTCTTCAATGAGGGAAAAACCCCACTCATCGCCGACTTCAACAAGTTCGCCTGGATCGCTGACCAGGAAAGCCGCATGTACGACCCCATCAACGACCACTGGCGGGTCCAAGCCAATTGGGATACCCTCAGCGACTCCATTGGCCCCGGATTTTCCACACCATATACCTGGGTATTCGAGGTTCCCGAGGACTTCAAACCCGTAGCTTTTGCCTACGACGACACGGGAGACAACGTGATTGGAAACAGGCTTGCCTCCATCGACGTACGCAGCTAGTGCGCAAGCATACGAAACCGAGCCGCAGAAAATAGCCAGATTCTCAATCCATTGAAACCTGGCTTGGTTCTTGGTTAGCCCTGCGCCTCCGGCGTCGCATAGGGGCTGCGCGAGGAATCCACCACCTGGCCGGCGTGCGCGGAGTGGGCGGTGGCGGTTTGCTCGAAGACTAAGGCGGCGGGTTTAACGCGCACGTCGGGCTTTTCGCCTTTATTGACCATGACGTACTGCCCCATCATTCCCTCGTCCTCATGCAGCAACATGTGGCAGTGGTACATGTACGGGATGGTCTTGTCCGGGAAGTGTCCAAACTCCACCAGCAGGCGCGCGGTTGCCTTCGGCGGAAGATTCACAATGTCCTTCCACCCGGAGTTGAACACATTCATCTTCTCATCGCCGTCCCAGTCCAGAACCTTGAAGCGGGCGTTGTGGATGTGGAAGTTGTGCGGCCAATCAGAGTTCTCATTGGTCACGGTCCAGATCTCCGGGGCGTCGTGATCAATGACCGTATCCACCCGCGCCATGTCCATCTGCTCGCCGTTGATCATGAAGGTGTTGAGCACGAACTCGCGCTCTTCAAGGCCCTCCGTGGACGGGGTCTTCGCCGCGGCTGGGTCCAGCGTTTCCGGCAGAGCCGGTGGCTCCGGTGCGGACTCTTCCGGCCCGGAAATGGTGAGAATGTCAAAGGAATCCTGAAAGCCGAAGTCAGCCGCATCCTTGTCTTTGGGCACCCCAAAGTTATCCTTACGCGGCACCGAGCGCAGCTGTACTTCCTCGCCGGGCTCCAAGTCCACGATAATTTCGGCGCGCTCGCCCGGGCCGAAGAGGAGGGAGTCGACTTCCACGGGGGCGTCGAGAAGCCCAGTGTCCGTGGCGATGACATGGAAGGGGCCATTGCTCAGCTCCAGTGTGTAGAAGCGCATGGAGGCACCGTTAAGCAGACGCAGGCGAACCCGGCGCGTGGTGGCGTCGAAGCGCGCATTGGTGATGCCGTTGACCACGGGCGTGGTTCCGAGAAGGCCCAGGGTGTTATCGCTTTTCTCATCGATCTGTCCGTCCTCGGTGAACTTCGCGTCCATGATGACCACCGGGATATCGTCCACACCGTAGTCCTGCGGCAAGTCAAGACCAGAGGCCACGTCATCGTCGATGAGGAACATGCCCGCCAGCCCGCGGTAGGCATGCGTGGCCGTGGCCATGTGCGGGTGCGGGTGGTACCACAGCGTGGCCGCCGGCTGGGTGATCTCCCATTCGGGTTTCCAGGTCTTGCCCACCTCAATCGGCGAGTGCGGGCCGCCATCCGAGTAGGCAGGCAACTTCATGCCGTGCCAGTGCACCGTGGTCATCTCAATGAGATTGTTGGTGATCTCCGCGCGGACCTTCTCCCCACGCCGGGCGCGCAGGGTGGGGCCTAAGAAGGGGCCGTTAAAACCCCATGTCCTGGTGCGGTCATTGCCAGGGAGAACCTCCGAGTAACCGTCCTGCGCGGTGAGCTTGATTACTCGCGTTCCGTCAATAACTTCGCCCTCTTCCACCGGCGGGATGGGCAGGGCGCGCGGCTCACTGTCATAGCCCTGCGGCTCCGGTTGATTCTTCGAGGACGATGCAGAGCATGAGCTCAACCCCATCACGGTGGCACCGGCGATGGTGAGCACGGAGCCTTGGACGAAGACACGGCGGGACACTGTGGGACGAGCGGAGATAGACATGTTTTCCAGGATAGAGATCAGGCAAACCTTAGGACCCATATAAGGTCGAGCCGGGCTTAAAATCACAGTCATGACTCAGAGCTCGTCGCACTCCCAGGAATCCGCCAATGCACGCCGCTTCGTGTGGTCGAACGGCCTGCAGGGCGTGGGCGATCAATTGCTCTCTGGAAAGACGGTCCTCCCCTGGCTGTTTAGTGTGGCCGGCGTCCCAAGCTTCTTCACCGGCCTACTGGTCCCCTTGCGCGAGTCCGGTTCCATGCTCCCGCAGGCGGCGCTAACCCCATGGGTGGTGTCCCATCCTGCCCGCAAGCGCCTGTGGGTGTTGGGGTCGATGGGCCAGGGTGTGTGCGCGGCGATCATTGCGGCGGCTGCCGTGCTTGTTAGCGGCCCCCTCCTCGGCCTCATCGTCTGCCTCGCGCTTGCTGCTCTCGCCGTGCTCCGCGCGCTGTGTTCGCTCACCGGTAAGGACGTCCAAGGCCGCACCATCTCCAAGGGTCGCCGCGGCGTGGTGACCGGCCGGGCAACACAGCTGGGCGGGGCGGTCACCCTGATTACCGGTGGCGTCCTCGCCGTTCTGGGCGAACTCCCGCGCTGGGGTCTGGCACTATTACTGGCCATCGGCGCGGCCACGTGGTTCCTTGCGGCAGCGGTCTTTCGCAGCATCGAGGAGCCCGTGCCGGAGAACTCCGGCCAGAAGGGCATAAACCGCAGCTGGTGGAAGGACACCTGGCAGCTATACACCCAGGATGCCCGCTTCCGAGCCTTCGTTAACGTCCGCGCCCTGCTGTTGGTGTCTGCCTTATCCACTTCTTTCATCGTGGTACTTTCGCAGAACATCGGCTCGCATGCGCTTAGTGGACTCGGCGGCTTCGTCCTAGCTTCGGGCTTGGCCAGCCTCGTCGGCGGCCGGGTTTCTGGTGTGTTGTCGGATAAGTCCTCCCGTCTGGTCATGTCCTGGGCCGCGGGTGCCGCGGCGATCATCTTGCTGGCCATCGTGGCCTGCGCCGCGTGGGCGCCGACAGCGGTGAGCATGTGGGCCCTTCCCCTCGGCTTCTTCCTGGTCAATCTGGCGCACGCCGCCATCCGCGTGGCTCGCAAGACGTATGTGGTGGACATGGCTGGTGAGGACAAGCGCACCCGCTACGTCGGGGCCGCAAACACCATGATGGGCGTCATCCTCCTCGTCGTCGGCGGCATCTCCGCCGTCATTGCACTCGCGGGCCCCTCGGCGGCCATCCTGTTCTTAGCGTGCATCGGTCTGATTGGCGCATAGCGTGCCCGAGCGCTCCCGGAGGTGTCACACGGGAAGTAGGCAGCACGCGTTATGATGAAACACAGTAAGTCCTGACCCCCAATCACAGGAGAAGCACACACTCGTGGCTGAAGTAACTGACTGCGCCGCCATTGTCCTGGCAGCAGGCGCAGGTACCCGCATGAAATCCTCAACCCAAAAGACGTTGCATGAGATTGGCGGGAGGTCACTTCTCGGCCACGCCCTCCACGCAGCCGCCGGTCTGAATCCGGAGCACCTCGTGGTCGTCGTGGGCCACCAGCGCGACCAGGTTTCCCCTGCTGTCGATGCCATCGCCGAGGAACTGGATTGTGCAGTATCCCAGGCGGTCCAGGAGGAACAGAACGGTACCGGCCACGCCGTGCAGTGCGGCTTGAGCGCTCTGCCGGACTTTAACGGAACCGTCATCGTGACTAACGGTGACGTTCCACTTCTGCGTCCGGAGACTTTGCGCCAGCTGCAGGAGGCCCATACCGGCGAGGGCAATGCCGTAACAGTTCTGTCCATGACGCTGGAGGATCCCACCGGTTACGGCCGCGTGCTGCGCGCCGAGGATGGATCCGTCACCGCCATCGTGGAGCAGAAGGACGCCTCTGAGGAACAACGAAAGGTGCGCGAGGTCAACTCCGGCGTCTTCGCGTTCGACGGTGCCGTGCTTCGCGACGCTTTGACGAAGCTCAACTCCGATAACGCCCAGGGCGAGCTCTACATCACCGATGTTTTGGAGATTGCCCGCGAAGACGGCCACCGCGTTGGTGCGCACGTCGCCGCCGATCCGGAGGAGCTCTCCGGCGTCAACGACCGCGTGCAATTAGCTCAAGCCGGCCGCCTGCTCAACCGCCGCGTGGTTGAGGAAGCCATGCGCGGCGGCGCCACCATCGTTGACCCCGACACCACCTGGATCGGCGTCAACGTGACCATTGGCCAAGACGTCACCATTCACCCCAACACCCAGCTGTGGGGTGCCACGACCATCGCCGATGGCGCCGAAATCGGCCCCGACACCACGCTGACCAACATGCAGGTTGGTGAAGGCGCACATGTGGTGCGCACGCACGGTTTCGACTCCGTCATTGGCGGCAACGCGCAGATTGGCCCGTTTACCTACATCCGCCCCGGCGTCATCGTGGGTGAAGAGGGCAAGCTGGGCGGCTTCGTCGAGGCAAAGAAGGCACAGATCGGCCGCGGCACCAAGGTGCCTCACCTGACGTATATCGGTGACGCCACCGTGGGCGATTATTCCAACATTGGTGCTTCCTCCGTCTTCGTCAACTACGACGGCGTCAACAAGCACCACACCACCATCGGCAGCCACGTGCGCACCGGATCGGACACCATGTTCATCGCCCCCGTCACCGTCGGTGATGGCGCTTACTCCGGTGCGGGTACAGTGATTAAGGACGACGTTCCTGCGGGAGCGCTCGCGGTCTCCGGCGGCAAGCAGCGCAACATCGAAGGTTGGGTGCAAAAGAAGCGTCCGGGCACGCCGGCAGCAGAAGCCGCCGGCAAGGCACAGGACGCCGAGGCTGACGAATAGACCACTAACTAACAACAAGTAAAGGGATATCTACCTATGACTGGCAAGGTTACCGGCAGCAGCAAGAACATGATGCTCTTCACTGGGCGCGCTCACCCAGCGTTGGCTGAGGCTGTGGCCAAGGAGCTCAAGACCGATCTGGTTCCAACCACCGCGCGCGATTTCGCCAACGGTGAGATCTTCATTCGCTTCGAGGAGTCCGTCCGTGGTGCCGACTGCTTCGTGATGCAGTCCCACACCCAGCCGCTCAACAAGTGGCTGGTGGAGCAGCTCATCATGATTGATGCGCTCAAGCGCGGCTCCGCTAAGCGTATTACCGCCATCCTGCCCTTCTACCCATACGCACGCCAGGACAAGAAGCACCTGGGACGCGAGCCTATTTCTGCCCGCCTGGTGGCAGACCTGCTGGCCGCTGCCGGCGCCGACCGCATCGTGTCCGTGGACCTGCACACCGACCAGATTCAGGGCTTCTTCGATGGCCCGGTCGACCACATGCACGCGATGCCGATCTTGGTGGACTACATCAAGTCCAAGTACCCGCTGGACAACCTCGCTGTGGTCTCCCCCGATGCTGGCCGCGTGAAGGTGGCGGAGAAGTGGGCGCACGAGCTTGGCGACGCCCCACTCTCCTTCGTTCACAAGACCCGCTCCACTACCGAGGCCAACAAGACGGTGTCCAACCGCGTCGTCGGTGACGTCGAGGGCAAGGACTGCATCCTGCTCGATGACATGATTGATACCGGCGGCACCATCGCGGGCGCTGTCCGCGTGCTCAAAGAAGCCGGCGCCAAGTCCGTGGTTATTGCGTGTACCCACGGTGTCTTCTCCGACCCGGCCCGCGAGCGCCTGTCCGAGTGCGGTGCTGTCGAGGTCATCACGACCGATACCCTGCCGCAGTCCACCGAGGGCTGGGACAACCTCACGGTACTGTCCATCGCCCCGCTGCTGGCCCGCACCATCCACGAGATTTTCGAGAACGGTTCTGTGACCACGCTGTTTGAGACTCACTAGATTTGGTTCTGCGACAACGCTGCTGCTAAAATTTTGTGCGTCTCGGCGAGGGAGAAATCCGTTATCGACGCGATAGCACAAGTTAAGCAGTGAATCTTGTATTAAGCCTGCGATGACTCGTCCAAGACGTCCATCGGCAGGCTTTTGTCGTATCTACACGGTCCTACAACAGCCCTTGCCGCACAACGATACTTTAAGGAGATTTACTTATGGCTTCTGAGCGCCCCGTACTTAAGGCTGAGGTCCGTTCTGAGTTCGGCAAGGGCATCGCTCGCCGTCTGCGCGCTGCAGGCAAGATCCCGGGCGTTGTCTACGGCCACGCCGTCGACGTTCTGCACTTCGCCGTTGACCGCCTAGAAATGACCGCACTGGTCCGCAACCACGGTGTCAACGCCGTGTTCGAGCTGGAGCTCGAGGGCGAGCAGCACCTCGTCATGGTCAAGCACATCGACCAGAACGTCCTGACCTTCAACATCGACCACATCGACCTGCTCTCCATTAAGCGTGGCGAGAAGGTTGAGGTCGAGGTTCCGGTTGTCCTCGAGGGCGAGCCGGCTCCGGGTCTCATGTCCATCCAGGATGCCGACGTCCTCCTCGTCGAGGCAGACGTGCTCAACATTCCGGAAGAGATCGTCGTGTCCATCGAGGGTCTCGAGGACGGCACCGTTGTCACCGCTGGCGAGGTTTCCCTGCCGGAGGGCACCACCCTTGCTGCCGAGGAAGACACCGTCATCGTCTCCATCTCCGAGCCGGAGGTTGATGAGGACGTCGAGGCTGCCGCTGAGGCTGCTGAGGAAGGCGGCGCTGAGGCTGGCGCCGAGTCCGCCGACGAGTCCGCTTCCGAGGAGAAGAAGGACGAGGAGTAAACCTCCCCTCACCTATCTAACGCACCGCGCCTGCCCCCAGCTTTCTGGGGACGGGCGCGGTTCGCCGTTTTCGCCCCTACGCTGTTTAGAATGGGCAGCGTGACTCAATCTTCTTTCCTCGTCGTGGGGCTGGGCAACCCCGGCCCGAAGTACGCCGGCACCCGCCACAACATCGGCTTTGACGTGGCTGATGAGCTGGCCCGTGAGCTGTTCGCTTCCTTTTCCGTTCATAAGAAGACAAACACGGATTTCGCCGAAGCGCGGCGCGGGGACAACAAGGTGATCGTCGCCAAGCCGCGTTGCTTCATGAACTTGTCCGGCGGACCTATCAAGGCCCTCGCTCAGTACTTCAACATTCCGCATGATCACATCATCGTGGTCCACGATGAACTTGAGCTCGACTTTGCCACCATCAAGCGACGCCTCGGCGGCGGGGACCACGGCCACAATGGCCTGCGCTCCACCACGAAGTCTTTGGGCACCAAGGACTATCAGCGGCTTTCGGTGGGCATCGGCCGCCCACCTGGACGCATGGACCCAGCCGCGTTTGTTCTCAAGCCATGGAGCAAACGGGAAGCCCAGGAGGTCCCCATCATGTGCGCCGATGCGGTGGAGGAGATTCTTCGCGCGTTAGACTAGCCGGCATGAAGCTCGCTACTCTCCGCACCAGTTTTGGCACCTGCGCTATCCGCATCGATGGCCCCAACGTGGGCACCGAGCTGGATTATGAGAATGTCGGCGAATTGCTGGCCAGTCCAGACTGGCGTAAAGCCGCGCAGCTCTCCGGCGAGCCGGTGGTTTTTGACGACGCCGACCTCGCCCCCGTCATCCCGAACCCAGGAAAGATCATCTGTGTCGGCGTTAACTACGCCAAGCATGCCCGTGAGATGGGCCGCGAGCTGCCTACACAACCCACGCTTTTCATCAAGTTTCCAGAGGCTCTGACCGGCCCTTTCGATGACGTCTACGTCCCGGACTATGCCACGAAGAAGCTGGACTATGAAGGAGAGCTCGCCGTGGTCATTGGGCGCCGTGCGCACCGCGTTCCGGTAGCGGAGGCACTCGGGCATGTGGCGGGCTATGCCATCATGAATGACTACACTTTGCGCGATTATCAGCGCGCTACCACGCAGTTCCACGCCGGTAAATCCTTCTACCGCACCGCCGGCTTCGGACCGTGGTTGACCACGACTGATGAATGGGCCCCGGGCAAGGCCGCGCGGCTAGTCACGACCGTCGATGGTGAAGTCCGCCAGGACGATAACACCGATGACCTCATCTTCTCCGTGGCCGAGCTCATCGCCTTCTGTTCCTCCCTCTACCCTCTGAATCCGGGCGATGTTATTGCCACCGGCACCCCGGAAGGCGTGGGCTTCGCGCGCGGTGAGGAAGCACTGCTTGGCGACGGCTCCCGCACCCGCATCAGCATCGAAGGGCTCGGCGCGATTGAGAACACCACGCGCTTCGGCGAACCTCCCGCTGCCGGGGGCTGCGGCGAAGGCTGTATCTGTCACGGCCGTTAACATTCAGCCGTATCCAGGATCTTCAGCGAAAACTGACAGGTTTCGTTAGGGTGGGGCACCACACGTGCCCGACTGACCAAGGAGGATGAGCCTCAATGACTCTTTGCTCCCGCTTCACCGCCGCCGGCCTCGCACTATGCGCCAGCACCGCGCTGGTTGCGTGCTCTTCAGATAAAGAGGCCGATCCCGCCCCGACGCCGACTCCCGCGTCTGTGGAAACCGTGACGGAAACAGCCGTTGCAACTGGCGCGGACCAGGGCGATGTTGATGACGACGATGACCGCGATGACGACGCCCAGCTGCCTGCAGACACGGCTGCTGCCGGGGACGCCGGAAAAGCAGAGAATTCCGGGAAACTCACCGGCGATGAAGCATTCGAGAAAGCTTTATCCCACGCCGGCGTTGATGCCCAGACCGTCACAGAAAAAGAGGTCGACTACGACGATGGTGACGACGGCAAGGGCCCGCACTGGGAGATCGAGTTCAAGGCGAATGGCCAGGAACACGAACTCGACGTCGACGCCGCCAGCGGCGCGGTGACGCAACACGAGGTTGACTAAATACCTCCCAATTCGCCCCACTTGCTTAACCCCCGCGGTTAGGGATTCTCCCAGCTAAGCGGTAAATTTAGAGGTATGAGTTCACAGTCTAAGAAGTCTGCCACCAAGCCGCCGAAGCTAGACAAGCAAGCCTATGAGGACGAGCTCAAGCGCCTCCAAGCAGAGCTCGTCGAGATGCAGCAGTGGGTCGTTGAGACCGGCGCCCGCGTGGTCATCATCATGGAAGGCCGCGACGCCGCCGGCAAGGGTTCCGCCATCAAACGCATTACGCAATACCTGAACCCGCGTACCTGCCGCATCGAGGCGCTGCCGAAGCCCACCGACCGTGAGGCGGGCCAGTGGTATTTCCAGCGCTACATTGAGAAGCTGCCCACCGCCGGCGAGATCGTCATCTTCGACCGTTCCTGGTACAACCGCGCCGGCGTGGAGCGTGTCATGGGCTTCTGTTCCCAGCAAGAATACGTGCGCTTCCTTCACCAGGCTCCGCTGCTGGAGCACATGCTCATCGAGGATGGCGTCATCCTTCTTAAGTACTGGTTCTCCGTTTCTGATGAGGAGCAGCTCGCACGCTTTAAGTCCCGCCGCAACGATCCGCTGCGCCGCTGGAAGCTCTCCCCCATGGACTTGCAGTCCATTACCCGTTGGGAAGACTACTCGCGTGCCAAGGATGAAATGTTCGTCCACACCGATACCCCGTCCTCCCCGTGGTACACCGTGGAATCCGAGGACAAGAAGCGCTCGCGCATCAACGTGATCAACCACATCCTCAAGATGGTTCCGTACCAGCACGTAGAGCAGGATGTTCCTGAGATCCCAGATCGCCCCGAGCTCGAGGCCGAATACGTACGCCCGCCGCGCAATGAATTTGCCTACGTACCAGATGTCGCAGCCGATTTGGAGCGCGACAAGGTCAACGGCAACGGCTCCGGCAAGAAGCAGGGAAAGAAAAAGAAGGGCAAGAAGGACAAGAAAAAGAAGTAGTACTTTCGGCATGTACTACCATGGCCGTCTATGAGCTCTTCCCGCACCGCGCGTACCTTCCTGTCCTCGGTGCATTTGGGGGACGCGCTACTCGCAGGAGTCGCGGGGCTCGTAGCGGCCTTTTATTGTGCCTTGGCGTTTTCCTCTTCCGGAACGGTGGAAGTACTCGAGGCTCTCTTGTCGCTGCTGTTCATACCGTTCTTCCTCGTGTGGCGCTCGAGGCCAATCGTGAGCGCAACAGGATTCCTAGTTCTGCTCCTGGCCTGGGCTGTCATATGGATGAACCAGCTCCCCACCAATAGCGGCCTCACCCCGTGGGCGCTGACCGCCCCCATGGCCGTGTACACCACCTCGCGGTACATCACCCAGAGGCTGGTTCCGCGGGTGGTCCTCCTCATCACCGCACTCGGTACCTTTATCTCCCCCTTCATGTGGCGCATCGACACTGAGACTTACCTTCTGCGCTATGAGGTAGACACACCCTTCCTTGCCATGGTGGTGGCCCATTGGGCAGTGCTGGGCAGCACGTATTTCATCGCTGCCCGGTATTTTGACCGTGATCGCCAACGGGAGATACTAGCCCGCGAGCGCTTCCACCAGGCACAAGAAGAAGAACGCCTCCTCATTGCACGGGAACTGCACGATGTCCTTGCCCATTCCCTCACCCTGATTAAGGTTCAGGCTAATGCAGGCATCGTTGCAGCGAATACGGACTCCGGCGCGGCTGAAGAAGCACTTCTTTCGATCCGCGATAATGCGGATACCGCCTTGGGCGAGGTTCGCGGAATCGTCGCTGCCTTGCGCTCACCCGGCCCCACGGCTCTAGAGCCTGCTCAACAACTTGAGCACATCGAAGGAATCCTCGAAGGCTTCCGCGCTGCCGGGCTGAAAGTCGACGCAAACCTCCCAGCTGAATACGCCGTGCCGTCGTTGGTGCAGATGGCATTGGTGCGCATTACCACGGAGGGCTTGACGAATGCTCTGCGCCATCAGGGCGTCGGCACGCATGTCGTGGTTGAGCTTGTACTTGATGACGCCGCCGCGCTCACCCTCATCTCCACCAATCCTCATCCCACGCCAAGCAACGTCGCGGGCAGCGGCGTGGGCTTAGTCGGAGTGGCGGAACGAGCTCGTTCGCTTGGCGGTCGCCTCGACTATTCCGGCGATGCTCATTCCTTTTCCTTGCACGCACAGATACCGATGAAGGAGACAATGGATGCAACCCAGCAGCTCTAGAATCCGCGTCTTGTTGGCCGATGATCAAGCAATGCTGCTCTCAGCACTGTCTACCATCCTCACTGCGCAAGAAGACATCGAGGTCGTGGCCACCGCGGCCACGGGGGCGGATGCCGTGGCAGCAGCAATAAGCCACCACATTGATGTGGCTATCCTCGACATTCGCATGCCTGGCATGGACGGCATTGCAGCGGCGCAAGCCATACTCGAGCGCAAGCCCGAGTGCCGCATCATCATGCTCACCACATTCAATGATGAAGAGCTCGTGGCGCGGTCCATCTCCGCTGGCGCCCACGGCTTCCTGCTGAAGGATGCCGACCCAGAGGTTCTTGTGACCGCCGTTCGCAACGTGGCGCAAGGAGAATCGGTGCTGGCCGCCGAGGTAACCGGCCCAGTGCTGGAGGCTTATCGCTCGGCGCTGACGCGCGAAAACCTCAGCGCCCAGGAACGCCAAGGACTCAGTCTTGTAACGCGCCGCGAGATGGAAGTGCTTTCGCTCATCGCGCGTGGTGCTACAAATGCGGAGATAGCCGCCGACATGGTCATCGCAGAAACCACGGTGAAAACTCACGTCTCCGCGCTCATGTCTAAACTCGCCGCACGTGACCGAGTGGCCCTCGTTCTCTTAGCGCAGCGTGCTGGGGTTGCCTAAGCTCCTACCACGGTAGGAGGTCTGCTCGCTGAAGACCATCATGCAGGCGGATTCCTTTATGATGAGCCCCGGCGATACTGCATTTTATGAATTGCGATATCTCTTTTGAGCACATCTCGAAGTCTTTTGGTCGGCAACGAGTCCTCGATGATGTTTCCTTCCACATCTCCCCTGGCCGCGTGCATGCGCTCCTCGGGCGCAACGGGGCAGGAAAATCAACAATCTTCTCCATCCTCTTAGGCCTCCTGCCTCCTGACTCGGGCTCCATCAGCGTGGCGGGCCAACCTTGGAACCGCAATGTGCTTCGCCGCATTGGTGCCTCAGTGAACGGGCCAGCCTTTTATGGTCATCTGTCTGCCGCGGCGAATCTTCGCGTTCACGCTCGACTTCTGGGGCTTCCCGACTCTGAGATTGACCGGGTTCTCTCCATCGCTGGGCTCAGCGGCGTTGGCTCCAAGAAGGCGAAATCCTTTTCCACTGGTATGAAGGCCCGCCTAGCGTTAGCGCAAGCTCTCCTCGGCGATCCAGAGGTTCTTGTTCTTGATGAGCCCCAGAATGGCCTCGATCCCCAAGGAATCATGGAATTGCGAGAGCTACTACAACAACTAGCCGCGGCTGGGCACACCGTTATCGTCAGCTCCCACCAGCTTGGAGAGGTCCTGCACCTTGCCCATGACATCACCGTCTTGGCCGAGGGTACGATTCGCTATTCCGGTTCCCTGCACGAGCTAGCTCCACGTGGTCAGTTGGAGGAAGAATTCTTCCGACTTACCTCACCGAGCCACCCCTCCCAAGCGCCTACCAACCGGGAAGGAGAGTCACGTGCCTAAGCACACTACTGCCCCTCGCCCGAGTTACCTTTCAGCAGAACTACTGCGCAGCCGTGGAAGCGCCTTACAGTGGTTGCCTTTGCTGGCGCTACCGCTGGTCATCATGACAATCATTTTCTCCTCAATGGCCTCAGCACGCACTGATGCCACGGGCGTCTTGGCTTGGCAATCCTTGTTTGTTACCGGCATGTATTCCCCTCTTACTGGGCTGTTCGCTGCCATTCCAGAACGCCGCGAGACCATCACTCGCAGCGGCGGAACGCAATGGAGAAACCTCAACCCGCGTCTCGAGAATGCTGCCCGCTTTATCGTTGTCATTGTCAGCCTTGCGGTCTTCCATATTCTGAACTTTGGTGTTTCTTGGTTCGTTGTCGCTGCCCAGGGGCGGGAGAATCATGAACTTATCCTCGTAGCTGGGCTCTACTCCTTCCTTGGCCCGCTTGGCATTGCCGGGCTTTCCGCTGCCTGTGCCCGCCGACTGGGCTTCGGCTTAACGCTGGTAGCCGCGGCCCTATGGCAAATAATCAGCATCCTTCCGTGCACTGTCGAATCAGGCAGGTGGTGGGCCTTTCCCCCAGCATGGCCGCAACGATTGCTTCTGCGCGCATTGCGTATTCACCAGAACTCGGTGCCTCTTGAACCACAAGACCCACTTCTCACCAGCAGTCCACTACCGGCTTTCATATTGTGCGTCATCCTCGCCGTTCTCGGAGCATTAGCCGCAGTCTACACGCCGCGACGATACCGGCCAATGTTCTCGCTGCGACACCGTTTCGCGCGTTCCACAACGGCCCAGACTGATGCCGACGTTGCTAATACCACCATGGAAGAAGCCCAAGTATGGCAGCCAACGAGACACCCCCGTGCGGCGGCACAGTCCTCGCTGTGGTCCACGTTGCTAGGACTCCACCGTGCAGCTTTTAGCCCAGCGGTGTTCTCTTGCTTGATGCTCAGCATTCTGGCGCTAGGCTTTGTCGCCCTGCAATATCCCGCTAACTACGTCGAAGGTTTCTTTCACTACTTTCTGCTTCCGGTCGGCGCAGGTATCTTGCCGGTCCTCGTTTGGCCCCGTGTAGCTGATTCATGGCCGTTGGTCCATATGGAAACACGGTTCGGCACATCCGGGATTCTCCTCTGGTTCCTGTGTGTCATCCTGGCGGTATGCGCTGCCGCATACCTGGCCAGTGCGCTCGCAGGTGGCGATGTCGCGGCCCAGCTTCCGGCATTTCCCCTTACGGTTGGGGTGGGCTTTGCCATCGCGGCAGTATCACTCATCCTGGTGGTTCGCCTCGGCATTGTAAGCGCTATCGCCCTCAGCATCGTGGGGACTATCGTCTCCGTCACCTTAGGCGGCGACGTCTTGGCAGATACCGGTCTGTGGATACTCGCCTTCCCTGCTTGGCCCTTAGTTGCGTACTCGTCTCTGCGCTACGCCATCGCCATGACGCTGACTGTGGTGCTCTGTGCGGCTGCCGCGTTGCTCGCACGGCGTCTGCTCCACACGCGTGCGCTGTCTCCCCGCTAAAACTGATGAATCTGACAAAAGCAGTCTAGATTTTTCGATCTTGGCCCGTACTTTTGGCAGATCGGGCAGTTGCGCGTTTGAAGCATCCTGGCAAAGCTAGGTCGCAGACCGAGCAGGAGCCTAAAACAGCGAAACACCGCCCACGCCATGCAGCGAGGGCGGTGTTAGGTTTCCTAGCTCTTAGAGCTCAGAGACGTCAACGCGCTTCGGGTACACCACCGGGCGAGCGCCGGCGATTTCCTCGACGATGCGGATGACCTGGTTGGAGTAACCGAACTCGTTGTCGTACCACACGTAGAGCACGAGGTGCTTGCCGGAGGAGATGGTGGCGAGGCCATCGACCACACCAGCGTGGGTGGAGCCCACGAAGTCGGAGGACACAACCTCCGGGGAGGCGATGTAAGAGATCTGCTGGCGCAGGTCGGAGTGCAGGGAGACGTTGCGCAGGAAGTCGTTGACCTCGTCGCGGTCAGCTTCCTTCTCCAGCTCGAGGTTGAGCACAGCCATGGACACGTCCGGGGTGGGAACGCGGATGGCGTTGCCGGTGAGCTTGCCCTCAAACTCCGGCAGAGCCTTGGACACGGCCTTGGCTGCACCGGTTTCCGTGAGCACCATGTTCAGGCCGGCTGCGCGGCCGCGGCGGTCACCCTTGTGGAAGTTATCGATGAGGTTCTGGTCATTGGTGAAGGAGTGTGCGGTCTCCACGTGGCCGTGAACCACGCCGTAGCGGTCGTTGATGACCTTGAGCACCGGGGTGATGCCATTGGTGGTGCAGGATGCTGCGGAGAGGATCTGGTCGGAATCCTCGATATCGCCGTGGTTGATGCCGTAGACGATGTTCTTCAGATCGCCCTTACCCGGTGCGGTCAGCAGCACGCGAGCCACACCCTTGGACTGCAGGTGCTGGGACAGGCCCTCGCGGTCGCGCCAGACACCGGTATTGTCCACGACGATGGCGTTGTCGATGCCGTACTTGGTGTAGTCGATCTCCGCCGGGTTGTTGGCGTAGATCATCTGAATCTTGGTGCCGTTGGCCCAGATGACCTCATTCTCCTCGTCGACGGCGATGGTGCCGTTGAAAGCACCGTGTACGGAGTCACGACGCAGGAGCGAGGCGCGCTTGAAGATGTCAATGTCGCCCTTCTTGCGCACGACGATAGCGCGCAGGCGCACGCCGCCGTAGGCAGCTTCGCGGGCGATGAGGATGCGGGCTAGGAGGCGGCCGATGCGACCAAAGCCGTAGAGGACAACGTCGGTGGATTCCTTATCCACAGCAGCGCCGACGAGATCCACGAGGGTCTCCTCGAGGTAGTTGCGCAGGTTGTCGGAGCCGGATTCCTCGAAGCCAGTGGCCAGGCGGCCCAAGTCGATGGAAGCGGTGCCCAGGTTCATCGAGCACAGTTCCTTGAGGATGGGCAGGGTCTCTGCGGTGGAAAGCTCACGCTCAGCGATGCGGCGGGCGTAGCGGTGCGCCTTGATGATGTCGATATCGGTCACACCGATGAGCAGGCGGCCGTAGATAGAGGTGACAACGTTGTTATTGCGGTGCAGCTGGTGGATGAGCGGGATCATCTCTTGGGCCAGCTCCAGGCGCTCGTTCCAATCCTCGTGCCCAATGTGCGCGTTCGAAGTCACGTACTTTGTATCCTTTACTCGTCAAAAAGGGTGTAAAACTATGTCCATCCGTAAATCTTAACCCCTATTCATGCCCGTTTGGGTGTAGTTGCGCGAGGATTTCCGCCACACTACCCCCGCCGATTTTCTCCACGTCGACGCCCACGAGGCAATAGTCCACGTCGGCGTCGAGCTGCGCACGACGCGTTTTCAGCAACGCGTTGAGATAGGGGTAGACCAAAGGCAGGTCCGGGTGTACCCGTGTGTAGGCAGTCTCCAGCCCGCGGGCGTAGCGCCCGGAGAACGCGCGGGTCGACACCGTCCGGCCGCCGCGGCGCAGAAGGCCACGGTTGTGCTCACTCGTTCCGGCTTCATCGGACAGCAAGAAGGCAGAGCCACAGCTGACTGCCTCTACCCCCGGCCACGCCAAGGCCTCGGCGACATCCTCCGCGGTGCGCAGCCCACCCGCGGCAATGAGCGGAATGCCCGTGACTTGATGCACCGCCGCAACAAGTTCTTTGAGCGGGCGCGGATCGGGTTCCGCACTCGGGTCCCATACACCGCGGTGCCCGCCGGCTTCAGGCCCTTGCACACACAACACATCGACGCCTCGCGCGGCCGCAGCCTGCGCCTCCTCAGGGGTGGTGACCGTGGTCCACGCCTCTGCCCCAGCTGCGTGGATCCGCGCTACGTCCGCCTCCTCAAACACCCCGAACATCGACCACAGCACCGCTGCCCCACCATCCAGCGCGGCGTCGAGCTTGTCCTGCCAGCCGAAGTTTAGGGGGACGTCGCCAAGCACGGCGTTCTCTTCGGCGGCAAGCGACCGTGCAGTTGCGAGCTCCGATTCTGTCAGCTCCCTCTGCGGATAAAAGAGGTTGACGCCGAAGCGCGTGCCAGCGCACGCAGCGATGGCCTCCCGCGCGGCGTCTACTGAAGAGCTCCCCAGGCCCAGAGCCCCAAAGGAACCGGCGGCCTCAGCGGCGGCAACCAGTTCAGGCGTGGTGGGCCCACCGGCCATCGGGGCAGGTAGGACGGGACAGGTGATAGCCTCTAGAAGTTGACTCATGGTCCCCCAGCCTAAAGAAAATCCATCAAGGGAGTTGTTGTGTCCGCCATCCGTGACTTTTTCACCCGCCTCTTTAGCCGCGCCGATGAAGCGCCGAATAAGAAGGCAAAGAAGGCCGCCGCCCCCAGACTAAACCCAGCGGATCTTAGCGCCGAGTGGCTCATCGTGGGATTGGGCAATCCCGGCGCGAAATACGCAGCTACCCGTCACAACGTAGGATACATGGCGGTGGATGACCTCCTCGCGGATTCCGGCGACATGCTTGAGCCTGTTACCGGTCACCAGCTCAGCGCCGCACAGCTCGAGCTCGGGGGCACGAAGGTCGTGGCGCTGCGCTCACACACGTACATGAATCTCTCCGGTGATCCCATCGCACCCTTGGCCGCGCAGCTGGGGGTTGCGGCAGAGAACATCATCGTCATCCACGACGAGCTCGACCTACCCGCCGGCAAGGTGCGCATTAAGAAGGGCGGCAACGAGAATGGCCATAACGGTTTGAAGTCGCTGAGCGAGCGCTTGGGCACGCGCGATTATCTGCGCGTGCGTGTGGGCATCGGGCGCCCGTCCAAGGGTGGTTCCATTCCGGACTGGGTGCTCGCGCCTGTCGACGCCAGCGCTGCCCTCGATTCCACCATCGCCACCGCTGCTGAGGCCGCCCGCCTCATCGTGACAGAGGGGCTCAGTAAGGCCCAACAGGAAATCCATTCCCGGGCTAAATAAACCCCCGGCGCGACCACGCTCAACGTCCTACACTGTCCAAGTATGAGCCGCGCGAGCAAGAACCTGCCTTCTAATCATGACCCTCGAACAATTGTCATTACCGGTGCTTCGAGCGGGGTGGGCGCGGCCGCTGCCCGCATTCTTCACCAGCGCCGCCCGCAGGATTCGCTCGTGCTCGTGGGCCGGAATCCGGAAAAGACGCAGGCCGTAGCCGAAGAAATTGGTGCGGCCTTTCACGTGGCCAACTACGAGTCTTTGGGCCAGGTTCGCCGCCTCGCGGAAGAGCTGAGCCAGTACCCGCAGATCGATGCCTTGGGCAATAACGCCGGCGGCATGTTCGACGGCCCCTTCGCCACCGCCGATGGCTTCGAGCGCACGTGGCAGATCAACGTTGTGGCGCCTTTTCTTCTGACCTCTTTATTGCGCGATACCCTGCGGGCCAGCGACGCCACCGTGGTGCAGACCGCCTCGTTGGCCAACGTCCTGTATTCCGCTTTCGACCCCGGTGACCCAAACACCTTTGAAAAATTCACCGCGGAGCGCGCTTACGGCAACGCCAAGTTGGGCGATATTCTTCTGACCCGCTACCTCGACTCGCACGGTCTGACCTCCGTGGCCTTCCACCCGGGCGTGTTGAATACTGGCTTCGGGCAGAACTCAACGAGTAGGACGAGCAAGCTGTATTCGACCACTGCAGCAAAGCATTTCTTGGGCAAGGCGGACAAGGGCGGCGAGAACCTTGCTTATTTCCTCAGCGGCACTCCGGGCATCCATTTCAATTCCGGCGAGTATTACAACAACAAGCGCAAGCCAGGCCTGCAGAGGCCGATTGCGAAGAAGCTCTCCGTGGCGCGGCGCGTCTTCGATGATTTGGGCCGCCAGCTCAATGTGGAGTGGTAACAGCCAGCGGCTAAACTAGCCCGCATGAGTATTGCCTCCGAAGCTTCCCGCCGCCGCACATTCGCCGTCATCGCCCACCCGGATGCTGGTAAGTCCACGCTGACGGAGGCGCTTGCACTTCACGCGCACGTCATCAACGAAGCTGGCGCGGTGCACGGCAAGGGCAACCGCAAGTCCACGGTCTCTGACTGGATGGAGATGGAGAAGGAACGCGGCATTTCCGTGGCCTCCTCGGCCCTGCAGTTCGAGTACGCGCCCGAGGGTCACGAGGGCGAGCCCTACATGATCAACCTGGTGGACACCCCGGGCCACGCGGACTTTTCGGAGGATACCTACCGCGTGCTCACGGCGGTGGATGCTGCCGTCATGCTTATCGACGCCGCCAAGGGCCTCGAGCCCCAGACCCTCAAGCTGTTTCGCGTGTGTAAGGCCCGCGGCCTGCCGATCATTACGGTGATCAACAAGTGGGACCGCGTGGGACGGGAACCGCTGGAGCTTGTCGATGAAATCGTGAACGAAATCCAGCTACAGCCCACCCCGCTGTACTGGCCGGTGGGTATCGCCGGTGACTTCCGCGGCTTGGCCCACATCAACGATGACGGCGAGGCCGACGAGTACGTGCACTTCCTGCGCACCGCAGGTGGTTCCACTATCGCCCCTGAGGAGCACTACGCACCTGAGGATGCAGCCGCGAAGGAAGAGGATGCCTGGGAGACGGCCGTGGAGGAAGCAGAGCTGCTGGCAGCCGATGGCGCTCTGCACGACCAGGAGCTCTTCGAGCAGTGCGTGACTTCCCCGCTCATCTTCGCCTCCGCGATGCTGAACTTCGGCGTGCACCAGATCCTGGATACGCTGTGCGCCATCGCCCCGGCTCCGCGCTCGCGCGAGTCAGATCCCCAGGCCATCGAGGCCGCTACCTCCGCCATCGACAAGGTACGTGAGGTCACCGATGACTTCGCGGGCGTCATCTTCAAGGTGCAGGCGGGCATGGACCGCAAGCACCGCGATAACTTGGCCTTCATGCGCGTGGTCTCCGGCGAGTTTGAGCGCGGCATGCAGGTCAACCATGCGCAGTCTGGACGCAGCTTCTCCACTAAGTACGCCCTGACGGTCTTCGGCCGCACGCGTGACACCGTGGATACGGCGTACCCGGGTGACATTGTGGGCTTGGTCAATGCCGGTTCCTTGGCACCTGGTGACACGATTTACACGGGTAAGAAGGTGCAGTTCAAGCCCATGCCGCAGTTCGCGCCGGAGGCATTCCGCATCCTGCGCGCGAAGTCTTTGGGTGACTACAAGGCATTCCGCAAGGGCTTGGACCAACTGGCTGCGGAAGGCGTGGTCCAGATTCTGCGCAACGATACGCGTGGCGATGCCGCCCCGGTCATGGCTGCGGTGGGCCCCATGCAGTTCGAGGTCATGCAGGCTCGCATGGAGGTCGAGTACAACGTGGAGACCATCACCGAGTCCATCCCCTACTCGGTGGCCCGCCGTACCGACGCCGAATCCGCGCCCGAACTGGGCCGCCAGCGCGGCGTAGAAATCTTTACCCGCACCGACGGCGAGCTCATCGCGCTCTTTGGTGATAAATGGAAGCTGGCCTTCATTGAGAAGGAGCACCCGGAGCTGACCATCGAAACGCTCGTGGCAGATTAGACCGTGAGCATCAGCGGAATGACCACGATTTTGACTATCTGCGCCACCACAATGGTGGCCGCGTAGCCAGTCATAATGCGGGAATCCGTGCTGATTCCTGTGGCGTAGTCGACCACGGCAGGCTGGCCAAAGATGCCGGAAACGCCGCCCGCGGTGCGGGTTTCTGACTGGCCGAGGAACCTGTTAGCCACAGCGAAGAGGACGACGACAACCACGGTAATGATGGCGGCGAGAGCCATGCATTTCAGGCCCATCCAGGAGAATGCCGTGGACTGGAAAGCTTCACTTGAGGCCAAGCCCACCGAAGCCAAGAAGATAACCAGGCCCCACTGCTGAAGAGCCAGATTGATAGAAGCCGGAACCTTCCAGGGCACGCGGCGCGTGCGGTGCAGAGCTCCGAGAACAAGTCCGGTAATCAATGGGCCCAGCGCAAAGCCAAGCTCGAAGGACGTGCCACCCGGTAGTGGAACCACAATGAGCGCGATGAGGTAGCCCAGGAACAGACCACCACCGACAGCAACCCAGTTCAGCTGCGAGTAACCCTGAACCGAGTCACCGAAGTAATCGCGTATATCACCCAGGCGGTCCTGATCCACAATCACCGTCACCCGGTCGCCTGCATCGAGGTGCGTATCGAAGCTAGCCAGGAACTCTTCATCACCGCGTTGCACGTGGACAATGCGGCCACCGTAGCGATTGAAGAGGTTGAGGTCCTCCACGGTTCGACCAGCAATATCGGAGTTCGACACCACCACGGTTTCAATGACCAAACGCTTGTCCACGAAGGGCACTTGAGGCTGACGCTTGCCTAGGGCAGCGGTAAGCTCGTGCCTTTTCGCCTTCGTCACGAGTACGCGCAGGATGTCACCCTTGCGAATCTCCGGATGGTCCCCGGCCACGGTTCGGATATTGCCGCGGCGAATCGTGGCGATAACAAACTGATCCTCGAATCGCTCCACCAGCTCCTCGTAGGTGATGTCCTTGGTCACCCGAATAGTCCGGGAGCGAAATACCTCCTCCGCGGAATTGTCCTTGTCCTTAGTGGCCGGCCAGGACTGCTTGAGCAGAAAAGCTACCAGGAGGATAGCGACGGCCACGCCTACCGGATAGCCCAAGGAGTAGCCCACGGCGGGCAGTTCCTCGCCCGTTTGCTGTTGCGCCACGGCAAGCGATGCCGTCGAGGTCGTCGCACCGGAGAACACGCCCACGGAGAGCAAGGGCGACAGTCCCAACCAGCCGCCCGCGAGAAGTGCCACGGCGGCAGCACCCACCACCGCTATCGCGGCAGTAATCATGTGCTTGAGCTGTTCAGAGAAGCCTTTGAAGAAGCGCTCGCCGGCAGACAAGCCCTGCATATAGATGAAGAGGCCAAGGCCCATCTCCTGCAGGCTGCTTAAAATCGTGCCGTCGAGATCGATAAAGGCGCCGATGGCCAATCCCACGAACAAGGTGCCGGCTGCGCCGAAGCGCAGCGGGCCAAAAGGAATCATGCCAAATAACGTGCCGAGCAAAGCAATAAAGAAAATGCTCAGCCAAATATTTCCATCAAATAGTGCCAACACGGGAAATCATTGTAAGAAAACACTCAGAAAACTCCATGCATGGGTCCGCTTCTCCTCCCTAGAGGAGGCGCGACTCACACCGTGTTGGCAAAAGTGAGTCGCGCACGACCCCGCTGAGCTCACTAGCTGCTGAGGAATTCCTTCCACGCCGGCCATTCGGCATAGGTCTGCGCGCGCCCAGCCTCATAGTTGGAGCGCAGCTTTGTCACAGAACGCTCAGTCGATGCCACCTGCATATCCTCCGGGAAGAAAAGCTGTGCGCTCCCCTCCTTTTCCAGCTCCAGAAGCCGGTCCTTGGAGGCGTTGTACCGGGCCGGCCGAGCAATCATCGCCTCCGCTACGGCAGGGTACTTTCGGAAGATTCGTCGCAGCGCCGCCGGCCGCCCCACCTCAGGCCGCACGTAGCCACGCGGTTTCGACCCCAGGAACAGGAACTTCTCAAACCCGGCCTTCTCCGCCTGCTCGATGAGGATGCCGCCGGATTCCCCCATGGCGCCGTCGACATACGGCGCACCGTCGATGACGCGCATCGGCATGATCAACGGCAGCGTCGAGGAGGCGCGCACACGCACCATCAGGTCTTCCTGCGTCTTGATGTCTTCACGCCCCCAATACACGCTCTCCCCCGTATCTGCGCGCGCGGCGGAAATGCACACCTGCGCCGGGTTAGCGTCAAAGGCTTCCCAGTCAAAGGGCATGTCCTGGTCCGCAGCCTTCTCGTAGATGAACTCCGCATTGAAGTAGCCGCTACCGCGCAACAGTGAGCCCAGGCCGCCGAAGCTGGGGTTCTTGGCAAAGTCCACGAAGGATTCCTCGGAGCGAACCACATCGCGGGAAAGGAAGTTCACGGTGTGCGAGGAGCCCGCGGACACGCCTCCGACCCAGCCGAATTCCACCTCCTCCTTTAGGAGTTTGACGATGCACGCGGCGGTATAGGAATTGCGCATACCGCCGCCTTCAATGACGAGTGCTGTATCTTTCGCGTCAATCACACTGCACGATGGTACCCCCGCGCTAGGATCGCGCCATGAGTTTGTTTTCCGCGGTAAAGGATATCGTCGATAAGCTCGGCGGCTCCCCCACCGTCCGCTTGGCCTCCCCGGATCCCCACGCCGTCGAGGTCTCCGTAGACCACCTGTCCGTCCACACGGCCGGCGGCCTCATCATCCTGGTTACCTCCCCAGCCGGCGCACAGGTACTCAGTGAGGTGGCGCGCTCCGGCGAGCCCGCGCGCTTAAGTGGCTCTAAGACCACGGTGCATCTTTCCCCCACGACGAAGGCACAGCGTCCGGTCCATGATCCCAAGCGGGGCTGGGCCATCCCGCTATCCCCTGCGGAACGGGACATGCTGGCCCAGATCAGCGCCACGCCCGGCGATTATGAAGTCTCCGAGTCGCTTGCGGTCTCCATCGAAACCACCCCTGAAGAAAGCTAGCCTGCCATGCTCATCCTTCCCTTCCAAGGACGCACTCCCCGCATCCACCGCAGCGCCTGGATCGCCCCGAATGCCACCATCATCGGTGACGTCACCATCGGCCCTGACTCCTCCGTGTTTTATGGCTCCGTGCTGCGCGGGGACGTTGGTTCCATCCGTCTAGGCGCCCGCGTCAATATCCAGGACAACTGCGTCATCCACGTTGAATCCACCGAGCCGTGTGTGCTGAAGGATGATGTCACCGTGGGCCACATGGCCATGCTCCACGGCACGCGGGTGGGTGCGGGCACGCTCGTCGGGATGAAAGCCACCTTGCTCTCCGGCTCCACCGTGGGCCCTGGCTCTCTCATCGCCGCCGGCGCGGTGGTGCTCGAAGGCCAGGACATTCCCGCCGGCACACTAGCCGCCGGGGTTCCAGCCAAGGTGCGGCGCGAGCTGAGCCCTGAGGAATCCGCCGCCTTCATACCGCACGCCGCGCGCTACGTCGAAATTTCAAAAAATCAGGCGCTGCTTGGCGACGCCCTCCCTCTCGATGCCGTCCTCTACGACTAGCAGTCGCAACTGCCGTTGTTGCCAAAACTCCCGAGCCTGCCGCACGATCTGGCCAGAATTTTGGCAACTAGGGCAGTTCCACCACCGCGAAGCTAGGACAGCTGCCGAGTCGCCTTGAAGGCAAGCCCCTAAAGCAGAGCGAAGATGCCCATGACCACCAGGAAAGCGGCCACGCCGTAGCCGCTCCACAATGCCACGGTGGTGGAGTTCTCCCGGGCCCACGCAAAGGCGCGTCCGGCCCAGGACTGTGGCTTCGCCCGCACAAGCGCGATGAACAATCCGCACACAGTCGGCAATGAGAGCGCAAACGTGGCGTAGAAAAAGAGGCCACCATACTTAACGGTATTGCTAAAGTCCCCGGCCGCTAGGTGCATCAGGCCATAGAAAAAGGGCACGGAGGTCAAGGACTGGATAACGCCCATGGCATAGCCCACCACAACGGTTTTAGCCGAAGGAGTGCGCAGCGGGCCGAGCAGTTTCTGCACCATGTCATTGGGTTCACCCTTGGAGCGCCAGGCTAGAAGTCCCAGAGCAAGGCCAATGACTACCAGCCCCCACCCCAGCAGAGGCGATTCCAAGGCCGCGGCAACCTTGTCCTGGATTCCGACGAACACAAACATCACCACAGCGGCGGCGGTGAGCACACCGAACCAATCGCCGACGATGACGAAGGCCGCAATCTTGCGGTAGCTGCCCCGCGGAAGCATGATGCCGATAGCCACCAGGATTCCGATCAGTAGAGCGTTGACGGAATCGGCAAAGGCATTGAGCACGGCTTCGAGCATGCGGGCCAGTGTACAGGGCGCGTTTGCAGAACTTACTCTGGACACCGAGCCTCCTGCGCTCTGCACCATGCTTTGCTCTAGTGGTGCAGCCCGAGGAAACATTCACTCACTGTTTACCGTTAAGGGCCCTCATGTGAGGGCCGTCAACGGTAAGGTATTGAAAAGTGCTTGCCGCCGCGACGGGTTTCTCCCCCGTCGCGGCGGCACCCTAACTCATGCCCCCGACAGAGATGTGGAGAGATAAAAAATGAAGGTAGCGATTCTCGGCGGAGACGGCTTCTGTGGGTGGCCCGCTTCCCTTTATCTCTCCGACCAAGGCCATGACGTCATCATCGTGGACAACCTCTCCCGGCGCGCCATCGATGAGGAGTTGGGCGCGGAATCCTTAACACCTATCGCTTCCATTGAAGAGCGCCTGGCTGCGTGGACCGAGGTCTCCGGCAAGACCATCGGCTTTTGCAACCTCGACGTGGCCCAGGACTACGACGGCTTGTTGGAGTTCCTGAACACCGAACACCCGGATGCCGTGGTGCACTTCGCTGAGCAGCGCGCCGCGCCCTACTCCATGAAGAATTCGCGCACCAAGCGCTACACGGTGGATAACAACATCAACGCCACCCACAACCTGCTCGCCGCCATCGTGGAATCTGAGCAAGATATCCACGTCGCCCACTTGGGCACCATGGGTGTCTACGGCTACGGCACCGCCGGAATGAAGATCCCGGAAGGCTACCTGGATGTGCAGGTGGATACGGGCGAGGGGGGCGTCGTCAAGCAGCAGATCCTGTACCCCTCCAACCCGGGCTCGGTCTATCACATGACGAAGGTGCTGGACCAGCATCTTTTTGCCTACTACGCCAAGAACGATGAGCTGCGCATCACCGATCTGCACCAGGGCATCATCTGGGGCACGCACACGGAGCAGACCCAGAAGGACGAGCGCCTTATCAACCGCTTTGATTATGACGGTGACTACGGCACGGTGCTCAACCGCTTCCTCATCCAGGCCGGCATTAGTTATCCGCTGACCGTGCACGGCACCGGTGGCCAGACCCGCGCCTTTATCCACATCCGGGACATGGTGCGCTGCATCGAGCTAGCTTTGCAGAACCCGCCGGCGCGCGGTGAGCGCGTCAAGATCATCAACCAGATGACAGAGACCCACCGCGTGCGTGACTTAGCGGAGTTGGTTGCGAAGATCTCTGGCGCAGAGGTGGCCTACGTGCCGAACCCGCGCAAGGAATCCGCGGAAAATGAGCTCCACGTTACCAACGACACTTTCCTCAACCTGGGGCTGGAACCGACCACCTTGTCTGAAGGGCTGCTGCACGAGGTGGAAGAAGTCGCGCGCAAATACGCCGACCGCGCTGACCGCTCCAAGATTCCGGCGCAATCGCTGTGGACGCGCCAGCAGCACGCCGGCGTCCCCTCCACGGAGGCCTAGTCCTCCGTGCGCATCGCAATCGTTACCGAGGTCTTCCTCCCCAAGATCGACGGCGTGGTCACGCGCCTGACGCGCACTCTGGACCAACTGGCCGCGATGGGCCATGAGGTCCGGATTTTTGCCACGGGCAAGGCCCCTGCAACCTACGCCGGCTTCGAGGTCACCCGCATACCCAGCTTGTCACTGTGGGTCTACCCGGAAATCAAATTCGGCTTGCCCTCGTGGAAGTTCTTTAAGGAAATCAGGGATTTCGATCCCGATGTCATCCACGCGGTCAATCCCATTTGGACAGCGGCGCTCGGTGTCTTTGCCGCGCAGCGCGATGCCGTGCCGCTGGTGGCTAGCTTCCACACCAACGTGCCTGAATACGTCGATGCACTGGGCATCGGGTGGACCCGCCCGCTGACTGAGGCCGCTCTGAAGTACCTGCACAACCAGGCTGCGGTGAATCTCTGCACCTCAGGCCCCATGGTGGATAAGGCTCGGGAGGTGGGGATCCACAACGTGCACCTGTGGCCCAAGGCTGTCGATACGCAGGCCTACCACCCCATCCGCGCCACCGCGCAGATGCGCGAGCGCCTCACCGGTGGTAACCCGGACTCCCCGCTGGTGACCTATATCGGGAGGGTCTCCAAGGAAAAGGACTTGGAGCGCCTCGATCACGTGATGCACCTGGTTCGGGCAGAGCTTGGTGACGCCCGCCTTGCCGTCGTCGGAGATGGTCCTGCGCTGGAGGAGCTCAAGGCCAACTTCGATCCTTCGCACACCGTGTTCACCGGTTACTTGTCCGGTGAGGAGCTCGCCGCTGCCTTCGCTGTCGGAGATGTCTTCCTCTTCCCCTCCGCCACGGAGACACTGGGCCTTGTGGCGCTAGAGTCCTTCGCCTCGGGTGTGCCGGTCATCGGCACGAATGCCGGCGGTATTCCCTTCGTCATTGAGGAGGGCGTTACAGGACATCTCATCGAGCCCGATGCCGATGATGAAGCCTGGGCCAGCGCTACCGTCAATCTTCTTCGTGACGCCACGCGTCGGGAGACGATGGGTGCTGCCGCCCGCCGCGAAGCCGAAAAGTATTCCTGGGTAGAATCCACCCAAGCCCTCCTTCAGGCCTATGAGGAGGCTATCGAGCATCCCTTCTTCAGGGAATAAAACCAAGTCAAGGAGCACTAATGGACTCAGCCCAGGACCTGTACTCCGCTGGCGCCTTCATTCAAGCCGGCATCGACGCCGCGTTCTCCTCACGCTTGGGCGACGTGCGCGACGTCGAGGTGAACTTTGCATCTTCCGACTCCGAGCCCGCCACCGATCAGCGTGCAGTGGTGCGTTTTACTACCGCCTCTGGGACCTATGATTTCGATGGCCTGCGCCTAGCCACAATCCAGGATGGCCGCTTGCACTGGTCTACGGGGTTGACGGAACACGCGCCGCAACCGGAGTTCCACGGTCCGCAGCCCGATTCCGCCCTGCTGCGCGGCTTGGCGCGGCGGCTGGTGGGTGACCGCCCAGTCATCCGCGTCCCGCAGGGCGAGGGCGAGGCGCTCGTCGCCGTCGACTTCGCGGAGATCCACCCGGATCCCCGTGTCAGCATCCTGGCCGGGCTTGAGCATACGGGGGATATTGAGGGAGGCGTCGACGAACGCCTCGCCACCGCCGAGCTCGCCTCCTATGTGGGCATGGCAGCAGATGTTGTACAAGGCCTCGCGCACTTCCACGGCACCCGGATCACGGCTCTCCCCCATCCCTCGGGCCGCGGCGGGCTCAGCGCACGCGATGTGCTGGCCGACGCCCACTTTATGGCCACCGAGCACAATTTCTTCCTGGAGGCCCGATTCCCCAACCTGTGGGCTGACCTTGACCCTGACACGTCGCGCACCGTGGTGAACTCCGATTATGGTTCGCTTACGGTTCCCTCCCATCTCATCGCCACCCTCAACGCCACAACGAACACCTTTACGTGGGCATGGGCGGACGAGCTCTCTGGTTCCATGTCCGCCCACGCCGCGGCGAACCTGCGCCGCTTCGGATATGACAATGCCATCCCCGAGCTGATTCGCGCCCGCGTACCCATCCCCGAGGCACGCTCTCTGCGCTTGCCGCAGTTAGCCATGCCAATTCTGGGGCTGTGGACCCTGTTGCCAGTGCAGCTACCCGACGGCCGCCAAGGCCTGGCGCTTTCTGACGCCCCCGCGTTTCACCTGCCTGCGCCGTCACGGGCCGCCGCGCAGGCCACGCTCAATGTTGCGGTGCCGGCGGGAGTGGATGAGCAGCGGGCGCGCGCCGCATACCAGCGAGCACGCCCTATATAGCTGCTAGGAGCTCAGCACCGCGCGGAATTCTTCGACGTCAACGTCCTCCGTGGTCGCCGGGTTAAACGCTGCATCTTGGGTCTTATCCACCAGTACCGCACGCACGCCTTCGGAAAAGTCAGGGCGGCGATACATGTGCATGCCCAGTTTGAGTTCTAGCAGGAGCGCCTCCCGGATATCGTCGACAGCGGCTTCCGCCTCATAGAGCTCATTGGCCGCGATGATGGCGGCTGGGCACGCGGCTGCCATGAGGCGACGCACCTCGCCGGCAATCTGCGGGCGCTTGTCCAGCTCCGCGGAAATCTCCTCCCACGTGGGCAGCGCGAAGGTCTCCTCCAGGTCTTGAGCCACCTGCTCGAGCGGTGCTGGCTGCTGTGGCGCGGGTAGGGCCAGCTCTTCCAGTGCGGCATCAATACCGCGCTCGATAGCGGCTTCAATCAGCTCGGCGGCATCCTTGACCACGTGGGTTGCCACGCCCGTCCACAGCATGTCGGCGGCATACATGCGGTACCCGCTCAGCCCCCAAAACTTTGCCAAACCCGGCGAAGCTACGCCGCGGGTGCCCACCATGCGCTGGGCCGCATAAGCTACTCCGACGTCCGTGACGTAGCCGATATTCATCTCGGGCATCGAAGCGAAGGCCTTTTCCGTCACCACGCGGTGCGAACCGTGCAGGGAAATGCCCAATCCACCGCCCATGACGACGCCGTCGATGACGGCGATGTAGGACTTCGGAAACTCGGCGATATCGCCGTTGGTGAGGTACTCGCTGGCGAAGAAGGCATCGACCTCGTCCAGCTTGCCTTCCGCGATTCCCTCCCGCGCGTGACGCACATCGCCGCCAGCGCAGAATGCCTTGGGACTGTTGGAGTAAATAAGGACCTGCTCGATGTCGTCATCCTGCGCCCACGCTTCGAGGGAGCGGCGGATGATGTCAATCATGTCCGGGTTCAAAGAGTTCAGGGCCTTCGGCCGGTTGAGTTCGAGGACTCCTGTGTGGTTGCGCACGGAAACGAGTACTGGATCAGTCGTAGTCATGCGCACCAGTGTTCCATATCACAAAGGTTTCAGCCACCTATTTCTTGGCGCTACGTTGGACATGGTTCCCCGCCTCTAGCCCAACACTTTTAGATTGGTGTGACTTACTTGCTCCCACAACTTGTTGCCCTTGATATGGACGGCACGCTCCTCGACGCGCATGGCCAACTCCCTGCAGACTTTTCGGAGCTCCAGGACCTAGCCACTGCCCGCGGCTGCGAGCTGGTTCCGGCCTCGGGGCGCCAACTGGCCACCTTGAAGGACATGTTCCCGAAAGGCGAAACGTTTATCGCCGAAAACGGCTCAGTCATCATGCGCGGCGGTGAGATCATCGCGGCATTCCCGCTTGCGGAATCCACCGTGCACGCGGCACGGGAGGCTACTGCGGCCATCGGCGTGGAACATACCGTAGTTCTATGTTCCCCGGAGACCGCCTACGTTGCACGGGATGTGTCAGACGCGGCACGTACAGAGATTGCAAAGTACTACAAGGCGGTCACTTGGGTCGATGACTTGGATGCAGTGCCGGATAGCAACATCATCAAGATTGCTATTTTCTGCGAATCTGGTTCTGAGGCGCACATTTACGATCCCATCGTCCGCGCCGTCCCGGAGGACAATGTCGCGGTATCCGGCAAGGTCTGGCTCGATGTGATGGCCCGCGGCGTGGAAAAAGGTACGGCGCTGGCCAAGCTCGCTGAGCTCGCCGGTATTCCGATCGCAGCCACTGTCGCCTTCGGTGACTACCTCAATGATTTCGAGATGCTGCGCGCCGCCGGGACGGCTGTGGCCATGGAAAACGCGCATCCTCAGCTGAAGGAAATCGCAGATATCATCGCCCCAGCTAATACCAACAACGGGGTTAGCACCGTCCTTCGCCAGCTTTTGCGCACCTAACACGCTCCCCCGCAGCCTTGCCCGAGTAGCCCGTATGCACAGAGTAGGATTACTCGGGTTACTGAGCCTCAGTACCCGAACCCCGGTGTCTACCTGCGGAGTGTGTAGTGAAGAAGTTTTTGCGGTCGATGATGTCACGTTTGGCAAAGGGCGAGTCGTCTGCATCGAGTCCCGCTCCGTCCTCCTCGGCGGATTCCTCGAAAACTACCTCGCCTTCACCCGCTGCAACTTCCGCGCGCACTGCGCCTGCTACGCCTTCTCAGTCCCCGCCACCTGCTAAGTCCACCGCGCCTACCGCGAACGATAAGCCTGCTAAGGCAAGCGCCCCTAAGACTCCACCAGCACCCACTGGGCACGGACCCCGTAATGCCCAGCGTCCTGCCTCTCGGCCTGGCCGCGTACGCCCACGTTCGGCTGAAGACTTCACTCTAGATCTGACTCCGGATGCACTTCCCAAAGCCTCGGCGGTGAAAAAGGCCAAACTAGTTAAAGCCCGCGAAGAGGCCGAAGTAGCTTCGGCCGGTCGACGCGGCCCACGTCGGGCCATTCCGCGGCACCCGAACCCGCAGGCTCCCGCCCAACGACGCCAGGCACCTGCAACGCCCAGCGCCGACAAGGCTTCAACAACCAAGCCATCACAAACTCAGCCCGCTGCGAAGCAGCCACCTGCACACGGCGACAAAGCACAGTCTCCTTCCCCGGCTCCAGCACACCCCAAGCGGCAAGAAGGAGCCGAAAAGGCCGCGACGGCCCCGAAACCCAAGAAAGCCCCGGCGACTGCAAAGGCCAACGAGGAGACAAAGACCGAGGCGGCCGCAAAGCCCCGGGAAACCACAACGCCCCAAAAGAGCAAAGGAACCGGGGAATCCAAGCAACCTGAGAAGAAGGCTTCACCCGGCACCGAGAACGAGATTTCGCGTGCTCTGGCCCGCCGCTCGCAATCCGTCGGGGCGTTAAGCGCCAAGCAGGAAAAACGCCGATCAGAAAAGCGGCGAGTAGCACAGGCTTCCCCCACTGCCGCCGCTGCAGCCGCCCCTGCAACCGCAACCGTCGCGGCGGGCACAGCCGCCGCAGCTCCAGCAGCTGCTTCTGCATCCGCCCGCAACGCAGCCGCCTCTAGCCCCACTGCCCCCACTGCCCCCGCTGGCTCAAAGCGCCGTGCGCGCGCCCGCCTGCGCCAAGTGCCGGGCCTGGATGGTCTGCGCGGTCTAGCGGTTCTCGCCGTGGTGATCTACCACTTCTTCGGGGATATTCTCCCCGGCGGCTACCTCGGTGTGGACATGTTCTTTGTCCTTTCCGGGTTCCTCATCACCTCGCTGCTTGTTCGCGAGTTCAACGTCACTGGACGCATCAGCCTCAAAGGCTTTTGGCTCCGCCGCTTCCGGCGAATCCTCCCGGCCGCACTCATAGTCCTGTCCATATGCACAGCGATAGTGTCGCTCATTGGTGGGGACCTGGCCGTTGGCATCCGCGAACAATTCTTGGGCACGTTCTTCTTTGTCAACAACTGGACCCAAATCGCCACGAGCCAAACCTATTTTGCGCCTAATGAAGTACAAGTTTTCGCCCACTATTGGTCCTTGGCTGTCGAGGAACAGTTCTACCTGATCTGGCCGCTGTTGATGCTTGGCGTCTTTGCCATTTCCCGCCGCAAGCCCAAGCGCCTGCCCATCGCCGTATCGCTCATCCTCGCATGTGCGTCGGCCGTCGCCATGGCACTGCTCTATAGCCCAGGCGAGGATCCCACGCGTGTGTACTACGGCACCGATACCCACGCGTTCGGTCTCCTCATCGGCGCGATGCTGTCCCTCCTCATGACCTCCACTGACAAGGACATGGACGCGGATTCTTGGCCGGCCGCAAACAAGGGCATACTCGCCGGAACCGTTGGTTCCTTCGCATTAGTTGGTTACCTCGCGCAATTGGTGTGGATGGGCGCAGATCGGGATTTCACCTACCGCGGCGGCCTCGTCCTTACCAGCGTCCTCGGCGCGGCAATGATTTGGGCAGTGGTGCGCGAATCTGGTCCCCTCACGTGGATCTTCCGCACCCGTGTGATGCGGTGGCTGGGCCAGCGCTCCTTCTCCCTCTACCTCTGGCACTGGCCGGTGGTAATGATTGTCCACGCGCTGTCCGACGCCCCCTCCTGGCTCCTAGGCCTCCTTTCGCTTCCGCTGAGCTGCGTGCTGGCTGAGGTGACCTACCAGTTTGTAGAAAATCCCTTCCGCCGCGCCGGATTCCGCCCTACGTGGCACGCCTACTGGGCTGCACGCCCCAGCGCGCAAGAGGTCAAAGATGGTTTTGGCAAGGCCATGTGGCCTGCCGTTCCCGTCCTCGTTGTTCTTTCCGTACTGGGCGTGGGCTACGCGCTGGTGACTTCGGAGGATAAGAGCGAACTGGAGCGCGAGCTCGAGCGCATGGCGCTGTCCAACGAACAGGCGGAGAATTCTGCCCCGGCACAGTCATCGTCTGTCCCCGCAAAGCCTTCCGAGACCACGAAGCCGAAGGAAAAGCGTGCGCTTCCCACTGGAAACGAGATTAGTGCTATCGGTGATTCCGTCATGCTCGCTGCCTCCGAGGCTCTCAATGAGCGTTTCCCGGGCATTAGCATCGACGCCACGATCTCCCGCCACTATTCGGCAGCCCTTCCCGTCATCAAGGCGCAGAAGGATTCCGGGCAGTTGCGCTCTACCGTGTTTGTGGGCTTGGGAACCAACGGGGCTACGTTTGAGGGCCAGATGGACGAGCTCATCGACATCGTCGGCCCCGAGCGCACGCTGATCCTCGTCTTGCCCTACGGCGAGCGCGATTGGATGGGACAGGCACGCGCCGAAATCATTGACGCCGCGACTGCTCACGACAACGTCTACATCGCAGACTGGTGCGGCATGGCCCAGGAGAACCCGGCCATGCTTTACGACGACGGCGTCCACCCGCTCCCCGAAGGCGCACATCTTTACGCGGATGCGCTGTACGACGCCATGGAGCAATACGCCAACGAGGAAAAGGACCTCACCACCGTCTGCTCCCGCTAGCTAAAAAGCCCCGATCATCGCTAAAAGCCGCCCGGCTTATGCCGGGCGGCTTTTGTCAACGCGTAGGGTTTAGACCGAGAATTCAGCCATCTTGTCCCATTCCGTCTTACCGTCGATGTGAGTGTTGATGATGTCCGGGGTCTCCACCAGGTACTTCGGCAGCTCCTCGCACGAGCGCTTGAAGTGCTCGGTGTTGACGTGGTCAACATCAGTGCCGTCCTTGTAGGACTCGAGGAGCAAGAAGCGCTGCTTGTCTTCCGGATCACGGAACCACTTGAAGTCGATGCAGCCGGGCTCTGCCTGGCAGGCCTTGGTGTACCAGTCGATCTCTTCCAGGAAGGTATCGGCGTACTCGGGCTTGACGTGGAACTGTACGTTGATCAAAATCATGGGCCCCACTGTAACCTTCTCCGCGAAAACGTGCAGAAGGCCCTGCCGCTACAGGCAGGGCCTTCTGTAATAGCGGCTTATCATTGGCCGCGTGAAGGTCTACTTGTTGAAGAAGTACTCCGCAACGTAGACGTGGGTGCCGTCGAAGGCCTGCGCAACGCCGAAGCCGGTGCCGTCAGTCTTGGTCACAGGAACATCGCGGTTGAGCCAGTTCACGCGATCCTTAGCTTCCTGCTCCGTGAGCTTGTAAATGTTACCGCTGCCCTCTTCCAAATGAGTCAGGCCATCGCCTGCATTGTCCTGGAAGGTAACCTTGCCGGCCGCAGCCTGGTTTGCCCACTCCTGGGCGATGTTCTTGGCGTTGGCATCTTCGTGGTGGCCCTGCTTAATCAGGTGGGCATGGGTTGCGCCAACGAGCTCATCGGCCACCGCCGGGGTCGGCTTCTTGATGAAGTCCGGCAGCTGGACGTTGTACTGCTTAGCCAGGTCATAAGCCTGCGCAGGAAGCTCAACTTCAAAGGAGTTAACCTGCTCCATAGCCTGGGAAGACAGCTGGTTCAGTTCCTGGGGCTGTGCGGACGATGGGTTAGCCGGGGCGGCCTGGGCCGCGGAGACCGAAAGAACGGCGGTGAGGGATACTGCCACGGCGGAGGTAGCGGACAGGCGGGAAACACGACGCAAAGAATTCATAACTACCACCGTGCCATAAGTCCGCCCGCCTTGAAAAAGACTTCCCGGTCATACGGCATTTTCGATATCACTTTGTTATCAGCTGCCGGTGGAAAGGACCGGCGTGGAAGAATGACCGGAGACTTGCTTTTAGGATTCTTCGAGAGGTTGATCACTGGTGCTGGATGTCTTAACCGGATTTGCCATCATTTTTGTGGTTATCGGTGTGGGGTTCTTTCTGGGTCACCGGGGCGTTATCGGCCACGGTGAGGCGCGCCTGCAGTTCAACCGCACAGCGTTCTGGGCTGCGACTCCGGCGCTCATCTTCTCCAGCGTGGCCACCTCGGATACCTCTGCCTTTATGTCTCCGGTTGTCGCTGTCATCGCGATTGCCTCGGTCGCCACGATGGCCCTGTATGCGGTGCTCAGCGCGCTGTTCTTCCGGCGGAGCGGGGCAGAGACGATGGCCGGAGCGGCCGCAGCCAGCTACTACAACTCCGTCAACATCGGGCTGCCCATCGCCACCTATGTCATCGGTGATGCCACCTTTGTGGTGCCAGCACTCGTACTCCAGATGGCAGTACTCTCCCCCTTCATCATCGCCGGTCTCAATGCACAGGGGACAAGCCTGCGTTCGATAAGCAGCTCTGTGTTTTCCGGGCTCACGGCGCCGGTTGTCATCGCTGCCGTCGCCGGTTTCATCGTTTCTGCGGCTGGCTGGAAGGTACCCGAAGTCATCATGGCTCCCCTCGAGATCCTCGGCGGGGCTTCCATCCCGATGATCCTGATGAGTTTCGGCGCTTCCCTCACCCGAGACGGGTTGCTGGCTAGCGACCGCCTACCAACCATGACCGCCACCGTGCTCAAGCTCGTAGCCATGCCAGCCATCGCCTTGGCGACGGGCCTAGCCTTGGGCCTGAGCGGCAAGGAGCTATACGCGGTACTCATCTTGTCTGCGCTTCCGACCGCGCAGAATGTTTATAACTACGCCGCGACCTACCAATCGGGAGAGACGGTGGCGCGCGATACGGTCTTCCTCACCACTTTTCTCTCCTTGCCGGCCATGCTCGCCATCGCAGCATTCTTCGGGTAGAGCTGACCCTCGCTGGCGAGCACTAGCCGTCGAACACTAGCCTTCCAGCTTCTCCCCCAGCTCCAGCCATTCCATCTCTAGCTCCTCGCGCTCGGCGGCCACCGCTTTGAGGTCGGCGTCGAGCTTGGCCAGCTCGCCGCTGTCTCCCTCTCCGGAAGACATCTTCTCCGCGGCCTGCGCCATCTTTTCATTCAGCTTCGCCGTCTTGTCGTCGAGCTTTCCCATCTTGCGCTCGAGCGCGTTCATCTTCTTGGTCAGCTCGCGTTCTTCCTGGGAACTCAGCCGTTTAACTGGGGCGGTTTCCGTACGCTGACCGTCGGCGTTCTTCGAGGCCTCGCCCAAGTCGAGCACACCGCCGGCGGTGGCGGCTTCCATCTCCTGGCGGCGGCGCAAGTACTCCTCGATTCCGCCCGGCAGGTTGGTGAGCTTGCCATCCCCAAACAGCGCATAGGTGTTGTCCGCGATGCGCTCGATGAGGTAACGGTCGTGAGAAATAACTACCAAGGTTCCCGGCCACGAGTCCAGCAAGGATTCAAGCTCTTGGAGGGTGTCGATGTCGAGGTCGTTCGTGGGCTCGTCGAGAAGCAACACGTTTGGCTCCGCCATGAGCACTCGGGTCAGCTGCAAACGGCGGCGCTCACCGCCCGATAGATCACCGACGGGTGTGCGCTGGCGCTTGGCGGAAAAGCCCAGGCGCTCGGCCAGCTGGGAGGCAGAAAGCTCTTTCTTGCCCAGGTGGACGTAGGTGGCGACGTCTTCGACGGCGTCGAGAAGCCTGCGCTGTGGATCCAGGTCATCGAGTTCTTGGCGCAGCCAGCCCAGGCGCACGGTCTTGCCCTCAATGCGCTTGCCGGCGGCGAGCTCCACCTCACCCGCAAGGGCGCGCAGCAGCGTGGTCTTGCCTGAGCCGTTGACGCCGACGAGTCCGATGCGCTCGCCCGGCGCCAACCGCCAGGTGAGGCGATCCACCAGCGTGCGGCCATCTGGTGTCGTAACCTTTGCATCCTCAAGCTCAATGACGACTCGCCCCTGGCGCTGCTTAGAGAAGGCCATGAGCTCGACCTTGTCGCGCGGCGCTGGAACATCCGCGATGAGTGCCTCAGCCGCCTCAATGCGGTAGCGCGGCTTTGAGGTACGGGCAGGCGCCCCGCGGCGCAGCCACGCCAGCTCTTTACGCGCCAGATTCTGGCGGCGCTGCTCGATGGCATCAGCCTGGCGGGCGCGCTCAGCGCGGGCAAAAGTCCAGTCGTTATAGCCGCCCTCGTAGGCATCGACTACGCCATCGTGCACCTCCCAGGTCGTGGTGGCGACGGTGTCGAGGAACCAACGGTCGTGCGTGACAACGACCACCGCCAGTTTGCGCGAAAGCAGGTGGCTGGCCAGCCACTGCACACCCTCGACGTCAAGGTGGTTTGTCGGCTCATCGAGCACCACGATGTCGAGGTCTTGGACGAGCGCAGCAGCAAGGTTGACGCGACGGCGCTCACCACCGGAAAGTGAACCAACGGGAGTGTCCAGCCCCAGGTCAACGATGCCGAGGCCACCGAGGACATCGCGCACTTTGGCGTTAGAAGCCCACTCGAAGGTTTCCAGCCCGAGCGGCTCGATGATGACCTGGGCGATGGTGAGGGACTCCTCCAGCTCGAACCGCTGGGTTACCACCGCCATGCGCAAGTCCGAGTTGTGGGATACGCGGCCCGCGTCCGGTGGCTCAATGCCGGTGAGGACCTCCAGCAGCGTGGTCTTGCCGCCGCCGTTGACGCCGACGATGCCGATGCGGTCACCGGTTTGAACACCGAGGGAGACCCCGTTCAGCAGGGTCTTGAGCCCGAAGGACTTGGTTACGTTTTCGAGGTTAATGAGGTTCGCCATATCGAGAGTTCATCTTAGTGCTTCAGCACGGTTACCCCCGCACCATTACCTTTATTGCTATTGATTTTCACTTCCAATACTCTGCAACACCATGAAAAGAGAACGTCTCATCCTGTGCGCCGCACTTTCCGCAAGCATCATCACGCTGACCTCCTGTTCCTCCCCCGAAAGCAACGAAGCTTCATCGCCCTCCAGCGCTGCAGCCTCCCACGCGCATGCCGAACACGGCGAAGGCCATGACGGAGAGCACAGCCATGACGGCTTCGAAGCCTCTGGTGGCGAAACCGAGGTGGCAGAGCTTCCACCTCGTGTCCTCATCTCCCATAAGGACGGTCTCACCACGCTCGATGGAGAGACCGGTGAGGTCATCGACAACGAAGAACTGAAAGCATTTCTCCGGCTTAGCGATGCCGGCGATAACCGCCACATCATGGTGACCAAAGGCGATAGCTTCCTCACCTACGACACCGGGCGCATCACCAAGCCACACGGAGACCACAAGCACTACTACGCGGCACAGCCGCAGCTTGACGACGCTTCCATCGACGCACCTCACGCCGGCCACGTGGTTCACCACGATGGTTTTACCGCGCTCTTCTCCGACGGAGATGGTGTAGCAAAGATTTACAAGACCGAGGACTTCGGCAAGGAAGACGCCCAGCCGGTCAACATCGTCGAGACAGGTGCCGCGCACCACGGCGTCGCGGTTCCGCTGAAAGACGGCTCCGTGGTCACTACGAAGGGCACCGAAGATGAGCGCCACACCATCCAGCATGTGAACAAGTCTGGCAAGGTCCTTGCGGAAACCACCGAGTGTCCTGGTGTTCACGGCGAAGCTGCCGCTGGCAATGGCTCCCTCTTCTTCGGATGCGAGGACGGGCCCATCGTCTTCGACGGAACTGAATTCCACAAGATCGACGCTTCCGCCTATGCAGGCAAAGACGGCTACCAGCGCTCCGGCAACTCCGCGGGATCAGAGGAATCCAACATCATCCTGGCGGATAACAAGACCGACAAAGATGCCGACTTCGAGCGCCCCACCTCAGTGACCCTCATCAATACGGAGGACTACTCCGCCACGAAGGTCGAGCTCGGCGAGTCCTACTGGTTCCGTTCCTTGGCCCGCGGGCCCTTGGGTGAGGCACTGGTGCTCACGACCGACGGCAAGCTCAACATCATCGACCCGGATTCCGGCGAGATAACCAAGAAGATTGACGCCATCTCCCCGTGGAAGGAAAACGAGGAGTGGCAGCAACCAGGGCCGATCCTGAAGGCAGCCAACGGCTATGCCTACGTCACCGACGCAAACAAGCAGGAACTGGTCGTTCTTGACCTCCTCGGCGACCAAGAACCACAGCGCTACAAGCTCGATGTCAAGCCAGTAGAGATGGCCGTCCTCTAAGGGCCTCCACCATTCACCCTGCTGGTGCTAGACCAGTGTTGCGCCGGTGGCTGGGCCGCGGGTCACCAATCCGCGAGTACCGCGGTTATCGGCGCACACCTGGGCCACCACCTCCTGCGCGGTCCCCTCGTCTTCGCAGAGGAAGGCGCAGGTAGGACCGGAACCGGAGACAATTCCCTTGAGGGCACCGGCGGCCTCACCAGTATCCAGAATCTTGCGCAAGTCCGGGCGCAGCGAGAGCGCTGCTGGCTGGAGGTCATTGTGCATCACTGCGGCGAGCTCACGGGGGTTGCCTCCTACGAGGGCTTGACCCACGGCTTCCGTGTCCAAGTGCGGTGTGCTTCCACGGCCGGCAGCGCGCAGCTCATCCAGCTTGCGGAATACCGACGGCGTAGACAAGCCCTCAGCATTGGTGATGATCGCCCAGATATAGCGCCCACGCGCCAGCATCGGAGTCAGAAGCTCACCGCGGCCGCGTCCCAAAGCCGTGCCGCCCATGAGGGTAAAAGGCACATCGGAGCCGAGTTCTGCGGCTAGTTCGTAGAGCTTTTCCATGCTGAGAGGCTCACGACCAAACTCAGCGCTCAGCGCGTGATTGGCCAAAAGCAGAGCCGCGGCGGCATCGGCAGACCCGCCGGCCATCCCGCCGGCAGCGGGGATGTTCTTCTCCATCGTCAGCGTGCCAGCTGCCGGCAGCATGAGGTTTTGCGCCACCAGCTCCACCGCGCGCCATGCCAGGTTCTCGGGCGATGCCGGAACGCCTGTCGCGTGGTTACCCGTGACCTCCACGGCGCAGCCCTCGCCCCAGCGGTAGCTCACGCGGTCGTGTACATCGAGGGACTGGAACACGGTGGCCAGCTCGTGGAAACCGTCCGCGCGGGCCTCTCCTACGCCCAGGTGCAGGTTAACCTTGGCGTGGGCACGCGCCTGCCACAGCTGCTCGGAATCAGTCACTGTTTTGCTCATGAGGCTTCCGCCAAGCTAACGAAGTCCTCCACACCTAGCTTCTCGCCGCGCAGGCGCGGATCGATATTCGCCGCTCGCAGCGCCTCCTCGGCTGCCGCGGCGGAGCCATAAAAGCCCGCCAAGGCGGCGCGGAGGGTCTTGCGGCGTTGGGCAAAGGAGGCGTCGATCAGCGCAAAAAGCCGCGGGCGCAGCGCCTCGTCATAGGGGCGAGTGCAGTCGATACGCACCAGGCCCGACTCAATCTTCGGCGCCGGCCAAAACACGTTCTTGCCGATTGTCCCGGCTTGCCTAACCAGGCCATAAAAAGATGCCTTCACGCTAGGAATGCCGTAGACCTTGCTGCCCGGAGCGGCGGCGAGGCGCTCAGCCACCTCCAGCTGCACCATGACCAAAACGCGGCGAATCGATGGGTAGACCTCCAGCAGGTGGAGCAACACCGGTACCGCGACGTTATAGGGCAGGTTGGCCACCAAAGCGGTGGGCTCCCCCAACTCGCCCGCCTCAACGGTGAGCGCATCCTTTTCCACGACCGAAAGACGGTCAGCAAAATCGGCTGCGCGCGCGGCCACGGTATCCGGCAGTTTACCAGCCAGACGCGAGTCAATTTCCACGGCCGTTACGTGCGCAACTTCCCCCAACAAACCCAGGGTCAGCGAGCCCAGCCCGGGGCCCACCTCCACCACGCGGTCCTCTGGGGACAAATCGGCAGCAGCAACGATGCGGCGGATGGTGTTCGGGTCATGCAGAAAGTTCTGGCCCAGCTTCTTCGTCGGCGTCACGTCAAGCTCAGCGGCGAGTTCGCGGATCTCCGCTGGGCCCAGCAGATGGGGTTGAGTCATACCACTCAGACTAATACGCGTGGCTCGTAAGCTTTAGCGCAGGCCGAGCTTGGCGGTACACGCAGGCCATGCACCCCAGCCCTGAGCGGCTTGAACCTTCTCTGCCACAGCGATCTGCTGCTCGCGAGAAGCCTGCCATGCCTCCGGGGCATACTCGGTGCCACCAAAAGCAGCCCAGGTCGACGGGGTGAACTGCAGTCCACCGGAGAAACCATTGCCGGTATTGATTGCCCAGTTGCCGGTTGCCTCACACTGTGCGATGGAATCCCACACGGAGCCATCCGCAACGGCCGGCGCGGTGGACTTCGGCTTGGTTCCGCGCGCAATCACGGCAGCAACAGCCTCCCTGCGCACGTCTTCCTTGATAATCTCGTTGGATTCTTCCTTGCCGTTGACCTTGACAATCTTGCGGGTCACGGCGCGCGAACCGGGGGTTCCCTCCTCGCGGACTTCCTCAGTGCCTTCCTCGAGCTCTGGGTCATCGACATAATTAGCCGGCGCGTCAAAGTCCTCCGTCTTTTCCTCTTCGGAAATCTCGACGCGGTCCACAGTAATGGCGGTACCGGCCTTCACCGGCGTATCCAGAGCTGGGGATACGCGGTCATCCTTGTCCACCGTGATTCCACGAGCCTCGAGCACGTCCCCCACAGTCTTGGCCGCAACGCTGGCATAGGAAACGGAACCGCCGTCAGTAAGCTTAACGATCTTCGGGGACACCACTTCAAGGTTCATTCCCTCAGTCACCGTTTCATCCTCCTCCACGGTCTTGGAACCGGAAGTGATGGCAGCACCCGGGGCGATTCCATCGAGGCCACCCAGCAGGTCAGACACCGTGAGATCGGTGGAAGAGAGCTGCTTTTCGACGCCATCGATGGTAACCGCGACAGGCTTGGCAGTGCGAACGGTGATCGAGTCACCGTCAGCGACCTGCTCCGACAGGGCCGGGTAGACAACGTCTTCTCCCTCAACGTTGACTCCGGCAGCCTCGAGGGCAGCGTTGACATCACCGGCGAAGGTGGCCAGCTGAGTGGTCTCGCCGTTCACGTCAAGTGTGATGTCCTTCTGCGTGCTGACGGCAACGACGCCGCCCACGGCTAGGGTGCCAAGCACACCACCGGTAGCCATGCGCAGCGGCAAAGAGCGGGAATTGTTGATTCGCTTGATCTGCTTCTTCGGGGACATAAACCTTTACTCGTCTTCACGATGCTTCGTGTTCACAATGCAGGAACCCGCATTCTGAACACCTGTCTCGGCGCGCCCCACGCGCGCCTGCCGGCGACATCAATACCGGACTAACTTTGAATAACAATACGGTAACAGAACGTAACTTACGAAATGCATTCACGCGCCGCGGCCACTAGCAGCACACTCGTCACAACAAACACGTGCGCCACCACTGAGCAGCACCTTTAGATAAAGTGAAAATCCTCACACGCCAAAGACCCGCGCGAAGGTCGTGGCCACCTCCGCCGCGAGGTCTTCCACTTCTTGACCACGCGCCTGCGCCACGCAACGGTACGTGTGCCCAATCAAGGAGGGCTCATTACGCGCACCCCGGAAAGGCTCCGGCGTCATGTACGGCGCATCCGTTTCAATCAGCAGTTGCCCAGCTGGGGCAATGGCAGCGGCCTGGCGCATCTCCTCATTACGCTTGAAAGTAACGTTGCCGGCGAAAGACAGAACATAGCCGCGCTCAAGGGCTTCTTTGGCCACGGCGAGCGGCGAGGAAAAGCAGTGCAGCATCACCGTCGGCGGCTCTGGGCAGTCCCCCAACACACGCATGAGATCCTCATCGGCCTCACGGTTGTGGATCATCAGCGTCTTTCCCACCTTGGCCGCCAATTCCGCGTGCCAACGAAGAGCCTCTTCCTGCACTTCAAGGGGCGCGGTGGTTTCCGGCTCGTGGTGAATCCAGTAGGTATCCAGGCCTGTCTCCCCGATGGCCACGCAACGCGGATCCGCAGCCATCTTGCTCAAGCGCAAACGAGCAGCCTCATCAAGTTCAGCCGCCTTAGTGGGGTGAATGGCGCACGCGGCATACACGTTGTCGAATTCCTGCGCCGCCGCCAAAGCCTTCTCCGCCTCAGCCAAGCCATCACCCACGGTAACGATGCGCTCAACACCAGCAGCACGAGCACGCTCAACGAGCTCGACATCAGCGTCGCGGCAGGAGGCGAGGTGCGTGTGGGCGTCGATAAGCTGGCTCAAACCTTCGGCGGGAACGGGCGTGGGGCGTGGCTTCTTCTTAGACATGGCTGCGAGTGTAGTCTTGCCCGCATGATTATCCGTGAAGCGACGGACGCCGACGTCCCCGCGATGACCGCCACGCTGAATTGGGCCATCCGGGAGACCCACTTCATCTTTCGCAGCGAACCCGCCACCGTGGAGGAACGCACCGATTACCTGCACCAATTAGGTCGCGACAATTGCCCCTGTTTCATTGCATTCGACGATGACGGCACGTATCTAGGCTGGGCACTCTACCGCCCCTACCGCGATCCGAAAGTGTGGCTGGGCTGCTACGAGACGACGATCTACGTTGATCCCACCGCCCACGGCCGCGGGGTAGGCACGCGCTTGCTTGATGCAGTCGTTCAGCATGCCCGCGCAGCCGAACAGGTCCATACGCTGCTGGCACTCATCGTGGCGGACAACGCCGCATCCATCAAGTTGCATGAAAAGTTCGGCTTTGCCACTGTAGGAACGTTAAAAGAAGTCAGCCGCAAAGCTGGGCGCTGGATAGACCTCACCCACTTGCAACTCATGGTTTAAGGAACATCATGCACGTCCGTCCCGCAGAGCTTGCCGACGCCTCCGCAATCGCCGCCATCTACAACTCCGCCTCCGCCGCGAAACCGGCCGCCAACCTCGTCACATGGCAGGAGTCCGTAGAGGACCGCGAGAAGTGGCTGGCACAGATGGAAAAGGACAACTATCCGGTCTATGTCGCCGTGGACGACGACGAAATTGTTGGTTGGGCCGCCTACTTCCAATTCGTCACCCCAGCCATCTACTACGGCACGGCAGAGGACTCCATTTACATCGCGGAATCAGCGCGCGGCAAGGGCGTGGGCAGCGAGCTCATGGACACGCTCATGGATCACGCAAAGGAAAATGACTACGTGGAGACGATGATCACCTACATCGTAGACACCAACGAGTCCTCCATTGCTCTGCATAAGAAGTTCGGCTTCGTGGAGACCGGCCGCATGCCCAATATCCACACCAAGGACGGCGTGCGGCTAGGGCTGGTGCACCTGCAGCGCGACTTCAACCGCTCCTAAAGCGGCTTGATTGCCGCCCCACCCCAGTGACGGCACTGCCCTACGCCCCACCTCAGTGACGGCACTGCCCTACGCCCCACCTCAGTGACGGCACTGCCATTGTTGCCAAAGAACAAGCCAGATCTTGAGGGCGAAGCGGGAAACTTTGGCAACAACGGCAGTTTCAACCCAAGAGACTCACACTGTGCTGCTCAGTCACTCCCCGCGCACAAGTTAAGCCGACGCTGCCTGAAGCGGCACAATATCGTCCAACTCAGCAAGAATTTTGTCTTCCGCGACATCCAAATCGTAGTGAGTCTGCAGTCCCAGCCAGAACTGTGGGGACATTCCAAAATATTTAGCCAAACGAAGAGCCGTATCGGCGGTAATAGCCCGCTTTCCGTGGACGATTTCGTTAATACGTCGAGGCGGGACCCCTATCGAAACAGCGAGTTTGTGTTGGGTAATCCCCATGTCCTTGAGAAAGTCCTCCATAAGGATTTCACCTGGGTGTACTGGGGGGAGCTTGTTAGTGGTAGTCAACGATCTCAACCTCCTCTGGCCCTAAAGCGGTCCACCGGAAGCAGATCCGCCATTGGTCATTGATACGAATACTATATTGACCCCGCCGATCGCCCTTCAAAGCTTCGAGCCTATTTCCTGGAGGAATCCGAAGCTCATCGAGCCTCTGAACGTAGCCCAATTGCCTCAGCTTGCGAAGAGCTACCGAGTGAATACGTGAATCAATCGAGAGCACCCTCTCTCGATTCCATAGACGCTCAGTGGCCCTATCCGCGAACGACTGAATCATAAACGCACCATACCCCCCATAACGCGACACGTCAATAACGCGAGACGTTAACTCTAACTAACGCTGTAACACAAAAGCTACCGCAACTGGCGAGGACCTGCTAGGCAGCGAGCTCGTCGTCAATGTAGACCCGAGTGGTCGCACGCAGACCCGCGACCAGCATGCAGAAACAGAGCACCATGAGACCAATGAGCACAGCGGTCCAATCCCCGGTGGCCCCGCGCACCACTCCCACGGACAGCGGTACGAGGCCCGCCAAGACGTAGCCGCCCGGCTGAACGAAGCCGGAGAGCCGCGCCGTGGTGAGCGCGGTGCGCGTGCGGGCAGTGAGCAGAGCAAGCGCCAATGGGAAGCACATACCGCCGATCCCCATCAACGAGGCCCAGGCCAGCGGGGCGGCGTCGGCAGCCACGAGCACTCCACCCCACCCGGCACACGTGCACAAAGAAAGCACCACGGGAACGGGAGTAAGGCGGTTAAGACGCGAGATGAGCCACGGCATGACTACGCCACCGAGAATATTGAAGACTCCGATGACAGCGAGCGCCACGCTGGCGGTGTTCTCACTCACGCCTTTTTCTACCAGCATGCGCGGCAGCCACCCCATCTGTACATAGGCCATGGTGGATTGCACACCGAAGAAAAAGAGCATGGCCACCGCAGTGGGTGAGGTGAACATGGGGCGTTGTGCGTCCGCGCCATCAACCGTGCCGTGGGCGACGTCCTTACCGGTCTTAGGTAGGACCACTATCCACGCCACCAGCTGGGCGATGGCGGGCAGGCACCAAATCCACAACGCACCTTGCCACGATTTTTGTGTCACCGCGGACAATGGGCCGAGGGCGCTGGAAACGCCCAACATCGTGGTGTAGGTGGTCATCAGCGCCACCAACGTGCGGCCCGATCCATGTTGCTTGATCCATGCAGGAAGCAGCACATTTGCCAGCGCGATGCCGGCAACAACGCACAGGGTAAGCGCGACGAAAAGCGGAAAGCTACTGACCCATGGACGCAGGCCGAGCCCCACAACCAAGGCCACCGTGCCGCCGGCTAGGGTTCGGCTTAGGCCCACGCGGCGCGCAATGGGAACCGCCGCCAACCCCATGGCGGCAAAACACAGCCCCGGCAGCGCGGTCAACAAGCCTGCCTGCCCAGAGCTGATTCCAAAGAAGTCTTGGATCTGCCCCAGCACCGGTGCCACCGAAGCAATACCGGAGCGCAGGTTCAGCGCGGTCAGGCAAACAACTGTGAAGAGTAGGACAGGCGCAAGTGTGCGCCGAAACGCCAAACCCACCCCTTCTACTTCTGAACCGGGGCCCACTCAGGGCCGGTCTCACCGAGCTCTGGGTCAAGCTTAGCCACCAGCGGCTTCGGCTTCTGCAGCGCGGTCCCCGGGGTTATGTCGAATCGCTTCCACACGGCCTGCTGCGCGGAGTAGTCACCCGTGATGATCGGGTACAGGTGATTCTCCGGCGGAAGGTTAACACCAACGAGTTCAACCGGCATGTCATCCGCCACTTCCTCGATGCGCGGCTGTGCGGCCCACACCCCCTCGCGGCCCAGGGTCTCGTGCACCTTTTGGGCGGTAAACGGCAGGAACGGGGTCAGCATCACGTTGCAATCGGAGACCACCTGCAGCGCGGTCCACAACACCGTGGCCAGGCGCTCACGTTGGGTCTCATCCTTGGCCAGCTTCCACGGCTCCATAGCAGCGATGTAGGCATTGGCCTCACCCACGACGTGCATGATAGCGGTCATGGCCTGCTTAAACTTGGACTGCTCGAGGAAGCCCGCGGTGGTGGCAAAGGTTTCCTCCGCCAGCGACAGGATATCCTCATCTGCCTGCTCCAGCGCGGCCGGTGCCGGCACCTCACCGAAGTTCTTGTGAGCCATCGACACGGTGCGGTTAACCAGGTTGCCCCAGCCGTTGGCGAGCTCGTTGTTAATGCGGCGCACGAACTCATCCCAGGTGAAGTCGGTGTCGTTGTTTTCCGGACCGGCAACGGCAATGAAGTAGCGCAGCGCGTCAGGACCGAACTCCTCAAGGAAGTCCTTGACGTAGATAACGACGCCCTTGGAAGAGGAGAACTTGGACCCGGACATGGTCAGGTACTCCGAAGACACGATTTCCGTCGGCAGGTTGAGCTCACCATAGGTGTGCAGCTCACCGCCCTTGGAGCCCTTACCCGCATAGCCCAAGAGCTCCGCTGGCCAGATCTGGGAGTGGAAGGTGATGTTGTCCTTGCCCTGGAAGTAGTAGTGGCGCGCCTGCGGGTTCTGCCAGTAATCCTTCCACGCGTCCGGGTTGCCGGTGCGGTGTGCCCACTCGATGGAAGAAGACAGGTAACCAATGACCGCGTCGAACCACACATAGAGCTTCTTCGCGCCATTGTCCTCCCAGCCCTCGACTGGAATGGGAATTCCCCAGTCGATGTCTCGGGTCATGGTGCGCGGGCGCATGTCCTCCAGCAGGTTGAGGGAGAACTTGAGAACGTTGGGGCGCCAATCCTCACGAGTCTTCAACCACTCTTCGAGGACCTCCTTGACCGCAGGCAGATCCAACAGGAAGTGTTCGGTGTCAATAAACTCCGGAGTCTCTCCGTTGATCTTGGATACTGGGTTAATCAGGTCCACCGGATCGAGCTGGTTACCGCAGTTATCGCACTGGTCACCGCGCGCGCCATCGGCGCCACACAACGGGCAGGTGCCCTCAATGTAGCGGTCCGGCAAAGTGCGGCCAGTGGACGGCGAGATCGCACCCTGGGTGGTCTCCTTAATCATGTAGCCGTTCTCGTAGAGTCCCTTGAACAGCTCCTGCACCACCGCGTAGTGGTTGCGCGTCGTGGTGCGGGTAAAGAGGTCATAAGACAGGCCGAGCCCAGCCAGGTCGGTGACGATCTGGCGGTTGTAGCGATCCGCCAACTCACGCACCGTCACGCCTTCCTTGTCCGCCTGAACCAGCAGCGGGGTGCCGTGTTCATCGGTACCAGAAACCATGAGGACGTCGTTGCCACGCATTCGCTGGAAACGGGCGAACACGTCGGAAGGAACACCGAAGCCCGCCACGTGTCCGATGTGGCGGGGTCCGTTGGCATAGGGCCAAGCAACATTAACGACAACTGGATTCTTCATGGACACCACTCTACTTTGAGAGGTTTAGCACTTACGAACTGACTCTGAGGTCTTATTTACAAGCAGAAGCCATAGCACGACCGTCAATACAAGACATACCGCACCCCAAACTCCACACGCAGCAGCAGCGCTTTCGCTCCCCGAAATTAAACCCAACAGCGGCCGAGTGAAGATCATTACCACTCCGCCTACTAACGAAACGAAGGACAGCATGGTAGCGCGGTTGCTCGTAGATGACAGCTCTGAAACCCAAATGTCGCAGTAAGCAGTGCCGACCGAATAAAAAATACCTAGCGAAACAAGCAATACAAAAGGAGCCCAAACATCAACATCGAGTTTGAACCCAAACCACACGCCTAAGCACATAAACGCAATTCCCGCTACAGACGTAACTAGCACAATTCGTCTCGAAAAGGGGAGCTTTCCCACAAGCCATGCGCCTGCCAACTGCGCCACGCCAAAACCGGCAAAGAGGAAGGAGATCTCCTTAGGAGTCAATGATGCTTCCAACCCAAGCGGTTGAAAGACCATTTGGATACTCCATCCGCTGATCAGCACTATGCTACCGGCCACAATTGCCCAGAGAATCTCTCCTGAAGGCAAATTTTCTGTTGAAATACGTTTCGGCCCAATTTGACGCACATGCTGATCGATATCAGGCAAGCCCCACGCGACAGGAATTACAGCTGCAGCTACTACAGCTGTAATAACAAATGGAAACGCTGGAGACAGTTCGAACAGCGCTCCTGCCGATACCAACGAAACAATCATCGCGATCGCTGCGCACACTCTGCGTATACGAATGAACTCGGCTGCGGTGGTAGGACCACCACCTTCTATTTGGCTGCCTATCTCCCAGCCATAGGCCGTAAGCAAGCCCGAAACAAGAGCCCACACAAGGCCCCACACGCTCCATGCAATAAACAAGCTAGGTAAGTCATTCACATAGGCGATAAGAAGGAATGTAATAAACGTACCAAAAAGAGCTAGATAAAGGGACTTCTTCCGGCCAATGCGATCTGAAAACCATCCGACAGGAACCTCAAGGGCCGTCGCAATCAAGCGGAAAACCCCATCGGCTATAGAGGCCTCCTCGGTGGTAATTCCACGTTCTAAGAGGAAAAGCAACCAAACTGGAAACCAGAACTGGACTTCCAAAGCCAGTACAATTACTCCGTATCGCGTTCTCGTCCCCATCAAGACTCGCTTTTCTTACGAGCAACTACGAATGCGATAACCATGAGAACCGAAATTATGGTTGATATAAGAAGAATGACGTCGACGGGTTGAGTAGCAATCCACGTAGTCAGGTCACCCGCACCTAGATCATAGATAGTTTGATCAGGATCGGCAGAAGTACTCCGGCCCAAACTGACCACTGCCAACATTGTCCCCAAGATTGAAGTTACACCAATCACCATAAGGATTAAGTCCGTGAAAAAGCTCGCAGACCGAGCTCGTTCTCCATCAATATCGTCAAGTCTCGTCTGGCAAATACGCAGCTTGGTTTGTACAGGATTCTCCAATACTTCGTAATAATCCCAAACCTCAAGAATGCGCGTCGTCTCCAATCTCGACATTGGATTAACGTATTTACCCACTTCCGTTTTCTTGAGAAACAAGGCTTCAGCAAAATCCATCTCCTGCCGCAGTTGCGCTCGAAGCTTGCTAGTTGAAATATCGGAAGATTGGGACATGGCCCAAGACAGGATATTCATGAGATTCGAATCGCTTCTACCCGTAGCAGCATAGAAGAACTGTGCACGCACAAGCGCCTTCCACATCTCCTGCATCTCAACCCTGTTGTCAGCAGTTTCCCTCAGATAAATGTAATTCATCCAGTCCGCAGTGTGGCTAATCTTCCGCTGTTTCAGCGATTCAACAATCCCGCTCTTACCTTTAGTGTTTCCCAGCCATTCCAAGGCAAAGTCACTTTGAAGTTCTGCATATTCGGACTCTGATGGGTCAAAAATCAGTGCTCGCGACGCCCAGGCATCTTCCATGGGCGTATCGCCCTGGAACAACACAAATTCCTCGTAGCCATCATGTTGTTTAATCACGTCGCGCAATTCGTCATAAATGCGGGCGATGAGCTCTTGGTTAATTCGCGTAGCGACCTTCTGCACAAGTTGTTCAATTGACGAGGCCGTTTTCCCTTCAATCCCCACAGCCAGTTCGATTTCAGAAAGCAGGATACCGAAATCACAGAGGCTCCACTCAACAGAACTGATTTCTACTGTCGGTTCCTGACTTCGATAAAACGACTTTTCGACTTGAACCTTGTCCTTCACCACGGCGATATCATTCTGAATATCAATGCTCTGCGCTGATTCATATTGTAGCGATCCTGCTTGCGGAACCTTGCGCGCATAAATAGTCCCAGATTCACGGGCGACTGACTCCCAAAAGCGTCGGGCAGAATCTCCATCACGATATTCAACTCCGGGTTGGGTTAAGCAATCAACGCGCAGCGGCGAAACTAATCGGAAACTAGCCTTGTACGTCATTGACTTCCACACTTTCAAGATTCACAAAACCAGTTCGCCCAGCCAAAGGTCCGGTGAGCATCTTGATTTTTACTTCCTGCTCCTCTTTGAGGTCATCCGGCCAAACAAGCACTTGAGCTGATACTCCAGCTGGCAAACTGCCAAGCAATTTGTCTGATTCGTCACGTATGTCAATCAATCCATCACCGATAAGCCTCACTCTTTCTGGTACACCTTTCAGCATGGAGATTTGCTCTCTATATCGATCGGTCTTTTTATACTCAGCCAGGGATTTATTGAACCTATCGATTACAGCTCTCGATTGCTTGTTTTTCCGAATCAAGAAATGAACACTGTCTTCAGAAGAAAGAGCTGCCGCATTACCTTCAAGAATGTCGAACATCCCTGAATCACCTTCGAAGGCCGCACTCCTAAGAATAGCGTTGCCTACGAGATCGGATTCCGCGAGAAGATCCACTTCTTTATTCTGAAGAGCTTTAAAACCCTCAGCCGGCGAGGAGTAGTTACTAAATTCTGCACCTGAGTTATCAAGCTCTGCCCAATAGTCATAGCCGTCAATTTTTCCAATACGTACACCGTTAAAATCACCACGTTGCATCGCCTGGGTAACGTTGTAATCCTTCCGCTTGAATAGGACATACCGATAGTCAACAAGGGGATCAGAGTATTCGTAATTTTCCAGGCGCGAAGCAGATTTCACCATTGGGAAAACGCCGAATACAGTTCCTTCTTGTACTTTCTGGAGGCCACTATCCCATGTGTCAAAGGAAACCTGACCGTTGTAACCACTACTCGCCAAAACTGACAGAACAATGTCGCCAACAACGCCACCGTTTTCATCACTAGTCGTGACATACGGATCCCAATCTGATGTTTTGATCTGCACAGACTGAGCCGCGCGCGGAGGTTGAAGCCGCAGCATTAATAATGACGCCAACACCGATAGAATGCAGACGACTCCAAAAACCAAGCGAATCCAGCGAGTTTTCTTCTTATCTTTCAATGGTGGCACGGCAAAACGATAGCAAAGATCGCGTTTTTCCCTCAAGCAAATACTTTATCGTATGAATTAAATTTTTACCCCTGCTAACCACGAGCAGCAAGGTAAGCGTCATAGAGCTCACGGTTGGACCATGCCGTTCCCGCCGCCGCCTTCTTGCACGCATCCTTGGCACGCACACCCCGCTCTACTTCTGCCCGGACCTGCTCAACGAGGGTCTCCATCGACACGGGCGCGGCCTCACCGCCCTCGATTACTACGGTGATTTCGCCCCGCGCATTCTCTTCAGCCCACTCCGCGAGCTCGCCTAGGCAGCCTCGCTTAATCTCCTCATAGGTCTTCGTCAGCTCCCGGCACACAGCGGCGCGACGGTCGGCGCCGAGGATCGCGGAGGCGTCGCCAAGCGTCTGCGCCAAACGGTGCGGGGACTCGAAGAACGCAATCGCGCGCTGTTCCCCCACCAAGGACTCCAGCCACGCCTTGCGCGGCCCAGGCTTGCGCGGCGGGAAGGCATCGAAGAGAAAATGCCCCACCCCCAAACCAGACAGCGCAAGAGCCGTCGGCACCGCCGAGGGTCCTGGGAAGCAGGTCACGGGCACGTCTGCTTCCACTGCTGCGGTGACGATGGAGTGCCCAGGATCAGACACCAGAGGCATACCGGCGTCGGACACCACGAGCACTGTCCCGGTCCGGGCGGCGGCGACGAGAGCGCGCGAACGCTCCTCTTCGTTGTGGTCGAAATTGGACACCACCCTGCCGCGGATCTCCACCCCCAACGCCTGGGCCAGATTGCGAACGCGGCGGGTATCTTCTGCGGCAATTACATCTGCGTGGCCCAATGCTTGCATCAAGCGGGCCGAAGCGTCACCGGGGTTTCCCAGCGGCGTGGCGGCAAGGATGACCCCACGCGGCAAGGGTTCAAGCTGAAGACTCATACTCCCCAGCATGGCACACGCACGCTAGACTCATCCGAGTGAGTATCGCAACCCCTACCGATCGATCTGGCCGCATCAAGCGCCCGCGTCCGTCTATCGCACGCGGCGCCCATACCCGGCCAGCGCCTCCTGCTCCCCGGCCCTATGTCTGGACCACGGCTGACACGATCAGCACCGCGATCATCGCGGCGCTGGCTTTCCTCACGCGCTTCATTGGCCTGACCTCCCCGGTCTCCGAAGGCACGCCCGTCTTCGATGAGAAGCACTACGTGCCGCAGGCCTGGGACATGGTTACCAGCTGGCATAACCTTTTTATCGGCGGTATTGAGTCCAATCCGGGTTATGGCCTCGTCGTCCACCCACCGCTGGCCAAGCAGATTGTTGCGATTTCAGAGGCCCTCTTCGGCTACACCCCATTGGGCTGGCGCTGCATGGCCGCGCTCTTTGGCGTGGGCACGGTCCTGCTGACTATGGCGCTGGCTCGCCGATTGTCCGGTTCGTGGCAGGTTGGCTTCCTAGCCGGTCTGCTCGCAGTGTGCGATGGTGTGCTTCTCGTGGCCTCCAAGTTTGGCATGCTCGACATCTTCCAAGTCTTCTTTGTGGTTGCCGCCGCGTGGGCCTTGGCACGCGACCACCAGCAGATGCGCGAGCGCCTCCACGCCGCTTTCCTTTCGGGCACCATGGGTGATTCCGACTTCGGTCCTCGTTTTGGATTCAGGTGGTGGCGCTTTGCGGCCGGTGTCTTCCTGGGGCTAACACTTTCTGTGAAGTGGTCGGGCCTGTACTACATCATGTTCTTCGGCCTCATGAGCGTCTTCTCGGACCTCGCGCTGCGCCGTCTTTATGGAGTGCGCCGCTACATCGTGGGCACGCTGGTACGCGATACGCCCGCGGCCCTCGCCTCCATCGTCGCGGTTCCTGTAGCACTCTATGCGTGGTCATGGCGCGCTTGGTTCGCCGATGAAACCGCCGTCTACCGCCACGCCAAGGTGGACGGCACTATCGAAGAAGGATCCTGGCTACTCAACCTCCCCGAGCCGCTCGCCGGCTGGTTCTACTACCACTCCTCCGTGCTGGAATTCCACGCCTCCTTGACCACTTCAGGCGGCCACAGCCACCCCTGGGATTCCAAGCCGTGGGCCTGGCTGGTGGCCGCGCGCCCCATCCTCTACTACTCCTCCACTGACATTTCCTGTGGCGACGGCGGTTCCTGCCGCAAGATGCTGTACCTGTTTGGCACCCCGGCCATTTGGTGGCTGGTCATTCCAGCGGTGCTGTGGGGGCTGTGGTCCTTGCTCGTGCGCCGCAACCGCGCCTTCCTCATTCCGCTCGTGGGCGCCGCGGCGGGTTTCCTACCCTGGCTAGCGGTCTTCGACCGCCAGATGTACTTCTTTTATGCCACGGCGTTTATCCCGTTCATCATCGTGCTCATCGCGTTGGCCTTGGGCCAAATGATCGGGCGCGGCCGCAAACTGGAATGGCACTGGCTCACAAGGCTCTTCGGTTCCGCGATGCCGCTGGGCACCTTCATCACGGTGTGCTACGCCGCACTCGTTGTAGCGATGTTTGCCTACTTCTCCCCGATTCTCTACGGCTACATGATCCCGGATTCTTGGTACAACTCCATCATGTGGCTGCCGTCGTGGACCTAACGCGGGCTAGCAGATAGCGTCCGATAAACGTCCCGCAGCAGGAACCCCCGGTCCGCCGCCCAAGCCCAGCCCAGGCAGGCGGTGGCGAGCCCGGTGCCGATGAGGATATAAAGCTGCCCCGCGGCGACGCTGCCCAGGGCAAAATCGCGCATGGTAAAGCCGCACAGGAACGCGAACATTGTGCACGCCACCGGCAGCAATCCGGGCGCTGAGGCAGGGCGCCATGCAGCAAAACCCAAACCGCTGGCAAGGCCGAAGCGCAGTGCTGCGGCCTCGATCAACAGGCGCGCGCGCTCCGGGTCAGCGCCTTCTGCAAGGGTCCCTTCGCTCTCCAGGGTGGTCAAGCCCGAAGCACTGACGACGACCACAATCGCCCACACAAGAAATGCCACGGACAGCACACCGAGGGTTACTCGCGCCAACGACAGCGAAGCCTGGCGAGTGCTCGAAGCTCGCTGCCATTCTGGCTCCACGCCAGCGAGGATAACCTCGGATAGATCCTGCGGCGGTGCTCCATCCGGTTCCACAAGGCTCAACGAGCGCGATAGAGCCGCTGCCTTGTCCCGGAAGGCTGCACAGTCTGGGCAGCTGGAAACGTGTGCCTCGATGACGTCAGGCGACAGCTGCGGGGCTTCCCCGTCTAGCTGCGCGGAAATCGCTGCCTGCACTTGCTCATGCGTCAGCACGGCTCAGCACTCCATCCACGCTCGCCCGGCCGGAACCGAAGACCACGATCATGAGCAATGACACGATGAGAACCAGCGGGTACTCGATACCACCATCGGCCGCGAAGAGACCGTTACCGATGTGCACGAAATACAATGCGCACGCCATGAGCAGCGCTAAAGCCCCCGCAACAAAGGTCGTAAGAAGGCCTACCACCAGGGCCGCCCCGCCCAGCATTTCCGCGAAGGCAGCCAAGTATGCCGAGGTCTGTGGCTGTGGGACCCCCATGGCAGAGAACTGCCCGGTAATTTCGTCCATACCGCTAAAGAACATCTTGTCCACGCCGTGCGCCACGAAGATTACTCCCAGCACCGCGCGGAAGATGAGGAGCGCGGCATCGCGTACGGCGGGTCTATTCATGGTTCATAGACTACCCTGGATAGCCGCCTCCCTCAGAAAGGACTCCCCACCCAGCATGCTTACGTGGACCACTACGAACACGCCTTTAGGCTGCCTCACCCTCGTGGGTTCTGCGCGGGGTTTATCTCACGTGTATTTCGACGGCGAATCTCTGGATCTTAGAAGCATGCAACGTCTCACGGATGTCACCGAACCTGGCCCTGCGGGCGCGGTGCTTGTCGACGCCTCTCAACAAATTGACGAGTATTTTGCCGGCACGCGGAGGGATTTTGAGCTGCTTCTCGCCGTGCCTGAGTCCCCGCGCACCTTCCGGGATCGGGCGCAGCGTGCTCTGCGCGACATCCCCTTCGGGGAACGTTGGACCTATTCGGCTCTTGCCACCGCCGCCGGTAGCGCGCAGGCCGCGCGTGCCGCGGGGAGCGCCTGTGCCACCAACCCGCTTCCGATTGTGGTGCCGTGTCACCGCGTCGTACCGGCTGGCGGCGGTGTGGGTTCCTATCGCGGCGGCGCAGCCGCGAAGCAGATGCTTCTGGACCACGAGGCCGCATGCTGCGGCACTAATCCGCAGAGAGCCCTTGGCAACCACGGGTAGCTCTGGGGAACCGATGAATAACTTCTGCAGTCTAAAAAGGCATGACTAGTACACAGATGGCAAACGATACGAGACTTGTTTTTGACTCCGCGGGGCTCGGCCGCCCTGCTTGGGCAATGACCTCCCCACTCCTCAAGGAGTACTACGACACCGAATGGGGCATGCCCATCCATGAGGAATCCGCACTGCTAGAGCGCCTCTGTTTGGAGGGCTTCCAGGCTGGGCTGAGCTGGGAGATCGTTCTGCGCAAACGCGAAGCTTTCCGCGCCGCTTTCGTGGGGTTTGATGCTGACCTTCTGGCAAGCTTCGGCGAGGAGGAAGTGGAGCGCCTGATGAATAATCCTGGAATCATCCGGAACCGCCTCAAGATCAATGCGGTACTCGCCAACGCGAAGGCCACGGTGGCCTTAAGAGAGCAGGGCGGACTCGATGAGTTCATCTGGAGCTTCTTGCCGGAAGAGACCATCGCACCGGAGCGCGAAGAAGACATCCCTAAATACACACAAGAAGCCTTGGACATGTCCAAGGCTTTAAAGAAGGCCGGGTTCAAGTTCGTCGGCCCAGTAACGTGCTTTTCACTCATGGAGGCCATCGGCATGGTCGATGCCCACCTCGTGGGCTCGCACCGTCGCGGTACATCCGGTGTGTGGCCGGCCTAGCGCTCAGCCAACACAGCGCTTAGCCAACTCGACGCTCCGCCAAATCATCACGCCGCTGACGCGGGGTGGGATGAGGACCGTCAAACCCACCGTCGGAATCATCCTCCGAGTACACCGGAAGGTAGTCAAAGTCCGGGCTTTCATCATCGATTTCCAGGATGAGCGCGCCCGGGCGGCGCAGCTTCGGCGGAAGCGACTCGGCGGGGTTCTCCGCGTTACGCACTCCCAGGCGGGCGCGGCGTAGGTGGTAAATGCGGCGCCGCAACAACTCCCGTTCACGGCGTACCTGGGCGCGCAGCGCAACCAGGTAAACCGTGGTCATAACACCAGCGATAGCCGCCAGCCACCACGTCCATCCACCCACGACGATGCCGAGGCATACCGTAGCTACCACTGCTACCGCCAACCCGATGAGCGTACGCTGACGGCGCTGGTAACGCGTGGCAGAAGCTTCCTTCTCCTTCACCGGATCCCAGCCGCCGCGGCCAAGGCGGCGCTGTGCGAAGGCGAGCTCGTCCTCAGACAGCTCGGTATCGCTGCCGCCGGCCTCAGAGTCCTCGGCGTTCAGCTCCGCGGCATCAGCGTTCTCGCTTTCCGCCGCCGTGGATTCTTCCGCGTCGGGAGCATCATCAGCCCCATCTGAATCCTCGGCGTTGGGCGTCGTCGGCGCCTCCTCCACAGCGTCAATAGCACCCGGGTACATCAAATCGACCGGAGAAGTGTAGGCGTCGTCGAAGTCATAAGCATCCTCCGCCACCTCAGCATTTGCTGGGGCTGTAAACACTTCAGCGGAATCTGCTTCAACGTCCTTGGTGTCCAGTCCTGCTTCCTGCTCAGCCTCGGCGACGTGGGCGGGCTCCGCTTCGAGCTCGAAGTCCTCTTCAACGGCGTCTTCCTCAACAACCTCGCCGTCAATCGTCTCCGCGACGTCCGAAGTAGCTTCGTCAGAGGTAGCGGTTTCAGCGCGAGAGGACTGCGAATCCTCGCTTACGCCTTCGGCCTCCACCAGCTCGTACTCCGCTTCGTCCGCTGCAGCCCCCGTTCCTGCCTGGGCGCGCGGGCGGATATCTTCCTTGCCCAGGCGCGGCTTGCGACGGCCCGGCACAGAGCCGGAATCACCTTCGAAGAGCACGCGGGTCTCTTCAAAGGCCTCACCCGTGTGGCTCATCGGACGCTGCGAACGCAAAAGCAACGGGGCGAGGATGAAGAGCCACAACACGATTACGAGAATGATCGGCACGGCAGTCATCATGCGGCTGTGTCCCACTTTCAGGGGTCGACGAAAAGGGAATATAACTAGGCCCCTACTCTAGCCGCCCACACCGGCTCCATGGGCATCAACGAGCCCATAAATTACAAGGTTGTTACTTAAGTGAAAACAGAGGTAGTTGAACTAATCCAAGCGCGATCTAGAGACCGAGGATCCGCCCCGCTGCGTGCAGGCGCTCCACCGCGCTCGAGGCAAAATCCTCACGATTGAGCGCCAAGAAGTGGTGGTCCCGCCATGCGCCGTCAATGTGTAAGTTGCGGCGCAGAAATCCCTCATCCCGAAAGCCATTGTTGTGTAGCACCTTGCCCGAAGCAGGGTTCTCCGGCAGGTAGGTGGCGGTGACTCTGTGCAGCCCCACTCGGTAAAAAGCGTGGTCCACGCCGAGGGCGCACGCAACGGTGGCCACGCCGGCGCCGTGTACCCCGGAATGGACCCAATAGCCGATCCAGCATTCACTGACCCCTCCGTGCTGAATATTTCCCAGGGTCAATTGGCCTCGAAATTGCCCATCGACGTCAATGACGAGCGGCACCACCGTTCCAACGCGGGCAGAATCGCGCAAAAACATCAGGTGATTCCACCACGCAGACTGCGAATGCGCCGCATCCCATGACGTCGGCAGCGTAGGTTCCACGGGTTTAAGAAAATCCCGATCCGCCATGCGCTGCTGCCGCCACGCCTCACCATCCCGACGCAACAGCGGGCGCAGGCGCACCGTCGCTCCGTGCGGGAAAACGCTGGAACCTCGCAGCCGCACAGCAGGGGTCGCCTCAGGCCACCCCGGATGCTCGGGGTGAGCCTCACCGCTGGCGGGAGTGGAAAACCGCCCTGCGGCAGTACCAAAAGGATCAAGCATGGCGTGCGTAGCTGCCGGCTAGCTTCGTTGGGTCAGGAAGAGGACGTCGACGACATCTCCCGGGCGGATCTCGGTGACCTCCTCCGGGATGCGAATCATAGCGTTCGCCTCTGACAACCCGGCGAGCAGGTGCGCCGGCGCGCCCGCCGCGCCACCTAGCCCTTCCACGAGGTAATCGGAGGTCTCGGCGTCACGCATCAGCCGGGCACGGATGTATCCGCGACGGCCCGGGCGGGACTCCATGTGGTTGAGCACGCGTGCGCGTACGACGCGACGCTGACCGCTGCGCTTGCCTAGGGACAACCGAATCAGCGGGCGCACAAAAACCTCGAAGATGACGAGCGCAGACACGGGGTTCGAAGGCAACAGGAAGGTGGGGATGCGCTCCTCCCCCAACAGACCAAAACCTTGGACCGAACCGGGGTGCATTGCCACACGAGTAGTATCGACATCCCCCAGCTCATCGAGGACTTCGCGGATTTCATCCGCCCCCGCACCGCCCACGGCACCGGAAATCACCAGCACCTCGCTGCGCGCCAGGTAAGTCTCCAAGGCCTCCCGCACGCGGCGCGGCTCACCGGCAGCAATGCCGACGCGATGCACGTCCGCGCCGGCCTCCTTCGCGGCCGCTGCGAGTGAGTAAGAGTTCACGTCGAAGACTTGGCCCAGGCCGGGCTCACGGTCGACGTCGACAAGCTCCTTGCCGTAAGAGACGATGGTCACGCGCGGGCGTGGGTACGCCAGCACCTTCGAGCGCCCCACCGCCGCGAGCAGGCCAATCTGCGCCGGCCCCAAGACAGTTCCAGAGGACACTGCCACATCGCCGGGTTGGATGTCATCGCCCACACGGCGCACGAAGTCTCCCGAACGCACTGGCCGGTGCGAGGTCACGCGCTTGCGTCCGCGGTCGGTCCACTCGAGGGGAAGGACGGCGTCGGCAAGCGTGGGCAAAGGCGCGCCCGTATACACCCGCACCGCCTGCTTAGGCTGCAAACGCAAAGGCTGGCGCGAGCCTGCAGGCACCTCCCCCACCACCGGAAGCGAGCGCTCAATCTCAGTCTCCGAGGCAGGAGCATCCGCATCCTCAGCGTCGTGGCGAGTGCGCGCCTTGAGGGCTTTTTCTCCCCCGACGTCCACGGCACGCACGGCGTAGCCATCAATCGCCGCCTGCGGGAAGCCCGGCAGCGGCTGATTAGCCTGCACCTCCTCCGCGCACTTGAGACCCAGCGCATTCGCGATGGCGATGCGTACCGGCTCCGGAGTCATCGCTGCATCAAGAATGAACGCCATCTGGTCATCGACCGAACGCATGTACCGCCTACCTTTGCTCTGGGGTATGTGGGGCCTAAAGGGATGGAAGTTACTGGAGTAGAGCTTAGCGCGCTTGGTGCGTCAAGACTTAGCCCTTCAGCCCGTTTTCTTCTTCGTAATCCTCCACAATCTTCTTAATCGCCTTGTAGAGCGCAGGACCGTATTTCTCATCGCGCAGACCAAAGTCCACGTTGGCTGGGATATAACCGCCCGGGTTGCCAAGGTCGTGACGCTTGCCTTGGTGAACTACGACGTGAACCGGGTGTCCCTCCTTGATGAGGAGCTCGATGGCATCGGTCAACTGCAGCTCTCCACCCTTGCCCGGCTTGATACGGCGAAGCGCATCAAAGATCTTCCTGTCGAGCAGGTAGCGCCCGGTGGCCACAAGGTTAGACGGCGCATCAGCCGGATCCGGCTTCTCCACCATGCCCACAACCTTCTTCACTCCCGGCGCGTCGGTGTCTTCGACGTCGAACACACCGTAGTTAAAGGTCTCCTCGCGCGCGACCTCAAAGGCGCACAGCACGCTGCCGCCTAGAGCTGCGCGAACACGGGCCATCTCCCCCATGACGGTGGCGGGCAGAACAATGTCATCCGGTAGCATGACGGCGAAGAATTCCTCGTCATCCTCGAGCACGGATTCCGCCAAGCCCACCGCGTGGCCCAAGCCCAGCGGCTTTTCCTGCTCCACCGAAATCGGGTGAATCAGCTGGGCGGCGCGCTTGACCTTAGCAACCTGCTCGTCTTTGCCGCGGGCGTCGAGTGTCTCAACCAGATCCGGAAACTCCTCGAAGTGCCGCATCACTTCTTGCTTGTTTGGTGCAGTGATCACCGCGAGGCGCTGAGCACCAACCGAAGCGGCCTCTTCCGCAATAAGCTCGATGCCCGGCGTATCAACGACGGGGAGCAGCTCCTTGGGCACGGTCTTGGTGGCAGGCAGGAAGCGAGTGCCCATGCCAGCAGCGGGGACAACGACCGTAGCGATCCCGGTGTGGGAATCCTCGTGTGCAATAGCCATAAGTTCCACTTTACAATGCACCCACCGCTCTCCTGCGCTGCGCTACGCCGTCACATTATGATTAACAACCATGACGACCTCCCCCAAGGACGCCTTAAGAGCCTCACTCCTTAGCGCCCGCCGCGAACGCACCTCTGAACAGCGAACTGACGACAACGCCGCGTGGTGTGCTGGTGTGAGAGAGCTCCTGACTCCCGCGATGCGCATTGCCGCCTACCACCCACTGGGCACAGAGCCGGGCGGCCCCAGCTTCGTAGATACCGTGGCACAGCTCTGCAAAGAGGTTTACCTGCCTATTTCCGGTGCAGACGGGGAGCTTTTGTGGACGCTATATACCGGCCCACAGGCCATGCGCCCGGGGGCGCTGGGGATTGCGGAGCCCGTCGGCCAGCGCCACAGCAGCGAAATCCTGGCCCAGCTCGATCTCATCCTCGCGCCCGCGATGGCAGTCAGCGAATCAGGCATGCGCTTGGGCAAGGGGGCAGGGTATTACGACCGCGCGCTCACGCCTCTCCCCACTGGGCGCCCGCCTGTCGTCGCCTTGGTGCATTCCAGCGAGATCCGCGATGTCCCCTTCGATGAGCACGACCGTCCAGTCGATGGCGTCCTGACCGAGCGCGGGTTGCGCTGGCTTTAATCGCTTTCGGGCCCCGCCCGGGAACCACGCGGCGCCACGCGCAGTCTAAGAAGGTATGGATTTTCTACATGTTCTGCGCACCCCGGGACATCGCCGCAGCGTGTTCCTGCGCCGCGTTATCGCAGCTGTCCTGCTCGTGACCGCCGCGGCCAGTGCGCTCGCTTCCACGCGTGAGCAGCCCCGCGTCGTGGTCATGGCCCGGGACGTGGCGGCCGGGGAGACGCTAGCGCTTGGCGATGTCTCCGTGGCCCGCGTCCCCTCCTCCGCTCTTCCCGCCACGGCGTTGGGAAATAACCCAGAGGATGCCGTGGGACGCGTGCTGGTAGCGGCCGCGAGCGCTGGCGAAATCTTGACCACAACTCGCCTACTCAGCTCAGATCTCGTCGCAGATTTCGGTATGGACAACGGCCACCTCATCCCGCTTACGCTGGCTGAGCCGGAGATTTCTCGTAATCTCCACCATGGAGATACGGTCAACATCGTCGGCACGGTCGAGGATGGGCCCGACGGTACCGCCCCCGCACGCGGAAAGACTATTGCCCGTGGCGCTCGCGTCGTGTCGGTAGGAACAGGCGGAGATGATGCACGCACACAATCGTTGCTCGTTGCCCTCCCCGCCGAGGCGGCCGAGGACGTCGCTGCCGCTTCCCTTGCGCAACCGCTCACGGTCGTCATCGTGGGCGACCGTGCCCACAATTAAGATGACACTGTGAAGATCGCCGCGTTTGCGCATCAATGGTGCCGCGGGATGTTGCCACCACCAACAATCTCTGCCTAGTATGGGCGCATCCACTCAGGCGCTAATGTTTGTGTGTCTTTCCTGTCTCACAACGTCGTGGCAACGCATGCTGTGAGCGCTCAACAGTGGTCTTTTCTATTCCAGCAATTTCCCCCGATGCTTCTTCCTAAGTAGGCACTCCTACCGCTTCAAGAATCTCGCTCCTTTCGGCCCCTTCCGGCTCATCACGTGCTAGGTACCGCCTCATTGAACAGCGTTGGTTCTCTCACCGCGCGCTGCGCCGCAGCCGCGCACTACCGAAGAAGCATTTACTCCGCAGAAAAGGACATATTCCCATGCTTAAGGGCTTTAAAGATTTCATCTTGCGCGGCAACGTCATCGAGCTGGCCGTGGCCGTCATCATCGGTGCTGCATTCACCGCAATCGTTACCTCCATCACGGACCACCTCATCCAGCCGCTGATCAACTCCTTCGGTTCCCCGGACTTCGGTGGCCTGGGCTTCGCGATTACCGACAATCCCGAGACCTTCCTTGACTTTGGTGCGGTCATCACGGCACTCATCAACTTCCTGATCGTCGCTGCCGTCATCTACTTCGTCATTGTCGCTCCGCTCAATGCCGTCACCGAGCACGCTAAGCGCCGCCAGGGTGTTGACCCGGAGGAGCCGGCTCCGACCGCCGAGCAGCTGCTCGCTGAGATCCGCGACCTGCTCGCTGCTGAGAACGGTGGCACCACCACTGAGAAGCCAGGTTCCAGCTTCTAATTCACAAGCAAAACCTGCAATCCCGCAGAGCCAGCACAATGCTGAAGCTCTGCGGGATTTCCTTATGCGCTCTAGGCCCTCGACGCGCTACTGCGTAGTACCAAAGTGCGGCGGCATATTCTCGCGGTAGAAAGCCTCACCGGTGACTTCGTCTTCGCTGTTGCCATCAAGGCTTACGATGCGCAGCTCATCGGCGCCAGCCCCAGCAGAGGTACCAGCCGCCTGCGATACTGGCCCGCCGGGCACGTCGAAGCTGCGGTCATAATTCTGGGCGGTCGACGGGCGCTGAGCACGACGACGGCGGGCACGTGGTGCGGAATCAGCCATTAGACGCTGGATTTCTGCAGCTGATCAACTAGATGATGCACCAAAGGCGTCAAGGTTGCCATGCCATCGCGCACCGCCGCGCGGGACGAAGCCACGTTGACGATGACCGTCGAACCGGACACTCCTGAAATACCGCGGGAGGTGCAGGCATCCACCGCGCCGCATGCCTGGCCGGAAGAGCGCAGCGCCTGCGCCACGCCCGGAACCATTTGATCCAGCACCGCGCGGGTTGCCTCAGGAGTTTTATCGCGGGGGCCAACGCCCGTGCCACCGATAGTCAATACGAGGTCAACTCCCCCGACCACACCGGTTTCAATCGCCTGTCGGATTTTGGATTTCTTGGAGCGAACAATCACTGCGCCGTCGAAGGTGAAATCGGCTTCGGCCAGCAATTCACCCGCCAAACGCGATGTGTCCTCCGTTGACTCATCTGGGTGGTCGGTAACGATCACGACGAGCGCGCGACGCGGCGCCTGAACGCTTTGTTCTTGCTCGCTCGCAATGAGGAAGGCGTCATCGGGCTCGGTAACATCATCAAGTTCGTGTGAGGCATCGCGCCCCAACAGCTCAGCTGCGTCGGTGTTGTCTGCCACGGAGGTTCTCCTTAAAGGTGGGACGGAATCTTCCGGAAGTAGTTGCTTAAAAGGTGTCAGGGTGCGGTATTCACGCGGTGCTTGCGCACCGCCCGAGTATTTGTAAACTTACTCGCTCGCCAGCGTTACCTCTACCTTTCTCACGTCTTCGTTGTCGCGGCCCTTAACTTCCAGTGTCACGGTTGCCCCAAATTCCTGCGAGCGGGTTGCCGCAATCAGGGCATCGGAGCTTTCAATGAGCCGGTCGTTGACGCGAGTGACCACATCACCGGACTTCAGTCCTGCCTTATCAGCTGGGCTGCCAGATTCCACATCAACGATTTCCGCGCCAAGGGTATCGCTCTGCGCACGGACCTTAACGCCCAACGTGGGATGCTTGACCTTGCCGTTATTGATGAGCTCATCGGCCATCCGCTTAGCAAAATTTGAGGGGATGGCGAAGCCCAGGCCGATGGAGCCGCCTTCGGCATTCGAACCGCCAGATAGCGAGGCGATCATCGAGTTCATGCCAATGATGTTGCCCTCCATATCCACCAAGGGACCGCCGGAGTTACCGGGGTTGACGGCTGCGTCGGTCTGGATGGCGTCGATAAGCGAGGACTCCCCACCTTCCTGTGACGCACGCACTGGGCGGTTCTTGGCCGACACAATTCCGGACGTCACCGTGGCGTTGAGCCCCAGCGGGGAGCCAACGGCAACTACCTCCTGCCCCACTGCGGCCGCGTCCGAATCACCAAACTGGAGGAAAGGAAGATCGCTGACGTCGTCGATTTTGATGACCCCGACGTCTGTCGTCGCATCGGACGCGACAAACGTAGCGCTATGGCGCGAACCATCATTCATCGTCACTTCGAGTCTCCCGCCTTGATCCGCGCCAGCAACCACGTGGTGGTTGGTCAGCACATAACCATCCGGGGAGATAATTGAGCCGGAGCCCTCGGCGCCGCCAGAGCGGGTCATGGAGTAGATCGACACCACCGACGGCAAAACCTTCGATGCTACGTCCTCCACAGAGCCAGCGGCCGGCTCGTTACCGGTGCTATTGGCCACCGGCTGGCGCTCGAGAACCTCGTTGACCGTCGAGGTGGAGGATTTATCGTCACCGGCTTTGCCAACCACGGCACCGGTGACGCCGCCAGCTGCAATGAATGCAACGAGCATCATCGCCAACGCGGTGCCCATTCCTACTTTGCGCTTGTTCTTCGGTTCGCTTCCCGGCTCCACGACGTGCGCGCCTGCGCCTGGCTGACCAGCGAAGTGTTCGTTCTGATTCCCCTCGGACGCAGCACCGTAGCGCTGTCCTGCATATGGTTGCGCTGTGCTCTGTCGCACCTGGCTTTGCTGACCGAAGCCATAAGTTGAGCCGCCATACGGTGCTTGCCCCGCGTTTGGAGCCTGAGAGGGCTGAGTACCAAACGACGATGGGCTTCCCTGCCCGCCCTGTGCACCGTAGGGTGCTTGCTGCCTTCCCTGTGCCCACGAGTCCGAGCGCGGCTGATTCCAGCCGTTTGATGAGCTACCCGCAGAAGGCGCCCCGCCCTGCTGCTGTGCTTGTCCCCGTCCATCAGAGTTCTGCGGGGTATCCATGGGATTATCCATGTTCGAATTCCTCATATTCATGTCAGGTAGTGTGCACCATTGCGCTGGGGTGTATCTGTCTCTGCTCTGCCAGTGTGCTAGGAAAAGCTGTACATTTCCTGTGCGCACTGAACTGGGGCGATACTTTGCAGACTAGCTTTGGTTAAACCACCGCTCTGCAAAGATATGCCCCCGGTCGTGTGGGTTCTCCGAGTGCTCCTCGGCTGGCTCCTGAGATGTCTCCTCTGCTTCTTGCGCATCGAAGGATTCTGGCTGAAACTCGTTCGGAATTTCTTCCAGTCCATCCACCATGGCATCCCCCTCGGTGGGATGCCCCGGCAGGATAACCTCCATGCGTGTTCCACCGTCCGCGGAATCCTGAATGGTGATCTCTCCATTGTGCCGCTCAACGACGGATTTCACGATGGCCAAGCCCAATCCGGAACCAGGCATTGCACGAGCTTCGGCCGAACGGTAGAAACGCTCGAACACCTTGTCGCGCTCCTCGGGCGCGATACCGGGACCCGAGTCATCCACACGCAGGCACACCTTGTCCTCTGCCACTTGCCGCATGGACACGCGCACGGTACCCGTCGGCGGCGACCACTTCGCGGCGTTATCCATGAGATTGAGCGTGGCACGCCCCAAGGCAAATGGGTCACCATCCAACATCCACGGAATAAACCTCACGCGGAAGTCCACGTCAGGGCGCCGGCGCTTGGCACGGTTAAGGGAATTCTCCAGAACCTCGTGCAGCTCGACAGGTTCCGGTTCCTTCTCAGTGGCATCTTCGCGTGCCAAGTCCACGAGGTCACCGATCAGGGTCGACAACTCCGACATCTGCGCCATCACGTCGTCTTCCAAGTCGCGACGATCTTCCTCACTGATGCCGAATCCGCCGCCGGATTTATTCAGCATCATGAGCAGCTCGATATTGGTACGCATGGAAGTTAGCGGCGTCTTCAACTCGTGGCCGGCATCTGCCACGAACTGCGATTGCTGCACGCGCGCATGCTGCAGGGCAGACAACATTCGGTTGAAGGACACCGTCAGCTGCGACATCTCGTCATTGCTCTCCACCGCAATCCGCCGCAAGTCATTAGTCTGCGTCACATAATCTACCGCGCGCTTGAGGCGTGCGATGGGTTCCATGCCGGTCTTGGACACCACCATTCCCGCAAAAACGGAAAGCAGCACGCCGAACGCCACGATGATGAGCAGAGCCGAGCCCACCGCGGAAACGATTTCCTCGGTCGGTCCTAGGTCCTTAGCCAGGACTACCGTGGTCCCGCCGTCCTCATGCTTAGCCAGCACGCGCTCCCCGCCCAAAGTACGGATGGAGCTTTCCATAGTGTCCCCGTCGGGCTTAAAATCGCCGCCCACGGGCAGTGCGTCACCAAATGCAAACGCCACCGACGGTGGGGAGATTGAGATTCGAGTCGAGGGGTTATAGAGCTTGAATGAGGAAATTTCCTGGTCGATGTTCTCCACGAAGGCCGGATCCTGCGCCTGCTGTATGAGCACGTCGGCTTGCTGAATAAGCTGCTTATCGACGCTCGCCGTCATCGACGCCGCGACAAGCCAATAGGTCACAAACGTCATCACTGCCACGGAGAAGGCGACAACAACGCCGGTAACCAAAGAAAGGCGCCACCGAAGCGGCGCCCGTGAAGCCCAGCCGCGTCGGCCTGAGCGGCCTAACCACGCAGTGGTATCCAGGTCTTCAGAAGGCACCGCATCAGGCGCGGGCCTCCGCAAAATCACGCGATAGCCTCCCTCATGACATAGCCAACACCGCGCACGGTGTGGATAAGACGCGGCTCACCATTCTCCTCGGTCTTTTTGCGGAGATAGCCAATGTAGACTTCAAGCGCATTTCCGGAGGTGGGGAAATCATAGCCCCACACTTCTTCCAAGATGGTGTTGCGGGAGAGCACCTTGCGGGGGTTCTCCATCAATAAACGCAGGAGAGCAAACTCGGTACGGGTCAGGGAAATTGGACGGTCGCCGCGAGTAACTTCACGCGTATCTGCATCAAGCTTGAGGTCCTCGAAGCTTAGCTGCGTCTCAACCGGCTGCTTCGCCCCGATGGAGTCCGCAGCGGCACGCCGAACCAAAGAACGCACGCGAGCCAAAAGCTCCTCCAGCGCAAATGGCTTGGGCAGGTAATCGTCGGCGCCAGCATCGAGACCTGCAACGCGATCGGACACGCCATCACGAGCCGTCAGCACGAGAATGGGGCGGTCCCAGCCTTCGCTGCGCAGGGTGCGGCAGACTTCAAGGCCGTCCATGTTCGGCATCATCACATCGAGGATCAGTAGCTCGGGGTTATCACTGTGAACCATCTCGACAGCCTGAACGCCGTCGGCGGCCAGCACAACCTCGTAGCCATTAAACTTCAGAGAGCGCCGAAGCGATTCACGTACGGCCTGCTCGTCATCCACGACAAGAATCTTCATAATCTCAATTATGTCCTATCTAGGACGTTTTCACGAAGTAGGCCGCATTCTTTCGCCCCCTTATACCCCCTTAGGCCGCTGGTTTCCTCAAAAAATTCAAGGCCGCCTCGGCGGCCCACGCCTTAGCAATCATGGAGAGCTGCGAGCGCGCAATACATGCACACGACAAAAGCCCCGAAGATTCACTCAAAGCGGTGAATCTTCGGGGCTACAGTCACAGACTGAAGACCTAAGAGGCCTTAGAACTGCTCGACGTCAACCAGACCAAGCTTTGCAGCCTTGACCAGGCGGCGCGGGATGCGCACGGTCTGACCGTCGATTGTGACTTCCTGGAGGGCGACATTGTCAGCCTTCCACTGGGAACGGCGAGAGTGGGTGTTCGCGCGGGACTTCTTAAACTTAGGAGTTGCCATCTTTTCCTATCCTCCTTACGCGTTCTTCTTCTTGCGGCGAGCCATTGCACCGAAGCGCTGGTTGAACTTCTCAACGCGGCCAGCGGTATCCATAACGCGCTGCGCACCGGTCCAGAACGGGTGGGACTCAGCGGTCACGTCGACGACGATGAGCGGGTACTCGTTGCCGTCTTCCCACTCAACGGTGCGCTCGGAGGTAGCGGTGGACTTGGTCAGGAAGGAGTGGCCGGTACCGGCGTCCTTGAAGACCACCGGGTGGTAATCCGGGTGGATATCTTTCTTCATATGTCGATTCCCTCAGGGTTGAACTACGGGTCGGTTCCTTCCGTGACGCATGAGAGCGTGAAAGGATCGTGCCCGAGTTGGGTCTCTATACTTACAAACGTGCGGCTCGCGCCGACAACTTGAAACATCCTACAGGCCGCAAGCATCAAAATCGAAATCGCCGCAGTTCATACTCCTCAGAGCAACGCAACGGTAAGCGCAAACAATCACCCCGCCAGCACCTTCGACGGAAATGGCGCCTGGATCATAGGTATCAAAGCCGGGTTGCACGACAGCGGTGATTAGGTTCTGCAGGCCGCGGCATGTAAGATTTCCCCTTGCTGTTGTCAAAGTAATCGTTTTACGCCCCATCAACTGGTGTTCAACGGATTAAGCCTCCTGCTCAACCTCACTTTTTAGAGCGCCGCGCCTCACCGCGGATATAGGCACTCCGTTAGTCGCTTTCGATGTGGGCGGCTAGGAGAAAGAAGACCCATGTCGGCTATTTGCCAGGTAACGGGCCGCAAGCCGGAATTCGGCAAGCAGGTCTCGCACTCGCACCGCCGCACCTCGCGCCGTTGGAACCCCAACGTGCAGCGTCGTCGGTACTACCTGCCCTCTGAGGGCCGTACCATCACCCTGAATGTTTCCACCAAGGGCATGAAGATCATCGACCGTGACGGCATCGAGTCCGTCGTGGCCAAGATTCGCGCACGTGGGGAGAAGATCTAAAGATGGCACGTAATGACATCCGTCCAATCATCAAACTGAAGTCCACTGCGGGCACCGGTTACACCTACGTGACCCGTAAGAACAAGCGCAACAACCCGGATCGCATCACCTTGAAGAAGTTCGATCCGATCGTCCGCAAGCACGTCGAATTCCGCGAGGAGCGATAATTTATGGCTAAGAAGTCAAAGATCGCCAAGAACGAGCAGCGCAAGGAAATCGTCGCCCGCTACGCGGAGCGTCGCGCTGAGCTCAAGGCAATCATCAAGAACCCGAACACCCCGGACGAAGAGCGCCTCGAGGCGCAGTTCGAGCTGAACCGTCAGCCGCGCGACGCCGCTCGCGTCCGCGTCCGTAACCGCGACTCCGCCGATGGACGTCCGCGCGGTTACCTCCGCAAGTTCGGTCTGTCCCGTGTCCGTATGCGCGGCATGGCTCACCGTGGTGAGCTGCCGGGCGTTCGCAAGTCCAGCTGGTAAAGGGGTACCCATACAATGGCTGTCAAGCGTAATAATCACAAGAAGTTCCGTATGGAGCAGACCCGTCGCCCGAAGAAGAACCCGCTCAAGGCCGAGGGCATTGAGAAGGTTGACTACAAGGAGATCAAGACCCTGCGTCTGTTCATCTCCGATCGTGGCAAGATCCGCTCCCGTCGCGTCACCGGTCTGACCCCGCAGCAGCAGCGCCAGGTTGCTACTGCCGTCAAGAACGCTCGCGAAATGGCTCTCCTGCCGTTCACGTCCCGCTAAACACTAGCTGGTTTCAACAGCGCACTTTTGCCGCTGTACTCGTGACTCACTAGGACAGGACAAAAGAGCTTTTAAGCCGCCGCCTACCTCCCCGTTTAAGGGGCATGGTAGGCGGCGGCTTTCGTTTTCCGCTGTCCTCTTGGAGATCGTGCACCGCACCTGTCTTAGCCAGAGCTGGCACCCCCGAGTGCTACATTGAAGGGTTAGAACGCCCCTGATGGAAAGGGAACTTAAGCCTTTATGCCACTGCACGAATCACTCACAGACCTCAGCGAACTCGCTACCCACTGCCAGTCCCCCGCCCATGCACGCGGCTTGCTAGAAGAAGCGCAGGATTTGGTGCGCAACGCAACTGCCCACCGGGGAGACGGTGTGGAACTCGCTGCGTGGTTTTCTCGCGTGGTCACGGACATCGTCCGTTCTCCAGGCCTCGCCAGCCCGGTTCGCCTCACCGGCGCCGCTGCCCGCGGCGACCTCCTCCCCTCACTACCCATCACGTGGTTAGGCACTGACGAACAGCTAGCGAAGGTCATCACCGAGGCCGGTTTGACCTGCGGCGCGGTACAGGATTGCGCATCAACCCGTGCCGATGCTGGCCTCCCACTGGGGTCTGGCGGCGAGGAGGAGTTCTACGCCGAGGCTGTGTCACAGCGCCCAGCACCGCTCAAGCTCGTGGATGGGCTTCCCGATCGTTTAGCTGATGTGTCCATTCGTTTTTCTTTGCTAGCGCCCATTTCTGCCATCGCACGCTGGGCAGCACCAGCGCCCCGCCCCACCCAAGACCGTCTCGCCATCGGCGTGGAGCGTGAGTTGCTCACCACCGCGGAGGCGGAAGGCTTGAGCCTTGCTTGGGGCACGGGCATCGCGCTGGAGTTGGGGCGGTGGTATGAGGGCGTCGTCCAGCACAGTGTCGTGCTCGGGGATCTGCCTCCACTGGACCGCACCGCCTATGGATCGGCGTGCCGCACAGTCTCCGCCGCCTGTGAATCCATCATGATTCGGCACGGTAATGTGGTTGGCAGTAGTGAAAGCTGAGCTTTAGCAACCGCCGTTTGCGGCGGAGTGTACGATTACTGATTTGCCGTCAGTTATTACTTGAACATTATCGAAGGGAGTCCGCCTCATGGCAGGTAGCGTTGGCAGGCCACGGAAGAATAGCCCACGCCGCCGGGGTAACACCGCGCGCGAAGAAATCCTGGATGCCTCATCCGAGCTTTTTACCACCCAGGGTTTTGCTACAACTTCCACGCACCAAATTGCTGATGCCGTCGGCATCCGTCAGGCTTCGCTGTACTATCACTTTCCTTCGAAGACAGATATCTTCCTCACCCTGCTGAATTCCACCATCGAGCCCTCGCTGGAGCTCGCGGATGAGCTTGCGGCCTCCGATGCCGCGCCGGCGCAGCGCCTGTGGTCACTGGTAGCAGCCGAATCTCGCCTGCTTTTGACCTCGGCGTGGAACGTCGGCCGCCTTTATCAGCTGCCGGTGGCTAATTCCCCCGAGTTCGGTGAATATCACGAGCAGCGCGACCGCCTCAAGGATCACTTCCGCACTGCCGCCGCGGGAATTGTGGGCGAGGACGATCCGCGCATCGAGCTCCCCTTCCACATCGCGCTCTCCGTCATTGAAATGCGCCCCAATGATGGCAACGCACCGTTCGATGCTTCGCAGCGCGTGCCGGAGCAGTCCGCCATGCTTGCCGACGCCGCCCTAGCAGTCCTCGGCGCCACCCCTCCCGACGATGCTGAGGCGACCACCCTGGAGCTGCTCAAGAACCGCAACGACTCTATTTCTTCCGCCGCCGCGGCCGCCGCGGACCGCAAGAGGTCGGCCCGCTAGCGGCCGTGTCGAATGGCGTAGTGCGCCAAGAAGGTCTTATAAGGCTTGTAGGCCTTTTCGCCGTCAGCGCGGAGGTTATCGACGAGGCGATCCATCTTGTGGTTCGTCTTCTTTTCAGTCCACCCCAGCGCCTCAGCAATGTCGCGCACCGAGGGGATATCGGCGTCGGTAGAGCCCGGCTTCTTGAGGTAGCTGGCTAGCTGGCGCAACAGCTCTTCTTGCTCATCATTGGGCACGTGACGGGTGCGTGTGCGCTCTTCATCAACGTCCTGCTCGCGCTTGGTACGGCGCGAATAGTTGCTGTTTTCTACGTCGATATACAGCTCGTAGGGGCATTCTGGCGTCTCAAAGGTAACCCTTGATGGCCCTGGGGGTACCGCCGCGACAGAGCGGGGGCCGAGGTCAATGCGCGAAAATCCTTTGACCCCGCGCAGCTCGATGCGCAGAGGGATATGGCTACCCACGTTGCAGATCATCCACCCCTGGCCGCCATACCACAGCTGGAAGAGCTGGCGGTGCAGGCTGAGGTCCTCCTCACCCACCCGGAAGTCACCGGCGCGGCCGACGATGAGTTCCTCCCCCGGGGAAATAACCTTCACGCCGCCGATCAGGTCATCGATGCGCAGCCTGGGCCCCCGCGGTGCGTTCTGTGGCGGGCGTGGTTGTTGCTGGCTCATAGACACCTCCGTAGGGCTGGACAACTCGCGCTCTTCGCCGGGTATGTCGGCGAGGCGCCTTCAAACAGTGCTCTTCAGTGTAGCGGCATTCACTTTGTTTCGGCGTGCTAAGCCACACCCCACCTCAGCTGGCGCTAGGCCACGATAGCCCACGTCACCAAGAAAATAAGGATGATGACCACGACGGTGACCGTGATGATGAGGGCATTGGAAGTATCCTTCGCGGCCGGCTTGCGGGTTGCCCGTTGAGGAGTAGACCGTCGTTGCACCGTAGACCCTGGCATCGCCGGGGTAACTGGTGTGGAGGGTGACACGGTTCCCGAAGACGCGATCGGATTAGAGGGAGCGACGAAGCCAGTTGGCCTTGCCCGATCCATGGACCCAAAGGAGGCGGAGGGCTCCGGCCAACGCTGGGGTGATTGCCCCTGTTGGCCAAACTGTCCCGTCCGCGCAGTGCTTCGTTCATTCCGCGGCTGCTCTGGTTGCGACGAAGGCTGCGGGGCTGGGGCGCCGCGCAGGGCTGGGGCGCTACGCGGGGCAGAGGAAGTAGGGCCGGAAGCGGGCTGGGAGGGGCGGGAACGGGAGACGTCGTCAAGCGCGGCGATGAAGTCCTGGGCCCGCGCATAGCGCTGCATGGGCACGCTGTTGAGCGCCTTGTTCAGCACGGTCTGCACTTCCGAGGCAACGCGGGCAGTGTCTTCTGCAAGGAATGCGGCGAAGGCATCGCTGGACAGATCCGGGATACGGCGCTGTCCTTCCCACTCGCTGCGCGGCATCGTGTCCTTGAGGTGGTGAAGCGTGAGCATCTCGAAGGCGATAAGCGCCAGCGAGTAATCGTCCGCGCGCGCCGACATGTCATCATCACCATAAGCATGGCCGTTATTCTCTGGGGCCAAATACTTTTCGGTACCCACGATGTGACCGACCTTGGTCAGGCGCGACTGGCCTTCCTCGATACTGATTCCGAAGTCACTCAGCACAGCCGGTGCCAAGCTACCAGGGTTCTTGCGCAGCAAGATATTGGCGGGCTTGATGTCCCGATGCACCCACCCGGGGTGCAGCTCGTGGTGCATATAGTCCAGTGCTGCGGCAATCGGTTTGAGGTAGTACACCACCTCGGCGACCGTAAATCCTCTCCCCTTGTTGGCTCGTTCCCGGATCGCCTGCGCCAAGGTTCCACCGTCAATGAACGCCATGACCATCACGTCATCCCCGCGCGGCGTCGACTCCTTGGAATAGAACTGAACCACCCCCGGGTGGCTACCGATCCTGGTGAGAGCCTTCATTTCGTTGTGGAAACGGGCTCGAGAGGCCTCATCCCGAACATCATCCAGCAGCACTTTAACCGCGAGCTCACGGGACAGGTCCGGATCGGTTGCATGAAAAACCTGCCCCATGCCGCCCTCGCCCAGCAGGTACACGGTGGTATACCGCTTTTGCTGGGTAAGCCATTGCACGAAGTAGGAATTAGTCACCGCCCCATTGCACCATATGCATAGCAAGGCTTGAGGTTGCCATGTCCCATCGCCCCCAAATGGAGGGTGCTACCCCGCAGTTCCGTCTGGTTGTGCGGAGCCAGATATGCTACCTGTAGTTCTCTACTGTTTTCCAAGGACCCTATGAGCACCCCAGGATTTGGCACTAACCATTACGCGCATAAGCCCCCTACGCCGGCGTCGGGCCAGACTCAACGGCTCCAGTCAGAGCAGCGCAACCTCGTTCCGATCATCTGCGCCATTGCAATCCTTATCGCACTGCTGATTGCAGGAATCGTGATTTGGAATGATGTCCGTTCCACCAGCCAGGCAAGCCCCGAAGCCGGCAGCGCAACGGAGCAGGAAACCACCCGCGTAGGCGGGCCTGCGCCGGAGGAAACGGCCTCAGAAGCAGGAACAGCTGACGACGAGGAAGCTGCTGGCAACGAAGAAGCCGCTAATGAGCAGGCACCGGAGACTTCTCTCAATCCTGATGCTGCCGATGTCCCCGAAGGACTCACCGCGGCCGGATGGTCCGACTACCCAGAGGCACGCTGCCAGCAAGGCGAGAACATGATTTTCGCTGCTCATGGTACCGATCCCGATTCGCACATTGTGGTCTGCGAAAAGCAGGACTCCCTTTTCTACCGCGGAGTCTGGTCCAGCGGTGCTGCCTTTGGCCCGGCGCGCGGTGAGGGAAGCTCCTTTAGCGCCACAATCCTCGATCCCACCAGCGGGGATGACACCGGCTCCGTGCTCAACATCCGGGGTACGGACTATGACATCGACGGGGAGGCCGGAAAATTCGAGGACTACTGGCCTCACTAGGAACCGCACTAGGGCTTTTAGACAGCTCCCTGCTGGCATCCCGCGTCCGGCCACTCCACCTGAGCGGTTTCTAATTGCCTGGCTAGTCGGGTGAGCATCTGCTGGGCTTCGCCGTAATCACCGGATGGTGCTGCGGCAAAAATTGCCACCGCCACCGTGTGTCCACCTAGCGTGATAAGCCCCATCTGACGGGCCTCATAGGAACCGTCCTCGGCAGGCCCCCAGCCGCCCTTCACCACCGCCCCGTCGAGGGTGCGAAGGCCATACTGCTGTGCCGGATCAACGTCACCCATGGCCGCGAGGATGGGATCTGCGCCTTCCTGGCATCCCAGCGCGGCGACGAATTTTGCTTGCTCGGACACCGGCCACTGAGTTTGGCCGAAGGCGCTAAACCCGGGGCGCGGTGGCGTGGCGGGAACGGTGGCGGTTCCGATGATTTCCTGGGTAGCCTGTGCCGCCTGCGCTCCCCCGCCGAGGGCTTCCCAGAGAGAATCTGCCGCAGCGTTATCGGAAAAAGTAATTGCTCGAGACACAGCGTCCGGATCCGCTACCCCGGCGCGTTCGGCGGCGATGGCCAGGGGGACTTTCGCCGTGGACCATGCGGGCCGCGGGTCGGTGATGCCGGCAGCCGCGACGGTCTGTGACCCAGCCACCGCGATTCCGGTTCCTGGGTTGTCGGCGGCGATGGCGTCGACGGCTTCCTGAAGGTCGGTGGCCTTAATCACGGATGGTTCCTTGTCGAGGATGGAATCAGGGGCAGGACTTGCGGACGAGCCGGATCCAGAATCAGGAAGGGAAGGCTGCGGGCTGCTTGCTGGAGCACTTGGTTCCGGCTGAGAGACGTCCCCAATGGTGCAGGCGCTGAGCGACGCCACCGCGATCCCCACCAGCGCTGCCAGTGCCGCCGGCCGGCGTCGCGGGTGTTCATGCGTGCGGCTTGGTCGTGTTCCGAATTTCATCGATACTCGCTTACACATTAGAGGATGTATACAACCGCATTATTGCCGCCAGTGCAGGTCACATACTCGCCGTTATCGGAACAATCCATGGTGTAGAACAGCTTGGTCTTCGGGCTAAAGGCCCTAATCGTGGCGTCGAACTCGTGGGTATCGACGTAGTGTTTGACGTATTCATCGCGCACGGAGTTGGCGAACGGCTCCGTCGTCACCTCAGTGCCGCGATAGACACTGTTGAAGTTGCCGCCGGGCTCGTTGTTACGCGCGGCGTCGTTCGCCGGGATAGCGCCCGCGGGCAGGTCAGGGTGCTCGGGGCGCTTCTGCGCCTTGGAGGTCGTCGTGGACTGCTCTGAGGTCTTCTCAGGTTCCTCCGCAGCTGAAGTGCTATCTTGTGACCCCTCATTCTGCTCGGTGAGTTGGGCAGGGGTCTGGGGCGATTCAGCCTGGGATCCTGAGTCAGCGTGTTTAAAGAAAATGAGGTAGGCCAACGCGGCAATAACGAGGATTACTGCCAAGATCAGCACGCCGATGAGCACAAGCTTTCCGGAATTAGAGGAACCATGGTTTCCGGCATCGTCCTGTGCATAGGAATTCGCATAGGCAGCCGGCTGCTGATCGTACTGGCCAAATCCGTCCTGCGCCGCTTGGGGCGGGAACTGTTGCGTGGGGAATTGCTGCTGCTGAGGATACTGGCCCTGGGATCCGGAGGAAGCAAAAGGATTTGAGTAGTTGTGCTCACCCGATTGCGAGTAGCCCGGATTATTTCCCGTGTTTTGGGGGTATTGCTGGGGCTGTACCGGGCGCTGTTGTGTTGGCGGGGCTTCAAAATCCGCGGTTTCCGGGTGGGTTTCTTGATGAGAAGGCTGTGGCTGGCTGCCGTTTCCCTGCTGGGGATGCGCGCCGAATCCATGATTGCGATCTGAATCAGTCACCGAAGCCTCCGTAGATCGTGACGTTTGCAAATGCCAATAGGCGTTTTCTATCTGTCCTATCTTTGCACAGTCACAATTCTCTGCGCAGCGTTTACGTTTTTACTCGCGCTTTGCACAGTGTGTACTCTGCTGTGCTGCCAGCACTTCCTGCCCCACTGGGGAGTATTCCCACGAGCTTCCATTGAAGTCCCCACGAACGGTGCTTAAGGGTTTAGATTGTTAGAGGTATCTCGATGCTCTAACTTCCTGTGCACGGAAAGGTTGCTGATCTCCCGCCATGTCATTTCCTACTGGTCCTTCGGGCACCCCTCCACGCAACTCCGGTCCCTCCGGCTTCGGTTCACCTGCTCCCGGGTTTGGCCGCCCGGGCCACCCCGGCGGCACGAATGGTCCGAGCGGCGGATTCGGAAGCACTCCCCCGTTCGGTGGGCAACCCGCTAGCCCCGCCCCGCAGCCGTTCAGCGGTGGCGCGCCAACACCTCCAAATCCACCCCAGACCAACTCTTATGCCGCTCCTACCCCGCCGAAAGGCACAGGGCGCTTCAGCGGCGCCATCGCGGCGCTGATTGCTTTTCTCCTCATCCTGGCTGTCGTCCTTGGCGTCGGCGCGTGGTTTATCTGGGGCCGCGAATCATCCGATACGGAGCAGACTGGTACAAGCTCCGAGCCAACCTCGACGGCCGCGCTTGCGACCACGCCTATGACCATCACGGGCGCTTAAGAAACTGAGATCACAACTGCCCTAGCTGCCAAATCTAGCGCTTCCGCGTCGATTTACGCGGCTAGATTCGTCAGCTAGGGCAGTTAAAGTTTGCTGGAACGCTCTGGTTCAGGCTCTAGTGGAAGAAGTGGCGGGTTCCGGTGAGGTACATGGTCACGCCAGCCTTCTTAGCGGCCTCGATGACTTCTTCATCGCGAATGGAACCGCCCGGCTGAACCACGGCCTTGACGCCGGCTTCGAGGAGGACCTCGAGGCCATCCGCAAACGGGAAGAAGGCGTCCGATGCAGCGAAGGAACCTTCGGTGCGGTTGGTGCCGTCGGCCAGCGTGTTGGCGCGCTCAACCGCGAGCTTGGCGGAGTCGACGCGATTGACCTGACCCATGCCCACGCCCACGGTGGCATTGTTCTTAGCCAACAGGATGGCGTTGGACTTCACCGCACGCACGGCGCGCCAAGCAAACTCGAGCTGCGCTAGGTCGGATTCGTTCAGGGCCTCGCCCGCAGCCAGCGTCCAGTTGGCCGGGTTATCGCCCTCCGCCTGGTAGGTATCCGGCTCTTGGGTGAGCACACCGCCGGAAATGTACTTGCGCTCCACCTGCGGAGCCTCGTACTCAGCTTGCAGCACACGGAGGTTCTTCTTGGCCTTAAGAACCTCGATGGCGCCCTCCTCGTAGGACGGGGCCACGATGACCTCGGTGAAGATCTCCTTGACCTGCTCCGCCATCTCCACGGTGACCTCGCGGTTCACAGCGATGACGCCGCCGAATGCGGACATCGGGTCGCAGGCATGGGCCGCGCGGTGAGCAGCCGCGATGGACTCGTCAGACACCGCGATGCCACACGGGTTGGCATGCTTGATGATTGCCACGCACGGGCGCTCATGATCCCAGGCGGCGCGCCACGCGGCGTCAGCATCCTGGTAGTTGTTGTAGCTCATTTCCTTGCCGTTGAACTGCGTCGCATTGGCCAGTCCCTTGGCACCGATGCGGGTCACGGTCGCGGACTGGTGCGAGTTCTCGCCATAGCGCAGCGGGGTGGTCTCCTTGCCCTCGCTGAGCTGATCGACGAACCACGCAGACACCGCGGCGTCGTAATCAGCGGTGTGCAGGAAGGCATCGCGGGCTAGGCCGCGGCGCTGTTCCAACGTGAAGCCACCGTTGGCCACAGCGTCTGCGACCTCGCCATAGCGGGCAGGGTCTACAACCACAGCAACGGAAGGGTGGTTCTTGGCGGCCGCGCGCACCATGGACGGGCCGCCGATATCGATCTGCTCCACGCAGCCATCAAAGTCTGCGCCGGAGGCCACCGTCTCACGGAAGGGATACAGGTTCACCACGACGAGCTGGAAAGGATCTACCTCAAGCTCCTGGAGCTGGTTGAGGTGATCCTCTTTGCGGGTATCCGCCAGGATGCCTGCATGCACGCGCGGGTGCAGCGTCTTCACACGGCCCTCAAGGCACTCCGGGAAGCCAGTGAGCTTCTCGACGGGCGTGACGTCAATGCCCAAGTCTGCGATCTTTTTCGCGGTGGAACCGGTGGAAACAATCTCCACGCCAGCGTTATCGAGGGACCGGGCGAGGTCTTCCAGACCGGTCTTGTCATAAACGCTAATCAGCGCGCGCTTGATGTTCTTACGATCTTCGCTCATGGTACGGGGACTTAAGCCTTCCTTGCGGTAATGAATTAATTAGAGCTGAATGCTGAGTGCTTCGCCCTCCACGCGCGCCGCGCGGAGAACGCTAACGATAAGTTCTCTTTCGACCACTTTGATGCGCTCGTGCAAGCTGGCCTCATCATCCTCTGCCAGAATCCGGACGGGTTCCTGGGCAATGATGGAGCCGGTATCGACGCCGGCATCAACGAAATGGACGGTCGAGCCTGTGACCTTGGCACCATAAGCCAGCGCATCGCGTACGCCATGCGCGCCTTTGAAGGCAGGCAAGAGCGCTGGATGGGTATTAATGGTGCGACCTTCAAAGCGATCCAGGAAATCTTTGCCCAAGATCTTCATAAAGCCTGCAGAAACAACAACGTCTGGCTGCGCAGCATCCACTGCGGCAACCAGACGTTGGTTCCATTCGGCACGGTCAGCGCCCATCTCTACGACTTCGGTGGCAATTCCCGCCGCCCTCGCGCGCTCAATGCCCTGGCAAGGCACGTCCGCGATGACTTTCACGACGCTGTAATGCTCATCCTGGCCATCGACGATGGCCTGCAATAGCGAGCCAGTTCCGGAAACCAGAACAACAACGTTGAGGTGGGCAATAGCAGCGGGCTGATGCGGTGTAGTCACGCGCTACAGCCTAGCCGCTACCGCCGTGAACCGCGGAATTTTTACTCTTTTGTGGGGCCTTCAGCTTCTTGGTGTTCCACTGCGTCTGTGTCGCGCTTCCCCGTGGCTTCAGCGGTCTCATCGGTTTCAGCCTCGGTTTCGGCACTTTCTACGTCCACGACTTCTGCGTCAATTACGTCGGTTTCAGTCTGGCTTTCGGCCTGTTCCTCAGCTGGCGCCTCAGCTTGCTCCTTAGTCTGGCCCTCTTGCTCGTCCTCTATCTCGTCCTCAGCATCGGCCTCGGCTTCGCTTTCTTCTTCGGGGTTGGATTCCTCCGCGTCAGTCTCTGGTTCTTCCGTTTCGGCAGCGGTGGCGTCGCCAAGCACTGCAGAATCCTGCTCCGGCTGAGCAGTGTCGGTGGAGTCTGTCGTTGCCTCCTCGGCGGCCGCGGGGGCTTCTGCCTCAGCAGCCGGGGCGGTAGCGCGGCGAGCGCGCCATGCGGACACCGCCTGAGACGTCGCAAAGGCACACCCCACGACGAGGCACCACAGGGAGCTCAAGCCCACCGCAGTCCAGAGTTCGGGCCCGGTGTAGCCGTACACGCCTAGCGCGCCGGACACGGCGTAGTACGCCACGAGAGAGGACACGGCAACAGTGATGGTTGCAACAAGCGCTACGTGGAAAGACACCAGCGCTCGGCGACGATAAAACGCCGCCACCGCAGCGAGTACTGGAACAACCAAGAGAACCGCGAACCACGAGCTGATGGAAGGAGGAACGGCTGCGGCCAACGGCAGCGGCGGAAGTGGAACTACGTGGCCGCTGAACAGACTCACGCTAGTACCTTCACCAATGTGCAGTTCCGAGCCGCTCAGCACCGCCCCCGCAGCAACTGCGGCATTCGGGAGGTACAGAATACTTAGCAGGAAAAGCCCCACGGTCCCCATCGCTGTGAGAACCGGATAGCTAGCGAGCATCTCAGCCTGGCGCGACCAGCCACACCCCCACATAATCACAACGAGAACCAGCCCTGCGGCGCCAAGGTAGCCAAGGTAGCTCAGGCCGATTTGGGCGGCGTCGACGAATACGCGGGGAACTCCGCTGCGCTTAGCCAAGGCCTTCCACAAGCGCGGGCCCATGCCTCCAATGAGAGCAGCGGCATGCAGAAGGAGCATGCGGGGCACAACGCGATACAACTCCGGCGGAGAGACGTCGTAAACCTTTCCGGCATCCCAGAGCATCAACCACGCAATAATGGTCAGAATCACCGGCACCGCCAGCACACAACAGCTCAGGACAAGCAAGTCATTAATACTCACCTTGTCCTTGACAGCTGCGCGAACACGGCGGCCTACCAGCCAGGCCAAGAACGCGGCTGGAAGAACAGGTAGGACACCGATATCAATCCCGCCAGCCCGGATTGGAGCCAGATTAAACACCATCCACGCCTCCCCCACGATGGTGTTGAGCCACGCAAAGGGAGAGCTGGTGAGGAGGAGCGCGGCGATAGCGACCACGAAAATGCCCAGAACCACGACGAGGTGCGGGACGCCGACGACGATAAGCATGCGGCGAATTCGCCCGCGCAGCGTCGTCGGGGCTTGCGCGCGACGAGCGCGAGCCTTATCCGATTCAATTCCCTTGATGCGCTCAGCAGGAGCCCGGCGATCTCGCCTGTAGCCTCGCTCAGAGCTCTCGGCGCTATCACCACGACCACGCACATGCGCGCGGGGGCGAGCTGACGTCCTGGACTGGGGACTCGTGTTCTTATTCATCGGCGTCCACTTTGCCACGCGCGCCTCCCCCACCGGGGGTGGCACGTCGATATCCGATCCAATTGATCCGACACACCCCGAAACGACAGCACTGCGAGAGTTCTTTCCCTGCCCCTTTCACCGACCACCCCGCCACTCTGACCATAGGTTTACTTTATTCACAGTAAATAGCTGCCGTATCATGACGTTGAAATCTTTCGGTATATCCAGAAGAAAAACTGCAATCCGGGTTGCTCTGCACCCGTCGAGACGCTACTGTTACATCTCGTTGGTAACAGGAAGGTCACAATCGGATAACCAACCAGATTTAGACGTAACGATTATTTTGGTTGGACGATAGTGAATTAAGACGGAAGAAGAGTTCATGCGAAGCAAGACTCAGCGAAGCGCAGGTCGCCACCGCAAAATCACCACCTCGCAGACCGCGAAAGGGCGTCTGGCGGTTATGACCATCGCGGCTGGTGCCGTGTCTACCGCAGGCGTTGGCGGTGCGGCAGCAGGCACCATTCAATCCGCCGGCACCGGCGAGACCAAGGCGCAGTCCATCGATTACACCTTGCAGGCAGACACCGATCCGCTCAAGGACGCACAGGCCGCCGTTGAGGACGCAGCACCACAGATCCTCTCCATCGCAGAAACCAAGCCGGTCGCTGACCTGTCCACGCAGCTGGACAAGGCCATTCAGGCCGCTGATGCCCGCGCCGCCGCCGATGAGGCAAACCGCGCACCTTCCGTAGCCCGCCCGGCAGAAGGTACCTTCACCTCGGGCTTCGGCTCCCGCTGGGGCTCCTTCCACTCCGGCATCGACATCGCTAATGCCGTGGGCACCCCGATCCTTTCCGTTATGGATGGAACCGTCATCGATTCCGGCCCGGCTTCCGGCTACGGCCAGTGGATCCGCATCAAGCACGATGACGGCTCCATGAGCGTTTACGGCCACATGCAGACCCTTGACGTCGCTGTTGGCGAGCGCGTCCACGCAGGCCAGAAGATCGCCGGCATGGGTTCTCTCGGCTTCTCCACCGGCTCCCACCTGCACTTCGAAATTCACCCCACCGGTGAAGGTGCCGTGGACCCGGTTCCGTGGCTCGCAGAGCGCGGCATCGACGTCGCTTAAAACTCACGCGACCAAGCCTTCCAACACCACCTAGGCGGCATAGAGCGAATCTGCTCTATGCCGCCTTTTGCGTATTTCACCCCACTCACCGATGGTCAGGCGCGTAGGGTCGCGCGCCACCTCGCGGGACACCGGGCGGGGGTAAACACCACTCTCCGTTCCGGAACCTCTTGCCAAGCCGATAGTTACCCGGTAACTTACCGGGTATGCACCTAACTAATCCTCCCCTTGTCCTCCGCACAGGAGGTGACCATGTCCGTCAAACACTCCGTTCTTGCGCTGCTCAGTGATCAACCTTCCACAGCCAGCCACATCAAGACCCGCTTTGCGGAGACCTTCGACAACCTCTGGCCGCTCAACATGGGCCAAGTAGCCCAAACCTTAAGCCGCCTAGAGCGCGATGGGCTCATAACCACCGACGGCGAACTCACCGGCCCCACTGGGCGCCGCGCCACCAGCTACGCCATCACCCCTGACGGGCGCGCAGAGCTCTCGCAATGGTGGAAGTCCACCTTGCACAGTGACGCCATCGAGCGCGATGAGCTCGTGCTCAAAGTGTCCCTTGCCGCTCGGCGCTCCGACGTCGACGTTATCGCCGTCCTTGACGCCCAGCGTTTCGCCACCGTTCGCCAGCTCCGCGAACTCAACCGCCGAGCCTCGGAATTGCCCGCGGAGCGCAGCGCCCAGCGCTTGGCCGTGGAGCGCCAAATCTTCGACTTGGAATCTCTCTCACGTTGGCTCGACCGCGTGGAATCTCTGACCAACCCGACCACCCCCACCGCCGCCGAGGAGGAACCGCGATGACCCCCGACTCCGTGCCCACCACCCAGCACATTCCTTTCCCGCTCGAACTCGAAAACATCACCTGTATCTTCGGCAGCGGCGCTCGCCAGGTCACCGCGCTGGATTCCGTCAACCTGCAGCTACAACCGGGCGAGTTGGTAGCCGTCATGGGCCCCTCCGGCTCCGGCAAATCCACCCTGCTCAACGTCGCAGGACTGTTGCAACCGCCGACATCGGGACGCGTGCTTCTCGACGGCGCCGATGCCTCCCAGCTCTCCAAAGCCAAGGCCGCAATTGCCCGACGCCGCCACTTGGGCCTCGTGTTTCAGCACTTCAACCTGGTTTCTTCCCTGACCGTTGGTGAAAACGTTTCCCTTCCCCTTGAACTCGATGGCCTATCGCCTGCGCAGTGCCGTGAGGCAGCAGAGGAAGCGCTGAGCGAGGTCGGCCTCGACGGCACCATTGACCGCTTCCCCGAGGAAATCTCCGGTGGTCAGGCCCAGCGCGTGGCGATTGCCCGCGCGCTCATTGGACCGCGCAAAGTTCTGCTCGCGGATGAGCCCACCGGTGCCTTGGATACCTCGACGGGCGAGGAGATCATGAAGGTTCTACGCGCGCGTATCGACGCCGGTGCTTCCGGCATTCTGGTCACCCACGAGCCACGTTTCGCGGGCTGGGCCGACCGCGTCGTTATGGTTCGCGACGGGCGCCTGACCGGTGAGGAGGTGCGCTAATATGTCCGGCATTAATGCCGCCACCCGCCCGACGAGGCGCGACCTCAAGCTTCATCCATGGCGCACTCTGGCCGCCGTGATGCTCATTGCCTTGCCGGTGGCCCTAGTCATCGGAATTGCGCTCTTTGATAATTCCTCCGGACGGCTCTCCGCAGCCTTGAGCTCGCCCGATCGGTCCCTTCAGGTGAGCAACGAGCGTCAGGACATTGCCAACGAAGACGTTCCCCGTCTAGCCGCCCAGGTGCTGCCAGAAAGCCTCAGCGTCAGCCCGGTCACAACCTTTGACAACACCTCGCTCATCCATGCCGGCAAATCAACCAGCTCATGGCTAAGCCAATTCGACGCGGAGAATCCGCCGGAGTTAGCACGGGAGGCCGTCGACAAGTTTGACCTTGGCCCCAATCAGGCAGTACTTTCGCGAACCTCAGCACACAAGATCGACGCCTCCGTTGGTGATGTCATTACCGTGCGCAACAGTGCTTTCAAGGGTGAGCACCAAGCCACCGTTGCCGCCATTGCGCCCGAGCACTATGACTTTGTCACCTCCCCCACCCTCGACGACGCCTCCATCGACCCCGCTGACACGTCTCGCACCAATTGGCTCATCGTGGGAGATGCACCGCTAACCAAGGACGTCGCAGAACGTGCCCACGAGGCCGGACTCGAAATCTCAGCACCGGAGCTGCGGGAAACGCATAAAAGCGATCAGGCGCCAGATTCCTTCGGCGGCATCATGGGCAGCATTCTTTTCGTGCTCTTCTTCTTCGGCCTCTACGCCATCGCCGGATTGCTCATCCTTTTCCTTCTCGCGCCCGTCTTCACGTTGGCTACCGGCCGCAATACCCGCCTGTACGCGTTGATGTCGAGCCAGGGCGCGCTGCCGCGCCACATCATGTTTGCCGTGATGGCCTATGGCCTGCTGATGGGCCTCATCGGCGCAACTATCGGCGTGGTTGTTGGCCTGTCGGCTTCGTGGATGTGGTGGACGGCCCGCTACCCGGACTTTGCAGCCCACCCACCCCTCCTGGCCATAACCCTTGCATGGCTGGTGGCAGTAGCCGGCTGCGTCATCGTCTCGATTGTGCCTGCATGGTTGGCGCAGCGCGGAGCCTTATCCACTGCTATCCAGGGCGCCGCACCCGACCGCCTACTGCGCTTTAGGAAGTGGATGGCCATAGGCCCGGTATTCCTGCTTCTGCTCGTGTTGTTCAGCTTTAGTTCGTGGGGCACGGGCATTCCCACGATCATCGCTCTCTTCGGAGTCATTTCCGTTGCCGCCTCCGCTCCAGCATTGGTTTTCCTGTGTTCCCAGCTGTCTCGCCGCGGTCCACTCGCGTTGCGCCTTGCCGGGCGTGGCCTGACCCGGCGCAGCATGCATGCCTTGCCGACGTCCATCGCTCTCGTATCGGTCTCCTTCACAGCCTCCCTGTTTGGTGTGGGCATCATGACCGATAGCGCAAAGAGCGTAGCCGAAGAAGCGCTTGTTATGCCGGAGACCACAGCGCTGATTGAGGAGACGACGTTTGACCAACCTACGCAGACTTCTACGCCAGAGGAGCGAGCGGCCACGGAGGCCATCCAGCAGGCTACCGGTGCTCGCACGCACTCCTTCTATGCTTTCCCCTCGTGGACCACGTCTTTTAGCCTTCCTGACGATAGTGAATTCTATGAGCTCAGCACCGAATTTGACTACCAGTGCGAACAGGTCGATCTCAGAAAACCGGTTGAGAGGGCAGTCTTCGTGGACAACCAAGGGCGGCGCACCGATGAGTCCGAGGAGGCCCGCCAAGAGTGCGCGCACGAGTTGATGACGACCTTCCCTTATAGCCCGTTGATCTATCAAAGCAGGATGATCCAAGCTGATTCCTCGCAGCTCGAGCTGTGGCAGTTCGACTCGGAAGAGGATCGACGTGCGGCGGCACAAACATTGGAGGCCGGCGGCATCGTGCTCCCCCACAGCAGCCACGTCGGGGACAAGACACACGGCACGGTAACCGTAAAGACGTATAACCGCGTCGACAGTCAAGAGCCAAGCGGAGCCCACAACGCCGATCTGCCAGTTGTTGAGGCCTTGCCTACCGTGGATCGTGACGTGGTCCTGATTAGCCAGCAGGCCGCTCAAAAGCTGAACATGAAGCCCTTCTACGTAGGCCAGGCCCTGGCGTTGGATGAGGCGCCGAGCGAATCAGAGCGAGAGGAGCTGCGAGACCTAACAGCGAGCGCATCGCAGTCGCGATACTCACTGGAGTTCGGTGTCTCCTCCCCCGAGAGCTTCCGCTACTACCTCGGCCTAGGAATGGGAATTATCTGCCTCATCGTGCTCGCGCTCATCATCGCCAATGCGGCTAACAGCATGCGCCATGAAAGCACCGTGCTGCAGTCGATTGGCGCGCACCTCTCGCTGATGTCCAAGGTAGCCGCGTGGCAAACCTGGATAGTGGCCACCGCAAGCATGCTCTTCGGAGTGATCGCGGGACACCTTGGCACGTTCCTCTTCACTGATAGGTCCGCCTTCACCTTCTCTGAGCCCCCACATGGCCTGCGCCCGCAGGACTACTTCACCCCGGATTGGTGGCAGTTCCTCGCCGTGCTTGTTGTGCCGCTCATAGCCGCCGCTATAGCGGCCGCGGTCAATCGCAGCGATAAGACAGCCCCGCTCACCGCACGGGATCGCAGCGAGTCGCGTTCGTTGACCTAGCCTTCGTGGCCCACCGTTCCCCGACCGAGCCTTCGGCCGGGGAACAACTCTTTTCACACCCCCAACCCCTACCCCCATTCTTTAAACCTTCACTTTACCCCTGTAACAATTTTCACTTCTTTCACACACGTAACACGCTGGGCTGTTCGATAGTTTTTCGAACAATTCCTGTATTTACCTGCATTTTTGCGCATTGCGCAGGGTGATAGCACGGGATAGTTTGTATCTCGTTGCCACGGAAGCTCAGCACACGGCCGAAACCGCACCGGCGTGTCGCAGACTTCGAGGCACAACGCGGCTGATATGGCCGCATCCTATCGCTCACAGGCTTTCCGCCGGCTACGACGGCGGAAGCGAGCCACCGCAGGACTTAAGGACGTGAAGTAATGAAGCGCACGCTCAGCGCACTCGCCGCCATGGCGGTCACCACCGCCACCGTGACGGCCCCAGCGTTCGCTGCCGAACCGGCAGCAAGCGTGGATGTCTCCGACGGGTCCAGCCAGGGCCCGACTGCCGACGACGTCGAAGTCAAGGAAGACTCCAAGGCCGACCTCTTCAAAGCATTCTCCGGGCTGCTCGTTTCGACGGCCGGGGCCCTCAACGGGGCATCCACTCCGGAGATCAACTCCACGCAGGACGGCCTCGATATCGTCCTCGACCCCTCCAGCATTCCCGGACTCGCTGAAGCCTTCGCGCCGCAAGGCGATCACTCCGGCCTCACCCCTACCCGCAGCCAGGACGCGAACGGTAACACCGTGGTCTTTCCGACCTCCGGAACCTTCACCTCCGGCTTCGGACCGCGTTGGGGTTCCTTCCACAACGGCATCGACGTGGCGAACCCAATCGGTACGCCCATCTACGCCGTCATGGATGGAGAGGTCATCTCCTCCGGCGCAGCCCAGGGCTTCGGCAACTGGATCCGCATCCAGCACGACGACGGCACCATCACCGTCTACGGCCACATGCCCAGCGACCAGCTGCTGGTCGACGTCGGCGACCGCGTCGAGGCCGGCGACCAAATCTCCGTCATCGGCAACGAGGGCCACTCCACCGGCCCGCACCTGCACTTCGAGGTTCACCCGGGCGGCGGCGCAGCCGTTGACCCGGTGGAGTGGTTCAGCGAGCGCGGCATCCACATCTAAAGCTTTAGAGCTTTTCCATCGGCACACCACCGATGAGCATGAGGCGGACCTTGCCCGCTGAGCCGAAGTCCACGGTGACCGTCGCCCGCGCGCCGGTACCAGAGGCTTCGATGACCGTGCCTAGCCCGTATTTTGCGTGGTTGACACGGTCCCCCACAACTAAATTGAGATGGTTATTCTTCGGCATTGATGTCGCCGAAGCTGGTTTGCGCGAGCGCTGCGAAGGGGAAGACGCAGCGCTCCGCGAGCCATAGCCGCCGCCACGGGAACGGAAGAACCCGCTATCTGAGCCGAAGGTTCGCCCGTATTGGTAGGAATCATCTCCGCCCCACGCACTGGACAGCGAGCTGTCCGGTTCTTCACGGCGCCAGTCGATGAGGTCCTCAGGGACCTCGGCGAGGAAGCGGCTGGCCGGGTTCGTCACCGGGTTGCCCCAAGACGAGCGGAGAATCGCACGCGTGAGGTAGAGCTGTTCCCTAGCACGCGTAATGCCCACGTAGGCAAGGCGGCGCTCCTCACTGAGCTCCTTCGGGTCGCCCAGGGAGCGCATGTGCGGGAATTGGCCATCCTCCCAACCGGTGAGGAAAACGACGGGAAACTCAAGGCCCTTCGCGGTGTGCAGGGTCATCAACGTGACTACCCCGGACTCATGATCTGGAATCTGGTCCGCATCAGCCACGAGCGAAACCTTTTCGAGGAACGCTTGAAGCGAGCCCGGCGCGGCTTCGCCTTCCGAAAGCTCCGGGGCTTCCTCTGCGTCCGCACCCATAAAGACCATTTCATTGGCGGCTTCAGAGCTGAACTCGCGGGCCACCGATACCAACTCGTTGAGGTTGTCGAGGCGTGCCCCATCCTGCGGGTCATTGGAGTTTTCCAGCTCCGCGCGGTAGCCGGTGGCGTCCAAAAGCGCGTTGAGCAGCTCCCCCAAATCCGGCTGGCCCGTCACCTCATTGACCATGCCCGGAATCTGTGCGCGCACGCCGTCCATCATCTCGTTGAATTTGGTGACGGCATTGACCGCCCGCGTGCCAAGGCCTGCGACCTTTCCTTCCGCCGCATCACGGAGAGCCGCCCCAAAACTAACGCCAAGGTTCTCCGCGTGCAGAGCAATCTGCGCCTGCGCCTTGTCACCGATGGCGCGTTTTGGCACGTTGATGATGCGGCGCAAGCTCACCGTGTCATCCGGATTATCCATAATGCGCAGGTAAGCCACCATGTCCCGGATCTCGCGGCGCTCGTAGAAGCGCGTGCCGCCAACCACCTTGTACGGGATACCCGAGCGCACGAAGATATCCTCCAACGCGCGGGAGGCGTTATTGGTGCGGTACATCACCGCAATATCGGAATACGCCGTGCCCTTATCCGCCAGGGAATCAATTTCCGAGGCGATATACCGCGCCTCGTCGTGCTCGTTATCCGCCACATACCCGACGATCTTGTCGCCTTCGCCGTGGGCAGTCCACAGATTCTTCTCGCGGCGGCCCTCATTCTTCGCAATCACCGCATTCGCCGCGTTCAGGATGGTCTGGGTCGAACGGTAGTTTTGTTCAAGCAGAATCGTGTGCGCTTGCGGGTAGTCCCGCTCGAACTCCTGGATATTCCTGATGGTGGCTCCGCGGAAGGCATAGATCGACTGATCAGAATCACCCACCACACACAGTTCCGGGGCATCCGGCGGCAGCTCGCCCCTGCCTACCAAGGCCGAAACAAGCGCGTACTGCGCGTGGTTGGTGTCCTGGTATTCGTCGATAAGCACGTGCTTAAAGCGGCGGCGATAAAACTCCACCACCTGCGGGTGCTGGTTAAAGATGCGCACCACTTCCCCGATGAGGTCATCGAAATCCACCGCGTTCGCGGCGCGCAGGCGGCGCTGATACTCCTCGTACACGCTCGCCACAGTGAGCTCAAAAGGATTCTTCGTCCGCTCTGCCTCCGCCCGGGCCTGCTCCGGGGAAATGAGCTCATTCTTGCGGTTCGAGATCTGGTTAGCCAAAACACGCGCAGAGTACTTCTTCAGGTCCAGCTGCATGTCTTTGGCAATCATGGTGAGCAGCCGGCGCGCATCATCGCCGTCATAAATGGTGAAGTTCGTGTTCAACCCCGGCACCAGCTGAGCATTGTTGCGCAGGATGCGCACGCAGATGGAGTGGAAGGTAGACACCCACATCCGCTCAGCCACGGGGCCGACAAGCTGGCCGACGCGCTCCTTCATCTCCGCGGCTGCCTTGTTGGTAAAGGTAATGGCGAGGATCTGCCACGGCGCTACCCCACGCTCGCGCATGAGATACGCAATGCGACGGGTCAACACCGCGGTCTTTCCCGAGCCCGCGCCGGCCACAATAAGCAGCGGCGAGCCCGAATGTGTCACGGCCTCCTCCTGTTGCGGGTTTAAACCTTCCAGCAGAGGATCATTTCCCTGGCTTAAAGGGGCATCCGCGTTGTGCCCGGACGCGGGAAACAGGCCGCCAGCGGAGGTGTCGGCGGAAGGATCAGACGAAGAACGAGGCCTAAACGGAGAAGTGTTGTTCATAATGCTCTCCAACCTACTAGCACCACCGGACATTGCCGTCCACGCCGCTTCTTATCGACGAATACCGACGTCACGGCACGCGATTCCCGTTTGTCTTAGCGTGGTGGCACAATCTTCACTCATGAGCGCTTCACATCCTGACACCGCAGATTCGGGCTTAAACCCCGAGCACCAAAACCCCAACGTCGTGGACAACGGCCTCGACATCCGCATGCCCTCGGGCACGGATGACCCGCTCAGCGATGCCGAGATTCAGCGCTACCGCGAGGAGATCAACCGCCTCGACCGCGTTATCCTCGACGCTATTAAGCGCCGCACCGATATTTCCCGCACGATTGGTAAGACGCGCATGAGCTCGGGTGGTACCCGTTTGGTACACACCCGCGAAATTGCCATCCTCAATGAGTTCCGCGACGAGCTTGGCGAGGAAGGCCCCGCGATTGCCTCTGCCCTGCTGCGGTTGGGGCGCGGCAAGCTCGGCTAATCTAGCACCAACTCGGACTAATCCCCAACGCACGCGCACCTGAACTAGCGGTGTTTTAAGCTCTCAGCATGCATGTGTCCTCTCGCCCCGCTGTTGTTCTCACCGCAGCTGTCACTGCCTTAGTTTTGACCGCCTGCGGCAGCTTTTCTTCACCTGAGACCTCAAATTCCGCTACTCCACTCGACCATCCCTCCGTCAGCGACTCCGAACGCAGACAAGGTTCCGGAGCATCCGGAACAATGCAAGGCTCCGAAGAGGTCCTCGACGGCGATGCGCTCTGGGTTAACTCCACTGAAATCCCCCATGCAGAGCTGCTTGAGCCCCGCAATAACTTGTACAACGCACTAAAAGCCGACTACTACATGGACGTGGGAGTATTGACGCCGGGTGCGGCTATCTATAACCGCACGAATGATGGCCGGTGCTCTACCGGTCATTTCGCCGGCGATGGGCAGCGCCTCTTTATCCTTACCGCCGGACACTGCGGGGACAAGGGCGACAGCTTCTACTACGAAGATCGCTCCGGCAGCGAGGTAGAGATAGGCCAGATGGTAATGAAGGCCAGCAACACCAACACAGATAGCATCAACTCGGCCGACATTGCGCTGATCGAAGTGTCCAACCCCGACGCCGAAGTATCTACCTCACCGGCGCTCAATGCGCCTTTAGCCGGATGGATGAGCCTGGAAGAAATCACGCGAAAGAAGCCCACGTTGTGCTTTGCCGGTTCCACAGCAGGCATTGCCTGCGACCCTTTCATCGACCGATTCGGTGATCAAGGGCTTTTCATCTTCGGCAGCTACAGCGATACCGGTGATAGCGGTGGTCCTGTCTACGCCTCCATCGACGGCAAACTATATGCAGCAGGGGTCGTGTCCTTTGGCGACTATCACGATTACTCCGGCTCCGAGACGGGCGCCATGGAGATCGCAAACACAATGAAGCAATTCGGCCTCAAGCTTTACGCCTAGCTCAACCCAGCGCAGCCTTCTGTCTCGGCACCGAAGAGATTTCTGGACTACGGTGGACACAGTAAGTTTCATGTCTGCTACCTGCCAGAAAGGCTTTTGCAATGGACATCACCGCTCAGCCGCAGTGGGCCGCGCTCACCTCGCTTTTTGAGAGCAAGAAGGACCTCAACCTGCGTGAGCTTTTTGCCAACTCCGCTTCCCGCGCCGCAGACTTTTCTTTCGATGCTGCGGGCCTGCACGTGGACCTGTCGAAGAACCTCATCGATGAGAAAGTCGTCACCGCTTTGGTGGATCTTGCCCGCGCCGCGGACGTCGAGGGCCGCCGCGACGCCATGTTCACCGGCGAGCACCTCAACAACACCGAGGACCGTGCTGTGCTGCACACCGCGCTGCGCCTGCCTGTGGAGAAGGACTTGAGCGTCGACGGCCAAGACATCGCCGCCGACGTCCACGAGGTTCTGGGCCGCATGCGTGACTTCGCCACTGCGCTGCGCTCCGGTGCGTGGCTGGGGCATACGGGCCACACCATCAAGAAGGTCGTCAACATCGGCATCGGCGGTTCCGACTTGGGCCCCGCGATGGCTGCCAAGGCGCTGCGTTCCTACGAGGTAGCGGGTATCAGCGCGGAGTTCGTTTCTAACGTCGACCCGGCGGATCTCGCCGCTACTCTCGACGGTCTCGACGCCGGCTCCACCCTCTTCATCGTGGCCTCCAAGACCTTCACCACCCAGGAAACCCTGGCCAACGCTCACGCCGCACGCCGCTGGCTGATTGAGCAGTTTGATGGTGATGAGTCGGCCGTCGCCAAGCACTTCGTTGCCGTTTCCACCAACGCGGAGAAGGTCGCGGAGTTCGGCATCGACCCCCAGAACATGTTTGGCTTCTGGAACTGGGTGGGCGGCCGCTACTCCGTTGATTCCGCTATTGGCCTGTCGCTCATGTGCACCATCGGCCCACTGGACTTCATGCGTTTCCTCGAGGGCTTCCACGCCATGGACGAGCACTTCCGCACTGCGCCTCTGGAGCAGAACGTGCCGGTGCTCATGGGCCTGCTCGGCGTTTGGTACTCCAACTTCTTTGGCGCGCAGACCCACGCGGTGCTGCCTTACTCCGAGGACCTCGGACGCTTCCCGGCCTACCTGCAGCAGCTGACTATGGAGTCCAACGGCAAGTCCGTGCGCCGCGACGGCACCGCTGTCACCACCGGCACCGGTGAGATTTACTGGGGCGAGCCGGGCACCAATGGCCAGCACGCCTTCTTCCAGCTCATGCACCAAGGCACCCGCCTCATCCCGGCGGACTTCATCGGCTTTGCTCGCCCGAAGGAGGACTTCCCCACCGCGGACGGCACCGGTTCGATGCATGACCTGCTCATGGGTAACTTCTTCGCACAGACCAAGGTGCTGGCTTTTGGTAAGACGGCGGAAGAGATTGCCGCCGAGGGAGTGGACCCGGCTGTGGTCCCGCACAAGGTAATGCCGGGCAACCGCCCATCCACCACGATCCTGGCGGAGGAGCTCACCCCGCAGGCCCTCGGCGCACTCATCGCACTATACGAGCACATCGTCTTCACCCAGGGCATCATCTGGGACATCAACTCCTTCGACCAGTGGGGCGTGGAGCTGGGCAAGCAGCAGGCCAATGACCTGGCACCGGCAGTCTCCGGCAAGGAGGAGGCCGCATCCGGCGACGGCTCCACCGATGCTCTGATCGGTTGGTACCGCAACCACCGCTAAGCACTGCTTGGCGACGTCCCCCCCGGCCGAACGGTCGGGGGTTCACCCGTTTTCAACGGGCAATCGACGTGCGGGATCGCCAAGGCCGCGGATGCCCTGTGGGCGTCCGCGTGACGATTTACTTGTCGGGCGGACCCTGTGGGCTCGCCCGCGTGGCGGTTTACCCGCCGGGCGGTCCGAGTCCGCGTTGCGCGGCTTGATATGCCACTTGAGCGGTGATTGGTTCTCCCCAGGGCGGGATGTAGTCCACACCGCCGCGAATCCTAAACACGTAGCCAGCACCTGTTGGTTTCTCTGGGTCGTCATCATTGACGCCGTTGTGATAGGCACACAACATTGTCAGGTTCGGTGGATCGGTGGTACCTCCTGCTTTCCACGGCACTAGGTGATGCACCTGGGCATAATCAGCAGGTTTATTACATCCCTTCCTGGCACAGGTGGGATGCTCGGCGCTGGCCATCATGCGCTGCTCAAACCCGGCTAAACGCTTCATCCGGTGCAGCCACACCGGCCCGATCGTGGGGTGGATGAGGGTTACGTAGCCGATCTCGGCAAACTTATAGTTCAGAAACTCCGCGCCGGTCATCCGGCCGCCATTAGTTAGCTCAAGCACGATGTCATCGCCGTCGCCGCTCACAATCTTGTCGAGCTTGTCCAAAGTAACGACCACGCTGGTGAGCACCGCCGGTTTGGTACCGCCGTGAGATTTATTGAAGAAAACGTGCCTGGAAGCGTCAAGCAGGTTGTCCTTGTTGATGGATTCCAGCACGCCGCGCATCTCGGTGACGGTCAGAGGGTCATCAGTAATGGTTAGCGAGTGCGGCCCATCAGCACGGTAGGTCATGCGCACCCCGGGCGTGGGAATACGTTTGGGCTTGAGCTCCTTTAAGCGCTTTGCCGCCACGGCGGGAATGCTGTGGGCGGGCGTGCCGGCGAGCTTTACACGCAAGTTCCACGCGTGCAGCTGGTTTTTCAGCTTGACGGTATAGGACTCAATAAGGCTCAGCGTGGCCAGATCATGACCTTGTTCGGCGGCTCGGCTACGGGCAGTGCGTTGCTTACCCGTGAACTTGGTGGCGCCGAAGTAGATGTAGTTTAAGCGCGCCAGTTCGACGGCGTCAGCTGATGAAGCGCCGAGTGCGCGTAATCGCTTCTCGCCTCCTACCGCTTGCTTCACCAGTGTGATCCCCGAGTTGCGGTAGGAGAAATAGGTTTCTAAATCCCCCATGACTCAGAACCCTAAAGCACCCCAGGCAACCCCGCAACCGAAGAGATACTCGTTAGAGCTTAATCATCGATTCCCAGCCAAAGGGGATGTGGTCAGAGTCCACGATCTTGCGGCCGAACGGGAAGCACGTCACCGGGATCATCTTCAGGTTGGCCAGAGCCACCGGGATGCCCACGATGGTCACGGCCTGCGCCGCTGCAGTGGTGACGTGGCCGATAGCCAACCACAGGCCAGCGACAAGGAACCAGACAGCGTTAGAGAACCGCGACATGCCACCGGTACCTTTGACCGGTTGAATGACGGAGCGCCCAAAGGGCCACAGCGCGAAATTCGCCATACGCATCGAGGCCACACCGGCAGGAATCGTCACGACGGGGATGCAGGCCAGGATGCCTAGGAGAAAGTAGCCCAGTGCGAGGACAAGGCCACCAGTTGCCAACCAGATGATGTTCAAAATGATCTTCATGCATCCCAGCCTAGCGACGTGGCTGGCAGTGTGGGCACCACCAGATGACGCGCTCTAACTCCCCTTCATCGCCGCCGGCGTCCACGCCACCCAGCGTGGACTTCTCAATGAGCATTCCGCAGCGCCGGCAGCGTTGACGGTTGCGCCCGAAGACGTAAGTTGTCTCCCCTGCCCTTTTCACGCCGGTGGTCACACGTACCGGCGAGTCTCGGTTGGCCCAGATGAGGCGGCGGGAGATGGTGAGGATCTGGGGGACGTCGACAAGCGCTACCGGTGTTGCTGGATGAACGCCGGCTAGGAAGCAGATCTCGGCGCGGTACTCGTTGCCCAAACCCGCCACGTTGCGCTGGTCCAAAAGTGCGGCGCCGATGCTGCGTTGGGGGCGCGACTCGATGCGGCGAACGGCCTCCTCGAATCCGCCTTCTTCCCATTCTGGCGCGAGGATGTCGGGGCCTAGGTGCGCCATGCGCTGCTCAAACTCGCGGGCTGGAAAGACCTCGACCAGCCCTAGCCAATGCCCTACCAACTCAATATCACGCGGGGTATTCTCCATCTGCAGCACCACGCGTGCGCTGTGGCCGGGCTTGCGCCAGCGGTCCCCGGCATAGTGGATGGCCCACGTGCCCTCCATCTTGAGGTGGGTATGCAGGATGAGCTCGCCGCCGAAATCCATGAAGAGGTGCTTGCCATAAGGCCAGACCTCCTCGCACACCAGCCCGTCGAAACGCACGGTGGCATAGCGCGGCACGCGCAGGGAGGAATGGGTCACACGCCGGCCTTCCATGAACTGCAGCCGGTTCGACAGCTGCAGAACTGAATCACCCTCAGGCACAGCAGAACCTCCTCACCAAACGGGTGTCTACTCTACCGGCGCGTCCTTTCCCGCACCGAATGCCAACACGCCCGGCTCCCATGGGGTGACCACGTGCTGGCGAGACAGATCTTCGATCTTCTTCACGCCGAGCAGCTGGAGGGTGTTCTTGAACTCTTCCGCCAGCAGCTCAATGACGCGGTCGACGCCTTCCTTGCCGCCGGCCATCAGCCCGTAAAGATAGGCGCGGCCGATGAGGACGAAGTCCGCCCCCAGAGCCAGCGCAATGGCGATGTCGACGCCGGACATCACACCGGAGTCATAGATGATTTCCACATCCGGTCCCACCTCTGCGCGCACGGCCTCAAGGGCCTGGAGGGTGTTGACCACGCGGTCGAGCTGGCGCCCGCCGTGGGAGGACACCACGATGCCGTCGGCGCCGAGGTCGATGACCTTGCGTGCGTCTTCTGGGTTGACGATTCCCTTGACGAAGAGCGTGCCCGTCCACTGCTTGCGAATCCACGCCAGGTCCTCGAAGTTGAGGCCGGGGTCAAACATGGTGTTGACCAGCTCGCCCAGGGTGCCCGTGGTCGAGGTCAGGGAGGCAAACGTAACCGGGTCCGTGGTGAGGAAGTTGAACCACCACTCGGGACGCCACGCGGCATCGAAGATCGTGCCGGCGGTCAGGCGCGGCGGGATGCGCATGCCGTTGCGGGTATCGCGCAGGCGCTGGCCCGCCACGGGCGTATCGACGGTAACCACGAGGGTGTCGTAGCCGTTGGCGGCAGCACGCTCGATGAGTTCTTGGCAGGCGGAGTGGTCCTTCCACAGGTAAAGCTGGAACCAGCGGCGCCCGCTATTGCCTTGGGACGCCGCGACCTCCTCCACCGAGCGCGTGCCCATCGTGGAGAGCGTGAACGGGATGCCGGCATCGCGGGCTGCTTGGGAACCGGCGTCCTCGCCTTCGGCATGCATGAAGCGGGTAAAGCCGGTCGGCGCGATGCCGAAGGGCAATGCTGCCGGCTCGCCGGCGATCTCGGTGCCAAGGTTGATGTCGTGTGCGCCGTTGAGCACGTTGGGCATGAGGCGAACGTCGCGGAAGAAATCGCGGGATTCGCGGTAGCTGACCTCATCGCGGGCGGCACCATCGACGTAGTCGAAGGCCGCCTTCGGGGTGCGGCGCTTGGCAATCTTGCGCAGATCCCACACATCAGCGGCCTCTGCCAGGCGTGCTGCCCGGCGGTCGAGGTTGGGTGCTTCGAACCGCATGAGGTTCTTGAGCTCGGACACGTTGGGCAGTTGGCGCTTCAGCCGCATGGAAACAAGACTCCTTTTCTATTGGGCTATCAGCTTTTGAGGTTAGACCCATGAAAAGCCCGTGGGCTAAATGAAGGTGAATATCATTCAGCGGCGTCGACGGCGCGGGCGGAAACCACCTGGGCTGCTTGGTGCAGTCGATCGGCCACCAGACTCAGTGGAATCCTCCGGATCATCGAAGGTGAGTTCCTCCATCGCCTCGACAGCACGGCGCCCACCGCGACGTGCGGGACGGTAAGGCTCGGCGGAGCGCGCGGCTTCTCCAGATTGGCCGTGCTGTCCTGCACGGCCGGAAGAGGCGGTGTGGGCAGCCCCCGTAATCCGCACGCCCTTCGGGGTTAGTGCCGCACCCAGTGCACGCAGTTCGCCGCCAAGCTTCGACTCGAAGATCGGCCGCCCATTCGCTTTTTCAATGACCAGCTTGCTCAAGCGCCCAGCGGCCACCAGCTCGTTGAGGCCTGCAAGCACTGCGGCTAGTACCTCGGTGCGCTCGATGCCCTCGGGCAAAGCGTTGAAGAACGTGGTCAACGTCTTCCCGCCGCGGGTCAGGTGGGCTACGGGCAGGCCATCCATGAGCACCACCAAGGCACCCGCGGCGCGGGTCGGGCGGGCCGCGGATTCGCCGGCGTCGGTGGGAGGCCAGGACAGCGCCGCACCATATGGGTTGGCCGGGTCGGTCGCGGCAAGGACATAGGTCTGCGGCTCGCGGGTACCAGAAGGCCAGCCCGTGATGTCGGGGGAATCATCCACCCCGCGTAGGCGGTCGATGACCGCGGACGTGGAGAACTGCGCCGCACCTAGTCCTTCAATGACGTAGCCGCGCATGGCCTTGCCAGATTCCTCAAAACCGGAGAGCACCTTATAAGCCAGGGCGAAGCCGCCGAGGACGTCCTCGGCCACCACAGAGCCACGGGTAAGCACGCCATATCGGTCCAGCCAGGCCTCGCCATGCGCGATGGAACGCGACGTTGCATCCGTCGCGGCGGGCACGGACAGCGACCACCGCCCCACCACGTCTGGTGCGGCCTGCGCACCAGACACATTGAGCGATTGCGCAAAGGAAGTGCGCCCCATGCGCAGTCGCGAACGCGATGGTCTGCGCCGCGCGCGATGCGCCGTACGCCCGGCAGGACCGCCTGCGGCAAGGTGGGCCCGAATAGGAGCGAAGGAATCGGGGCTGACTAGCCCTGCCTCCACCAGACCCCAGAGGGCCTCGCGAACCTCCTCGGGCGTACCGCTCAGCTGCGGTTGAATATCGGAGATAAGATAGCTGCCACCGCCTTGCAAGGCCTCCAGCAGCTGGGTCTGCAGCATGGACACGCCAGCCTCCTCCGCAGAGACCTGCGGGGCAAGCTGCGCGGCATAGTCCGCCGGCAACAACATGATCCAGGGGTCGTTGGAGCCGGCCTTGCCCGCGCCCACGATAAGGACCTCGCCGCCGGTGGTCAGCTCATCGAGCATCGTCGGCGAATAGTCCCCTACACGCGCAGGCAAGATGAGGCTCTCCCAGGCCGAGGCCGGCATGCGCACGCCGGCCAGCTGCTCGATGACCGCAAAGACGCCGTCCACCCCGCGCAGCACCGGGCGCCGGCCCACCGCCGCCACCTGCTGCCAGTCAGGGAGGAAACGCCCAAAGGCCGCAGGCGAAACCGGCTGCGTGGCCGCCCGCGCGGCTGCCAGCGAGCGCGAGCGGATGACCTTGAGCGCCTCCGCCGCGCAGTACTCCTGCTCCTCCACGCCCTGGCGGTAATGCCCCGCCAGGATGGAATCCAGCCCACTCAGCGTGGAATGCGTCACCGCGGCCGACAGGCCAAAGGCCTCCTGCACATCGCGCGCCACAAACGGCCCGCGCGTGCGCGCCCAGCGGCTGATTAGTTGATCCAGAGCGTCGGTAATCGTGGCTTGCTGGGCGGGGATGCCGGGCGGGACGGGGATGCCCAGGCCGTCGCGAAGCAGCGGCGCATCAAGCGCTTGGGCCAGGTGCTCGCGGCCGTTGATGCGCACCCGCATGATCCGCGAACCAAGCGCATCGAGTGCGCTCAGCGGCACCGTGGCGTGCGCGCCGAACTCCTCGACCGGGATGGGACCGAGCACACGCAGCAGGTCCGCGACCTCCTCGGTGGTCCGCGCCTGGCGTTCCGGGGCGGTGCGCTGCAGCTGGGCGTGGACTTCAGCAATGACTTCAGCGGAGAGAAGCTCGCGCAACTCCACCGTCCCCAAAAGCTTCGCCAGCAACGCCGGGTCCAGCGCCAAGGCCGCCGCGCGCTTTTCCGCCAGGGGCGAATCCCCCTCGTACATGAACGCGCCGGTGTAGTTGAACAGCAGCGAAGATGCGAACGGCGAAGGCTGCTCCGTGGTGACCTCCGCGATGCGAATGCGCCGGTGAGCCAGCTCCCGCATGACCTCCGTGAGCGCCGGCAGGTCGTAGACATCCTGCACGCACTCGCGCACGGCCTCCAGGATGATGGGGAAGGACGGGTAGTTGCGGGCGACGTCGAGAAGCTGCTCCGCGCGCTGGCGCTGCTGCCACAAGGGCGCGCGCTTGCCCGGGTTACGCCGCGGCAGAAGCAGCGCTCGCGCCGCGCACTCCCTAAACCTAGAGGCGAAGAGCGCGGAGTTTCCCACCTGTTCGGTGACGATGTCCGCGATCTCATCGGCGTCGAAAAGAAACAGCGCGGCATCTGGGTCCGCCTCACCCTGCGGCAGGCGCAACACGATGCCGTCATCGCCCGCCACGGCTTGGGCATCCATCCCGGTACGCTCCGCCACGCGCTGCCCCACCGCCAGCGCCCACGCCGCATTCACCGGCCGGCCAAACGGGGTGTGCAGCAGCACGCGCCAATCCCCCAGCTCATCCGTGAAGCGCTCCAGCAGCAGCGTCTTTTCATCCGGGATGAGCCCGGTGGCCTCGTGCTGTTCCTGCAAGTAGGCGGCGATGTTGCGGCGGGCGCGCTCATCAGCATCGCGCACCACGGACGGGTCCGAAAATGCTTCACGCCGAAACGTGCCCAACGCCTTGCCCAACTCATAGGGCCGCCCCGCGGAGTCACCATTCCAAAAAGGCAAACGCCCCGTGTGCCCCGGCGCGGGAGTTACCAGCACCTGGTCGCGCGTAATCTCTTCCACGCGCCAGCTCGTCGCGCCCAGAGTGAAGATATCCCCCACCCGGGTTTCATAAACCATTTCCTCATCGAGCTCGCCCACGCGGCGCGGCGCGGAACCGGCCTCACCAGTTCCCACGAGGAACACCCCAAACATGCCGCGGTCCGGGATGGTGCCGCCGTTGGTCACCGCCACGCGCTGCGCGCCGGGGCGCGGGGTGAGCACGCCCGTCACGCGGTCATAGACCACACGGGGTTTCAGCTCTGCAAAATCCGTCGAAGGATACACGCCACTGACCAGGTCCAGCACGGAGTCGAAGACCTCGCGCGCCAGGTCCTTATAGGGCCAGGCGCGGCGCACGGTGTCGTACCAAGCGTCGGCCTCGAGTCCTTCACTCGTGCCCGCGCTTGCCGACGCCACCACCGCCGCCACCGTCTGCTGTGCCAAGACATCCAACGGGTTGTGCGGGGAGTGCATTTCCTCGATGAGGCCCTCCTCCATGCGGGCGACGGTAAGCGCGGATTGCACGAGATCCGCGCGGTGCTTGGGATAGAAGGAGCCATGAGAGACCGCGCCGACGGAGTGCCCGGCGCGGCCCACGCGCTGCAGGCCGGAAGCCACCGACGGCGGGGATTCCACCTGCACCACCAGCTCCACCGCGCCCATGTCGATGCCCAGCTCCAGGGAGCTGGTCGCCACCACGGCCTTGAGGGTTCCCTCCTTGAGCATGGTTTCCGTTAGCGCGCGCTCATCCTTGGACACCGAGCCGTGGTGCGCGCGGGCGATGACGGCAGGAGCCTTCCCGGCGACGTCCACTTGCTTCATCAGCTGGGCCGGGTCGCGCCGGGTAGCCGGGCTCAAGGACTCCGGATCGTGCTCCTGGGCATAGAGCTCGTTGAGCCGGCTGGTGAGCCGCTCGGCGGTGCGGCGCGAGTTGACGAAGACGAGCGTGGAGCGCTTCTCCATGACTTCGGCGTAGAGCTCTTCTTCGATGAAAGGCCAGATGGACTTCGCCGTGGGCAGGGCGGAATCTCCTGCCCCGCCCTGCGCGTTAGTTTCCCCGCGCTGCGCGTGTAAGCGCAACGCGTCTTGGGGGCCTTCGGTGATGCCAAGGGGGTCGTCGACAGTCGCCTCCCCGATGGGCGAGCCCTGCTCCGGGGTGGGCAGGTCCGACATGTCCTCGACCGGCACGTGGACGTCGAGCTGCCAGTGCTTTTTCGCGGGCGGGGCGATGATGTCCACGGGGCGGTCACCGCCCAAGAAGTTCGCGACAGCACTCAGCGGGCGCACCGTGGCGGAAAGCCCGATGCGCTGAAATTCCCCGGCGATGAGTCCGAGGCGCTCCAAGGTCAGCGCTAGGTGCACGCCGCGCTTGGTGCCGGACAGGGCGTGGATCTCATCGATGATGACGGTATCCACGGTCTTCAAAATCCCCGCCGCCTTGGAGGTGAGCATCAGGTAGGCCGATTCCGGCGTGGTGATGAGGATGTCCGGTGGCTTGCGTACCTGGCGGGCGCGCTCTGCCTGCGGGGTATCCCCGGAGCGCACACCGACGGTAATATCTGGCACCTCCAGGCCCAGCCGTTCGGCGGTGCGGGCAATGCCGTTGAGCGGGGCGCGCAAATTGTTCTCCACGTCCACGCCCAAAGCCTTGAGTGGTGAGATATACAGCACTCTCACGCCATCATGAGCGCCCTCGCGGGACGGCTCATTGCTCAGCGGCAGGGCGGTCTGGCCCTCGCGCTCCACCAAGGAATTCAAGGCCCACAGGAAAGCCGCGAGCGTCTTACCGGAACCGGTTGGCGCCACAACCAGTGCGTTCGCACCGCCGGAAATCGCCTCCCATGCCTGCTCTTGGACCGGGGTGGGGGCAGCAAATACGTCGGCGAACCAGCCAGCAACCTGCGGGCGGAATTTCGCCAGAACGTTTTTGGACATGCCCTACTGTATCGCGCGCGCTAATCTGGTCACTATGACCGTTGAGATTTCTGATTCCCGTCTGACCAACTCCCTCGCCGATGGCTGTGGCGAGATCCTCAAAGGCGTGCGCAACGGTGGCCTGCTGCGCGGCTTGGCGCTGGGTGATGCCGGCGATGAAGCCGCTCAGGAATGGATCGCCCGCGTCCTTGAGCAGCACCGCCCGCAGGATAGCGTCCTGTCGGAGGAGGCCGCCGATGATTTGAGCCGTTTGAAGAAGGACCGCGTGTGGATCATCGACCCGCTCGACGGCACCAAGGAGTTCGCTACCGGCCGTCAGGACTGGGCCGTGCACATCGCGCTGGTGGAAAACGGCACCCCGATCCACGCGGCCGTCGGCATGCCAGACATGGGCGTGACTTTTAAGTCCTCCGATGTGCGCGCGGTGACGGGCCCGCTGTCGAAGAAGTTCGTGGTCTCCCGCAACCGCCCGCCGAAGGTAGCGGATTATGTCGCGGAGAAGATGGGCTTTGAAACTGTCGGCGCGGGCTCCGCGGGCGCGAAGGCCATCCATGTGCTCTTGGGTGACTATGACGCTTATATCCACGCCGGTGGCCAGTACGAGTGGGACCAGGCCGCCCCGGTGGGCGTGGCTTTGGCTGCGGGCCTGCACTGCTCGCGTCTGGATGGCTCCCCGATCAAATTCAACAATGAGGACACCTTCATCCCGGATCTTTTGATCTGCCGCCCGGAGCTGGCAGAGGAGATTCTGGAACACGCCGCCGCCTACGCGGAGGCCAACGGCGGGTACTAACCCCACGCGCGTGGCACGGGCGCAAGAGCGCTATCATGGCGACCATGATTGAGACTCCGTACGAGGACCTCCTGCGCCGCGTCCTGGAAGAAGGCGCTCCCAAAGGCGACCGCACTGGCACCGGCACCCTCTCCCTGTTCGGTGCCCAGCTTCGCTATAACCTGGCGGAGTCTTTTCCCCTGCTGACCACCAAGAAGGTCTACTTCCACGGCGTGATTGGTGAGCTGCTGTGGTTCCTGCGCGGTGACTCCAACGTGAAGTGGCTCCAGGAAAACAAGGTCCGTATCTGGAACGAGTGGGCCGATGAGGACGGTGAGCTGGGCCCCGTCTACGGCGTGCAATGGCGCTCCTGGCCCACGCCGGATGGCCAGCACATCGATCAGATTCAGGTCGCGCTCGATACCCTGAAAAACAACCCGGATTCGCGCCGCAACTTGGTCTCCGCGTGGAATGTGTCTGAGCTGGACAAGATGGCGCTCATGCCCTGTCACTTGCTTTTCCAGCTCTACGTCGCCGACGGCAAACTCTCCATGCAGGTCTACCAACGCTCGGCGGACATGTTCCTCGGTGTCCCCTTCAACTTGGCCTCCTACGCGGCGCTGACTCACATGTTTGCGCAGCAAGCAGGTTTAGAGGTAGGCGAGCTCATCTGGACCGGTGGGGATTGCCACATCTACAACGACCACATCGAGCAGGTTAAGGAACAGCTCTCCCGCGAGCCCCGCGAGTACCCGCAGCTCAAGCTCCACAAGGCCGAAAGCCTCTTTGACTATGACTTCGATGATTTTGAGGTCATCGGCTACGACCCCCACCCCACCATCAAGGCGCAGGTGTCCGTTTAATGCTGGGCGCAATCTGGGCTCAATCCCTCGACGGGGTCATTGGTGACGGCGTGGTCATGCCCTGGCACGTGCCGGAGGACCTCAAGCACTTCAAAGAGGTCACCATGGGCGCGCCTGTCATCATGGGCCGCAAGACGTGGGAGTCCCTCAACCCCAAGTTCCGCCCGTTGCCAGGCCGGGAGAACATTGTGCTGTCCAGCCGTCAGCCGGGCGAATGGTCCGCGGGTGCCACCGTGGTGGACAACCTCGACGCCGCACTTGACGCCACGCTTGACGACGCCTGGATCATCGGCGGCGGCCAGCTCTACAGCTCCGCCCTCGACCGCGTGGATACAATCGAGCTCACCCTCATGGGTGTACAAGTCGGCGATGCCTACGGCGCAGATGCCGTCCTGGCCCCGAGCGTTCCGGAGGAATTCAGCCTATCTGCCGATAGTGACTGGCTGACCTCCGAATCAGGCCACCTCACCATTCCCGGCCAGCCGCCCAGCGAGCTGCCGATGAAATACCGTTTCCTCACCTACGACAGAAAGGCTGCTGCTTAATGAGCACCAACGTTGCCACTCCCGAAACCACTGAGCACGTCACCATCTTCTTCGCCGATTGGTGCCCGTTCTGTGCCAAGCTGATCAAAAACCTGGACCGCACCGAAACCCCATACGAGCTCGTCAACGTCGAAGCGGATTCCCCCGACACCGCCGACATCAACGCCTGGATCGAGTCCGTCAACGACGGCAACCGCATCGTGCCCACCGTCCTCTACTCCGACGGCACCCACGCCACCAACCCTTCCGCCAGCGAGGTCCGCGCCAAGTACGCGGAGCTGGCCGGCGAATAAACGAAAGGCGACGCATTTAACGCCGCCCCACGCGGGGCTGCTAGTCTTACCTAGGTGCGCAACGCACCCCCGCCCCAGTAGCTCAGGGGATAGAGCACGGCTCTCCTAAAGCCGGTGTCGGAAGTTCGAATCTTCTCTGGGGCACGCTGTGAAGTCTCGAGACATCGTTCCGGTCGGTGTCTCGAGATTTTTTAGTTGCCCCGACTGGGGTTGAGTTCGTTGTCTTTCTAGTTGTAGTAGATCTTTTCTTCGGTGAGTGTGTAGGCGGCGATTTGTGCCCCAGTGATGGCTATTTTGACGTCGACGTGGTTGTCGATGCAGACCATGGTGATTGGTTCCCCGCCCCATCTGCGTCCGATGTAGAGGCGGCGTAGTTTGCCTCCCCATCGCAGGGTTGTCTTGCCGTTGGTGCCGATTTTGTCGGTACTTAGTCGGTAGTCGTGGTCTGGTTTGATGTCTACTTATCTGCATTCACCCCCATTAAGGGTGAATCTTCAGATCAAAACTTGAAATGTTTTATAAACAGTATTACCTAACTTAGGTAAGCCTTACCTTTCCTGCTGTTCATAAATCGAGGTTTACTATGACCCAACAGTCCTCTACGCCCGCACGGAGTGCAAGCTCATCCAGTGGGTCGACGGCACGTTTAAACACCAGAGATCTCATCAACGCTGGCATCTTTGCTGCACTTTACTTTGTAATCACCTTTGTAAGCGGAATGATTGGATTCGCAGGACCACAATTCATGTTTATTGGATGGTTCATCGCGGCAATCGCAAACGGAATCGTGCTAGCGCTTTATGCCGCCCGCACGCCCAAAATGGGTGCTTTCACCCTCGTCGGTGGTATTAACGGACTAGCATTCATGCTCACCGGACACTACTTCTGGACCCTGCTGGGAAGCATAATTCTAGGGTTTATCGCGGATTTGATTATTACAAAAAGCCACCTCAGTATTGCCAAATCCTTCCCTATTGCCTACAGCGTCTTCTGTGTCTGGATTTCTATGCCTTTTATCCCGCTAATTCTGGATACGGACTCCTACTACGTCGATATCGCAGACCAAATGGGTCAAGAATATGCCGATGCCATGTCGGATATCTTCCAGCCATGGACCATTGGAGTACTGGCCATTTGTGCGCTCATCGTCGGCTTTATCGGAGGAAAGGTCGGAGTTCGCGTCAGCCGCAAACACTTTGAAAGCGCTGGTCTCCTGTGAGCCTGCCAAAACAGGGCGTGCTTCATCGATCTTCGATCGATCCACGGACCGTGCTGCTTTCTGTTCTAGTAATCAATGCGGTAGCTCTCAGCCACGGCCACCTACCGACACTGCTGATTTCTATCGCTTTCAGCTCCATCGCACTAGCTACAGTAAAGCCACACTATGGTCTTATTTGCCTGTTCGCTTTTGCATTATCCTATCTAGGGTACTGGGGCCTATTACAGCTTCCTGGCTCCACATTTTTCGCTTTTTCAGCGGCAATTTTTTCGTGGCTAAGCCGTTTTGTCATCAGCATGTCCATCGGCACATTCGGCTTGCTCACTCTCACACCATCCACGTTGACCTCAGCACTGCGGGACCTGCGTTTACCAGGCTGGGCCACCATTCCACCGGCGGTATTCCTGCGCGTTTTGCCGATCATCGTGGCAGAAGCCAAAGCCATCCGCGATGCCATGGTCCTTCGGGGTCTCCAGCCTGGAGTAAAAAGCTGGATCACACAGCCCACACAATCGTCCGCGATGTTGATCATCCCCTTATTAGGTGCCGTCGTCCGCGCTGGTGATGAGCTCGCTGCCTCTGCTCTTGTCCGGGGATTGGGAGGACCCGCACGCCCAACCACCACCGCCGATCTTTCCTTCAAGCTTGTCGATGCAACTGCACTAGCTGGGTTGGGCCTCGTTGTTGCCTCTGTCTGGCTTCCCACGGAGGTCCACTTATGAACGAACGCAGTATCGCAACCAGTGTAGACGCCCACAACGTTTCTTTTACATATCCATTGGGAGCTCGGCCAGGTATTCAAGGTGTATCTGATGTGTCTTTTTCTGTCTCTCCAGGACAGTGTCTACTGATTACCGGTGATTCCGGATCGGGAAAGTCCACGGTACTCAAGTTGATCAACGGACTCATCCCCCATTTCAATCCAGGAGAGCTACTAGGCACCATCACTATTATAAAGGATGACCAGGCTTTTACCCCTGCGGAAGAACCGCTGTCCCGAGCCATCGAGTTCAGCGCCTCAGTATTCCAGAATCCAAGGACACAATTTTTCACTGAAAGCGTCAATGCAGAATTGGCCTTCGGGCTAGAAAACCTTGGTGTAGATCCCAAAGAAATTGAGTCGAGGATTCAATCAGCGGTCGAGCTACTAGGCATTAACGATCTTCGGGGCCGGCGATTCAAAGAATTATCCGGTGGGCAGTTACAAACCGTGGCATGCGCATGCGCGCTTGTGTCCCCGGGCAGTCTCGTGCTTCTCGATGAACCCACGTCCAATCTCTCTATGGAAAGCATCGATATTCTTGCACGCGTGCTACACCGCTTGAAGGAATTAGGCACAACGATCATTATCGCTGATCACCGTCTCTTTTTCTTAAAAGATATCGCTGACCAAGTTATTTACTTGACTCAGGGAAAAATAACGCGGAGTTTCCGCGCTCAGGAGTTTTATGCCTTAGACGAACCCGAACGCAAACAATTGGGGCTACGCAGCTTACACCATGTTCCCCTGCCCGCGAGCGTGCCGGTACCACCCACGCTCGAAAACGCCGATCCCCAGCGGAGCGGACTCGAGCTAAGCAACATCTGTTTTTCTTATGGCGCACATGAGGTATTAAACATTGACCACGCATTTTTCCCCAGCGGCGAAGTCACCGCCTTAATCGGGCCCAACGGCGCTGGAAAAACCACCCTCGCCAGGATCATTTGTGGTCTTGCTTCTCCCAAACGCGGCGGTAGTCTCCGTTTGAACAGCAAACGAGTAGGAGCGGCTGCCCGCAGACGTGCCGCGTACATGGTGATGCAAGATGTTGGCCGCCAATTATTCGCAGCCACCACCGAAGAAGAAGTCACGCTCGGACTGGCAAAGAAGAAGCGGGACCACATCGATGTCAATGAGATTCTCCATCGCCTCGATCTGGCAGGAATGGCCCAACGGCATCCGCAGTCTCTGTCCGGTGGGCAACGGCAACGCTTAGCCATAGCTTCAGCCCAAGCCGAGCAAGCAGCGATCTACATCTTCGATGAACCTACCTCTGGCGTGGGCTGGCGCCAACTGCAATCCATCTCTGCGCTACTTCGATCTCTTGCAGCAAGCGGAGCAGTGGTCATCGTCATCACCCATGACCACGAATTCATCCAAGAATCAGTCACCAGAATCATCGATATGACTGACATCAACAAGAATTGAGAAAGAAATGTCTGAACTAAAACAAAGTTCCACAGAATCAAGCAGAACCCACGCACCAGAATCACACGGTGCGTCACCGGAAGAAGAGGCTCGCGCAAAACTAAAAGCCGGCCAGGTCGCTCTAAAAAAACTACTGGCCCCAGTGCAAACAACCATCTACTTCGCACAGTTTCTCGCGCTTATATCCTCGGTACTCGCCGTAGCACCCTACGTCGCGTTGGTGGCACTGGGAAATGCTCTAATCGACGGCAATACTGATGACGTCGCGTCCATTGTGAAATGGCTACTTGCTGCATTTTTGGGCCAGCTATTCTTCTATTTCCTTGCCCTTGCAATCACCCACTTCGCTGATGCAAAGTTGGTGGGGATTAACCGGCGCCGAATTATTACCGCTATTGCGAAAGCACCACTCTCGTGGTTTAGCCAGACTAATTCCGGCAAAGTCCGCAAAGCCGTCGAGGACGATACGTTAACTCTGCACACCCTGACAGCCCATGCTCCTGTAGAGAAGGTCGCCGCGATCTTTACGCCCCTCGCGCTTCTGGTTTATGCCTTTATCTTGGATTGGCGCCTTGGTCTACTTTCTATTGCCACTGTGCCCATTTTCCTAGCAATCCAAGCATATTCAATGAAAGATATGGGCACAAAAACTGCGGAAATGGATAATTATCTGGGTGAGGTCTCTGCGACTGCGGTGGAGTTCTCCGAAGGTATTTCCGTCGTCAAGGCTTTCGGCACCGTTGGCAAAGCCCACGCTCGATATCGCGAAGCTGCCCAAAAATTCGCGGAATTCTATTACGAGTGGGTACGTCCGCTTCTGCGTGTTTCCGCAATCTCAGAGTCTGTGGTGGCGGTTCCTGTCCTCATCCTTATCAATCTAGGAGTCGGTTCCCTGCTGATAGCTGGTGGCTATGTCACGGTCGCTGAAGTCATCGCAACAACGTTAATTGCGCTGGTGCTCCCGGGCACGATTCAAACCGTCGGCCAAATGATGTGGTCTTACCAGCTCGCTGGCAATGCGGCGTTGCGCCTTGATGAAGTCATGACAATTTCCCATGTGAAAGAAGGCCAAAAGAGCCTCGACGCCAATAGTCAAGACATGGAGGTGGAGTTCCATAAGGTCAGCTTTAGCTACGCCCCAGACACACCAGTCCTCCAAGACTTTTCTGCGCAACTAAATGCAGGCACTGTCACGGCATTGATTGGCCCCTCCGGGTCTGGCAAATCCACAGCAGCAACGATGTTGGCGCGTTTCCAGGATCCAGATTCGGGCACAATCACTATCAACAACGTGGATATCCGTGATCTCACTTTCGACAGTTTGTACCGCACTGTGGCTTTCGTCTTACAAGATCCTCACTTACTGCGTATGAGTATTCGGGAAAACATTCGCCTTGCACGCCCAGAAGCCCGCGATGAAGAGATCTGGCAAGCCGCAGAGGCTGCGCACATAGCTGCTGATATTCGCGCTTTACCGGCTGGGCTCGACACCGTTGTTGGTGAGGACACCTCTTTATCCGGTGGACAACAGCAACGCATTTCTATTGCCCGGGCAATCATTACCAATGCCCCAATCTTGATCCTGGATGAAGCTACTGCGGCAACTGATCCTGACTGCGAAGCAGAAATTCAAGCAGCTCTAGCCACACTCGTCAGAGGCAAGACCGTCTTAGTCATCGCCCACAAGCCGGAGTCCATCCAAGGAGCAGACCAAATAATCTGCCTCAAGCCTATGAAGGATAATTCTCATGTCTAATGCCACTACGCCTGTTAGTTCGCGTCTTCGTGATCCGCTACTCACTCGCAGTGTCAAAAAGCTGCAAAGTCCTGTAGGCCATAAGCTCAATAAAAGGTATGCTTGTCTATCGCTTATCGTTGGCGTGCTTGATGGCCTCGCCGTTCTCACGCTCGTGCCACTTACAAAGGCACTCGATGGGGATACGACGATCGCACCATGGATGTGGACGCTTTTGGCAATTGCGCTCGTAGCTTTTGCGCTACGATTTTTCGCAACCATGGCCTCTTACCACACGGCCTTGGATTTCATCCGAGCCGCGCACACGACTGTGGGCGATAAATTAGCAACGCTACCGCTCGGCTGGTTCGTACCGGCTAATACCGGCGGCCTATCTCGCCTCGTTTCAGATCGCTTTATGGTGGCGGCCGAGACCATTGCGCATATTCAAGGAACGATATACCGCGATAGCGCGGCACTTGTCACCTTGTTAGTAGGAGCGTGTTTCTGGAACCCGAAGCTGGGCTTGGTCCTTCTTATCATCGCACCATTGGCGCTCGTGGTGATGCAGTTGGCTGCATGGATTCGTGAGAAAGCATCGAACCGCGCACTGGGGCCGAGTAAAGAGCTCTCCCAGCGCATCGTAGAATTTGCTAACCGTCAACCAGCCCTGCGCGCGGCAGGACAATCACAAGTTTTTGCGCCACTAGAGCAAGCGCTAGAAATCGACCATAAAGCACGAATACGCGAGCTATGGGTATCCACATTAGCTTTGCTACTCAACGGCATAGTAGTGCAGATCTTCATTGTGGCTCTCATTATGGTCTCCGCGGATCTTGCCGTTGAAGGCGCCCTATCGCCACTAGAAACAATTGCGATCATCGGAATCAGCTTGAGGTTTACCCGCACGCTTGAGCAGCTGGGTTCTTCTTTCGTCGGTTTAGATGCCGGCCGTATCGCGCTCACAGAAACTGAGCTCATCACCGATGCCCCTTCCCTACCGGAACCCACTACTCCGCGCCCAGGCGATGGTTCGGGAAGTGTAGAGCTGCGTAATGTCACGTTTGGATACGGCGATAAACCAGTATTGGTAGATATCGCTTTCCATGCTCGACCAGGCACCGTTACCGCCATTGTCGGTCCTTCTGGCTCCGGAAAGACCACAATTGCGCGCCTTATTTCGCGATTCTGGGATGTAGATTCCGGGGCGGTGATGGTTGACGGCGTAGATATCCGCGAGCTTGGAACCGAACAGTTAATGTCCAGACTGTCCATGGTTTTTCAGGATGTCTACCTCTTCGACGACTCGTTAATCGCTAATATCCGCGTTGGTCGTCCCGACGCCTCCGATGAGGAAGTCTTCCGCGCAGCTGATCTTTCAGGCGTGACTTCTATTGCCAACCGCCTAGGGTGGCATACTCCTGTTGGTGAAGGCGGTCGGCTTCTATCCGGTGGTGAACGCCAGCGCGTATCTGTAGCTCGCGCGCTTCTCAAGCAAGCGCCGATTGTACTCTTTGATGAGGCTACCTCCGCGCTCGATGCAGAAAATGAGGCAAACATTCTTGCTGCGATGGACGAGCTACGGGAGCAATCTACTTTTATTGTCATCGCCCATAAGCTGGATACAATCAAATCTGCTGATCAAATCGTAGTCTTGGATGAACACGGGCAAGTCAGCCAGCTGGGCACACATTCTGAGCTTTCCGATGTCCCCGGTATCTACCGTCACTTCTGGCAGCAACGCAAAGCAGCACGCGGGTGGAAAATCAGTTCGGGACGCGATTAACGCGGGCACCGAGATCGGCGTTGTTTGCGGAGGCACCCTTCTCCCCCATTACGTTGTTGGCAGTTCCGCTTGAAGGAACTCAGGATTCGTACTCCTAGCCCCATGCTGGGGCAGGTTATGTTTGTCTGCGTTCCTTCTGCCTTGGGGCAGTGGAACTAGTCGCTGGCTTCGGTATGGCTTGTTTTCGTCCCTGTCTGAAAATGATCCGGGGGGTGATGCCGCCGAAGGCAGTGGCATACTCCAGACTGCTAATAGGAACCTGACCCGCACAGAATGTGCGAGGTCTCAAAGTAATGTGGATGCCAGCGTGAAGTATGTCCGACCACCAGCGATGAAATAAGTCCCATACTCATTCAATTCGCTAGGAGGTCTGGCATGACCTACGACTATGTCATCGGCATGGACGTCGGTAAATACTTTCACCACGCTTGCGTCTTAGATATCGACGGCACCCAGGTGCTATCTAAGCGCATCAACCAAAACGAAAAATCCCTGCGCGTGAGGTAGCTGACTGGGGTGTATTGCTCCATAACTTCAACACTGTCTACCGCAGGTGGATGGACGAGAGGACCAGGGTTAAAGACCCTGATACAGGAAATTGGACATGGGTATGGACACATTCCAACGTGCGAAAGGCCTACAACAGTCTGAACCATCTATGGCGCCAAGGCATGCTCTTTGTCTACATCAATCAACCTAAAGGCGTCTTAGAACCTGCCCGCATCAAATCTACGACCAACAGTCTTGAAGGCGGGATTAACGCTCGCCTGAAAGAGATTGCGCGTGCTCACCGGGGCAGAACAAATGAACACCAGCGCAAAATGCTGGACTGGTGGCTGTACCTAAAAACAGAACTGCCGGGCCTGACCCCCGGAAAGTAGACACGTCGGGGGTTAGCTATGCTGCTTGGGCCAGTGTAGCTGATGTGAATGCTTC